>JAABUZ0100004676.1_pt1 | contig 18667 bp, 19 predicted proteins | sample 5562091 | NCBI WGS metagenome assembly JAABUZ01 (sample SAMN12813069, study PRJNA571459) | rock metagenome | isolation source: Antarctica rocks | place: Antarctica: Victoria Land, Linnaeus Terrace sud | collected 2015-12-21 | reverse complement strand
ACGTGCTCGGGCCCGGCGGCAGCCAGTCGATGCACGCCCACGCCAACAGCTTCGTCTCCGGCATCATCTATCTGACGCCGTCGCACCCTTCGTCGAACACGGTGTTCGTGCGCAACCCCGGGGGCACCGAGTTCGCCTTCCGCCACAATACAAGCACGGCCGAGATCGGCCCGTTCAACGCCGGCAAGTATGTGACGCCCGAGATCGAGCCGGGCGACATGGTGCTGTTCCCGAGCTATCTGCTGCACGAGGTGCCGCGCAACCAGGGCGGGCAGCGTATCACCCTGGCGTTCAACGCGATCCCGGACCGGCTGGACAGCTGGGGCTACACGATCGGGCTGGCGCCATGAGGGCGCTCGTGCTGGCGGTGCTGCTTGGCGCCGGGGTTGCCTCGGCCGAGGAGTTGCCGCGTTTGACCGGCACGGTGGTGGCGCCGGGTCATCGGGCGGCACTGTTCGTCGCCGGGTCGGGCGTGGTGACGCCGGTCGAGGAGGGCGAGAGCGTGGGCGGTTACGTAGTGCGCGCGATCGGTCCCGGCGGCGTGCAGCTCGAGCGCGACGGGAAGCGCGTGCTGCTGACGCCGGGTCGCGCGGAGGCGGTCGCGGCACCGACGGCGCCATCCGGGGTGACGTTCGGGTTGGCGCTGCGGCCGCAGCCCCCGGTGGACGATTAACGGGCAGAGATGAACGGAACCTCTCCGAGTCGTGAAAATCCGTTAATAAATGTCATCGTTCTCCCACTACTTTGATGCGGTTAGGCGTGCGACGCAGCCTCAGTGCGTCACAGATGGATCACCGTAATGAAGACGAGTTTCGTGTTTGCAATCGCCGGATTGGCTCTGACGGTCGCCCCGGCCGTGGTCACCCCGGCCCTGGCCGTGCCCACCACGCTGTGGGCGGTTGACGCCAGCGCGACCGGGTCAGGGGTCAGCAACCCGGCCTATGCCGAGCAGTTCTCGCTGACCGGCGCGCTGCTGCAGCGGGTCACGCTCGGCAGCGGCTTCAACCCGACCGGCATCGCCACCATCGGCAACACCGGCTACGTGACGTCGGACGCGGACGGGCTGCTGCGGACGTTCAACCTCAGCACCGGCGCCATCGGCGCGAGCTACACGACCGGGCAGAACGCCCTGGGCGCGCTGACCACCGACGGCACCTCGCTGTTCGCGTCGGACTTCACCGGCGGCAACCGGGCCTATCGCTTCTCGCTGACCGGCGCCCCGCTCGGCTCGGTGGTGCTCGGCAACTGCGGCAGCTACTGCAACGGGCTGGAATACGAGGCCGGCAGCCTGATCGCCGATCGCGGCCAGAACCAAGGCCCGTATGACCGCTACAGCACGACGGGCGCCCTGCAGGCGGCCAATTTGTTCAGCCTCGGCGACGGCGGCGCGCTGGCCTACAACCCCGACACAAGGACGCAATATGCAGCCGTGTCGGGCGGGACGGGCGGCGTGCAGACGTCGACCGGTGCGTTCATCACCTTCGGCGGCACCATCCCGAACACCGGCTTCGGCACCGAGCGCTTCATCAACGACCTGGCGATCCAGGTTCCCGAGCCGACCACGCTGGCGCTGCTGGCGACCGGCCTGGGCATGCTCGGCCTGCGCCGCCGCCGCGGCTAGAGCATTTTCCGATCAGGTGGAATCACCTGATCGGAAGTAATGCTCGTCTTATCAATGAGGTAGAGCACTACTCCCGAGCCAATCGGCTCGGGAAGTGCTCTAAACCGACCCTCGCGTCGAAAGGGGGGCTGCTCCGTCCGGGGCAGCCCCCTTTTCTATGGGTGGCGCAGCGTGGGGTGGCGCAGCGTGCCCAGCAACAAGGCGGCCTCGGGCCGGAACGGGGCCGCGTCCTGCACGGCGCGCAGGATCCGCGCGGCGGCATCGAGGTCGTCCGCGTCGGCGCCGGGTCCGGAGAGGGATTGCGCCATCGACAGCAGCGGCCAGTAGGCCGGGTCGAAATCCGGGCTGAGACGCAGGGAATCGAGCAGGCCGGGGATGGCCGCGTTCATCAGGCCGCGCTCGTCCAACCCGTCCGGAACCGCAGCCCCGGCCTCGATGAAGCGGTCGCGCGCGCGCAGGTAGGCGGCGGTGCGGGCGGCGATGGCGCCGGTGCCTGGCCCGGCCGAAGCTGCGTGGAGCAGCTGGATCAGCAAGGCGCTGGGCGGTGCGGCCAACGCGTCGACATTGCGGCGCGCATCGAGTGCCACGAACGGGCGATCATCGGTGTTGGCCGGTCCCGGCCCGGCCAGGGCGGCGATCGTCTCGGCGCCGCCGACGAAGAGGCCCAGCAGGTCGAGCGGACGCTGCAGCCCGGTGCGGCGCAGCGCCGGTTGCGCGGCCGGGTCGGCCATGCGGCGCTCGAGCCGAGCCGGGTCGAGCGGCAGGCCATCGGGGGCGCCGATCAGGGCCAGCATCGGCGTCTGCAGGCTGAAATGCGCCAACCACGCGGTCGCGTGCGGGAACACGGCCTGGAACGAGCGCAGGATCGCGTCCAGCGAGGCGCGGTCGAGCTGGTAGAGGGGCAGCCACTGGCAGAAGATCCCTGATGCGGCCAGGCGCGCCTTGACGGCGGCGAAATGCTCGACGGTGTAGAGCGCGCCGCTGCCGTCCAGCGCCGGGTGGAACAGATCGGCGACGATCACGTCGTAGCTGTCGCGGTCGGCGCGCACGAAACGGCGCGCGTCGGCCGTCACGATGGGCGGCAGCTTGGGGGCGCCCGGTTCGGCGAACCAGCCCAGCAGGTCGACCACTTCCGGCACGAGCTCGACGCCGATGGCGGAGATACCCGGGAGGGCGGCGGCGCCGGCCAGCGTGGCGCCGGTGCCGACGCCGAGGAACAGGGCACGATGCGGCGCCGGGTGCAGCAGCAGCGGGATCTGCGCCTGCCGCCAGTCCGAGCGCTGGGAGCTGGTGCCGCCCATGCGGAAATGACCGTTGACCTCGAGGTAGCGGGTGGCGCCGGCGTCGGTCACGACGCTGGCCGTCGCGGTCGGGCCCTCGAGCGTCTGCAGCAGGGCGCCGCCCTCGGGCACGCGCACCAGCGGGGCGGCCGGGCGCAGCAGCAGCGCGAGCCCGGCCAGCGCGAGCGGCGGCGCAGCCACGAGCCGCAGCGCGGGGCGCGCCGGCACGGCGACGAAGGCGAGGAGGAAGCCCAGCCCGACCACCGCCACCGCACCGGCTGCGCCCGCGACGGGGATCAGCACCAGCGTCGTCAGCGGCGCGGCGGCGGCGGCGCCCAGCCCGTTGAGCGCGAGCGCCCATCCGAGCGAGCCGCTCTGGTCGCGGAACGCCTGTGCCAGGCAGCCGAACAGCGCGCCCATGACTGCCGAGGGCGCCAGGAACAGCAGGCCGGCGACGGCGAACTCCCATCCGAGCCCGCCGGGGCCCGCAGCGAGGGCCATCGGCCCCAGCACGGCGACCGAGAGCGCGGTCAGCAGGCATGCGGCGGACGAAGCGGCGAGCAGGGTGGCGATCGCGGCCGGGGTCGGCGGCCGTCTGCTGCGTTGCCAGAGCAGTCCGCCGAGGGCGGTGCCGAGCAGGTAGGCGCCGAGCAGGATCGCGAAGCTGTAGATCGTGTTCTGCAGCACCTGTGCGGCCAGTCGGATGACCAGCAGCTCGAGCCCGATGCCGAGCAGCCCGGTACCCGCCAGGGTCAGGCCGAGGCGCAGGCCGGCCCGACCACTTCCGGTCACGGCAGCGGCACCCGGATGGCGGCAGGCCAGCGCACCCAGCGCGCAGAACAGGTTGACGGCGGCAAGGGCGGCGAGCGTTCCCGAAAGACCCCAGGCCGGCATCAGCAGGAACACGCAGGCGAAGCAGCCGGCCATGGCGCCAGCGGTGTTGGCGCCGTAGAGCCCGGCGACGACCCGCCCGCCCTTCCAGGCGCCGACCAGCCGCTCGAGCGCGATCAGCGTGCCGCCCATGCAGGCGGTCGCCGGCAATAGCGCCAGGGCTGGCAGGCCGAAGCCCGCGAGCCACAGCAGCGCCTTGGGCGGCGTCGGGCCGATCGCGGCGGCGAGCAGGTCGCCGAGCGCGGGCAGCAGCCAGATGCTGGCCAGCGCCCAGGCCGCGATGGCGGTCTCGAGCGCGGCATAGGCCAGCCGCGGATCGCGCGCGGCGCGGATCGGCCGGTCGAGCAGGATTGCGCCGAGCGCCAGCCCGGCGAAGAAGCCGGTCACCACGCCGAGGACCGCCATCATCTCGGTGCCGAGGGCGGCGGCGAGCAGGCGGGTCCAGACGAGTTCGTAGGCCAGACCGGCGAAGCCCGAGGCGGCGACGATGGCGGCGAGAAGGGTTGCGTTGAAGGTCGCCGCGCGGGGCGGCGCGGTTAGGCTCAGCGGGGCGCCTGGACGCCGAGCGTTTCGCCGGGCCGCAGCACGTAGGGCCGGTTGGCGGCGATGTAGCGGGCGCGCTCGACGAAGTCGGTGCACTCGTCGGTCTCGCCGTTGTCGAGTTCGAGGCGGGCGGTGTCGAGTTCGTGCTCGGCGAAGCGGCGCGACAGGTCGCCGGCGGGCATGGCGTCGGTCAGTTGCGCGGCCGCGGTGATCAGGGCGCGGCATTCGTCGGCTTCGCTCGCGGCGGCCGGGGTGGCCAGGAGGATGAAGGCGGCGGCAAGGGCGCGTAGGGACATGGGCAACCTATAAGAGCAGCACGCGGCTCCAACTGGAGCCGCGTGCATTTCGCGTGGCGTGTTACTGGGCGGCGGTCTGGGCGGATGCCAGGCTGGCGGCCAGGTCGGCGTTCTTCTCGACCAGGAGCTTATCGGTGCCCGCGGGGCGGAAGAAGATCGGGTTGGCGTAGAACCAGAGGTTGGCATAGGCCTCGACGTCGTTGTCGACGCGGCGGGTGCCGGCCACCGTCGGCAGGTGCGCCGGGCAGGCCGGATCGCTGCAGACGACGTTGTCGATGAGCGTGTCGATGGTCGGGTTGCCCTGGCTATCGGTCACGTTCGGGGTGCCCGGCGGAATATTGGTGCCGCGGGCGCGGAGGTAGAACGGGCCGGTGGCCGGAGCGATGAAGGTGGTGGTGAACTCGAGCCGGTAGCCGGCGGCGAGCGGGGTGAGCTTCATCTTCAGGTTCGAGCCCGCAGCCTGCGAGTTCGGGTTGTATGCGGAGCTGAAGATGGCGGTCGAGGTGTTGTAGACCAGTGCCGCGCCGGCGACGCCGCTCTGGTTGACCGGCTGGTTGTAGCGCGGATCGGACGGCGCGATGACGCCGGTGATGTTGCCGCGGATAAGGTCGACGTGGTCGAGGTCAGGCGCGCTGAGGGGCTGGCTGAGGCCGATCTGGGTCAGCAGCGGGTTGGCGAAGCTGTAGGGGCTGTTGTTCTTCTTCGGCACCACCATGCGCATTTCGACGGTGATCGTGTCGCCCGGGTTGTATTCGAGGGTCTGGCCCATGGTCTTGGTCACGCCGTTGACGCTGGCGCGGAAGGTGTAGTCGCCGCCGATCAGGTCGCCGGCGACGGAGAAGCTGTTGCCCGCCCGTATACCGTCGACCACGCTCTGGGCGCGGAAGGCGGTCTGGTTGGGGATATAGAGGCGGCTGAACTCGCCGGGGAAGAAGTCTGCGGTGGTGGCGAGGTCGCGCGCGCCGAACACGCCGCGCTGGTGCCAGTCGGAGCTGATGTAGACGAAGCTGTTGCGGCCTTCGCCGAGCAGCCCGTCCCACAGGCCGCCGACCTTGGCGGTGTAGATGCCGCCGCCGCCATAGGCGCCGCCGCCGACGGCGTTGGGTCCGTAGGAGTGGTTGCTCTCGGCGAAGTGGCCGGGGCTCTCGATGCCGACGGCAACCGTCGGGCCGGCGTTGTTGAAGTCGCGGTAATGCTCGATGTTGTAGCCGTTGCTGCCGGCCGGGTTGAAGGCGCCGGCGCGCTCGCTGTGGGTCGGCACGTAGTAGCTGGTCAGCGGCGCGTTGGCCTGCAGCCAGGCGACGCTCTGGACCGATTTCTGGTGGCCGGCGGTGCCGCTGTTGCTGAAGCTCTTGCCGGTCCAGATCTGGTTGCCGTTGGCGTCGACCGGGCCCTTGGTGTCGCCGTCGGCGCGGTCCCAGCGGTATTCGAATTCGGCCATGCGGTTCGCGTTGCCGGCGCCAGTGGTCGGGAACTGGCCGTTCAACACGGCGACGTCGGTGTGCTCATGGCCGGGGACGATGGTCTCGAGACCTTCGAGGGCGACCTTCTTGTACTGCTGCGACTTCTGGATGATGATCGGGTATTCGACCTCGGCGATCGACTGCCAGCGATACATCCGCGCTTGCGCCGGCGGCGGGTTGGGCACGTCGCCCTTGAGCTGCGTGATGGTGATGCCCTGGATGGTCTTGCCGAGCGTGTCGGTCCAGTACGTCGTGGTGTCGCCGGGCAGGTTGGCGCTGGTGTCGCTGAAGCGGCAGTCGCGGTTGCCGGAGCCGCCGTGGTTGCCTTGGGTGAACCAATCGATGTTGAAGTTCGGCACGCCGTTGGTGGTGCCGGAGCCGAGGCTGCGGTCGAGCGCGTAGCCGGTCGAGACCGAGCCGTCGGTGCAGGTGTTGTGGTTGTGCATGTCGCCGGCGACGTAGGGCGAGTTCTTGATGAAGGGCTTGTTCGGCACCCAGCTTTGCGCCAGGGCCGGGGCGGCCAGGCTGAGCGACACCGTCGCGGCGCTGGTCAGCGCCAGCGCAAGTTTAGTCGATGACATTGGGGATACTCCTGGAATGGGCGATCTTGCGTCCGCGCCTTCATTAACGTCCGTCCATGTTCGAGCGGAAGCGCGCGAGCGTAGACTTCAGGTGAAGTTTCGATGACGCCCGGCCGCAGCGGGTGACAGCGGCCGCCGCAGGCTGCATTGAGCGCCCGCAGGCCGCCACAGGGAACGCAGAATTGAGCCAGAACATTCACCCGATGGAGGCCGCAGGCCCGTTGCCGAAGGTGTCGGGGCGCGCCGTGTGGCGGTTCGTGCGCCGGGAGCCGCTGATCCACTTCATCGTGCTGGCCGGGCTGATCTTCGGCGCCGACGCCATTCTGCATCCGCCGGACCGGACCACGCGGGTGATCACGGTGACGCGGGCGATGCGCGAGGCGATGGCGACCAATTTCGACGAGGACCGGGAGCGCCGGGCGACGCCGGACGAGCTCAATCAGATGGTCGAGAACTGGGTGGCCAGCGAGATCCTGTATCGCGAAGGCAAGCTGCTCGGGGTCGACCGGGGCGACGAGAGCATCCGCGACCGGGTCGCCTTCAAGCTGCAGCTGATGATCTTCAGCCAGCTCGAGGCGCCGAACCCGAGCATCGACGAGTTGCGGGCGTGGTTCGAGGAGCACCACGACCGGTTCGACGAGCCGGAGCGGATCAGCTTCTATCTTAGCCCGCCGGGCGATGAGGCAAAGGCGCGGGCGGACCTGGCGGCGCTGCAGGCCGGGCAGGACCCGGAGGAGCTGCAGCGGACGACGCGGGCGATGATCGGCCGGCCGATCAGCAGCGTCGGCCCGGTGTTCGGCGACGGGTTCCGCGATGCGCTGCTGGCCTTGCCACTGGAGACCTGGAGCGTGCTGCAATCGAAGGAGGGCTGGCACCTGGTCCGCTTCGACTCGCGCCGGCCCGGCGAGCGCGCCCGCTTCGAGGACGTGCACGACCAGGCGTTGCGGATCTACCAGACCGAGGCGGTGCGGGGACGGGCCTGGGAGGCGGTCAAGCGGCTGCGGGCCAATTATACCGTTCGGTACGAGTCGTGATCCGGTTCGTTCTCGCCGGCCTGCTCGCGCTGGCCGGGCTGCTCGGGCCGGCGCTGGCGCACGAGCCGGCGATGGGCGTGTTGGAGGTGCGCGAGGTGCGGCCGGGCAGCTACGTCGCGGGCTGGACGCTGGAGCCGACGATCGGCGCGGACAAGGTGCACATCCGGTTTCCGGCGCAGTGCCGGTTCGCGCTGCCGAGCCTGGATTGCGGGCCGGAGGGGCTGGTCGGCCGGGTGGGGATCGACAATCTCGGCTCCAACATGTCGGCAGTACTGCTGCGGGTGGTGCCGATCGGCGGCGAGCCGCGGAGCTACACGCTCACGACCGGCAGCCCGGTGGTGTCGATCCTGGCGATCGGCAGCCCGACTTGGCAGACCTGGCGCGAGGTCGGGGTGACGTACCTGAACGTGGGGATCGACCATATCCTGCTCGGCGTGGACCATCTGCTGTTCGTGCTGGGGCTGATCTTCGTGGTCGGCGGCGGCTGGCGGCTGGTCAAGACGATCACGGCGTTCACGGTCGGGCACAGCGCCTCGCTGGCGGCGGCGGCCTATGGCGTGCTGAACGTGCCGGAGGCGCCGCTGAATGCGTGCATCGCGCTGAGCATCGTGTTCGTGGGCGTCGAGATCGTGAAGCTGCATCAGGGGCAGCCGGGGCTGATGGCGCGCTATCCATGGGCGATCGCGTTCACGTTCGGGCTGGTGCACGGGATCGGGTTTGCCAGCGCGTTGTCGGCGCTGGGGATCGAGCACGCGCTGCTGTTCCCGGCGCTGCTGTCGTTCAACGTGGGCGTGGAGATCGGCCAGCTCGCGTTCGTCGCGCTGGTGCTGCTGCTGCGCTGGGGTCATCGCCGGCTGGGGGCGACGCTTGGTGGCTGGGGCGAGGCGCTGCCGGGCTATGCGATCGGCACGGTGGCGATGTTCTGGTTCATGGGCCGCATGGTCCGCTTGTTGACGGTTGCTTGAGGCTGATGATGGTGCTGTTGCTTGTTCCCGTGCTGCTGTTGCTCGGCGTTCAGCCGGCCGGCGCACACATCATTGGCGCCCGGCTTGGCGATTTCTATGGCGGCGCGCTGCATCCGCTGACCGGGTTGGCGGACGTGATCCTGTGGTTGGCACTGGGGATGCTGGCGGGAATGCAGACGCGGCTGTGGTCGCGGTGGATGGTGGTGGCGTTCCCGGCCGGGCTGTTGGCCGGGTTCGCGATCGGGCTGTGGTCGGGCTGGACCGAGGACCGGATGGGCGTCGATGCGGCGCTGATGATCGCGCTGGGCGGGCTGACGGCGGCCGCGGTGCGCGTGCCGGGCCCGGTGCTGCTGGCGCTGGGGTTCGCGATCGCGGTGCTGCGGGGCGCGGCTAATGCGAGCGGGGTGGGGGCGACGACGGATTTGACGCTGTTCGCTTGTGGGCTGACGGCGGCCGGGTATGCGGCGATGACGCTGACGGTGGCGCTGGTGTCGGCGTTCCGCCGGGCCGGGGACGGGTGGCGCGGCATCGCCATCCGGGCCGGCGGCAGTTGGATCGCGGCGATCGGGGTGATGGTCGGCGGCTACGCGCTGTCGGTTTAGACCGGCTTACAGGCTGGCTTACTGGCCGGTTTACGGGGCGGGTCTTGGGCCCGCGCCCGCCAGGATGGCGGCCGATACATTGCACAATCCGGTGCATCTGACGTGACGCTCGCACCTGCCATGGAGCTCATTGCCTGATCGGCGTTGGAGCATTTATCGGGCTTGGGACGTGCTCTATGCAGTCGCGCATGACAGAGATTTACGTCGATGCCGACGCGTGTCCGGTGCGCGAGGAGATCTATCGTGTGGCGGGCCGCCTGGGCGTGGCCGTGCACGTGGTCTCGAACGGGTCGCGGCCGATCCGGGCGCCGGGCCTTGCGAACGTATCGATGGTGGTGGTGGTCAGCGGGGCGGACGCGGCGGACGACTGGATCGCCGAGCGGATTGGGCCCAGCGATGTGTGCGCCACGGCCGACATCCCGCTGGCGTCGCGCTGCCTTGCGCGCGGGGCGCGGGCGCTGGCGTTCAACGGGCGCGAGTGGACCGGCGCCAATATCGGTTCGGCGCTGGCCGGGCGGGCGGTCGCGCAGCATCTGCGCGAGAGCGGGGTGCAGACGGGTGGGCCGGCGCCGCTGCTCGCGCGCGACCGATCGGCGTTCCTCGACGCGCTGGACCGGCTGGTGCACGCCGCCCGTCGGGGCCCGGCGATGACGCTGCGGTGGCGGGCGGTGGAGGGGGACTGAGGCGGACCTGCTTCACTGTTCGCTGGGGCGCGTCTCCAAGCATTAGCGGCCGGGGTAGCCTTCGTGGTCGAGGAACGGGAACGGGCCGGGGAAGCGCTCGACGAAGGCGGTGTGGGAGACGATGCCGGTCTCGGGCCGCCAGCGGTGGATCTGATAGGCCGGCGGCTCGAGCACGAAGTTGGCCGGGGCGTCGTTGGACAGGTCGAGTTCGACCTGGTGGGCGGCCGACGGGCAGATGCTGGCGATCGCGGTGCCGATGCGGGCGGTGATCGGGCGGTGGTGGTGGCCGCAGACGACCCGCTCGACCTGGGGGTGGCGCGCGAGCACGGCGGCGAAGCGCTCGGGGTGGTGCAGCGCGATCGCGTCCATGTGGACGATGCCGCACTGGAACGGCGGGTGGTGCATGCCGATCAGGGTCGGCTTGTCGGGCAGTTGAGCGAGGGTGCGGTCGAGCCAGTCGAGCCGGAGCGGGCAGAGCTCGCCGTGGCCGGCGCCGGGCACGGCGGTGTCGAGCATCACGATGCGGACCGGCAGGTCGTCGACGGCGTATTGCACGAAGCCGTCGGCCGAGCCGGTGCCGGGCAGGCATTGCAGCAGGGCTTCGCGGCGGTCGTGGTTGCCGGGGATGACGTAGACCGGCCGGTGCAGCTCGAAGGCGAGCAGCTCGCGCAGGACGGCGTATTCCTGCTCGAAGCCGCACTCGGTGAGGTCGCCGGTGATGATCACCACGTCGGCCGCCGGGCGGAGCCGCTCTACCGCGCGCAGGGCCCTTGATACCAGCATGTTGGTTTCGGCGACGCGGTTGGCGGGAACGCCCTTGGGTCGGACGTGCAGGTCGGTCAGCTGGACGATGGTGCAGCCATCCATTACGGCACCTTCAGCGCGGTCTGCTCGACGTAGGGACGCAGCAGCGCGTCGGCGGCCTTCTGGCCGGTGGCGACCACGTCGGCGGGCTTGGCGCGGCCGGACAGCATGAGCTGGACCTGGTCTCCGAGCGCCTTTCGGACCGGGACGGTCTGATAGGTGGCGAACCACGGGCGGGCGTATTGCAGCTGGTCGAGGGCGACCTTGGCGTCGGGGTGCTCGGCGATGAAGGCCTGCATCTCGGGGAGATCGTAGGCGGCGCGGTTGGGGGCGAAGTAGCCGGTGAAGCGGCTCCAACGGGCGGCGATTTCGGGGCTGGTCATCCACTTGATCAGCACCCACGCGGCCTGCACCCGCTCGGGCGTGTTGCCGGCGGGGATCATCAGGCTGCCGCCGCCGATCGGCACCGCGTTCATCAGCGCGCGGGGCACGAAGGCCACCTTGTAGGGGGTCTTCATGTTGGCGCGCACGAAGGACAGCGCGCCGGTGCTGTTGAGGATCATGCCTGCGCGGCCGCTGAAGAAGGCAGACGCCATGGCGTTGGCGTCGTTGGTGCCCTCCGGCATCACCTTGTGCTTGTGGATGAGGTCGTCGAGGAAGCGGACCGCGCCGAGGGTGGAGGGCGTGTTGTAGTACACCTCGCCGCCCCAATCGACGTCGAAATACTGGCCGCCATTGCTCATCGCCAGGCCGCTGACGAGCCACATCAAATTGTCTTCGACGGTGGACATCATCAGGCCCCAGCGGGTGACCTGGTTGCCGTCGCGCTTGGTCAGCTTCTGGGCGGCATCGACCCATTCGGCCCAGGTGGCGGGCGGATGATCGGGGTCGAGACCAACCTCGCGGAAGGCGTCGACACTATAATAGAGCACCGGGGTCGAGTTCTGGAACGGAGCGCCCATCACCTGCCCGGCCTCGACCGCGTTGGGGCGCAGCGCCGGCCAGAACTGGCCCATGAAGGCGGTGGGGGTCTGGCCGTCCTTCTCGATGAGCGGGTTGAGCGAGATCGCCTCGCCGTTGATGGCGTAGTCGCGCAGGTAATTGGCGCTCTGCAACACCACGGCGGGTGGACGGCCGGCCTGGACCGCGGCGCGGGTCTTGAACGAGGTGTCGTCGTAGCTGCCGGTGTAGGTGGCGCTGACGTGGATGTCTGGGTGGCCCTTGTTGAAGTCCTCGACCACGCGCTGCATTTCGTTGGAGAGCTGGCCGTTCACCGGGACCGGGAAGAACAGCTCGATATCGGTCGCATGCGCCGCGGTGGCGGCGAACAGGCCGAGCGTGGCCAGCAACAATCTGCGCATTGGGAAGATCCTCTACTTGATTCCGGAAAAGACGAAGCTGCCGACGATGCGGCGCTGGAACAGGACGAACAGCAGCAGCAGGGGGGCGGCGACCAGCGCGGTGCCGGCGGCGATCACGCCCCATTGGCCGCCGCCTTCGGAGGCGCCGGCGAAGCTCGCCAGGCCGACGGTGAGCACCTGGTTTTCCTTCGAGGTGGTGGCCATCAGCGGCCAGACATATTCGTTCCAGTGCGCCGTCAGGCTGATCACCGCGAACGCCGCCAGACCCGGCCGCGCCATCGGCAGCAGCACGTGCCAGACCACCTGCAGCGGCCGGGCTCCGTCGAGCACGGCGGCCTCCTCGTAGTCGCGCGGCAACTGGCGGAAGGTCTGGCGCATCAGGAACACGCCGAAGGCCGACGCGAGGTAGGGCGCGGCGACCCCGGCCAGCGTGTCGTAGAGGCCGAGGGCGACGAGCATCTGCAGGTTCGGCACGATCAGCAGCGCGGGCACGAGCAGGAGCTGGAGCAGGAACAAATTGAACGCCGTGCCGGACCCGCGGAAGCGCAGCCGGGCGAAGGCGTAGCCGGCCAGCGTCACGGTGACGCATTGAACGGCGAGGATGCCGAGGCACATGGCCAAGGTGTTGGCATACCAGAGCGGGAAGTGCCCGGCCGACCAGGCCTCGCGGTAGTTGTCGAGGCTGAGCGGCGGGCGCGGCACCAGGCTTGCGATGTCGGGCGGATAGCCGGGCCGGACCGAGGCGACCGCCATCCACAGGAACGGCACCGCCCAGACCAGCGCGCCTGCGGCGGCGACGATCAGGCCGGGTCTAGCTTTCATAGTGGATGCCGCGCTCAAGCGTGCGCAGACTGACCGTCGCGAGCGCGAACAGCAGGGCGACGCTGACCGCCGTCGCGGCACTGGCGCGGCCGATGTCGAGGTTCTGCTGCGCGGTCTGGTAGATGTAGGAGAGCAGCAGGTTGGTGGCGTCGGCCGGGCCGCCGCCGGTCATGACCAGCACGTGATCGACCTGGACCAACGCGTTGATCAGCGCGATGACGGTGACGAAGGCGACGGTCGGGCCGAGCAGCGGCAGGATGACGTAGCGGAAGCGCTGCCAGGCATTGGCGCCCTCGAGCCGCGCGGCGTCGATCTGCTCCTCCGGCACGGCGGCCAGCCCGGCCAGGAAGAACAGCATGTAGTAGCCGGTGTTCTTCCAGATCGTGATGGCGATGATGGCCGGCATGGCGAGCGCGGGATCACCGAGCCAGTTGGCGCCGCCGAGGCCGAGCGGGAGCAGGTAGTGGTCGATCAACCCGGCGCCCGGCAGGAAGATGAAGGTGAACAAGGCCGCGGCTGCGACCAGCGGCACCATCATCGGCAGCACCATCACGGTGCGGATCGCCGAGGTCAGCCAGGTGGCCTCGCGCAGCGCCAGGGCGAACAGCACCGCGAGCGCCAGGCTCGGCAGGATGGTGCCGGCGGCATAGACGGCGGTGTTGAGCAGGGCGTTAAGGAAGCGGTCGTCGGCGAACAGCGCGGTATAGTTCGCCAGGCCGAACTCAACCGGCCGACCGAACCGCTTGACCTCGAGCGAACGGAACAGGACCTGGACGATCGGGCCATAGCAGAACAGCGCCAGCCCGGCGATGGAGGGCGCGAGCAGCAGCCAAGCGAGCCTGGCCGGCGTCCGGTCGGTTCGTTTTGCACCCGTTGCGACGAAAGCCGCGCCCACCCTGGGGATACTCAGTTCCGCAGCCCGCATGGGACCGTGGGCTACACGGCTTGCATGACTCCCGCGTGACGGAACGATGACGGTCGCGTGTCACCGGGGAAGATGGTGAACGGCCGACTCATGTGGAACGGGGGATAAACGTGCATAGACTGACAACACTACAACGGCCGGCCCTCCCGGGCAGATGTCGCCAGGCGGTCGGCGCGTTCGTTCATGACGTCGCCGGCGTGGCCGCGGACCCAGCGCCACTCGACCGTGTGGGGCTTGGCGGCGTCGAGCAAGCGGCGCCAGAGGTCCATGTTGGCGACCGGGTCGCCGGCGGCGTTGCGCCAGTTGCGGCGGACCCAGCCGGTGCTCCAGCGCGTGACTCCGTTGCGGACGTATTCGCTGTCGGTGTGTAGCACGACCTGGCAGGGGCGGGTGAGCGCTTCGAGGGCGGCGGCGGCGGCGGTCAGTTCCATGCGGTTGTTGGTGGTGACCGGGTCGGCGCCGGTCAGCTCGCGCTCATGGGCGCCGAAGCGCAGGATCGCGGCCCAGCCGCCGGGTCCGGGATTGGGCTTGCAGCCGCCATCGGTCCAGATCTCGACCGGTCCGGGCGGGGTTGGTTCAGAGTCCGTAGGCATGTTCGTCCTTGGCGCCGAGGTGGAAGCGAAGCCGGCGCAGGTATTCGAGCGGGTCCTTGCGCGTCACCATCGCGCCGGGTGGCGTGTTGACCCAGTCGAACAGGCGGGTCAGCAGGAAGCGGATCGCCGCGCCCTGGCACAGCACCGGCAGGGCGGCGCGCTCTTCGGCCAAGAGCGGGCGCGTGGCGGCGTAGGCGCGGAGCAGGGCGCGCGCCTTGGTCACGTTGAACTGGAAGTCCTGCTCGAAGCACCAGGCGTTGAGGCAGACGGCGACGTCGTAGGCGAGCAGGTCGGTGGCCGCGAAATAGAAGTCGATCAGCCCGGAGATCCGCTGGTCGAGGAAGAAGACGTTGTCGGGGAACAGGTCGGCGTGGATGTGACCGCGCGGCAGGCCGGCCGGCCATTGCGCCAGGATGCGGTCGAGCGCGGCCTCGAGCTCCCGCGCGAGCCCAGGCTGGACCTCGTCGGCGCGCGGCAGGCAGTGGGCGAGCAGGGGATTCCAGCCATCGGGACCGAGCGCGTTGGGCCGCTGCGGGGCGTAGCCGCCGCCGGCGACGTGCAGCCCGGCCAGCGCGGCGCCGACGGGGGCGCAATGGTCGATACGGACGCGGCGCGGCCAGACGCCCGGCAGGAAGGTGGTGATGCAGGCGGGGCGGCCAGCCAGGTGCCGCAAGCTCTCGCCGTCCTGGCCGCCGACGGGCAGCGGACAGGCGATGCCTTGGGCGGCGAGGTGTTGCATGAGGCCGAGGAACCAGGGCAACTCGGCCGGGTCGACGCGCTTCTCGTAGAGGGTGAGGATGAAGTCGCCTGCGGTGGTGCGGAGCTGGTAGTTGCTGTTCTCGACGCCCTCGGCGATGCCGCGGAAGGCGACGGCGGTGCCGATCTCGTATTCGCCGAGGAGCCCCGCCAGAGCCTCGTCGGAGACCTCGGTGTAGACCGCCATCAGCCGATCAGGACAGGGGGCCCGGCAGCTTGAAGACGACGTCCTCCTGCGTGACCCGGCGCTCCTCGATGGACAGCTCGTAGCGCTCGCCCAGACGGCCGAGCAGCTCTTGGACGAGTGTCTCCGGCGCCGAGGCGCCTGCGGTCAGGCCGAGCCGGCGGACCCCCTGCATAACCGACCAGTCGAGTTGGTCGGCCTTGGGCAGCAGAATCGCGCGGCGGGCGCCCGCCCGCTCTGCGACTTCGCGCAGGCGCTGCGAGTTGCTACTGTTGGGACTGCCGATGACGACGACGAGGTCGCAGTCCGGCGCGACCGCCTTGACCGCGGCTTGGCGGTTGGTCGTGGCGTAGCAGATGTCCTCGTGCTTGGGGCCTTCAATGGCCGGGAAGCGTTGACGCAAGGTGGCGACGATGTCGGCGGTGTCGTCGACCGAGAGCGTGGTCTGGGTGATGAAGGCCAGGCGGGTGGCGTCGGCCGGCATCACGGTGCGGGCGTCGTCGACGTCCTGGACCAGGGTGACGCTGCCGGGCGGGAGCTGGCCCATGGTGCCGACCACTTCGGGGTGGCCGGCGTGGCCGATCATCAGGATGTGCCGCTGCTCCGCGCCGCCGCCGGCATAGTGCCGCTCGGCCTCGCGATGGACCTTGCTGACCAGCGGGCAGGTGGCGTCGAAATACAGCAGGTTGCGCCGCTGCGCCTCGGCCGGGACGGATTTGGGAACGCCATGGGCGGAGAACACGACGTGTCCGGCTTCGGGCACCTCGTCGAGCTCCTCGACGAACACCGCGCCCTGGGCCTCGAGGTCTTCGACGACGGTTCGGTTATGGACGATCTCGTGGCGGACGTAGACGGGCGAGCCATATCGCCGCAACGCCTCTTCCACGACGCGGATCGCTCGATCGACGCCGGCACAGAAGCCGCGGGGTCCCGCCAAGACGACGTTGAGGTTCGGTTTCTGATCCATGATGTCCGGCCTACGACGGCGGGATCGATCCCGCCAGCGTGTTATGGGGAGAAGAGCGGCCCGCGCCAAGGGTCGACGGTGGGCTCGATCCGGCGCGCATGTTGCGGCTACAACGGAGCCCTGCGCCGAACGCGGCGATTCTGGAGCGATGAATGTCAGCACTGTCCCGGCTCGGCCTCGTGGCGGCCTCGACCCTTCCTACCCTGGCCGGCTGCGGCTCGGCGGCGGACCAGTTCGCGCCGGCCTGCCCGCGCCCGGCGATCCTACGCGACGCCAACGACATCACCCGCTTCCGCGGCGAGCGCCGCGACTTCCTAGACACGGCGCTGACCGGCCGGGTGACGAGCATCTCGGGCGACTGCAAGCGGGCGAGTTCGCGCAGCGTGACGGCGACCGTCAGTGTCGGGATGGAGCTGACCCGCGGCCCGGCGGCGACGGGACGGCTTGCCGACATCGGCTATTTCGTGGCGGTGAGCCAGGGCGATCGGGTGCTCGACAAGCAGGTGTTCACGCTTCGAGCCGAGTTCCCCGAGAACACCGACCGGGTGCGGCTGTCGGGCGACAGCGTCGACCTCGCGCTGCCGGTCGAGCCCGGCACGGGAGCTGAGAGCTACCAGGTGACGGTCGGCTTCCAGCTCACGCCGCAGGAACTCGCCTACAACAGGGAGCGGCTCGCGACGCGGCGATAGCGCACGCGCATGGGGTGCGTGGCAAAGGCATAGGGCGTCATAAGCGCCATGGCGGCGTGGAAGGACGGAAAGGTGACAATTCCCTGTAGGCGGCGCACGTCGACAGTGTCGACGTGGTTCGACCGGAACGCCTCGACACTCGGGAGGTGAAAGAGGTCGGGGCCTCCCGGCAGCCTACTTAGCATTACAGTTGCACATTTCTGATCAGATGAGAGCGTTTTGCGCTGGCTTGATGCGCTGGTCGCCAAACTGACCAGGCTATGACGTAAGCAGGTTCGGATGCGGCGTTGAGCCAAACGCGTGGCGACGCGGCGGATTTCCTGGATCGACCAGCCGATGAGAGCCGGACCGCATGACTCGGGCGGCGTGTCGTTTGTGAGGCGGGCAACAGGTTGGCGCGGTGCCGAATGGTGGTCATCATCGCGAAAGCCAGCATGACCAAAGACACGTGCCGATGCCATCCTTGCCAGAGCGCCCCGCCTTGCTTTCGGCCTCCAGCCGGTTGACCAGATCGACCACGGTGTAGAACCGGCACCGGGCGCCGGCGCGGATACAGCTCCGCGCGATGGCGACGGCGAGGTGGCTTTTGCCCGTGCCCGTGCCGCCGACCAGCACCGTGTTGCGCTGCTGGCTGAGAAAGGTGCCGATCGCCAGCTCGCGCAGCAAGCCCTCGTTGATCGGGCTGCCGGTGAAGTCGAATTCGGCAAGCTCCTTGCCAGGGGCAGCTTGGCGGCGCCGACGACGCGCCCGGCGAGACTCTTATTCACCGAACCGGGCCTCGCTGCGTTGCGCGAGATGATGGCTGATAAGCGGCTTGCCGACCCGACGAAGTTTAGACACGTTCGACAAGAGCTCGGCCTTGAGTCAGGCCAGGACGCCGTCAACGCGCGATAGGAACTCCATCCGTCCGGCATCTTGTCCGGCCAAGCTCCCGACGATGAATAGGCGTTCTTCGCCGCTCAGCCGTCCAGCGCCATCCTGAAGCGTGGTCATCGTGCCGGTGCGTTCTACGGCCGCACTGAGCGAAACCGCCGCGGCCGCACAACGAGACCGCCGCCTGCAAGGCATCGCCCAACACGGGCGCGCGGCTTAGCAGAATGCGCCCGGCTCATCTGGCCGCCCTGATATCAACTGCGAGATTTGGCCACAATGTGGCTCGGCTCGTCTGAGCAGTCGCCTCGGTTGCACGTGAACCTTAACTGGTATCACTCCACGGAACCGGCCCGAACGCGCCGTCATGATCAGCTCGAATTCGGCATTGCTATACTCAACTGCTCACTGCCTCGACGGCGCCCGCCCTCGACCTCGTGCATGGCGCGAAGTCTGACGTAGGCAAGAACCCAGACGGTCATTGATGTCGGTTTTCGGCATGAGCAAGGGAGCCGGCGATTTTCGGCGGGCGCCGGTGTGGGCATCGGCCAGCAATCTCCTGATTTCCGTCTGTTCGTGGGAGTGCAGCGAAACTTCACCTTGTTCTAACCTCGACTTTGGCCATCTATGCGGCATAGCAGGCTGCTCCGATCAGGGCGTTGATGGCTGATCGCGGCATTTCGACCAGTTTGGGTCCGTTTGCGGAGATGTCGAAACCCGGTCGCGTCCACAGTTCG
>JAABUZ0100004674.1_pt1 | contig 18673 bp, 16 predicted proteins | sample 5562091 | NCBI WGS metagenome assembly JAABUZ01 (sample SAMN12813069, study PRJNA571459) | rock metagenome | isolation source: Antarctica rocks | place: Antarctica: Victoria Land, Linnaeus Terrace sud | collected 2015-12-21 | reverse complement strand
GCGGATGGCGGCCTGACTGATGAATTGGATCTGTCGCACTATCGGCTGTTGCCGAACACGGCCGGTGCCACGTCCGTACGGCAAGCGGTCTATATGGCCCACCTCGCTCGCGAGGCGACGACGACCAACTGGGTCAAACTTGAAGTCATCGGCGACGAGCGGACCCTCTGGCCTGACCCCGTGGGCACCGTCGAGGCGTGTAAAAAGCTGGTTGCCGACGGCTTCATCGTGCTTGCGTACACCAGTGGGGATCTGGTCACCGCCCTTCGGTTGCAGGACGCGGGAGCAGCCTCGGTGATGCCGCTTGCTTCCATGATCGGCTCGGGCCAGGGTATCCAGGATCGCGACAGCATTCAGCGTATCGTCGAGCGGCTGAGCGTCCCGATTGTGGTGGATGCGGGTATTGGCGCGCCGTCTGATGCGGCGATTGCTATGGAACTTGGTGCGGACGCTTGCCTCGTCAACACGGCCATCTCCCGGTCGGGTGATCCGGTGCTCATGGCACGAGCCATGAAATGTTCGGTCGAGGCAGGCCGCATGGCCTTCCGCGCAGGGCGGATGCCACGGCTCAACGACGCGGTGCCATCGAGTCCAGTGATCGGTATCGTCCACGCGCCAGCGCACGATACCGCCGCCGCACGTCCGCGTGGCTAAGACCGTGACGAGCACGGTCCTGATACCTCCCACACCCGATGTGCTGGTTGTGGGGGCAGGGGTGATCGGTTGCTCCATCGCCTATGCCTGCGTCAAGGCAGGTCTCCGTGTGACCGTGGTCGAGCGCGACCGCATCGGTGCGGGTGCTTCGGGCGCGTCTGCTGGCATGCTGGCGCCACAGGTCGAAGCTCATCACCCTGATAACTTCTTTTCGCTCGGGCTGGCCGGTCGAGCCGAGCACGAGATGATCGCGGCCCAGCTACGTGACGAGGCTGGCCTTGATGTAGAGTACCGGAAAACCGGCATCTTCCGCGTGGCGCTCGAAGAGCGTGACGCCGTTGACTTACGGGCGCGCGCCGTGTGGCAGCGGGAACACGGGCTCGCGGCACAGTGGATGGAGTCTGACGAACTCGCGCGGGCAGAACCGATGTTCGCAGGCGCAGTGGGAATGCGCGTCGTTGGTGCTCTGTGGTTGCCTGATGAGAGCCAGACCCGTAGCCCGCGCTTGGTCCGGGCGCTCGCCACTGCCGCCATACAGCGCGGGGCCGATTTCCGTGAAGGGCAGTCCGTGACGGGACTCGTACATGACGGAAGGCGTGTCACCGGCATTATGACACCGGCTGGCGTGCTCAAGGCAGGCGCCACCGTCCTTTCCGCTGGCGTCTGGAGCGCCAGTATTGCCGCCGCCACCGGCGTTGCCCTCCCGGTCGAGCCAATCCGCGGGCAAATCCTGGCGCTGCGAACGCTCACCCGCAGCCCGAAGCACGTCCTGTGGACGCACGACTGCTACATCGCGCCAAAGGTGGATGGCCAACTCGTCATCGGAGCAACTGAGGAGCGGGCGGGCTTCGATAGTCACCCTACGATGTCGGGTATGCTGCAACTGGCGATAGCTGCCACCAACGTCCTGCCAGAACTCGGTCGGCTGCCGATTGAGGCACAGTGGGCCGGACTGCGTCCCGCGTCGCCCGACCGGCTGCCGATTATCGGCTGGGCGCCCGGGTACGATGGACTCTTCCTGGCCACCGCGCACTTTCGGAATGGTGTGCTGCTTGGCCCGCTGACGGGGAGGCTGGTGGCAGAGATGGTGCAGGGCAACCGACCGAGCTACGATATCGCAGAGTACGCGCCGGAACGATTTGTGCCGGGCGCCCAATCAACGGTCGAGCGATCTCAAATGTCAATCCAGACGTCATGACCAGCCCGAACCTGGGCTGTTCGAGACGTTGCTGACATACGCTTCAAAGCGGGCCAGTCGATGCCCGTCAAGTTCAGCCTCCTTGACGCCGGTGGGCGGCCGGTCACGACGGCGGTGGCGAGCCTCACGGCCAGCGGCCAGGCGGCCACGAGCAAGGATGCTGAGACGACCGGCAGTACCTTCGTGGTACACGGCCGATCTGCCAGCCGCGTCGCTGGTTCTGGTCGTGACACTGGATGACAGCACCAGCTCGAGTCGCTGGCCGTCGGGTGAACTGCCCGCACCGTCCGCTCCTTTCCTTGCCGGGGATCAGCGGGCAGCCTTGGGGGAGGAGCCGGCGCGCTGGCAATGGCAGAACTGCCATGACCGTGCTTACATGAGACTGGTTATGTCGATGTACGTCCTGACATACCTCGATGTCAGGACGTACATGGGTGCCGCAGAGGCGGTACGGATGGATAGGAGCGGCATGGACAGCGACCAGGAGGTGCTGGCCCAGCCCGCCTGGCAGGATCGGCTGACGCCGCGCGATCTGCGGGCCTTGACGCCGCTCAAGTGGTTGCATATCAACCCCTCCGGGACCTTCACGCTCGACATGCACCAGCGCTTACCCTTGGACCTCGCTGCCTGAGCTGTTGCTACTTTGCCGCAATTTCGGCCTTCGCTACGTTAAGGCCTATGAAACGAACGCGATCCGACGCAGCGGCGTGCGCCGTGAGGAGTTAGTGCAGCTCGATCTCGATCAGGTGCAGCCACACACCCCGGGGAGTTGGTGACGGCACGCCGCGCCACGGTGATCGGGATCCATGGCAAGGGCCGGACCCAGCAGATTGTCTTTCTGTCAGCCGATGCACGCACCGCGCTGGCCGACTACCTGACGCACGAACGCCCCCATGACGTCACCGAGGGTGCCACAGCGCTGTTCCTCTCCGCGACGGGTCTCTCCGCCCGCTCGGCTGACGGGCGGCTGTCGCCCCGTGCAATCAATCTAATTCTGGAGCAGCTGGGCCGCTGGTACGATGCCGAGGTCACCGACGTGACACGAGGGGGTGTAAGCCCAAACCGCCGATTTTTTTATCGTGCTCGCCTCGGGCTGAGCATACAACTGAACGGCAGGCGTGGGCTCCCACGCGCGCCAGGTTGCGACGTTGCCCCAGTGATGGCTGGTCCAGGGGTGCCGGAAAACAAGTGTTAGGCGACAGGCCAGTGGCACTCGCCTATTCCGCCGCTGCAGCCCACGGAAATCTGTACGGAAAACCCTGCCGCTATGGTGTACCATACGGAAACAGTAATCCAGGGGGTTTCCGTACATGCTCGTTGGCTACATGCGTGTCTCATCCGAGAGCGATCGCCAATCCACCGACCTCCAGCGCGACGCGCTCGTGGCGGCCGGTGTCGACGCGCGTCACCTGTTTGCGGACCGCGCGTCCGGCGCCAAGGACAGTCGGCCTGGGTTGGCCAAGGCGCTGGACTTCGTGCAGCCCGGCGATGTGCTGGTCGTCTGGAAGCTCGACCGGCTCGGCCGCTCGCTGCCGCACCTACTGAGCATTGTCACGACCTTACGCGAGCGTCAGGTTTCCTTTCGTTCGCTCACGGAGGGCATGGACACCACGACGCCATCAGGCGAGTTCCTCTTCCACGTGTTCGGCGCGCTCGCCCAGTACGAGCGGGCGCTTACCCATGAACGGGTCATGGCTGGCCTCGCAGCCGCCAAACGGCGTGGTCGGCGCGGCGGCCGGCCGCCAGCGATCTCCGGCGAGAAGCTGGCCGCCATCCTCGCCGCCCTCGATGGCGGCATGTCGAAGGCGGCGGTGTGCCGCAACTTCGGCGTGAAGCGCACCACACTGATGGAAACGCTCGTGCGGGTGGGTTGGCCCGTCGCTAAAGCGGTCATGCAGGAGTGACGGCGAAGAGGGAGCGGCTGAGCGTCCTGTCCGCTGCCGAGCAGGAGGCCCTCTACGGGCTACCCGACTTCGACGATGGCCAGCATTTGACGTACCTGTCGCTGTCCAAGACCGAACTGGCGTTCGCTACCAGTCGGCCCGGCTTCCACGCTCACGTCTCTTGCGTCCTGCAGATCGGCTACTTCAAGGCCAAGCACGCCTTCTTCCGCTTCGACTGGAGCATGGTCGAGGACGATGGTGCCTTCGTGCTGAGCCGCTACTTTCATGGCGAGGCGTTCGAGGGTAGGGAGATCACCCATCATGCGCATGACACACAGCGCGGCTTGCTGCACCAGCTGTGGTCGACGGCGTTCCGGCCACAGCTGGTGCAGCAAGCCGCGCAGATCGTGCGCCGTGATGTGACGCCCGGTTTCGTGGCGGCTGAGCTGATCGTCTGGATCAACGACCACAAGATGATCCGCCCGGGGTACACCACATTGCAGGAGCTGATCGGCAAGGCACGGTCCGCAGAACGCCAACGCCTTGGCGATCTGCGGGAGCACGCACTGGACGACCACGCCAAGGTCGCGCTGGCACAACTGATCGCACGTGACGACACGCTGTCGGAGCTGAGAGTAGGGCGAGAGCGGATATTGTGCGGAGTCCATGTGAGCAAGGTAAAAAGCGTCGACTCTTGCCGCTTAAGCTATGAGACCGTAGCCCAAGGAATAGAACATTCCCTTCCTTGGGCTACGTTTATGTGCGTCGCGATCTATCTCAAAGAAGCTTGGCCAGATCTCGAATCGCCACAAGCAGGTTTATCCCATTCTCCATGTTTGTTCCCGTTGTGGGATTGTTCCATTTTTGCGTTCTGGTACGGATGCCCACACCGCTGCCACGATCAGTGACGGTAAGGCGGTACCCCTCCTTACTCAAAGTAGTGGTGATGCCACTTTGACTGAATGAAATACTTGATCGCTTCTTCCCTTGATTGACTCGGATACCCTTCGTGACCTTGGTTGAGCGACAGCGTGATGATGCCAATGCAGTTCTCTTTCATAGGCCTCATCGACGCTATCGTTCGTGTCAGCGCCGAGCGGAAGCCGAATAGATGTTTTCAGGCGTGTCTTTGACCACGCTCTGGTTGTCCTCGATCGTTGTCCTCGGGATGCCTCCTAGCGCCTCAATGATTTTTTGAGCACGAGCGACGGTGATGCCGTGGTATTCATTTCGTTCATCTTTGGACACCATTGCTTCACTCACGCCCAATCGCTCCGCTAACTCTTGCTGACGCAAGCCTTTCGCGATGCGCCGTGCGATGAGTAGACGCCCGATCTCAGAGAGATTGTTGATACTGAGCGTGTCCCCGCGGCGCACTTTCTCATACCATTCGATTTCTTCCGCCAATTGGGCCTGAAAGGCGAGCAGAGGCTCCATGCCTCGCTCCACCTGCTCCGTGGTATATCCTTTTTCGCTCAGCACCGTGCGCTGTTTCGTCATCACCTCTTGATCCTGGTTGCGACGTCGCAGTGCCTCCTGGTACTCCGCCTCGCTCCTGATCACAAACCGTCCCTTTCTAGTCCGGTACACCTTTTACCGGACAATCTGCACAATGCCTTTCGCTTTATGTTCCCGTCGCGAAAGGCGAAACGCTGACGGGAACGTCTGATCATTTCCAAACCGATCCTTGATCCCACTGAGATTGCCGTAGTGAGGCCACATCTCAACCCTGTACCGATGCCACATGGGCAATTGCGATTTTGCGGAATTGGGGTCCGGCCGTCGACTAGAACGGTTCCATGTCCAGATCTTGTCTGGATCAATCGCGTTTAGATCGGCCGCAATAGCACCGCTCAGGAAGGCATATTCGTCACATTCAAAGTATCCATCGATATCATTGGGGTGATCTTTGTTCTCGACGAAAGAGCCGTCTACGAAGATACGATCTATTCCCACCTGCCACATCTGCCCAACAACAGTTTCAAGATGGTCGACAAGGAAGCGACGCCATTCACAATCCCAAGTCGTAGAGTCGGTGTTCTGTCCTGTTACCAGATAAGATGTGCGCAAGGCCGACAATGTCATCGGATAGTCGCCTGGCGGGAGCATCCCATCTTGGTTGAACAGGGGCAGGTTCATCAAGTCCCTTCCGTGATAGCAAGAGTTCCAACGGTATAAACTTAACCTATGGGTTAACTTCTGTCAATAGTCGCCTTACCGGGTGGAAAAAACTCGTCGTCTTGGGGAGTACACTGACAAGTTGAGGAGCCATGGGAATTGAACCAGAGTTGATGCGCAATTGCATTCTGGAAGCCATGTGTCATTTTACGCCTGATACTGCTCCTAGGCTTCACGGCCACAGGGCGCCGACAGTACGGGTGCTGTCGGGGAGATAGGTAGGGACGGTCGACGCGATTCCGAGGAGATTCGACACTCTTTCCTGAGAGAAAGGGGGAGAGTCGTCCATAAGTTATCGGAGGATCGCGACGATGGATGGTATGGAACTGATGCGGCAGCTGCGGATGGGCGAGCGCTGCGCACCGAGACCACCATCAACAATCCTCAAGACTTCGCCCTCGGCAAAGGGCTACGGATCTTGCCTGCACTGCGGGCCGTCGGCTTTCACGCCAACCGACGTCTGCTGGATGTCCAACGCTGCAGCCACGATGGCGCTCTGGGTGAAGTCAGGTTTCGGGAGGTCACTGGCCCGGTGCTCGTGGACGGCCAACGTGCCTCGACTTTACCCTTCGCCGCTCCGCGTGTGCAGGCCCTCTTCAGCGCCCTGGTCCTGTTTTGTCTGTTGCCGCGTGGTTTCGCTAACCGCGACTTGCGCGAACACTTCGCTCCCTTGCTGGGCATCGATCCCAGCCAGATCACCGCAGGCAGCATGACCTACGACCTCCGGCGCTTGCGCTTGCACGGCCTCATCGAGCGGCTCCCTGGCACCCACCGCTACCGCGTCACGCCTACCGGCCTGCGCACCGCCCTCTTCTTCACCAGAACCTACTCCCGCATCGTACGCCCTGGCCTCGCTCGCATCTTCCCTGATGCTCCATCGGGCGACACGACCATCCGACCAGCATTCGATAAACTCGACACCGCCATTGACCGCTGGATTGATCACGCGAAACTCTCCGCCTGAAAACTTGACGCACGCGCTACACGTTCCCGTTATCAAGACCTCTAGTCGGGCCAGCTCGTGCGATCAGTCGTCCACGCCGAGGTGCTGCCGCAGCGCCGTCCAATGCTGGCACAGGTACGCGAGGTCGCGCAGCACACCGTCGGTATGGCCTTCCTGCCACAGACGGACGTACGCCGGGATGCCTGCCGCCGCCCAGGCGGCCAGACTGGTATACGAAGCCGTCATCCGATGCTGGATCGTACGCAGGATCTCGTCGTAGTCGGAGAAGCCGTACGCGTCGCAGAAGACGTGCATGCGCCGTCCGCGTTCCGCCGCGCTCCCGTGCTCCTCGCCGTCGTAGATGGGGGCAAAGCGCCAGAGGGCGTGGGCAATGTCCCAGATGCGTAACCCCGGCGCGGCGAAATCCCAGTCGATGAAGGCGGCGGGATGTCCGTCGCGGACCACCGTGTTGTAGGGGCCGATGTCGTTGTGGCAGACAACCTCACGGCTCGGCGGAGCGCCGATCTTCCACTGCCAGGCGGCGGATGGAATCGCAAAGGTCGTGGTCGCGTCATGATAGCGGCGAAGGAGTTGGGCCACTTCGATTAGGATCATATCTGAGCGGAAGCCGTCGAGGGATGCCGGGATCGTCATTCCTTCGATGAAGGAAAGCACCTCCCGACCCCGGTCGTCGAAACCGAGCACACGCGGCGCGCCCGGGAAGTCGGCGGCTTCCAGATGGCGAAGCAGGAGGTGGACAGCAGGCGTCCAGGGGCCAGACTCCCGGCGAACCGTGTTCCCCACGCGTGTGACAACCGAGAGGTTGCCATCGTCGAACTGTTCTTCGCGCTCGTCCACCCAGCTTCTTTCCAGACTTGTCCAGATTTTGCTGCTGCCCCTAATTCTACAACGAGAGTTCGGTGAACGAAGTCCAGAATGACACTTTTCGGCGGGAGTTTGACGGCTTGGGACAAGTTAATTTGTTCACTTCCGCCTCTAAAAGACGTGCTGCAGCCACGTCGGTAGTAATTTACGGCTTACAAATTCGCAACTCTCATTGTAATACTAACCCCGCAAAGCGCCCCAGGCGCAAGAGAGCGACGAAGGTAGCGTGATCGCGGCGAACGAAACAATACAGTGCATCTGTTAATTTCGCGTTATCCTGGTCAATACGTAGCTAATGTGGTGACTAATCACACCATCACCAAGTTGGGGCGTCTTACCTCATCCGTTACCAGCCGTATGATGCGGGAATGGATGGAGTGTCTGCAGATTGGTTATAGTCCGGCTTCTGCCGTTCGTGGCCCACTCGTGCCGTTGATCGCCGCTAGTGTTGCCTGCCGAGCAAGCGCGGGAGGCTGGAGCTTCGTCCCTTCGTAGAGTTGCTCGATGTCCTCGTTCGTCAGCACCGTGATGCTGCGAGTGCCCGCATCCTGCCGTTCCGAGACGATGACGTCTCGTGCTGCGCTCGCGGTCACAATCACCGCCCGCACGGAGAGGGGGGCGAGGTCGTCCCGCAGTTGGTTCCATACCGGCAAGAGCCGCCGCGTTTTCGCGGCGATGTCGTTGCCAGTCGTGACGCTGACGAGAACGACCCCGCTTTCCCCTGGTTCCTGAATGACCAGATCGACGCCAGGCACCTGGAGCGTGTGCCCCGTCCACACGGTCAGGAAGCCCTGCAGCGCGAAAAGGTTGAGGACGGCCGCTTCGAATCGCGCGCTGTCCTTGGCTCCCTCGTTGCGGAGGTGCATCCCAAGCCGCGTTTCCACGCTCTCCCCTTCCTTCGTGTCGAGCGGCAGCGCCGTGAAGGCCTGTAGTAACGCGTTACGCCGCTCTGCCATGACGGTCTGTACGAGGGTGGTGTCAACTGGATCGTCGAGGGGATCGCAGAACAGCAAGAGCCGGACGGCCTCCGTTTCCGCCAAGATATCCAGTCGGCCCGTCAGCACGTGCAGACCTGCCGCTGACGGGCTCTCTTGCCAGTCTTGCACGGCGTCATCGCACTGCAGTCGCCCGAGCGCCTTCCCTTGGGCGTCGAGCTGTTCACCACTGACCCGCAACCGCGCCCGATCAACGCTTGGATGGAAGCTGACGCATACCGTCAGGCCGTTGTCCGTGAACGCACCAGACACCGCCAGGTAGACGGGTGCGACGATGAGAATATGGCTGGAATATTCGAAGCCGATAGGCATGCCCACCTTCTCGGACGTCAGTTCCTTGAGGCCGTTGTAGCCGTAGCGCGCCAATCGCGTGTGGAGGGAATCTTCATCAATGAGATCGCGAGCTTGGCTGCCGGCCGCCTGTAACGCGAGATGCGGGAACTCGGCCTCCGGCCACAGCCACGATTTGCCTCGACCCTGTGTATACCGTCGCCAATACGAGAAACCGGCAACGGTGACCTCCAAACCTGCGACCTGCAGGGTGCCGAGCAGTAGTTGGGTGATGAACACAACGGCATCGCCGGCCGGGATGTCGCGTTGGATGATACGCAGGCTGTCCATCTCGAAGAGCGAAGTGTCTTGGGTCGGTTCGTCGTTGATAAACATGCCGCGCAAGCCGAGGACTGCCCAAGCACCATCGCGTTGACCAATGGCCATGCGAACACGGAGCGTCTGCCACATACCTTGGAACATGTCGAGCTCGGCGACGAACGGCTTGATGGCACCATGAATCGCCTGCTCCTTTCCTGGGACCCTGGAAAGGAGACCCAACACGTCGTTTACCGGCTGTTGCCGGTCATTGGACAGTTCGTCATTCGCTTGGTCATCCACGGCATCCCTCCTTGAGAAGTACTCGGATTGCCCTGCCCGCCATGGCGCCCTTTGAATGTGGGGCGCTCAGTAGTACTGCTCGATATAGCCGTAGGCACGGTCGAACAGCTCCTGCTCGGTGTGGAGCTTGTACTTGAGCAGCGTCTGGCGGAGCGCCTTCTTGACCTCCCGTTCGCCCGCCTTGGTCTGCTGCCAACCGTCGAAGCGCACGATGCGCACGATCTGGTCGATGTCCGCCACGATGCGTTCCGTTAGGACCGGCGTGTTGGCATTCCGCGTCTCGGCAAACAACGCTGTCAGCGCCGCCTTGCCCCGGTCCTCCTCCTGCACCGGATCGACCTGCTTCTCGGCCTGGACGACATCGCGCGCCAGCTGCAACAGCAGCTTGAGGAAGTCGAGGTTGCTCACGAGGTGTTCCTCGTGCCGCCGTCGCAGTTCCTCCAGTCGGTCGCCGAGGGCGATGAAGACCGGATTGGCGCCGTGTCGCCGCAGCCGACCGCTGATGTCGATCTCGATCCGCCTGACCTTGGTCGGCTCGGGATGGGCGAGCAACTCCTCCAGGGCGCCAGGGTCCAGGACCAGCGACTCCAAGTCGTCGCGCAGGGCCTCGACGTGGACGTGCTGGTGGATCAGCTCCACGGTCTTGGCCCCAAGGGCATGCCAGAGCAGCTTGCCCTGGCCGCTCGGCGGGCGGACGGACTCGTAGACCTGGCTGAGCCAGCGATAATCGGCCTCGTATGGCCCGAGGCAGGGATCGGGGGAGAGTGCCTCCCAGAGCCGGGCGAGCGCCCCGTAGTCGGCCGCGAAGGCGTCGCGCCGCTCGTCGGTCGGCAGACATTCCTGGGCGGCGATGAGGCCCTCATAGCCGCCGAGTTGCCGATCGATGGCGGGGAAATGGGCCAGGCAGCGCGCCACGACGTCCGGCACGCCCGCCCGCAGCGTGTCCAGGTTGGAGATCACCTGCTGGACGATGCGCTCGTCGAAGGCCAGGGCCTGGGCCACGTCGTCGAAGACGCCGATGTAATCCACGACCAGCCCGTACGTCTTGTTCGGGTAGGGCCGATTGACCCGGCAGATGGCCTGGAGCAGGGTGTGCTCCTTGAGCGGCTTGTCCAGGTACATCACCTGCAGGATCGGCGCGTCGAAGCCCGTGAGCAGCCGCGCCGTGACGATGAGCAACTGCAGCGGGTCGGCCGGGTCGCGGAAGCGGTCCAGGAGCCGCTCCTCCTCGTCGCGCGAGCGGTCGAACGGTCGCCACGTCGCCTCGCCCGGCCCCACCGTCATCACCACCGCACTCGCCTCCGGCGGCAGCAGCTCGTCCAGGGCCTGTTTGTAGAGCACGCAGGCGGCGCGGTCGAAGGCGACCACCTGCCCCTTGAAGCCCTGAGGCTGGACACGTTCCCGGAAGTGCCTGGCGATGTCGGCCGCGACGACGCGCACGCGTTCCGGTGTCTTGACTAGCACGGCCATGCGCGCCACCTGCCGCGCCAAGGCGTCGCGGTCGTCCTCCGTCCACTGGTCGGTGAGGGCGGCGAAGGCGGTGTCGATGGTGGTCCGATCCACGTGCAGTTGGGTCAGGCGGGGCTCGAAGTGCAGGGGCAACGTGGCGTGGTCGCGCACGGACTCCTCGAAGCCGTAGCGGTGCATGTAGCCGTGCGGGTCCTCGGCGGCGCCGAAGGCCCAGAAGGTGTTGCGGTCGCGGTGGTTGATCGGCGTGCCCGTGAGGCCGAAGAGGAAGGCGTTAGGCAACGCCTCGCGCATGCGCCGGCCCAGATCCCCTTCCTGCGTACGGTGGGCCTCGTCCACCAGCACGATGATGTTCGCGTGGTCGTTAAGGACGCCGGGGGCCTCGGCGAACTTGAAGATGGTGGTGATGATGACCTTGCGCGTGTCGCGGGCGAGCAGTGTCTGCAACTGCTCGCGGGTCGTAGCTTGCTCCAAGTTGGGGACATCGACGGCGGTGAAGGTGCCACCAATCTGTGTATCCAGGTCGATGCGGTCGATGACAATGAGGACGGTTGGGTTGCGCAGCGACGGGTGCTGGCGCAGCTTCTGGGCGGCGAAGACCATGAGCAGGGACTTGCCAGAGCCCTGGAAGTGCCAGATCAGCCCCTTCTTGGGCCAACCGGCGACGACGCGATCCACGATCTGGTTGACGGCCTCGTATTGCTGGGCGCGACAGAGGAGCTTGGAGCGCCGGCGCTTCTTGTCCGTGGCGAAGAGCGTGAAGTGCTGGAGGATGTCCAGGAGGACGGCGGGGCGCAAGAGGCCGCGCACGGCCAGTTGCACTTCGGCCAGCCCCGACCGCTCGGCACGCTCCTCCCGCCACGGCGCCCAGAGGTCCAGCGGCATGCGGATGGCGCCGAAGCGGAAGGCCTTGCCCTCGGTGGCGAAGGAGAGGACGTTGGGGACGAAGAAGGCGGGGACGCTCTCCTCGTAGTCGTCGTGGACCTGGGTGGCGCCGTCCACCCAACTCACGGCCGGGCGGCTGGGGGTCTTGGCCTCACCAACGACGAGCGGGATGCCGTTGACGAAGAGGACGAGGTCGAAGCGCTTCTCGGGCGGACGGAAGGTAACCTGGCTCGCGACGACACAGCGGTTGTCCTCGGGGTGATCGAAGTCGAGCAGGCGGACGGGGACGTGCTCGCCGTCCGGGCCGAAGGGCATGCTCTTGTCGCCGCGCAGCCATGCGGTGAACTCCTCGTTGGCGCGGACCAGGCCTTCGGAGCTCGCAGTGAGCAAGATAGCGCGCAGGCGGTAGAGCACATCGTCGGCGTAGCGCGGCTGAGCAGCGATCTCCGGATTGAGCCGCAGCAGGGCGTCGCGCAGGTGGGCTTCCACCAGCACGTCCGTCTCCCGGCGCGGCAACGCGCGGCCAGGGATGTGCTCCCAGCCGAGTCCGCTCGCCTGCCGCGCCTCGAATGCTTGGCTCGTTTCTCGTACCCCGGTGGCTTGAGGACCAGCAAGCAGGTCGCGGACGAGGGCTTCGACGGTGGAAGCTTCACTGAACATGGCGGTCGCCCCGCGGGCTGAGCAGAGCTTCGGCGATACATACCGCCAAGCGACTGAGCTGCGCTTTGTCGTCCGCCACCCGCTGAGCGGCATCGGCAAAGCCGGTGATCACTGCACAAATGCGCCGCTGTTCGTCCAACGGCGGGAGCGGGAGAGTAAAGTCTCTGAGCACCGCCGAGTTGATGGTGTTCAGGCCGCTCGTACTCTTCGCATGGCGGCGAAAGTGCGCCCGACCAAGCGGGCTATTCAGCACCGCCGTGAGGAACTCCGGCAGCAGGGCGTCGCCGCACCGGGCACGCAGGAGGTGATTCTGGTGAAGGAACGGTCGCTTGTCCAGGTCCCACCGTGCGGCTCGGCCGACCTCCTCCGCACTGGCGTGCCCCTCCACCACTAGCACATCACCGCACTCCAGACTGAAGCGATCGATCTCCGGCTCCGTGCAGCCAACCAGCTTTACCTCGTCGAATGTGATGAGATTGCGCTGAACATTGGCCACACGCAAGTAGGGCACCTGGAGTGGGAAGGCGCTTCGGCTGCTGTTGAGGGTGAATCCGTACGCGACATCAGCCACTTCGCCGAGTGCGACGCTTGGTCGAGGAACCAAGTTACCGACATGACCGGCCAGCAGAAACTCGTAGAACATCTTGGCCGCTGCTCTATCGAGCGAAACGGAGACATCCCGTACCCGCTCCACTGCCTCGTCCGCCGCCCACAGCAGCTCCGCGATGCGCCGCTGGTCGTCCAGCGGCGGCAAGGGAAACTCGTAATTGGCAAGATCACGCCATCTTGTACGCGGGGAGAGCGAGCCAGCGGATGTGCCGAGTGCGTGCTGAAAGAAGCCTTCAGATTGCACAATAAATGCCAACAGTTCCGGCAACAGTTGGTCATTGTTCGGCTCAAACACCAGAATGTCGCCGGAACAGATACCGTCGAACTCAGCGACAGCGACCTTGCGCTGGTACGCCCGCCGTTTGCCGAAGAGCACCTGACGTGTGCTGAACTTACGGGTGAAGCTGGTGCCGTCCTCGATCAACCCCCAGCGGCGAATGTGTAATGATGCTGGATCGAGATGCTCCAATCCGATGTAGCGGTCGAGCCCGGCCTCCAGCGGCGCTCGCTCCACGACGTCTACATTGCGCACCACGTCACCGAACTTGACGACGCACGACCGCGCTGCCCGGGCAGCGGTAACCGCATAGACGACGTTAGCCACCAACGCCAACCTCCTCCAGGATTACGAACAACTGAGCCATCGCCTCCCGCAGCCCGCTCGAACTCACTTGCCATGCTGCAATAGCATCCTGCAGTATGACGACATCTTCCGGCGCCTCTCCGATTCGATGCACGTAGCGGCTGATGCTCAGGTTCGTGTCGTTCGCCAGAATCTCGTCCAGCGTCGCCACCGCCGCGAAGCCCGGCTCCTCGGCAAAAGAGTGATAGGTGGCCAGAATACGCTCGCTATGGCAGGGATCCAGGAAGCTTTGTGCCCGCTCGCGCGTTACCTCGTCCACCGCATTGATGAAGAGGATGCGCCCACGCCGCGCTGGCGGCTTCTCTCTTCGGCAGACCACCACACAGGCCTCCATCGGCGAGTTGTAGAAAAGGTTCGGCCCCAGCCCCAGCACACACTCCACCAGGTCCGCCTCCACCAGCTTCGCCCGCATCGCCCGTTCCTCGTCGCGGAAGAGGACGCCGTGCGGGAAGAGGATGGCGCAGCGCCCGCTGCCGGGCCGCAGGCTGGCCAGGATGTGCTGGAAGAAGGCGTAGTCGGCGCGCGACTGCGGCGGTGTCCCGAGTGTGTTGCGGCCATAGGGGTCCTGCTGCCAGAGTGCGCGGTTCCACTGGTTGATCGAGTACGGCGGATTGGCCAGTACCACGTCGAACTGCTGGAGGCGGTCCCCTTCTAGAAAGCGCGGCTCGGCCAGGGTGTCGCCGCGCCGGATGCGGAACTCCTCCACGTCGTGCAGGAAGAGGTTCATGCGGGCGATCGCCGAGGTCATCAGGTTGCGCTCCTGCCCGAAGATGCGCAGCGTCCGCCATTCCTGCCCCTGTCGGCGCAGCTCAGCCACGCAGGAGAGCAGCATGCCGCCCGTGCCGCAGGTCGGATCGTAGACCGCTTCGCCCGGTTGCGGCGCCAGCATGCGCGTCATCAGATGGACAACGGTGCGGTTGGTGTAGAACTCCGCCGCCGTGTGCCCGCTGTCGTCGGCGAACTTCTTGATCAGGTACTCGTAGGCCTGGCCGAGCGCGTCCTCCGGCACTTCGGCCGTCGAGAGCGTAAGTGTCGAGAAGTGTTCGAGCAAATCACGCATGATCGCGTCGGAGAGCCGCTCCCGGTTGGTCCAGGGCGCATCGCCGAAGATGCCGGCGAGCTGGTCCGGATTGGCCGCCTCGATCGCGGCCATGGCCTGCCGGACCGCATCACCGACGTTGCTGCTCCGCGCACGCACGTCGTCCCAGTGGGTGCCGTCGGGGACCTGGAAGCGGTGCAGTTCGGCGTAGCGGGCGTAGGCGCGATCGCCGCCGGACTCGGCCAGGGCGCGGGCGATCTCTTCGTCATAGACGTCGCTGAGGCGCTTGAAGAAGAGCAGGGGGAAGATGAACTGCTTGTAGTCACCGGCGTCGATCACCCCGCGTAGCAGCGTCGCAGCGCCCCAAAGGGCGGACTCGAGCCTGGCCTGGCTGATCGGCATCCCGCTACTCCCCAACCTTGTCGCCCCGACCGTTCGGTGCACTTTCGGCGAGCCCGTCCGCCCGCAGCAGCGCCAGGAGCCGGTCCTCGGCGGCATAGGCGCTGGCCAGGGTCTCCTTGAGACTCGCCAGCGCCTCGGCGGTGGTCGGGCCATCCTCCAGCACCAACGGTGTCACATAGCGGGGGATGTTCAGATTCCAATCCTGGGCGGCGATCTCCTCCAGCGTGACCAGACGCGCCAGCCCCGGCGCATCGGCGAAGCCGGCGTAGCAGTCCAGGATTTGGGCGGCGTGCTCGGGTTCCAGCGTGTTCTGGTTGCGTCCCTTGCGGTAGAGCCGGGAGGCGTCCAGGATCAGGACGCGCCCGCGCCGGCCTAGGAGCTTCTGCCGGCGGAAGACGAGGATGCATGCCGCCAGCCCCGTGCCGTAGAAGAGGTTGGGGCCGAGGCCGATCACCGCCTCCAGCAGGTCCCGCTCCAGGATGCGCTGGCGGATCTGTCCTTCCACCCCCATGCGGAAGAGGGTGCCGTGCGGCAGTACCACCGCCATCCGCCCCGTCGCCGGCCGCAGCGAGGTCAGCATGTGCTGCACCCAGGCGTAGTCACCGCTGCTGCGCGGCGGCAGCCCGGCGAAATTGCGCCCGTAGGGATCGTGCTGCCACTCCTCCTCGCCCCAGTGTTCGAGCGAGAAGGGCGGATTGGCGATTACGCAGTCGAAGGTGCGCAGCTGGCCGTGGTCGAAGAACGCCGGGCGGCGCAGCGTGTCCTCGCGCACGACCTCGAAATCCTCCCAGCCGTGCAGGAAGAGGTTCATGCGGGCGATAGCGGCGGTGGTGAGGTTGCGCTCCTGACCAAAGAGCTTGCCGTAGAGGGTGCGCGGGTTGCCGCCGCGCTCCCGAACATGATGGACGGTCTCCAGCAACATGCCGCCGGTGCCACAGGCCGGGTCGTAGATCGTCTCGCCCTCGCGGGGATCGAGGAGGTTGACCATTAAGCGGACGATGCTGCGCGGGGTGTAGAACTCGCCGGCCTTCTTGTTGGTAAGGTCGGCGAACTTCTTGATCAGGTACTCGTAGGACTGGCCCAGCACGTCGGCCTGGACCGCGGCGTTGCTCAGCGTGAGCTGGGAGAAGTGATCGAGCAGGTTACGCAGCAGCTCGTCGGAGAGCCGCTCCTTGTTCGCCCACTGGGCGTCGCCGAAGATGCCGTAGAGCGTGTCGGCGTTCGCCAACTCGATGCTGCGCATCGCGTGCTGGAGGACCTGACCGACGTTCGTGGCGGTGGCGCGCACGTCCTCCCAATGACAACCCTCGGGTAACCGGAAGCGGTGCTGCTCCTCCCCCTGGGCATAGGCCTCGTCGCCGTCGGACTCGGCCAGCGCCGCCGCCAACTCCTCGTCGTAGACATCGCTGATCCGCTTGAAGAAGAGCAGGGGGAAGATGTAGCTCTTGAAGTCGGCGGCGTCCACGGGACCACGCAGGATGTTGGCCGCCTCCCAGAGGTAGTGCTCGAGGCGCCCAAGCTCCATCGGCGTGGCATTCCGCTCGACCGTGACTACGCGCGGCATGCCACTCCTTCGTCTACCGGGTAGGCGGGCCAGGCGGGCGACGAAGATGCGGTCCGCCAGATGGGCCAACGATGCAGGATGCTCGCATCACCACGATAATAGGCGGTGCACTCCGCGCCCGCAAGGTGTGCATAGTGGTTGGGTGTACCGCAGTAGTACCGATGTCCAGTCAGTGTGGGACACGATAACGTGCCCACGCTCGCCTTGAATCTGACGGATCCCATATAAACACGTCCTTTTGTGGCTATGCCGGTCTCACCTCAGCACACCCCAACGAAACCATCGAGCAAGATCACCGGGGCATCGAGCAGCGGTACGATCCCATGCGCGGCTTTGGCACGGTCGACTCGGCCGCACGTTTTTGTCGGGCCTGCGACGAACAGCGGCAGTATTTCGTCTGCAGAGCAGGACGTGCCAGTCGCTGTCGCCGTTAGCTGAGCAACGACGGGAATACAGTGCCCGGTTTCAGGCCTTGATCGTTGAGGTGATGGCGGCATAACGGGAAGCGATGCCGGAACCGACCGAGCCTCGCACGTTCAGATGGACGTTCGTGGTCCCATTCCTGACACAACCAAGGTAACGGCTATTTCAGGCAAGGAGCAGGCGCGGTCGCCCTTCGTGCCGCTCTCTTTTTTCGTAGAATGGCCATCTTGCGCACTTTTCGCGGTTCCGTTCGCTTTTACGGGGGAGAAGATGGCCAGAAAGGGTGCCTCTGTTCGCAGTCAAGCGCGTAAAGAGAACTTTTCAAAGCTGGCTCAAGCCTCGACGGGAGCATGGACTTGGGTGGGGTTGTCAATCGGCTGCTACTTTGCCGAAAAATCAGCCTTCGCTACGTTAGGGCCTGGTAGGCGATGTCCATGTGGACTGTCCACGCGGACATGCGCCCTTTTTCGCCCCTATCCATCGGGATATGGACCGGATGGATGGGGGAGCATGGCTCCGAAGGAGACGGTGTGGACCCCGAGACCCAGGATGCCATCGCCGGCGTCCGCCGGCTCACTCCGCGCCAGTTCGACGTGCTGCGTGACCTCGTGGAGGGGCTCACGCGGGAGGCGATCGCGCGGCGTCGCGGCGTCACGCCGCGGGTAGTCGCCGCCGACGTGGCGGCGGTCTACCGGGCGTTCGACCTCGAGCGTTCCGAGCTGACCTCGGCCCAGCACCAGTCGGCGCTGGGAGCACCAAGAGGCGGCGACCTCGGAGCGGGCGAGGCGACAGTCACGCAGGCGGGGGTACTCCTCATTGCGGCGGGGGACGTGGCGTTGCGGGGCGATGTGGCGCCACCGGACCGAGCCCGATCCGGTAGACTGGAGCCATGCAACACTCTTCCGAGCACACGGCCTCGGCCACGGAAGGCCGTGAACCATGGCCCGATCCAGCCGGGGAGCCGGAAGACGTCCCAGCGCCGGCGTTCTCGCCATTGCCCGGGTTGGGGGACTGGGACGGTCCCACCTTCGGCCGGCTCGGGGTGCTCAACGACGACGGCACGACCGTCGAGTGTCACATGTGCGGCCGGCGCTACCGGGCGTTGGCCCGCCACATCTGGTCCGCGCACGGCGCGACGCCCGAGAAGTATCGCGCCATCTTCGGGCTACGCGTCCGCACCGGACTGACGAGCACGGCGCTCAAGGAGCGCCACCGCGCCTTCGCCCTGGAACGCTTCCCGCCCTATTGGGGCGAGGTCGCCGCCGAGCGCATCCGGTCGATGGATCCGGAGGCGAAGGCGAAGCGGGAGCGCTTGCGGCAGTTCCGCCTGGAGACGCGGCTGGACCCCCGCGTC
>JAABUZ0100004672.1_pt1 | contig 18679 bp, 15 predicted proteins | sample 5562091 | NCBI WGS metagenome assembly JAABUZ01 (sample SAMN12813069, study PRJNA571459) | rock metagenome | isolation source: Antarctica rocks | place: Antarctica: Victoria Land, Linnaeus Terrace sud | collected 2015-12-21 | reverse complement strand
GCTTCCGCCGCCTGCTCATCCGCTGGGAGAAGAAGGCGGACAACTACCTCGCTTTGGTGCAACTCGCCGCCGTCCTCATTGTGTATCGCAAACTGCGCCATGCCCACCTACTTTCCGGATAGGCTGTTAAGCAACGCCTCGAACGCGGCGGGCGTCTCGTCGACGACGATTGACGTCACGGGCCACGTGGTCCGGTTCGGCGGCGTGGCGCGGGCGCGGGGAGCGACGCGGCGCGGCGTGGTGTCCCACCCCGGGCTGGCGGCCGGGAAGCACGGCAGGGGCGAGAGCGCGTCGACGCGCGGCCACAGGTCGTGCGCGACATCCGCCGCCACGACTCCGTACTCTGGCAGTTCCTCCTCCGGCGGTCGACGCTCGGCCGCGAGGAGGATGGGGCTGTACAGGCCGTAGCTGTCGAAGCCCATCGCCTCCAGCTCGCCAAACACGGGGAGTGAGCCGTGCGAGGCGTGGACGTGGAGGCCCGCGTGGCCGAGCTTGCGGGCGAAGGTACGCAGCTCGGCCAGCAACTGGCGCGTCCCCGCGACGCCGAACGTGTCGCGCAGGCGCCCGGCCTCGTAGATGACCAACACGGGCGCGCCGCCGATGCGCCAGTAAGTGGGCTGGTGGAAGTAGCGCGCGATCATGTAGCTGATGCTCTGCCAGACCTGCTCCGGCCGCTGCGGCGGGTCGGCGGCGAAGGGACGGCTGTTGGTCCCGTCGCCATGGACGGTCGGGTACTGGAGCGTCCAGGTCCGGTCGCTCTTCGCCTTCGTCATCGCCGCGCACGCCTCACACCGGGTCGTCCATGTCGGCGTGAGGCGCCACTCGACCGACGCCTGGGTCGCCCAGCAACTGCGCGAGGCGACGCTCTTCGGCGTGGACCCACACTTCTTGAAATACGGGGCGCAGTTCGCCCGCGCGGCAACGGTTGGTTTACTCTCCGCCATCGACCCAGAGCTCCGCCGGCCCGCGGAACTGCACGCGCTCCTGCCAGCGCAACGCCCCGGATACCAAGGACAATCGGGGCATCTGGCGCAGCAGCATTTCCAGGACCACGCTCGCCTCCGCGCGCGCTAGGGGGGCCCCGAGGCAGAAGTGGATACCCGAGCCAAGGGAGAGGTGGTCGTTTCTCTTACCCCGGCCGAGGTCGAAGGTGTCGGCGTCCGGGAACTGTCGTGGGTCGCGGTTGGCGGAACCGATCAACTGGAAGACCATCTCATTTTCGGAGAAGGTGAACCCGTCGACCGCGTGCGCGCGGCGCACGCGACGGAAGTTGCGCTGTTTCGGCGCGTCGAACCGTAAGGCTTCCTCGATTGCCGCAGGGATCAGGCCGTGGTCGGCCCGGAGCAGTTCCCACTGCGCGGGGCGCGCGAGGAGCAGGTGGACGAGGTTGCCGATGAGGTTGGTGGTGGTCTCGTGCCCTGCGGTGAGCAGCGTGTTGCAGGTGGCCAGCAACTCGGCCCGCGTCAGCTGCTGCCCGCCCTCCTCCGCGAGGGCCAGTGCGGTGATCAGGTCGCCCCGCGGCTCGGCGCGCCGTTGGTCGATGAGCCGGTCCATGTAGCCGAACATTTCCATCAGGCTGGCCTGGGAAACCATGGCGGCATCGAACGTGGTCTGGCCGGTGCCCTGGAATCCGAGGATGTCCGCCGACCAGCGCCTGAACAGCGGGCGGTCGTGCGCCGGAGCGCCGAGCAATTCGGCAATTAGGATGACGGGTAGTGGGTGCGCGACCTGCTCGACGAGGTCGAACCGTGGGCCTGATCGCACCGCCTGCCCCATCAGGTCGGTGACCAGGCTACGGATCCTGGGCTCCAGGGAAGCGACCATCTTCGGGGTGAACGCTTTCTGCACCAGGCCCCGCATCCGTGTGTGGTCCGGCGGGTCGGAGCCGATGACGTCCTTCTGCGCGAAGTAGTGTCGCAAGGGCGCCAGCGCCTGACGCTCCCCAGCGGCCAAGCCGTCGAATAGCAAGGCCTGGCGGTTCTCGTTGGAGAGGTTCTCCTTGTCGCGCAGCGACGCCGCCACGTCGTCGTAGCGGCTGATGACCCAGGCGTTCCACCGCTCGCTCCAGAAGACGGGAGCCTCATCGCGGAGACGGCGATAGATCGGGTACGGATCGATCATGATCTCGGGCGACACCAGGCAACGGTCCAGGTCCGGATCGGAGCACATGCGACTGGTCGGCATCCTCGTCTATCCCCTAACTCTAGTAGAAAGCAACAGGTCTCTTGTTGAAACGGCCAGGCTATCCCCTGCGTCCTCGTGTCTCCCTATCCCCATGTCTCGCCGCGCTGGCCTCAACGGATGCGCACAGTGGCGAGTTCGTGCGCCGCGAGAGAGATCGCAACCGTGCCCCCGTCGAGCGACAAGTCAGCAATGCGCTCCTCGGCCAGGGTGTTCAGTTCCGCCGAGCGGGGCGTGATGAATCCAATGGCGAGCCGCACATGGGTTCGCGCCCGCCCGCCCGTTTCGTACAACCGCACGATCCAGCCCCTCCCATCGTCCGCGCGCTTGAGGGCCGTCGCCAGCACGTTGGGAGTATCCACCTGGAGCGCCGAGAACGCGTCCGCGGCCAGCAGCCCGTCGCGCCGATCCACCGCGCACGCCCGCAACGGCGCGGCGTTGCCCCACCCGAAGCGCGTCGCCTCCGCCCCGTCGCACGGCCCCACGTGACTGGTCAGCCGATACGCGAAGCGCGTCGGTCCGCCCTGCCACAGGGCGTAGTTGCAGTTCCAGATGTTGTCCATGATGTACGAGTAGATGTGCCCGTTGTCGGGGACGTACGCCCTATGCCACGTGGGGTTCCATTCGTTGCTGGTAATGCCCCCGACGCACACCACGGGCGCGTCGAGCGACGACCAGGTGACGCCGTAGTCGGGACCGGAGACATCGAGCCAGTGCTGCACGCTGCTGTAGCCGCGCCAGCAGCCCGGCAGGATGTCCCGGTCCCAGCGCATCGCTGCGTAGGGCAGCTCCAGGTGCGTCGCCACTGGCCCGGGGATGGCGAAGGGGAAGGCGACGTAGATCTGCTCCTTGCTGAGCGCGGGCGCCTTGTCCACGTCGTCGATGATGTCGATGCGCTTGAGGCTCTCGTACAGCATGACCGTGCGTGTCACCGTCGCGGGAGCGGGGCCGGCGGTCACTCGACCCCGCACGCGCAGCGTTGAGAACACGGGGCCGGTATGCGTCGTGACCTCCTCGATCGTGTCGGGTAGGTAGCGCGTCCCCTCCCCATGGGCCATGCCCGCCTTCTTGTGGCCGCCCACGCCCTCGTAGCCCTCCGTCACGTCGGCGTGGATGTACTCGTTCAGGCCGTAGCGCGCCCCTTGGTCGACGAGCTCTCGCCCGAGCTCCTTGTCCCAGATCGACCGGATGGTCCCGCGGCGCAGGTCGGCCTCCACGCGGTAATGACGGCTCTCGATCACGTGGGGGTCGCCTCCCACCCCCGCCCCCTCCTCCGGCTCCGGTCGGTGGCGCGCTTCCGTACGCGGTCCTTCGCGCCCGACGCGCACGCACGCGTAGCCCATGGACGGGACCTCGGCGACGAAGACCAGCCGAGGGGCGCCGGCGTCGTCTATCTCCCGCTGCCACGCCACCGCGCGCCCGTCGCGGGCGTCGCGCAGCGCCAGGTCGTCGCCATAGCCCTCCGGCCACGTGGCCTGCACCACATCCGTCCGCGGCCACGACGACGTGTTCCAAACGACGAGGCTGGGGCCGGGCACCGCCACCCGTGCGCAGAGGCCGGCGAGCGCCGCGGCCGCCGTCTCGTCGACCAGGCGCGCCGCCGTGGCGGCGTAGGCCTGCTTGGCGTCCCAGTTCCGCTCCCACTCAGCGAACAGCGGGGCGCCGGCCGTCGCGCCGGTCGGGACCTCCGCCCCCGTGTCGACCGTGACGCCCTGCGCGATATGCCGGGTGAGCCGCGACCCGGCGCCGACCCCCGATTCCAGATCCAGCCCCCAGGTGTGGTCGGCGTAGAGGTGCAGGGTGCGGTAGACGTCGGCGATGCGCTCGTCCGGATAGGGAGCGCCATCCCCGACCGCGAGGGCTAGGGCTGCCAGCGTTTCAGCCGCGATTGCCCCGCTCTGCGCGCAGCGATACAGCGCGGTCTCCCGAGCCAGCGAGAGCGTGCCGTCGGCCCAGCTGTTCGGGTTATCGCCCTGATAGACCGGCGCCCGATCCGGGAAATGCCGCCGGATGTGCGCGATGAACTCGCCGACCCGCGCCAGCCTGATGCTCTTGGTATCCAAGCGTTCCTGGTAGCCTTCGACCAAGCGCAACGCGTCCAGGGTCGGCGGCTCGTTGTCCCCTTTGCCCCCGAAACGGAAGAAGGCGTCGTAGGGGTAGGCATCGCCGAGCGCCTCGAACTCCCGCCCGGTCTCCTCGCCGCGGAACCCGGCCTCGGTCCCGTCGGCGTAGGTCCAGTGGCCTGGCGTCCAGCCGACCAGGACGGCGCTGCCGTCGGGCGTCCGCCACTCGAAGAGGCGCGGCAGGTCTGGCTGGATGCCCTTGGCCACCGCCTTGACCCCCGGCCCGAGGATCAGGCCCCGGATGCCGCTGCGCGCCAACACCTGTGGCAGGCCCATCGTGTAGCCCTCGCTCACATCGTTGAGCATGGCCGCGTCGACGGGCACGCCATAGCGCCGCTTGAGGCGGGCCGCGTAGTGCGTCAGGCGCGCCAGCTCCTCGTGCCCACACAGGTCGGTGTGTACCTGGGCGTACAGCGCCCCAATCTCCAGCTGCCCGCGCCGGCAGCATGCCATAAGCCGCTCGAACTCCGCAGACGACCGATGGCGCTCGTAGTAGTCGATGGTCCAGGCGCTCTCAGCCGTGAAGATGAAGCGGCGATGCTCCGGCTGATCCTTCGTCTCGTCGCAGTAGCGCGCCACCTCGTCGAGGTAGCGGGCGTGTCGCGCCATGACCCGCTCCGGCAGGTCGTGCCAGCCGGGGTCAGTGTGGCTGGAATAGAAGACGAACACTTTCCACGCGCGCATCAATCCTCTTCCTCCTCATCCCTCGTCTACCACACGGGCCATGCCAGGTGTGGGCCACATGTCCCGGCCGCGCATGGTATTCGTACGACGATATATTCGATTCGTCGCACGGATACCATAAGTAGCTAGGACAGGCGAGAAATAGTTGCCTCCTGTTCCTTTCTCCGTCATCAACGATAAACAGACTCACGATGCAATGAGGCGCCGCTCACGGATTCGCGGCGTCCCGAACACGCGCTTGATCTGCTCCAGGTAGCCCAGGCCGTGGACGGTATCGGGCTCTAGGTAGCTGCCCTCGGTCCACTCGTTCCAGGCGTTGACCGTCAGGATCGGCGGATCGGTGTGGCCCTCGTCGAGGAAGGCGCGCGCCCGCTCCAGTGAACGCCCGAACTCGGTGGGCGTATTGCCGGTCAGGATGGCGGTGAACGGGTAGCCGTCGTCGTCGTAGCTGTCCGATTGCACCGTGCGCGGGCTGGGGTCCCAGCCCATGGTCACGTTGGGGTAGTAGGGCAGGGCAAACCGCCGCGTGTAGCGTTCCCAGTCCTCGGCCGCGCGGCGCGCGTACTGTGGGTAGGGGACGGTGGGGAAGGCGTCGAACCGCGCATGGTGGATCCACACGTACGAGGTGACGCTGTCGAAGCCCAGCGTGGTCAGGAGAGTATCGGGATCCTCTATGGCCATGGTACCCGGCAGCAACTCCAGGCCCCACACGATGGCGTTGAGGTGCAACTCGCCTTGGCCCGCCGCGCGCACCTTGGCGCGGAAGCTCTCCAGCGCCGCGCGCGTCGGGTCGAGCCCACCAAGGCCCTGGATCAGGCGTTGCAGCTCGTAGATCGAGAGGTAGGCGCGGCCGTCGACCCGCCAGTACGAGGGGTGGCCGAAGTAGTGGCGCACCATGTGGTCGGTCGCCGCCTCGAACGCGGCGCGCGAGACCGCGCCGGGCGTGAAGATGTGCGGCGGCACGCTGCGCTTGGCCGGGAACAGGTTGATCCAGTCGTGGTTGGCCCACATCAGGGCAAATTGGAGCCGGTCATTGTTATCCGCGCCCAGGAAGCCACGGTCGAGCGCGCCATTCAGGAAGGGACCCTGCTCGTGCCAGTACCAGTCGAAGATGAACGAGGTGAGGCCATGGTCGGCCGCGGCGTCGATCTTTTGCGCCATCACCGCCGGGTCCGACTCGTCCTGATAGCCCCACAGCGGCGCCTTCGGCTGGACATGTCCGGGGAAGCGCGGCTCGGCGCGCCGGATCAACTCCCACTCGGTCCAGCCGGGCGCGTGCCAGCGGTCGGTCTGTGGGTCGGGGTGGTACTCGGGGAAGTAGTACGCGGCGATCTGGTACGGACTCTCGCGCTGGCTCGTCACTATGGTCTCTCCTCGACTCGTCGATGTCTCTGGTTTGTCTTGAAGGAACGTCAATTTCGGCCTATTTGAGCACCCTGGATCTTGAAAGGGCAGGAGATCGATCCTGCCAAGCGTTAGAAATGACCAGCTTTCAGGCATATCAGCGGAACCCAACGGAACCTGTTGTGGTCTATCCCATCGCGAACTCGCTGTCTGCCCAGTCGAACACCAGGCCCAGTCGAGCGATTCGATTGTGCAGGAGATCCTGATACGCCCGTTGCGCCTCCTGCGGTGAGACGGTGGTGTACAGGTCATCGACCGCGATGCGCCCCTCGGCCAGCCAGCGCAACGCCGCGGTCAGATTGCCGAAGATGCTCGCGTCCCCGTTGTCCGTCGGGCGCCGTGGCAACTCCCACTCCCACCCGCTGCGGAGCACCACGTAGTTGTGGAAGACGGCATGCAGCAGGTCGTGCGCCGACAGCTCGGTCCTGGGCGCCCAGGGTACGCCGACCAGCACGACCTCCCCCCGCTTCCGTACCACGGCACAGCCGTCCAGGGCGGCCTGTTCGTGCCCGGAGCACTCCACCACCAATGCCACATGACCCGCGACGCGTGGGTCGTCGAGAGGTGGGGCAGCGACGACCCGCTTGAGGCCCGCCTGTGTCAAAAGGGCGCGTCGCCCTTCCAGCGGGTCGCAGCCGATGACGTCGTACCCACACAGGGCAAAGATGCGCGCCGCGAGGTGGCCGACGAGCCCAAGACCAGTGACTAGCACCTGCGCGGGCGGCCGCGCCGCTGTCGTCGTCAGCGTGCTCATGGTGACGCCCATCAGGCGCGCGAACACCGCCTCCTCCGACGCCAGCCCAGGCGGCAGAGGGAGCATCTCGTCGCGCCGCACCCGCTGGGATGAGCGATGCGGCCCCATGCAGAAGGCGCGCTCGCCGACCCGCACGTCGTCCACGTCGCGCCCGACCCCCTCGACCTCGAACACCGCGGCGTAGCCCGGATGGGGCATGTCGAGCAGACCCCGATACCCGGCGAGTTCGGTGCCGGCGCTGATGAGCGACACGAGCGTGCGTCCGGCCACCTCCGTGGGCGTGAGTGGTGTGCTGTCGCGCTCCACCGCGACCAGATCCGCTCGCTCGCGCCCCGTGAAGGTGACGCTGTAATCCTCATGGGTGTCGATCATAGGAAGGAAACTCCTGTCTCTCGGGCCACCGAACGGATGTACGCGGCCCCGGCGGCATACTCCTCGGGCGTGGCCAGGTGCTCGAGCATGAGCGGCGTGTCGGGGTGAAGTGTCCCCAAATGTCGCAGAAGGATGCGATAATCGAGGAGGCCGGCCCCCGGCCGCACTTCGTCCAGGTGGACCGTGAGGCGTCCGTCCAGGGCGATGTCTTTGGCGTGACAACTCTTGATGAGCGGCCCTAACATATCGAAGCAGGCGCGGATAAGGGCGCCGTTCGCGTAGAACCGCTGCGGGCTGCACACCAGGTTGACCGGGTCCAGATGCACGGCGACCCGCGGGCGGTTAATCGCACGAATCAGTTCCAGATACGACTCGGGAGAGTCCGGGTACATCCACGGCATCGTCTCCAGGACGTAAAATGTCCGGGTCGGACGGACGGCGTCGACTATGGCGCGCACCGTGTCGACGATCAGGGCGAAGGTGTCCGGCGTGAGGTTGTCGGGGTGGGGCCCATCCCACCGTTCGCTACGGGACCCGGTGATGTTGACGCAGCAGCGCGCCCCGATCGCGTCGGCCAGCGCCAGGCGGCGCTGGCACAGGGACAGGGCCGCGCGGCGGGAGTCCTCGTCGGGACCAAGCGGATTGCTCCAGGCCCCGACCTCGGCGATGACGATGTCGGCCTCGGCCGCCGCCGCCGCGTAGGCGTGGACCACGTCATCCGGCTGCGCCTCGTCGACGGGGCAATAGGCCGCGCGATAGCCCAGCCGGCGCAGCGCGGCCACCCACTGCTCGGGGTTCTCATACTCTTCGAGAACAGGTCCGCCTAGACGCATCATTCCACCGTCCTTTCGCCGCGATTCGTGACCCAGCCCGCTGTCGCGGCGTGGGCCGATGGTAATAGCGGGAGTCGCAGGCGTGCAGCCACTGTCGCATGCCTGGGCCGGCCCTACGTCTCACCGAATACCCGCTTGATCGCCTCCAAATATGCCAGTCCGTGCGTCGTATCCGGCTCCAGGTAACCGCCCTCGGCCCACTCGTTCCAGGCGTAGACCGTCAGCAAGGGATACCCGGTCAGGCCCCGGTCGAGGAACGCGCGCGCCTCCCGCAGCACCGCCTCGAACCGCTCGGGCGTGGCATCGGTCAGCACCGCCGTCGCGGGATACGCGCCCAGCTCGAACGGCGTCGCCTGGTCGGTGCGCGGGCTGGGGTCCCAACCGACCGTCACGTTGGGGTAGTAGGGCAGGGCATAGTCCCGGCTGAACGTCTCCCAGTCCTTGAGTGCGTCCGCGGCGTACGACGCGTAGTCGGTAGCGGGGAAGTGCGCCATCGGGGTGTGGTGAATCCAGACGTACGAGGTGACGCTGTCGAAGCCCAGCGCCGCCAGCAAGTCGTTCTGCGCGGAGACCGACCGCTTGGGCTCGCCTATTTGTAGACCCCACTGCACCGCGTTGAGGTGGAGCTCGACCCCTATCTCGCGCGCCCGGCGCCGAAAACGCTCCAGGGCGTCGCGCGTCTGCTCGCCGCCGCCCAGTCCATCTATCAGCGTGCCCAGCTCGTAGATCGAGACATACGCTTTACCGTCGATTTTCTGATAGGACGGGTGCGCGAGATAGGTACGGATGAGATAGTCGGTGGCGCGGTCGAAGGCCTGCCGGTCAATCGGCCAGTGATTGGCCCACATCACGGAGAAGCGCAGGCGATCGTTGTTGGCCGCTCCCAGGAAGCCCCGCTCCAGTCCCGCGCCAAGGTACGGGCCGTCCTCATTCCAGTACCAGTCGAAGATGAAGGTCGTGATGCCATGGTCGGCCGCGGCGTCGATCTTCTGGGCCATCACCGCCGGGTCCGATTCGTCCTGATAGCCCCACAGCGGTTCTTTGGGCTGCTGGTGGCCGGGGAAGCGCGGCGTGGCCCGCCGCACCTCGTCCCACTCCGTCCAGCCGGGTCCTCTGGTGGCGTCGTTGCGCGGCTCGACGTGGTAATTGGGAAAGTAGTACGCGGCGATGTCGTAGGCGGTCATGCGTCCCTTTCTTGCGGCGGCATCCGCTGATCTTATGGTAGTGGCAGTGGGCCGAAGGCGGGGATGGCCATGTCGGCGGCGTCGGTGACGTTGCAGTACGGATCGAGGCCCCACCCGTACCAGAGCCGCGCCTCGGGTGTCAGGGCGTCGGCGACGAGGTGGAGCACGGCCGCGTCTCCGTCGAGCGTCACCTTATAGATCGCGGGGATCTCGTGGCCGGCGGCGTCGCGCAGCGAAAACCCGGCCGGTCGGCCCGCCGCACGTAGGTCACCGCGCGCGTGGTCGAAGACGATGCGGATGCGCTCGCGGTCGCCCTCGATCCGTGCGTCGGCGAGTTCCGGCGCGCGGTCGCCGTCCGCGACGTCGGCCAGCCGTTTGCCCAGCCGCTTGAGGCCCTGTGTTCCGATGTGCACGAGGTCGTCCAGCTCGAGGTCGATGGCCGAGACCATGGCCGTGCCCGGCATGGTCCCCGCCCACGTCCGTTGCGCCTCCCGTAGGCCGTTCCAGCCCGCCACGGACGCCGACGCGTCGACGAAGCGGCCGATCTGCACGTAGTAGATCGGCAGGTCGGGCCGCGCGAGGTCGGCGCGCAAGGCTCCGAACAGGCGGGCCAAACGCTCCTTGTAGAGCGGCAGGTCGTCCGGGTTGGCGTCCGACTCGCCCTGGTACCACAGCACGCCGGCCACGCGGCCGCCGACCGCGCGGACCCGCTCGATTGTGGCCCCGTAGAGCGACGCGCCGCCCTGGTCGCGCAGGGCCGGGTCCCACTGCGCCATGGATGTCCCGCCGTGCGCGCTGGGGATCAAGCCGACCGGCACGCCCGTGCGCTCGTGGCGCAGCCTGGCGAAGGTCAGGCCCAGGCCGGCGCCCTTGGCGCGCAGAGGGTCGCGCGGGTCCGGTTCGTCCGGGACGCGCTCCCGGCCTCCCAGCCGCTGGTGGACGACGCGGGGGGATTCGCCGAGCCAGTGCAAGGGCTCCTCGGCCACGGCCCACCGCTCGCGGGACTGATACGAGTGGACGTAGGGGGACGGCGGCTCGACGTCGACGAGGTCGCCCACCCCCTCCATATTGCTCTGGCCCGCCAGCACCCACAGGTCGCCGACGAGGACATCGCGCGCCCCGTCCAGCTCGTAGGGGCCGCCGACGGGCAGCTCGACGATCTCCCCACCGTCCAGCCGCACGCGCGCCCGGTCGTCGCCGTCGCGCGGCAGGACTTGATAATGGTGAATGGCCATTACAGTTTCAGCCCCGAGGACACCAGACCCTCGATGTAGTATTTGCTGGCGAACAGGAAGAGCAGCAAGATGGGCGCGGCGGCCAGGGTATAGGCGGCGAAGAGCGGACCGTAGGCGGCGTTGGGGTCGACCCCGGTGGCGTTGGTGAGGGTCGAGGTGAGCCGCACCAGCCCCACCGTGATCACCTGCATGCTGTCGTCGTTGATGGCCAGCGAGGGCCAGACGTAATCGTTCCAGGTCGACACCACCTGCAGGATGGCCAGCGTGCCCAGGATAGGGTAGGACAGGGGGATGCAGATACGCCAGTACTGGCCCAACACGCCGGAGCCATCCATGCGCGCGGCCTCGAACAACTCCTCCGGCAGCGAGGCGAAGAAGGTGCGCAGCAGGAACACACCGAAGACCGAGCCGCCGGCGATGATGGGCGCGACCAGCGCGCCGTAGGTGTTGAGCAGGCCCAACTGGTGGTAGAGCACGAACTGCGGGATCAGCGAGAGCACGCTGGGCACCATCAGCGTGATGATGATGGCGAAGTAGAGGGTCTCGCGGCCGGGGAAGCGCATGCGCGCGAACACAAAGGCGGTCAGCGACGAGAGTGCCAGCATCCCTATCGTACCCAGCGTCGCCACCAGGATTGTGTTCAGGATATAGTGCAGCACGTTGTCCCAGGCGATGCCGTAGCTCTGCACGTGCAGCGGGAACGTGGGCAACCAGCGCGCGTAGCGCCACTGCTCGGGGTTCTTGAAGCTGAAGATCAGCATCTGGATGGCCGGATAGAGCGTCAGAAAAAGTAAGGCCAGCAATACGAGGTGCAGCGCGGCCTGGCGCAGGTTGCGGGCCAGCCAGCGCCGGGTGGCCGTGGTCGGTATCCCCGGCTGCGGGGTGGGACTTATCGCCGCCATAACCAGTCGTCCTTTCTGACCATCTATGCTATGCCCCGTCCGTGGCCGTCGAGCGGATGAAGCGGAAGTTGAGGAAGGTGAGCACGAGGATGAAGAGGAACAGCAGCAGGCCAATGGCCGAGGCCAGGCCATACTTGCTCTCCTCAATGGCCCGCAGGTACATCTCCAGCGCGGGCACCGTGGTTTGCCAGCCTGGTCCTCCGGGCGGGTTGCTCATGATCAACTGCAACTGGAAGTTCTGCACCCCGTAGATGATGCCCAGCACGACGAAGAGGCGAATCTGGCCGACCAGCAGGGGCAGGTCGATGCGGACGATGCGCTGCAGGCCCGTCGCCCCGTCGAGCGCGGCGGCCTCGAAGACCTCGCCCGAGATGTTGATCAGCCCGGCCAGGTAGATCAGCACGCTGGTCCCGGTGACGAAGGGGAAGCCCACGAACATGATGGCGTAGAGGGCCGTGTTGAAGCTGCCCAGCCAGTTCTGCTTGAGGCCGCCCAGCCCGATCCCGTCCAGCAGGGCGTTGAACACGCCGAGGTTGGGGTCGTAGAAGAACTTCCACATCAGGATGGTGACCACCAGCGGGATGATCACCGGGATCAGGAACAGGAAGCGGTAGGCATAGCGCGCGGTGACGCTGCGCACCGCGAAGATCAACTCGGCCACGACCAGCGGCACGATCGTTGTCACGGCCACGGCAAAGACGAGCAGTTGCACCATGTTGAGGGCGGCCTGACCCATGTGTGGGTCCTGGACGATGGTGACAAAGTTGTCCAGGCCCACGAACGGCGCCGTGGATTGGGTCGGGTCCCAGCGGAAGAAGGCGTGGTAGAGCGCCGAGAGCGGCGGGTAGTAGACGAAGACGACCATGGCGAGGAACATCGGCAGCAGCAGAATATACGCGAGGCGCGCCCGCACGATCTCCTGCCACAGCGACCGGTCGGGCCTGACCCGACGCCGGGCCTTGCTGCCGGGACGCGCCGCGCCGCGCGGCAGTCCGCGCTCTCGTGCGTGTGCCATCAGGGTTTCCTTCCTCACTTCTTGATTGTGCTAGGGTCGATCACGTTGACGCTCACGGTCATCATACGGTCGATCTCCACCAGGTTGCCCAGCGACGAATCGGTGATCTGGATTTTGGCCGGCAGGGTGGGCACGAATTGGTTGGCCATGGCCGGGGTGTAGCTAAAGCTGACCTGGCCGCGACGATCGGTCAGCTGGCGGTAGATCAGCAGGGTTCCGCTGTTCTGGCTGACGTCCAGCGCGTCGATGGTGTCGCCGACGCGCGGCGTGCCGTCCGGGTTCTGGATACGAACGGTGATGGTCACGGGCGTCTGCCCATCGGCCGGCACGACCCGTGGCGAGACCGCGACGGCCAGGCGCAGCGCGTTGGCCTGCGCCTGGCCCACCGCCCAGGCGCCGCCGAACACGAGCGCCAGCACGGCGAAGACCCCCAGCGTCACGCGTCCGCCTACTCCCACTGTCCTGCCTCCTTTGGCTGCTATTCCTTGATGAGCCGTATCCGCATCGGCGCGGAGGTGTCGCGCGGACGCTCCCACACCGGGCGTCGTCGTCTAATCGTACAATGAACGGGGCCTTCCGTCGATGCGCGGCGCGGATCCCTTGCTCTCCTCTCCCGCGCGCGCGAGAGCCAGTTGGTCTCTCGGCTCCGCGGAGCCGAGAGACCAATCCGCATGAGGTGGGGGGTGAGGGATGAGCCGCTACTTCGCGTTGGCCAGGTAGGTCCTGGCCGAGGTCATCAGGATGGTCTCGATGTGGGCAAAGAAGGTCTTATCGTCCTCCTGCCCCGCCGTCCACACCGCGATCTCCTTCTCCATGTTCGGCGTGGCCTCGGCGGTCACACCGAAGGGGTAGGTCCCGCCAGCCAGGCGGAAATCGGGGACTGCCTTGTTGTTGAGCGCCGCGAAGATGGGCGCCATGTGCGTGCCGATGGCCACCGGGATCTGGTCGGCGTGCTCGTTGACGACATAGTCGGCCTCGGCCGGCGCCGTGATGTATTGCAGCCACTTGACGGCCGCCGCGGCGTTGCCGTCGCGCTTGACCGCCGAGTCGATCAGCGCGAACACGTTGTCATTGCCTTCTCCCGCGCGCGCCTGCCGTGCGGCGGCGCCGGTGGGCAGGTTGCCGAACGGCTCCAGCAGACCTGCGGCCGTCTTCTTGCCGGGGATCGGCGGGAAGGTCGAGATGAGGGGGAAGTGGCGGTTGGGGTCGGAGAGTTCGGTGTACAGGTCGGCCACGAAGAACTGCCGCTCGGCCAGCTTGCCCTGCGTCCACAGACTCTCCACGTCGGTGGTTTGCCAGCCGGGGATCCAGTAGCTCATGTAGCGCTTGACCTGGCGGAACACGGCCTGGAAGCGCGGATTGGAGGCGCTGATCACGCCGTTCTTGATCGCGGTGGCGATCTCCTTCGACGTCGGCGCGGTGTTGTAGGTAGGATCGGGCGCGTGCAGCTCCACCTTGGGATAGAGATAGCCCATATACGGCGTCCACAACTCGGACCACAGCGGCCAGGACGACGCGACCGCGCCGGAGTGCGAGGTCTCGCCGGAGGCGGCGTAGATGCCCTTGGCCTTGAGCGCGGCCAACTGGGCCATCCAGTCGCTCCACTCGGTGGGGATCTTTGCGCCCACGCCGGCTTTGCTCAGCAGCGTAGAGTTGGCCATGATGCCGACGATCAGGGAGGGGTAGGCGCCGGCCTCGGGCACGTAGAAGCGATGCCCGTGGTTGTCCAGCGCCTGGTTCTTGTTCATCAGCGCATACCAGTTGTCCGACCAGTGCTTGTTGCCGGGAATGAAGGGATCGGGCTGGTCGAGGTAGGGGCCGAGATCCGAGAACCAGCCGTACGCCGCCTGGGTGAAGATGTTACCGACGATGGAGACGTCAGGCGCGGTGTTGGCGGCGATGTTGGTCTGGTACCAGTGGGTCAGCTCGTCGAGGCCGTTCTGGTCGACGGCGATGTTGAAGCCGGGGTCGACGAACTTGATCTGGATGCCGGTTTGCTGCTGGAACCGCTGCGCCAGCACGGCCAGCGCCCGGTAGACGCGCGGGTGCGACGCGCTGGTGTTGTTGTTGCCGACGGGCGACCAGTTGCCCGCGTACATGGTCACGACCTGGCCGGCGTAGGGCCGGGCCGGCGCGGGCAGCGGGCGCTGCGCCTGAGCTGTGCCGAGTGGGATAAGGGCAACCAGGCCAAGGGCCAGGGCAATTGAGATCGAACGAAACCGTCGCATAGGGGTCTCCTCTTTGAGAGATGAAGGCCTGTTAAGGGTCGTAGGGCGACAAATGGCGCCGCTACACGCGGGGATTCGCGATGTTCATCCTCGGGCACGTCGTCGGGTGTTTGCCACCTCCTTCCTCACGCTGCGAGCCTTCCGTCCGTGAAGGCCAATATGACCGCTCATATCTCGACGATAGCGGTCGCCGCGACCAGGATGCCCGCTGCGGTGGGCGTCGACAATGGCGCGCTCAGGATGTGGACATTGGGGCCGGAGGTGGCGCGCACGATTCGCGGTCCACGAACGCCGTGGGCAGCACGCGTTGCCGTGGCGCCTGAGCCGGGTCGTCGATCAGCGCGATCAGCGTGTCGGTTGCCTGCGCGCCGACCTGATACATCGGCACGTGGACCGCGCTGAGCCGCGGCCGCACGTACTCGACCAACGGGGAGTTCTCGGTGGTCACGATGGACAGGTCCTCGGGCACGCGCAGGTCCATCGCCTGCGCGGCCTGCAGCACGCCCGAGGCCATGATCTCGCTCATCGCGAAGATGGCGGTCGGGCGCGGGTCGCGACGCAGCAGCTCTCGCCCCTGCTCGACGCCGGAGGCGAAGGTGTAGTCACCCTGGGCCACGTCGGTCGTGGCCAGCGTCAGGTCCGCTTCGGCCAGGGCGCGCGCGTAGCCGTGCGTGCGCTCCTCAACGATAGCGCTGTTGCTCGCCTCGATCACGGTCAGCAGGGCCGGCCGCCGGTGCCCCAGCGCGAGCAGGTGGCGCGTGGCCTCATAGGCGCCGCCCTCCTCATCGGCCTTGACCCAACTGACGGGCAGGTCGCCCGCGTCGCGCCCCACCAGGACCACGGGCGCCCCCTGAGCGACCAGGTAGCGGAGCACATCGTCCCCGACGGTCAGGTCGACCACGGCGCCGTCGATGCGCCCGCTGTCGAGCAGCGAGAGGCAGCGCCGAGCGTCGACGAAGGCGTCGAGCAGGACGTAGCGGTCGTGCGTCTGGGCCTGGTTGGTGATGGCGTTGAGCAGCTGGTTGTGGAAGACATCGATGGTGGCGAAGCTCTCGCCGATGTCCGCGTCGTAGCCGCGAGAGACCACGTAGCCCAGGGTCTGCGAGCGCGCCGAGGCCAGCGCGGCGGCGGCGGCGTGCGGCCGGTAGTCCAGCCGCTCGATGACCGCGCGCACGCGCGCTTTGGTCTCGGGCGCGACCAGCGGGCTGTCCTTGACCACGAGCGACACCGTATTGATGGAGACGCCCGCTACTCGCGCCACGTCGCGACCGCCGATACGCGTCGTCCTCGTCCGCATCGCGACCTCTCATTGTCTACAGGCAGTCTATGCGATATGATCGCTCATATGAGCGCTCTTTATGAAAGGTATAGTACATCACTTGTCACGCTTTGTCAAGAGAGCGCAAGCGGCGGGGGGACGCGCCCCAAAAAATGGGATGTGGCCGATTGTCGGGTTCATTACGCCAAGCTGTTTAGTGCGGACCCGCCGCCTCCGTCCCGCAGGGGCCGCCAGCGGTGTTCTCGGCGATCTCGACCTCCTCGCCGGCCATGGTCAGGACGGGGCGGTACCACAGGGCCATACGCTCGGAGGAGCGCCCGATGTAGTGGCCGATGAACGAGCGGCGGAAGCGGTCGGCCGTGCGGTTGGGGTTGGAGCCGTGGACCAGGCTGCCGTTGAAGAACAGCACGTCGCCCGGCGCGAGGTCAACCGGGACGGCCTCCAGGCCCGGCGGGACGGGCACGTAGTCGCGCGTGAAGGACACGCTCTGGTCGGCCTCCTCGGGGCAGAAGATGTCCATGGCCTGCGTGCCCGGCACGACCTCCAAGCCGCCGTTCTCGCGGTCGGCCGGGTCGAGCGCCATCCAGGCGGCGATGCAGGCGCCGGGCTCGACCTTGAGGTAGAAGTTGTCCTGGTGCAAGGCCTGGCCGCGCGCGCCGGCTGGCTTGAAATAGAACATGCTCTGCGCCGCCAGCGGCTCCTCCCTGAAGAGGTCGCTCAGGATCGCCGCCACGCGCGCGTCGAGCAGGTAGCGCAGCGCCAGGTCGTCGACCTGGTGCGGGTGCAGCATGCGCGGGTACAGCTTGAGGATATCGCCGCCGGCCTCCTCAAGGGGTGTTGGGGCGAAGTGGCCGGGGATCGGGCCCCGTGCGTGTAGGTCCATGAACCGGTCCAGCAGCGCGCGCACCTCATCGGGCGCCAGCAGCCCCCTCACCACGAGGTAGCCCTGTTCCTGGAAGTCTCCTACCTGCGTCGCCGTCAAGCCTGTTTCCGTCGTCGTCACCATCTGTTTATCTCCTTAAAGACATAGGGTCCGCGGCCATGTCCGCCCCGTACCCTTGCGCCTATCATACGACGGGGACGGCCGTGGGGAGAATAGACAGCACGGCTAAAAACCTGTACGATCCTGCTATGTCTACACCGACGTTGCCGCGCGACACGCCCGCGCCGCCGCCGGATCTGCTGGTGACCGGTCACTTCCGCGAGGGCGACGGCTATGCCACGTACCGCCGCCACGGCTCCGGGAATTGGCTCGTCACCTACACCCTGGGGGGTCAGGGTCTCTATCGGCAGCCCGGCCTGACGCTCCGGGCGCGGCCGGGCGACCTCGTGCTGCTGGCGCCCGGCGCCCTGCATGATTATGCCGTCCCGTCGGGCGGGCGGTGGGAGTTCCTGTGGGCGCACTTCCATCCCCGCCCGGCCTGGCTGTCCTGGTGGCGCTTGCCGGAGGTGGGCCGGGGCTTGCACCACGTCGCCGTGCCCAGCCCCGCCCGCCCGCGCGTGGAGCAGGCCTTCCTGACGCTGCACGCCGATGCCTGCGGCGACGATGCGTTGCGGCGCGAGTTCGCGCTGAACGGGCTGGAGCAGGTGTTGCTGCTCGCCGCCCGTGAGCAAGCCTCCGCGCGCCGGTCCCTGGACCCGCGCGTGCAGGAGGCGCTCGACCTCCTGTCGGCGGACCTCGCGGCGCCGCACACGCTCGGGACGCTGGCCGCCGCCGTGGCGCTTTCGCCGTCGCGCCTGGCCCACCTGTTCAAGCGCGAGGTCGGCGACAGCGTGGGCGGGACCCTGCTGACCCTGCGCATGCGCCAGGCCGCGCGCCTGCTGCTCTTCACCACGCGCCCCGTGGGCGACATCGCCGCCGACGTGGGCTTCGTCGAAGCCTTTTATTTCAGCCGCCAGTTCCGTCGCCGCTACGGCCTCAGCCCGCGCGCTTATCGTCAAACGGCGGGTCCGCCGGCCGCTACTGTCGCGGCAAGGGACTGACCGCTCTCGCATGCTCACGACGGCGTCACGGGTCTGTTAAGCGGCGGAGTGTCGATATCCAGCATCATTCCCTCCCGTGCTCCTGTTACTCGTGCGCTCGCCAGCCCTGACGCCTGACGCATACGCCGACTGTAGCATAAGGATGCGCGCATTTCCCCCGTTTAGCACGCGTTTTTCCTGTATCATAAGATCATGACGCGGACACGAACCCCTCGGATAGGGACAGGGGATGATGTGCTGACCCTGGGCCTGAGCGGGTGGCGCGGGCGGCCGACGACGATGGACCGTCCCCATCGCCACCACGAGGTGGAGCTCAACCTCGTCGAGGAGGGCGCCATTACCTACCTGTTCGGTGGGGCGCCGGTCACGGTGGAAGCAGGCCGCCTCACCCTGTTCTGGGCGGCGCTGCCCCACCGCATCGCGCGGTTCGCGCCGGCGACGACGCTGTGCTGGGTGACGGTCCCCCTGTCGTGGTTCCTGCAGTGGGACCTGCCCGACGCGC
>JAABUZ0100004670.1_pt1 | contig 18682 bp, 17 predicted proteins | sample 5562091 | NCBI WGS metagenome assembly JAABUZ01 (sample SAMN12813069, study PRJNA571459) | rock metagenome | isolation source: Antarctica rocks | place: Antarctica: Victoria Land, Linnaeus Terrace sud | collected 2015-12-21 | reverse complement strand
TCCGGGCCACGGGCAGACCATACTCATCCTTCTCCTCGGCCAGCTCGACCCGGTTGTCCTCCCAGGGCAAAATCTCGCCCAGCAGGCCAAAGGCCGACCAATGGTTGTAGTCCATCATCGCGCGGCGCATCTCCCAACCCCAGGCCCCTTTCGCCGCGATCATCTGCTTGGCAAAGGCAATCGGCAGCGGACCCACCGTCTGGATGGCGAAGCCGCGCACGAAATCCCGCTGGGGGTCCGTCTCGTAGAACTCCTCGGTCAGCGAGTTGGCCGGCGGTCCCTTATACATACGGATCAGGTCGGGGAAGCGGCCCATAATGACGTTGCCGGCCTGGGCCATCAGGTACTTGCCCACCATGCCGCTGGAGTTGGCCAGCCCGTTCTCGAAACCGGGACAGGCCGAGTTGAGCAGCAGGCGTGGCGTCTCGATGGCGTACCCGCACACGATGACCAGCCTGGCCTTTTGCTCAACCTCGTTCATCTCGGAGTCAATGTAGGTCACGCCGGTGACGTTGCCGTCCCGGCCCAGGTTGATGCGCGCCACCATACAGCGGTCGCGGATCTCCGCGCCATGGCGGATGGCGTCGGGGACGTGGCTGACCAGCGTGCTCTGCTTGGCGCCGACCTTGCAGCCCTGGATACAGAAGCCCCGATAGATGCAGTGGGGACGGTCGGCGTGCGAGCCGGCGTTGATGGCCACGGGGCCGCCGATGCTGACGCGGATGCCCAGCTTCGTGCAGCCTCTGATCAGGGTGTCGGAGACGCCGGCCGTGGGGTGCGGTCCGTAGATGTAGCCATGCGGGTCGCCCCAGGGATAATAGGCCGGGCCGGAGACGGGCATCTCACGCTCCAGTTGCTCGTAGTAGGGCTTGAGGTCCCAGTACGAGAGGGGCCAATCGGCGCCCAGCCCGGTGTCGCTGTAGACGCTGAAGTCCGAGGGGTGAAAGCGCGGGGTAAAGCCGGCCCAGTGCACCGAGCCGCCGCCGACGCCCTGCCCGCTGTTGTTCTCGCCGAACACGAGCGGGTTCTGGCCGCCGGTGATGCGCAGGTTGTTCCAGTAGAGCTTGCGCGAACCGGCCTCGTCGCTGACCCAGTCGCGCTCGACGTCCCAAAACGGACCCGCTTCCAGGCCCACCACGTTGAAGCCAGCCCTGGCCAGCCGCTGCAGCAACACCCCGCCCGCCGAGCCGACGCCGACGATCACGACGTCGACCTCCTCGTCGCGCGCAAAGTGGCGCATCGGCGCGTCGATCGTCTCGATCGGTCCCAGCGTATGGACGCCTGTTTTCGGCGGCTTGAAGGCGCCGAACAGCGGGCTTTGTACTAGTCCCCGCATCAATGTGTCCCTCCCTGACCCCCGGCCGGCTGGTCCTCTCCCGGGTGAGGCGGCGCCCAGCCGGAGGACGTATCGCCGACCGAGAGCGCCGTGGGGGGCGCCGCCCAGGAGTAGCGCCGCTCGCCGACCTCCCATGGCTCGGGCTCTCCATGCTCCTGGCGCATATACCCCCGCGGGTAGGCCGGTCCGCCGAAGCCGACCTCATCCCAGGCATAGGGGTGCGCGTAATAGACGTGCACCGCATCCTGCATCAGCATGGCCCAGAAGCGCTTGACCGGCATGCGCTGCCAGATCTCCTCGGCGGCGGGCGGCTGGCCGTCGTGGATGGTCTTGAGCGCCTCATCCTGCTCGCGCGGTCCCAATTCAATAAACGCTTTGTCGTGCATGTGCCGGGCGATGGCGTCGATGGCCCGCAGCCCGAGCCGATAGGCCTCCCCGTCAGCCGGCATTTTCTCGTAGCGGTAGCCGTCGATGCGCCCGCTGTCGAGCCGCTCATCGATGAACGGGAGGATAGGGATTTTATGGTCGTCATCGCGGTCGTCCTGCGGCAGGACACGGTCGAGCACGGCCTGCATCAGCGCCGCTTCCGCTGTCGTAAAGAAGCGCAACGGCGGGACGTCGTGGACGCGGGCGAGCACGACGGCGCGCGTGGCCTCGTCCCAAAACTCCTGCTGCGCCAGCGTGCTATGGCCCGGATAGTAGCCCGGCTGCGCCCTGGGCGGCAGCGGGATGCCCGTGGTCGGCTCGACGGGGAACCGCTCCAGTTGCTCGGGGGGCAGCGCCAATAGCTCCCGCGCCGTTGGATTGGGGGCTATCCGTTTCGCTTCGTCCGTGGCCATCAATCGGCTCTCCGCAACAGGCTGGCCAGCAGGCCCAGGAAGCCGCTGGCGGCGAACAACAGCGGGGCAAAGGCGGGCGGGCCATACATCAGGTTGTAGAGGGGATATCTGAAACCGCCCGGCCGGCGCCGCATGCCGCGCACGTGGTAGAACGTGCCCACCGCGCCGTCGAGCAGCGCCAGGATCGAGACAAACGGGAGGGCCGTGCGCGCAATGGTCCGGCTCCAGATGGCGCCGATACCGGCGGCGCAGAGCAGCGGCGTGAGCAGGATCGGCGTCCACTGCGCTTTATACCGGAAGTTGTTCTTGTAGTGCGAGTAGAGCGCCTCGAAGCCGCTCAAGACCGCCGAGATGGCCGCTGCCGCCGCCAGTTGCTTCTGGAACTGTCCCTCGCGCACGTGCTGCTCCAGCGTGAGGCCCTCCCGCGTGACCCCGCGCGGCAGCCAGCCCAACCAACTGGGACGGGCCGGCAGCGCCTCGCCCATCGTGCCGGGGAGCACAGGCGTGCGCGGGTCATCCTCGCGACGCAAGAACGTGGCAATCAGGCCCAGATACCCGCTGAGGGCGAAGAGCAACGGGGCCAGCACGGGCGGCCCCATCACCAGGTTGAAGACCGGGATGCGCCAGCCGCCGGGCTTGCGGTGGATGCCGCGCACGTGGAACACGAAGCCGATCACGCCGTCGGCCATCGTGATCAGCGAGACGACCGGCAGCACCGTGCGCGCCGCCCGCCGGCTGAAGGCCCCCCACACGCCGGCAATCAGCAGCGCGGGGCTGAGGATGACCGGACTATACATGACGCGCTGGCTGTAGCTGCCGCGATAGTGCTCGGTCAGCACTTCCAGACCGCTGAGCAGGCCGGACAGGCCAGCGATGAGCGACAGACTGCGCTGGAAGCGGCCCTCGCGGATGTGCAGGTCCAGCACTACGCCCTCGCGGGTGATGCCGCGCGGCAGCAAATCTAGCAGCGCCGGACGCCCTCGTCCCCCGAGGGCGCCCGGCAGGACGTCATCCACCGTGTCGGCCAGGACTTTCGATACCTTCAGAGCCACTATGGCCTCCCACCATCATCGATCCGTCTTAGATAACCTGGCGCAACTTGGCCGGCAACACGTCCTTCAACATGTCCTTGACCACGTTGGCGATGATCGGCGCGCGGTCCTTCTCCCCCTTGAGGATTGCCTCGGCGAACTTGACCGCTTGCGTCGTCGTGATGTGGCCCGGCAGGCCCGGCTCGTTCGCGTCCACCACGGTCTCGATCACGGCGGGGCCGGGGTAGGCGAACGCCTCGCGCAGGACCGACTCAGCCTGCGCCGGGTCGTCGATGCAGAACCCGCCCGCGCCGCACGCTTTGGCGTAGGCCGCGAAGTCGATGGGCTGCAGGTCGACCCCGAACTCGGGGTTGCCCTCCTGCGCCATCTGCTCCCACTTGATCTGCCCCAGCGTGTTGTTCTTGACGATGATGACCTTGACCGGCAGCTTATACTTGACGAGCGTGGCCAGTTCGCCCATCAGCATGGTGAAGCCGCCGTCGCCCACCAGGGCCACGACCTGCCGCCCCGGGTGGCCGACCGCCGCCCCCACGCTGTAGGGAAGGCCGCAGGCCATCGTCGCCAGGAGGCCCGAGACCGAGAACTGCATCGTCCCCTTCATCTCGACGTAGCGTGCGGCCCACGTCGTGACCGTGCCGCAGTCGCTGACCACGATGGCGTCGTCGGCGAGGAATTTGTTCAGCAGATGGGGCACGACCTGCGGCTTCATGGGCATATCGGTCCGCGTGGCCCGCTCCTCCATCAGTCGGTTCCATTCCGTCATGCGCTCCTGCGCCTTTTGCAGGAAGCTCTGGTCCTCCTTGCGCGTGAGCAAGGGCAGCAGCGCCCGCAGCACGGCGGTGCAGTCGCCGACGAGGCCAACCTCGACGGGATGGCGCAGCCCGATGCGGGTCGCGTCGATGTCGACCTGCACCGTCTTGGCCTGGCCGGGTTTGGGCAGGAACTCCATATAGGGGTAGCTACTGCCGAGCATGATGAACGTGTCGCACTCCTCCAGGGCGTCCTGCGACGGGGCCGTGCCCAGCAAGCCGATGCCGCCCGTGGTATAGGGGCTGTTGTCGGGGACGACGGCCTTGCCCAGCAGCGGCTTGACGATGGGGCCTGCCACGGTCTGGGCCAGCTGGAGCACCTCGTCGCGCGAGTTGAGGCAGCCACGCCCGGCCAGGATCGCCACCTTGGAGCCGGCATTGATCAGGTCGGCCGCCTGCTGAAGCGCCTGCTGCGGCGGCAGGGGGTACGAGGGCGAGAAGACATCGCCGCTGTGCTTGGCGATGTTGCCCGTGGAGCGGTCCCCGTCCGACAGCGTCCACTCCTGGATGTCCTTGGGGATGGTGATGTGGGCGACGGTGCGCTGCGACAGGGCGGTCTTGACAGCCTCGTCCACCACGTTCGTGATGTGCGCCGGGCCCATCACGCGCTCGTTGTAGGCGGCCACGTCCATGAACAGCTTGTCGAGGTCGACATCCTGCTGGTAGAACGTGCCGATCAGGTCGTGGAAGGTGTGCCCGGTGATGGCCAGCACGGGCTGGCCGTCGCACTTGGCGTCGTAGAGACCGTTGAGCAGGTGGACGCCGCCCGGACCGGACGTGGCCAGGCAGACGCCGAGGCGGCCGGTAAACTTGGCGTAGCCGCAGGCGGCAAAGGCAGCTGCCTCCTCGTGCCGCACCTGGATGAACCTTAGTTTATCCTGATGCGTGCGCAGGGCCTCGAAGATGCCATTGATGCCGTCGCCGGGGAAACCGAAAATCGTGTCGACGTTCCAGTCGATCAGGCGCTCGACCAGCAGGTCCGCCGTTGTCTTGGCCATTCATGTCTCCTTGCCACACTATATCGTCACACGATAGAATACCCGTCTGCAAGCCGTGTGCCAGGAGGTCCACGTTGTCGTAGCCGACGGCGTAGTTGGCCATGATTTTGAGGTCGGGACCGGCGGCCTCGAACACGTCCGCGGTCATCCGGTCGTCGGCGATGCTGACGATGGCGTGCGCCCCGCGCACGAACTCAACCAACTCATCCGGCGTCATGGGCTCGACGCTATCGTGGACGACCACGTCGAACTCCTTGTGCTCCCGTAACAAGGGCATGAGCGGGTCGGAAACCTTGCATGTCACCACGACACGCTGCCGCGTATCGGCCATCGGCCTATCCTCCTCTCTTGAATTCCGCCTCAAAATATTTCCGTTTCACGACGGTGGCGCGAGAGGCCGTTACGACGTCAGCCCGCGCAAAGCGGCGCGCGCCTCGGGGACGGCCAGTGGTACCGTGGCCAGGGTCGCGCCCGTGGTCAGCAGACACCACAGGCAGAAGGTCCGCTGCTTGGTGAGCTCGTTGACCGTGAGCCGGCTTGCCTGCGCTGCGTCGAACAGAGTTTTGACTGCCAGCGCCAGTGGCACCCAGGACCGCGATTGGGCGCGGTCGGCCGGGCCCATCGCCACCAGGGCCATGGTCGCGGCGTAGCTGCCCAGGCCCAGGATGGCGTCGGGCATTTCCAGGATAGCATAGGCGTCGGCCGAGCCGTTGACCCGGTCGGCGTCGAAGCGTGGCAGCGGCGGCTCGGGCACGTGCGCGATGATGCCCATCTGATAGAGCGCGATCAGCCCCATCGACGCCACGTTGGCCAGCGAGAGGGCCACGATGACGCGCCGCCGGCTCAGGAACTCTCCCGAGCCCTCGCGCAACTCCTTGCCCAATAGGTCCGGCGTCATCGCGGTACCCTGCGTAGCAGGGCCGCGGCCGCGCCGGCGACGCCGACGCCGAGCGCGCCCAGGACCAGTTCGCGCTCGTGGGTGGCCAGCCACAACTCCGGGCTGGCCTCGCGCGCCTTGTCATCGAAGATGCCGTGCGGGCCGTGGTCGCCGGACACGGGCTCGTACAGGTTGTCCGGACGGTCCTTGGCGACCGGCTGCGCGGTCTGCTGGCCGTTGTAGCCGGTGCGGGCCAGGTAGAAGTCCAGCAGGCCCGGAATGGCCATGTTGCCGATGACGGCCTGCAGCGTGGAGAGGCCCACGTAGACCTCGCGCCGATTGTGGTGCGCCGCCCAGTAGACGGCCTCGGCCCCCACCTCGGGCTGGTAGATCGGCGGGACCGGCTGCGGGTGGCGGGGCAGCTTGGTGCGGCACCAGTTGAACTGGGGCGTGTTGAGCGCGGGCATCTGCACCATGCAGAGCCGCACGCGGCTCCGATCGTGGATCAGTTCGCAGCGCAAGGAGTCGGTGAAGCCACGGATGCCGGCCTTGGCCCCGCAGTAGGCCGCCTGCAAGGGGATGCTGCGGTAGGCCAGCGCCGAGCCCACCTGCACGATATGCCCGCGGTCGCGCGGGAGCATGCGCTTGAGCGCGGACATGGTCCCGTAGACCTGGCCCAGGTAGGTGACCTCGGTGGCGCGCTTGAACTCGTCGGGCGTCACCTCCTTAAACGGGGCGAAGATGGTGGCCATGGCGTCGTTGACCCATACGTCGATGGGCCCGAGTTCCCGCTCGGCCCGCTCCGCCGCGGCCTCCACCTCGTCCGCGTTGGCCACGTCGGCCGGCAGGATCAGCGCCTTGCCGCCGAGGGACTCGACATCTCGTTTCGCGCCCTCCAGGCCGTCCATGCCGGCCCCGCCGCGCGCGATCAGCCCGACATGAGCGCCCCTCTTGCCAAAGGCCTGCGCGATGGCGCGCCCCAGCCCGCCTGCCGCGCCGGTCACGACGACGACCTCCGGCTGCTGTGCTGTGCTCATATATATCTAATCCCTCTACAAGCTAATCAAGGCCAGCCCGGTCTCGGGGTCCGATTTTTTGTGTAGCTGGCGCGGCGCCTCGTCGACGATGACCTCCAGCGTCGGCCAGACGTGCGCTTCCAGCAAATGGCCGCCGCGCGTCGTGGCGTCCGACCGGCCCACCACGACATGGGCGTGCAGCGCGGGCGAGCCGTCCTCTTTGAGCGCGATGTCGCCGAGCAGCGAGAGCACCTCGACCTGCTCCCGTAGTGGGATCTTCTGGTATTCTTTGCGCTCGCGGTCGAAATAGCCCAGCGTCACATCGCTGAACGCGCCGATGGCCGTCAAACGGGCCGCGCCGATCCGCTGCTCCCTGGCAACGTCCAGCAGCCCCGCCGTGACCTCGTCGCCCTTGTCGAAGACGACCGCGTAGGTCCGCTCGCCCTGCCCGTCGTCGATGCGCTTCACCTTCATTAGTAGGATCTCCTCCTTACCAACATCCAGGTAGCAGAGGAGGATGCGGCCAGCCCATCTGGCCGACCTCCACGGCGGGGACCGTGAGCACGATCCAGTTGTCGACCAGCGCGCGGATCGCCGTGAACGGCACGTAGACATCGCGCCGCCAGGGGCGGTCGATCAAGAGGTGGTCGGCGGCGAGACGGCGCACCGTCCCGACGGGCGTCCCATCCGCCCCCATCACCTCCATGCCCAGCGCCAGGGCCGTGCAGCGGTCCATCGCGTTCGTCCCCCTCGTTCCCTCTCGGCGCCGGTCACTCGGCGGAGACGTGCAATGCGCCGCGAGCGCGAGCGGACGCCGCTGGCATAAGCGTCCGCTCGACCGCGGCCAATGCCTTGGGGCGCCGCTCCGCCGGCAGCGCCCGGTACACCGCGAGCAGCCGTGCCTCGTCGGCTTCCACGACCTCGACGGTCAGACCCATCGTGGCCGGCAGCCGGTCCAGCAGCAGCGCCTGGATGCGCGCGAGCAACTCGTGCAACGCGGCGTCCGAGAGCGCGTCGAGGCGGCCGAGGCCGTCAACGTGACCCTGCCCTGTCATGGCCATCCCGCTCTCAGTGGGCTCATGCTTATTGGGAGCGGAGGATCCGCGTACGGGATGGAATCCCATCGCCGCTCTCACCTCACCTCTCCATCCATGTTAAGCTGGCCGTGGTGTGTCCGACGCCGTTCACGACGTGTCGTCGCGCGACGAGCGGACATACTGGGAGGGCAGGAGGAGCGAGTGGTCCGGTCAATCCGGGCCAGGGCGCGCGCGGCGGCGCGGCGCACCCAGCGGTCGGGATGAGTGGTCAGGGTCTCGATGCGCGGCAGGGCGCGACCGGCTTGCAGGCGCCCCAGCGCGTCCAGCGCCTGTTCGACAATTTGTGTGTCCCTATCGTCGAGCAGCGCCATCAGCACGTCGACGGCGCGCGGTTGGCGCAGGCGCCCGAACGCCATGACCACTCTCTGGCGGGCATGCCCGTGCGCCGGGTTGCACACCAACGGGAGAGATCCTCCCAGACGCTGTCGTCGGCCACGTCGCCCAGCGCCTGGCCGACCGCCCACTTGTAGCCATGGGGCCAGTCGCCCGCGCGGTAGAACTCCTCGATCAACGCCGGGGCCGCCACGGGACGGGCCCAGGAGACGCCGAGCGCGCTGACGATGGCCCACCGCAGGTAGGGGTCCTCGACCCATGGCAACCACTCCAGCAGGATGGGGATGGCCGCGCGGTAGTCGCCGCGCTTCAGTTCGCCGATGCGCTCCACGCTGAAGCCGGCCTCGGCCAGCGCGGTGAACACAGTGGACCTCGCCGTCTCTATCGTCGCTTGCATTGACTCCCCCTTCAGTCTTTACCTTGTGCCCGCGGCATCCCATCTCCCGCTGGGGGACACGGGTGTTGTTCGCCGGGGGCCACCGAGAGCTGCTGGGGGCTACAGCCTTACTCTAGCATCCGTTGGGGCGCGGGCTGTCAACGGGGGCCGTAAAGAAATATAAAAAAGAGTGAACAGGCGGCGGACGACGCCCGACTCAGGTGGAGGGCGGATCAGTGGCGGGGGCTACACGGTAATACGCTGCTTCAGGTACCCTTACGCGGCAGGTGGTATGCCGCGCCTAGCCCGTGTGTCCGGCCTTGATGCCGCGCCGATCCCACCGGCCCTCTGGCACGGCCAGGGCCATTTAGTTTTCGAGGCAAGACGCCCCTACCCCTGGAGGCCGCCCGCGAGATCGAGAACTAAATGACCCTGGGCACGGCACTTGCACATCCAGGATTGTGTCGCATCGTGATATAATGGATAGGGTCCCGCGCCCTGCCCCGCGAGGGCCACCCCCGGTCGTCCGTCGGCTCGATGCGCCCAGCCCCTGCCCCTGCAAGGATCGGCATCCCCCCAACCGACACCCTTGGCGAGTTGTCGTGGATCGTCAACCGTCCTGTTGGCGGTCCTTCACAAGAGGAGGGGAGCAAGGTAGCGCGACGAGAGACGGACGAACACAACCAGGCGCCTATGTCCACGGCCCGATCTGCCCCGTGCGCGGTGGGACGAGTAGCCTTTTGACCACCACGATTGCAAACCCGCCACCAACCACCACCACACGAGGAGATAGCGCCACATGTTCCATCTGGCACGCATCGTTGCCGCGCCGGCCTTTGCCGCGCAACCGCCCAGTACAGCGTCCAACACCCTCGACACCACGATCCTGTGGATCGGCTGCGCCCTGATGCTGCTCGGCCTGCTCAGCTTCGGCTACCTGCGCCTGACCAAGGCGACCGCGACCTCGCGCGGCTTCTACGACAAGACGATGTTGATCGTTGCCACGGCGACCTGCTCGTACCTGGCGATGGCCCTGGGCGTCGGCTCGATCCACCCGCAGGGCATCAACACGACGACTGACCTGGTGCATCGCGCATTCATCCCCCGCTACGTGGATTGGACCATCACCACGCCGCTGTTGCTGCTCGACATCATCCTCTTCGCCAAGCCCTTGCTTAATAAAGGCTGGGAATGGGATGCGGTGGCCATCGTCGGCTTCGACGTGATCATGATCGTGACTGGCGTTGTCTCCGCGCTGCTCTCCGGGACGGATCGCTGGTTCTTCTTCTGGGCCAGCGTAGCAGCCTACTCCGTGGTGGCGGCCTACGTCGTTACGCTGTTCCTCAAGGCCCCGCGCATTCCAGAGCGGCGCGTCGCCGGCAAGTTGCGCACGCTGACCGGCTACCTCAGCGTGCTGTGGCTCATCTACCCGTTTGTCTTTGCGCTGTACTTCGGCGGCGCGTTCGACGGCACGACCGAGGACATCTTCTACATGGTCCTGGACGTGCTGGCCAAGGTGGGCTTCGGCTTCATCCTGCTGCTGGGCCCGGCGGTCGAGTTGGTCGATAGGGTCCCGTCCGTGGCCCAGCCAGTTGAGGAGAGCGAGCAGGTCAGGGGCGTGAGGCTGGCCTAAGTCTCCTGGCGTTGCCTGGAGCGAAGGAGAGAGGTCGTATCAGGGCGCGTGCGGTCCGGGGACGAAGCGGTAGCCGGTATGCCACTCGGTCTGGATGTAGTGGGGACGCGCGGCATCGTCACCCAGCTTGCGCCGCAGCCGTCGCACGAATACACGCAGGTAGTGCACCTCGCCGACGTATTCGGCCCCCCAGATGCGCTCCAGCAAGTGGGTATGGGGGAGCACGCGGCCCGCGTGGCGCACTAATTCTTCCAGCAGGCGGTACTCGGTCGAGGTCAGCGGCACGGGCTCACCCCGCACCCGCACCTCGTGGTTGGCAGAGTCGAGCGCGATGTCGCCCGCAACCAGCAGCGCGCCGGGCGCGTGCTCCGCCGTCCCCGCCGTCCCCGCCGTCCCCGCCGTCCCCGCCGTCCCCGCCGTCCCCGCCGTCCCTGCGGTCCCTGCCGTCCCTGCGGTCCCTGCGGTCCCTGCGGTCCCTGCGGTCCCTGCGGTCCCTGCGGTCCCTGCGGTCCCTGCGGTCCCTGCGGTCCCTGCGGTCCCTGCGGGCTCCGCCGTCCCCGCAGGGTTCGCGCGGCGCACCAGGGCGCGTAATCGGGCCAGCAGTTCGAGGTGGTCGAAGGGTTTGGTCAGGTAGTCGTCCGCGCCGAGGTCCAGCGCCCGTACTTTATCCAGCGTGTCGGCGCGCACGGTGAGCATCAGGATAGGCACGGACGACATCGCTCGGATGCGCTCCAATACCGCGAAGCCGTCGAGGCGCGGCATCGACACGTCCAGGACCACCAGGTCCGCGCTTTCCTCCGCGAAGCGGCGCAGAGCCTCGGCGCCGTCGCCGGCGACGTGGACCGCGCTGTCCGGCCACATCAGGCGCAGGCCATAGACAATCATCATGGCCACGTCCGGCTCGTCCTCGACGATCAGCACCCGCAACGTCATGGTGGGGCGCCGGTCGTGGCCTGATCGCGGGGCAGGGCGATGATGAAGACCGCGCCTCTCTCGCCGTTGCCGGTCTGGCCCGTCTCCTTATCTGCGCCCAACTCTCCGCCTCCCCCATTCTCGGCCCACAACCGTCCCGCGTGCAGATCGACAATGCGCCGCGCGATGGAGAGGCCCAGGCCCGCGCCGGGCACATGTCTCCCGGCCGCTGTGCCCAGCCGCTGGAAGGGTTCGAAGACCGTTTCAAGATCCGCGGGCGGGACGCCGGGGCCGATGTCGCGCACCATCAATCGCACCTCCTCCGCGATGACATATCCCGACACGGTGATCGGCGTGCCGCTCGGGGTATGCCGGTTGGCGTTAGCCAACAGGTTCACCACGACCTGCTCCAGCAGGGCGCCGTCCCCGCGAATGGGGAGGGGGACCGGGAGATCGAGGGTGGCGTGCTGTGTTTTCTCCTGTAGCAAGGGTTGGACCGCCGCCAGCGCGGGCGCGACCACCTGGCGCAGGTCTAGCGGCGCAAACGCGGGGCGCATGGCGCCGGCCTCCAGGCGGCTGGCGACCAGCAGATCGTCGATGCGCAGGCGCAATCGCTCGACGTTGCGGCGGGTCGCCGCCAGCAACTCCGCCTCGGCCAGCCCCAGCGCGGGCCCGAGGCCGACTTCGAGCAGGCCGAGGCCGGCGCGCACGGCGGTGAGCGGTGTCTGCAGCTCGTGCGAGACCGTGGCGACGAACTCGTCACGCAAGCGGTCGATCTCGGTTAGCCGCGCCGCCTCGGCTCGCGCACCGTGCAGCCGCGCGCGCTCCAGCACCACGGCCGCGAACTGCGCCACGGCCAAGGCCAGCGCCCGTTCCTCGGTCGTGATAGGCGCGCGATCGCCGTCGACGTCCACGGTCAGGACACCGATGAGGCTGTCGTCCAGGCGCAGGGGTGCGACCAGCACCGTCGTGGCGTCGATAGTCGCCCACCGATGGAAGGGCGGCCGCGTGAGATCGATCTCCACGACCTCACCGGCGCGCAACCGCGCCGACCATGACGAGTCCGGTCGGGCGCGCGGGGCGAACTCCTCGACGCCGGCCCACCACTCGCGCTCGTCGTCGGGCGTCGCGCCGGCCACAGCGACGGGTTGTGGTCCTGCCTCCTCCAGGGCGATGATCCCCACGCGCCGCGCGGCCAGCACCCGGCGCGCCACCTCGGCCAGCCGCCCGGCCACGGGGAGCGCGCCCTGCTGCTCGTCGAGGCCCGCCTCGTGCGGGTCGGTGTGCGGGGCGGCCACGAGCGTCTCGGCCATGGTGAGCAGCGCCTGCAGCGCCTCGCGGGTGCGCCGCTCCAGCCGCCGGCGCTCCGTCACATCGCGCATGGCCAGCACGCCGCCCACGACCGCGCCATTGGCGTCGCGCACCGGGGCGCCGCTCACGTCCACCTCGCGCTCTTCCCCGTTGAGAGCGTTGGCGCGTAGGTCCACGGTGCGCGCGCCGGTCAGCGTCTCGCCGCGCAGGACACGCGCCACGGGCCAGTCCTCCGGGGATAGAGGCGCGCCCGTGGGGTCACGCGGGTGGCCCCATGCAATCCGCTCTGCCAGCGAACGGTCAAGTTGAGAGGGCTGCACGTCGAAGCCGAACAGACCGCGGTAGGCGGCATTGGTGCGCAGCAGCCGCGCCTCGGTGTCGCAGACGTAGACACCATCGGCGATGGCCTCGAAGGCAGCGTCGAGGCGCTGTGCCTGGAGTTGCGCCTCCTGCCGGGCCTGCTCAGCCAGCCGGGTCAGCACGTCCGCGGCACGCCGTGCCCGCTCCACGCGGCTGGCCAGGATGCTCAGGCAGGCGGCGGCGCCCAGGAACAGGGCCAGCGCGACGACGCGCCCGGTTGTGTGATCGTACAGGTGGAGCAGATTGGTGCGCAGCAGCCAGCCCAGCAGGACGCCGCCCATCAGCGTCGCAAGCAGGCTCGGGCCCAGCCCCCAGGTCAGGGCCACCAGCGCGACCATCAGGAGGGAGAGCAAGGCGGGGAAGGCGAAACCGTCGAAGATGTCCGCCAGCAGGACGACAACCACGACCGCCGCGCCCTCCAGTAAGACGGCCGCGAGGTAGCCTAGCAGGAGATGGCGCCACCGCTCGGGCAACCCGGTCGGCGCGAAGGTATGGGCCGCGAACCAGCGCGCGGCGACGGCCCACGGCGCGTCGCCGCGCTCCGGCCGTCCCGTGGGATCGGCGATAGGGGGACGCTGGGTATGCATGGGGCTCCCATTCTCCGTGTTCGGGGGACTCTTGCTTTCACGTGTCCACGTCGTATACTCTACGTCGCCATCGGGCTGCCTGTCCACTTGGGGCCAGTCCAGGGCAGGTTTTGTGAAAAATTAGGCGGCGTGCGGCTTGGGGAGAAGCATCGGGTGTCATGACTCCACGCTCCTACCAATTCGGGAGATGAGGGGACAGCGTCGGTAGACCGAGCCGCGCGACGAGACGCATGCCGGCGTACGAGCCGACCAGCGCCATGACTGCCCACAGCCAGCCGTGCAGGCTGAAGGAGGCGATTCCGCTGAAGTAGCCGCCAACCGTGCAGCCGCCGGCCAGGAGGGCGCCGTACCCCATCAAGAGGCCGCCCGCGACAGCGGCCAACGCCGTTGGCCACGCGACGGGCCGGCGCAGCACGAAGGTCCCGGCCAGGGCAGCGGCCAGCACGGCGCCGAGGATAATGCCGCCGTCCATCACCGTCGTGGCATCGGCCAGCAGCGGCGCGCGCAACGTCGCCGCGCGCGGCCCGGCCCAGTAGGCCCAGGAAGCGACGGGGACGCCCAGGGCGGCGGCAAGCTGAGACCCCGCGAGCGTGCCGCCGTGATGCCCCACGGGGCGCCCTTCACCAACAGCGTGAGGGCGTTGAGGACGGCCAGCAGCACGGCGCCCACCCAGAGGGGCCAGGGGTTCCGCATGCTCCGCAGGCGTCGCGGCGTGTGGGGCGTCCGGGGTGGGCGGCCGGGTGTCGTGGGGTCTCGTCGCGTGGTCCGCGCGCGGACCACGGCGACCAGTCCGAGCGCGGCGAGTTGCACCAGCAGGGCGCCGCCGTAGCCCCAGGGACTTTGAGCCAGCGAGACCGGCGGCAACGACGGGAGGTCGTGCGTCCAGAAGCGCCAGTGCCAGGCGCCAAGCACCGCGCCGCCGGCGAAGCCAACCAGCGTCAGCAGCATGGCAACGTAGCCGCCGCCGATGTCATAGAGCGTCCCCGCCGTACAGGCGCCGCCGAGCTGCACGCCCACACCAAAGAGAAAGGCGCCGCCGACCACGCCGGCGCTCAGAGGATAGACGAACCCATGCGGCTGGAGACCGAAGACAGGGTGCGTGCTCGCCAGAAGCGGGGCAAATAGCAGGCTCGCCACGGCCAGCATCAGCAGATGGGCGTACACACCCTGCCCGTGACGATCCCGCCCCAGTTGTCGAAAGACCGAGCTGAACCCGAAGCGCGTCTGATAAAGGGTGAACCCGAAAGCGATCCCCAGGACATAGAGCAAGCCGGCGCGCGCCCCATGGCCCGCGATGGCCACGCGGCCCAGGAGGGCTATCAGCACCAGCGTGGCGCAGGCGAGCCCGATCAAGGGTGGGCGCGGCCGCGGCGCTGTTGTCGTCCCGTCAGGTCTGGCGGGCGGCGCGGTCATCGCCACATCTCGCGCCCGCCGCCAGATACGGGCGTCCTTATAGCGTTGGCTCACGAGGCGTCGTGCTCGGGCGCGCCACGCGCGTCGGGGGCGTCGTCACGCGTGAGCACGCTGACGCGCCCGTCCCCCTCCATGCTGGCCTCGCGCACCCTGGACAAGTCGTCCACGCCCTGCAACCGAATCTGGCCCATCAACTCCTCCTCCGTCATCAACTCCTTGCGCATGTTGTGGCGCAACATGCGCCCGTCGCGCACCAGGAGCAGCCGGCGCGGGGACAGGAGCCGCTCTAGCGGACGATAATGGTAGCCCAGCCAGTTGAGCGCGTAGCTCCAGAAGACAAGCGTCAGGATGAGCAGCAGGCCGTCGCTGATCGAGGTGTACTGGCCGGCCATGGCGTTCTGCGAGGCGTCGCCCAGCAGCACCAGCACCAGCAGGTCGGTTGTGCCGAGCTGGCCCTTCTCGCGGCTGAGCGCGAAGCGCAGCAGCAGGACGAGCGCGAGGTAGAGGATGGTCCCGCGCGTGACGGTCTCCAGGAGCGGCTGCGTGGGCGCGAAGGTCTTCAGCCAATCGATGCCGAAAATCCAGTGCCTGAGCCGATCGACGTCCATGCCCCGTCTACCCCTCGTCTATCCCTCGCGCGCCGCCTCGATAAGGTAGAACCCTTTGCGCTCGATCCGTGCCATGACGCCGCGGCGCAGCCTGTCGGCGTCCGCGGGTTCGTCGTCGGCCCAGCGGCGAGTCATGCTGTCGTAGGCGCGCAGGCGGTAGGCGCCCGCCGGCGGGTCGTCCAGGCGCAGGGTGATGGTGATGGTACAATCGCTCGTGTTGCCGGCGAAGATCAGCAGCCCGTCGCCCCGCCGCAGGCCGAGCGTGACGGCCTGGTCCCCGTCCCCATCGGCGCGGACGCTGGCGCTGATGTCCTCCTGGTAGAGCGAGGCGGGCGGCGCCTCGTCGAACGCATAGGTCGTGTACAGGCGCTGCTCGGGCATGCGCGCCACGAGCCAGGTCAGGCTCCGTCCCCGGTACGGCAGGGCGCGCACGCCCATCCACGCCCAGTCGGGGGCCAGCCGGGGCGACAGGCGCGCCCCGTCGGCGTCCGCGTCGAACCCGGCCGCGCCCTCGATGGCGGCCCACAGGTAGCGCGGCGGGAACCACGGCGAGAGCATCATGCCCTCGTTGACCAGGGTCTCACCGTGCAGCCACTCCGAGAACTGTCCCGGCACGGTGTTGTTCTTGCGCGGGTCGCGGGCGTAATTCTCGAAACAGGCGCCGAGCGCATCGGCCACGAAGGCGGGGCTGAAGCGCGCCGCGGCGAAGGCGAACCAGAAGGCCGAGCCGGCCCACACCCCGCCGAGCAGGCCGGAGCCCTGGTCGGGGCTATAGTCGGGCGCGTCACGCGGGACCACGCGGATGCCCCCCAGCGTCCAGAAGTCGGCGCTACTGAGACGCTTGACGATGCGCGCGGTCGTCTCGTCGTCGGCCACGCCAAACATGGCCGGGAAGACGAGGTCCGAGGTGACATCGCCGCGTGGACGCCGTCCACGTCGATGTTCAGGTAGTAGAGCCCGTTGTCCGGGTTGTAGAGATGGGTGTTGATGGCGTCCTTGAGGTCGGAGGCCGCGCGCGCGAACAGGTCGGCCTCCTCGCGCGCGCCCATGATCCGCGCCATCGTCGACGCGCGGTCCAGGGCCGCGAAGCACTCGGCGTTGACTTCGGTGGTGGCGCCGGAGAGGCGATAGCCCTGCAAGGCGTTGCGCCAGCCGATGATACCCTGGCCGCCCGTGCCGTCCGCGTCGCACCAGACCAGTCCCTGGTCGTTGCGCTGCGAGAGGATGCGCCGGGCCGCTTTCGCCACGCACGGGTAGACCTCGCGCAGGAAGTCGTCGTCGCCGGCGATCGTGTAGTGGCGCCATAGGGCCAGGATCAGCAGGGGCGTGTCGTCGTTGATGTTGAAGCCGAGGTCATGCGTCTCGCCCGTGCGCATATCGTAGTCCTCGACGATCAGGCCGTTGTCGCGCTGGTTGCGCGTAAAGGCGAGCAGCGACGCACGGGCGAAGCGCGGCGTGATGTAGTCGGCGCCAAAGGCGAACCAGGCGCTGTCGCGGGCTACGGCCTTGCTGGACTTGGTGGGGTTGTTGGTCAAGCCCCAGCCGGTCGGCGGCTTGAGTTCGCTGCGCAACATGTTGGCCTTGGCCCACAGCACGCCACGGTTGATCTCGGCGTTGGGCGTCAGCAGCGTCGCGCGCGAGAGCACGTCGTGGTAGTGTTCCGTGGTGCGGGCCAGCGCCTCCTCGGCGCTGGGGCAGGAGTGGTAGACCCGCGCGGCGCCCTCCCGGCCGCCGGCGGCGAAACTCAGTAGGTAAGTGAAGGACGCCTCGTCGCCCGGCCGCAAGGTATGGACAAGGTGGACGGCGCCGACCGGCGTGGTCGTGGTCACCTCGGCTGGACCAGGGAGCGCGCCGGGGCAGGTCTCCGCGACGGCCCGACCGTGGTCGAGCGCCGTGGCGACGCTGGCCGGCCGCGCGGAACAGCCGAAGACATGGACCTGGTCGGGCTCCTGGTCGCTCCAGGCGACGAGGGCTTGCAGTCCCTCATCATAAGTGACCGTGAAGGCGCGTGTCGCGACGTCGGTTGTCTCGCCGCCCAGTTGGCAGAAGGCGTAGCTGGCGATGCGCGCTGTCTCGTCCGTGTCGTTGCGCAGCCGCACCGTGTAGTAGGCCGCGGGCGGGTCGACCTCGTCCCCTCCATCTTCTCCCGGCGGGCCGTTGAGCACGAAAATATCCTCATGCACATGCACACCGTTGGACAGGGTAAAGCGGCGCTCCTGATGCTCAGGATGGAGGAGGAAGTCGCCCGCGCGCGGCGTCAGATGCGCGCCCGTCTCGTCGTCCCAGTGGTGCAGCACGACCGTGCCGAAGACGTTCCAGCCCCAGTCGACGCTGTAGACCTTCTCGATGGCGCCGGTGGCCTTGATGACCGCGCAGACCTTTGGCGCGCCCAATGTGCTGCCCGCGGACATCTCGCCGTCGGGGACGCGGTACAACCCCACGCGGTCGCTCGGTCCGATGCCCTGCGCGATGCTCATCTACTCTCTCCCCTTCACTCTCGTGACTATCGTGTCACTCTCCCACTCGCTAATCGCCGCTGCTTGCCTGGCCACGGGAACATATATCACACCGCGATATTGCGCACGAAGCATGCCGCGCGCCGGGCGCGCCAGGCGCGTCCGATCTCCTCTGGGTCATGGCAGCCAAGGCGGCCTTGTTCCCCCACTCCAGGGCCGAGGCCGGGCGCGACAGGCGAGCGCGGGCAGCGTCTCAGGGCCGCTCCGTCTCCGCCCGCGCTCGCTCTGCCTCGCCCGCGCGCCGCCGGACGGAGCGGGGCGGCCGTGATGGAACCACGTCGTCGGTGAAGATGGAGCGGTAGCGCTCGTCGTGGACGATCTTGCCCGTGTGAGGCATGGGGTGCGTGAGCAGTCCGCTGCGCCGCAGCAGAGCCGCCGTCGCCGCGCCCAGCAGCGGACCCGCGATGTAGGCCCAGGCCAGGCGCCAATCGGCGAGCGTGAGGGCCGGACCGAACCAGCGCGCCGGGTTCATGCCGGCGCCGGAGTAGTTGCCGTCGGCCCAGACCAGCACCCCGACCATCAGCATGGCCACGGCGGGAGTCCAGCGCCGCAGGCGCCGGTGGCTCACGCAGGTGAAGACGGCGAAGGTCAGCGCGAAGGTAGCGCCGG
>JAABUZ0100004668.1_pt1 | contig 18687 bp, 19 predicted proteins | sample 5562091 | NCBI WGS metagenome assembly JAABUZ01 (sample SAMN12813069, study PRJNA571459) | rock metagenome | isolation source: Antarctica rocks | place: Antarctica: Victoria Land, Linnaeus Terrace sud | collected 2015-12-21 | reverse complement strand
TCATGGTCAGGAACACGCGCGGGTGGCGCGACAGGTAGCAATAGCGCAGGATCATCGGCGGCTCTCTCCTCTCTTTTTCCTTTCACTATACCCGCTCACCCGTTATTGCTAAGATGAACTATTGGCGCGCCTGTTCAGGGACATGCATGACCGCGGTATCGTCGATGGGTTGTTCCTCTCCTCAGCCGTCGACGGAACCCCCGACGCGACGATGGAGCGCATGCTCGCCGCCGTGGAGATCATGCGCACCTGGGGTGAGTTCGATGGCTATATCCATCTCAAGCTCCTGCCGGGCGCGAGCGACACCGCCGTGGAGTTGGCCGCGCGCCTGGCCAGTCGCGTCTCCATCAACGTCGAGGCGCCCAGCGGCGCCTATCTGGAGCGCCTGGGCACGGGCAAGGACATGGCGCGCGATATCTTGCGCCCGATGCGTCTGCTGCGGCGCATGGAACAGGAGGGGAACCTGCCCAGCGGCATCTCCACGCAGTACGTCGTCGGCGCGGCCGGCGAGAGCGACCGCGAGATCGTCTCCAGCGTGCGCTGGCTCTCCGAGGAGTTGGGGTTGCGGCGCGCCTACTTCGGCCTGTATCGGCCGACGCCCGGTGACGCGCTGGGCGACCGCCCCGCGGCGCACCCCAACCGTCAGGCGCGCCTCTACCAGGCCGACTGGCTCACGCGCATGTACGGCCTGCCCCATGACGACGTCGCGGACGCCTTCGACCCGCGGGGCAACCTACCGCTCGGTGTCGACCCGAAGGTCTCCATCGCGCTGGCGCGCCCCGAGCGCTTCCCGCTCGACGTCAACCACGCCTCGCGCGAAGAGTTGCTGCGCGTGCCCGGCATCGGACCCGTCTCAGCCGACCGCATTGTGACGCTGCGCCGCTCCCACAGGTTCACCGATCTCACGCAACTCAAGCGCGCCGGCGTCGCCGTCGGCCGCGCGGCGCCGTTTGTCCTCATCGACGGGCGACAACCTGTCGAAGCGCGCGTACAGCACGCGCGCCTGACCCGCCAGCGCGCCGCCACTCCCGCCCAGTTCGGTGTGCAGCTGGGGCTGCCGGGGTTCGAGTAGGCGTAGCTCCAAGGCCGTGCAGGGTGTGCGCCACGCGGCCCCCGGCGGGCGCCATCACTATCACAGGGTACGCCCCTCGCGGCTGCCCGCGCGCCCGCGCGGCGAAACGTGACAAACAGCCGCGCGATGTGGTACGGTATCCGTACGAGGAGGCGTTCTCTCAGAACCCTCCACCCTCCCGCGCCTACCCCATCTGGCGCCGCTATCCCTCTAGCTCCCGGCAAGGCGCCCACCCCTTTAGCTCCGCGCCCTTGGCGCCCTTCGCGCCCACTCCGTTCACTGTAGCGTAGAAGAGGAGCGTATCACTATGCGCGCACACATAGCGCCCATACTCACCATTACCCTCGTGCTTGCTCTTGCCGCCCCCACGGCTCTTGCGTCGTATCAAAGCCTCCGACCACCGCCTGCCGGCGTACAAGCCTTGGCGGACCCGGTCGTCGTGACCATCAGCGGCGCCGGCGCGACGCCCCAGGTATTGACGGTCGACGCCGGGACGGTTGTCCAGTGGTGGAACCGTGACGGTAACTCACATACAATCACGGCGGACGACGGGAGCTTCGGACCGCTACGGATCAGCGACGGCGACCGGAGCGACGCTATCTCTCTATCGCCCGGCGCGCACGACTATCACATAGACAGCGTCAGCAATGTCACGGGCACGATCGTGGTGCGTGACGACACCCAGCCGTCCACGCCTACCGCGACAATCACGCCTGTCGCGACGAGTAGCCCAACATCCCCGGCGAACGCCACGCCGCCGGGGACGTCCACCGCGACAGCTATCGCGAGTCCCTCGGCCGTAGGCACGAGCGCGGGCGCAGGAGCGCCATCTCCGACAGACGTCGCGTCGCCCTCGGCGACAGATGTCGCTACACCGCCCGCCGCGACCGTCCCTATCACCATTGAGGGCGCTACGATCGACCCGGCCGTCGTCACTATGACGGAAGGAATGGCGGCGCAGTGGACCAACCTGGGGACATCCCCGGTCGTCGTGACACAATTCGAGGGCTTTTCCGTCGGCCCCATCGCGCCACGAGCATCGGCGGGCCGCCCGTTCGCGCTCGCCGGCAAGTATCCGTACTATGTCCAGGTCCAGGGAACGAACCTGAACCTATCGGGGTTGGTGGTCGTGCAGCATGCCGGTCTCATCCCTACCTCCACGGCCACCGCCGTCCCTATACCGCCGACCGGCACACCAGCAGCGGCGACAGACATCCCCGGACCACCCAGTAGCAGCCCCACTACGGAGGGGGAAGCTACCGCCACGACGACCACCGCCACCCCGACGAGCAGCGCCACGACGTCCTCGACCACGACGCCCAGCCCCACCGCGACGGACACGGCAAGACCGACGATAGGAGTAAGTCCACCAACGGCCACGGTCTCCCCAACTGCGACAAACACCCCCAACGCCACAACCACGGTCGCCCCTACAGCCACGACCACGCCATCCACCACCGCCACTCCAACCGCCACAACCACGGCCACCCCTACAGCCACGACCACCGCCACTCTGACAGCCACCAATACATCATCCGCCGCCATTACCCTCGTCACCGTCTCCGGCGGCGCCTTCGACCCCCAATCCATCACCGTGACGGTTGGCTCGGCCGTAGGCTGGCGCAACCAAGAGGCTGTCCCTATCACAGTTAGGCAGTTTGGCAACTTTGCCGTCGGTCCCATCGCGCCCGGAGACACGAAATACTATCAGTTCGAACGATCCGGCAGGTTCGAGTGCTCGTTGGATGGGACCACGTCGTTGAACGACGTACTTGTACAAGCGGATACGGATAACGCATCCCCGACGACCACTCCCACGTCGACCGCCACACCTACCGCGACCGGCGCCGCGTCGCCGAGCGCTGTCCCCGCGACGGCGACCCCCAACGCGACCGCCTTGACGACGCCGGCGACCATGACAGATACGCCAACCAGTATGCCGATGGCGACGGCAACCGCCACGCCCACCACGACGGACACACCGTTCAACACGCCCACCACGACGGACACGCCGTCCAACATGCCCACCACGACAATCGTACCCACGGCCACGGCCACCACCACGCCGGCCGCGACCCTCACGCCAACCGCTCCGCCGCCGGCGCCGAGTTCGACCATAGTCGTTGTACAGGGGCTATACCCAACCGACACGGCAGCTCCACCAGCGCCGACCCCATCCAGCACGCCGGCCCCATCCAGCACGCCGTCGCCCACAATACAACCCGATGCGACGATAGCGCCGTCCTCAACCCCCAGCCCCGCGCTTCCGACCGCAACCGATAGTCCGTCCGCTACTACTGTCCCCGTCGCGCCAACCACGCCGCCTACACCAACCACAGCAGCGTCGCGCGGCCTGGCCGCGACCGTGGTATCCACGCCGACGCACACAGCGGCTACTGGCGCCAGCGGCAAGCATCCTCCCGTGACAACGAACCGGACGACGTCGACCAACCATCCTGTAGCGCGGGCACAGCCCAACCTGACGACACTCATGGCCGTCAGCGGTCAGGTGTGGCGCGGCCGCGCGCGCGTCGCCCTAGCCGTGTCCGTGACCCTACGCGACGGGCGCGTGTGGGGTCAGCTACGCGTGCAGGACAGCGCGACGCGCCTAATCCTCGCCTCTCAGCGCATCGACCGGCCGCGCGCGACGCGGCACGGCATGCTCGTCACGGGAACGGCGCGCGTTGGGCGCCGAATCGTCTTATTCGCGCTGGACGTCGAGACCAGCGGTCACACCACGACCGTTGTCTTCACCGTGGCCGCGCTACACTACCGTCTCAGCGGTCCTTTCCATGGACGCGTGCTGCTGCATGCGCTACCCCCGGCCAGTCCGGCCCACACTATATCCGCGGTTCACGCGGCCAGTCACGGGCGGCCCTCCGCTAGCGCGCATGGGAAAACGCCCGTTGGGGCGCATGGGAAAACGCCCGCTCACCCACCCCAACCACAAAAGCCCGGCAAAAGGTGAGGGAGCCGGTACAATTAAGCGCATAGACGCCGATGAAACGACGTATAGCGTCGGGCGTATCGAGCACGTCTACGAGGAGGACAGGAGGACATATGTCGAACAATCAAGGGAGCGAGCCGGGCGTCGATTATCAGGTGCAAAGCCGCAAGGGTGCGCAGGGCAACGCCAGCGATCTAGTCGTGGGCCGCGCCGAGCAGCCTATCGGCTTCAAGGATTCGTTGAACGCGCGCGTCCCCGGCTTCGAGGATATCACCGACCAGCCCGACTGGGGCGACAACGGCTTTTCCGGCCGTAAGTCGGACATGCGCGTAGTGCGCTTCGATCGCCTGCCGCACGCTCCCGAGGGCGAGCAGGAGGAGGAGCAGGAGCGTATCGACACTGACGCATAGAGGCGAGGGGCGACGGGCGACGGGCGACAGTAAGGCGCGTCCATCGTCGTTAATTGGTCACACTATGAAGGTTGACCGCGACGCATGTCATGTAAGGCAAGGAGCTACGCTTGTCAATCATGACCTACCGTCGCCCGTCGCCTCTCGCCCGTCGCCACTCAATACCCTCGGTCGATCCACTCCTGCAGATGCGGCTTCTCGGCGCCAATCGTCGTGTCGGCGCCGTGGCCGGGGCGGACGGCCGTGTTGTTGGGCAACACGAACAGCTTCTCGCGGATACTGCCGATGATCTGACCGAAGCGCGCTTTGTCGTCGTGCGTCGCGCCGGGGCCGCCGGGAAAGAGTGTGTCGCCGTCGATGAGCGTGTCGCCGGCATAGAAACAGACGCTGCCCGGCGTGTGGCCGGGCGTATGGATGACGCGTAGTCTAATGTCGCCGACGGCGATCTCCTGCCCGTCGGTGAGCTCGAAGTCGGGCGGCGCCGGGAGGCGGCCGGCGTCGGCGGGATGGATGCCGACCGGGACCCCCAGGCGCGCGCGCAGGTCTTGTAGCGCGTCGATGTGGTCCGCGTCGCCGTGCGTCAGCAAAATATAGCGCACCAATGTGCCGGCGGCGGCTTCGGCGATGCGCGCGGCATCGTGCGAGGCGTCGATGACGGCGCTCTCGTGCGTGCGCGGGCACACGACAACGTACACATTGTTGTCCATTGGGCCAAGCGTGATTTTCGTCACCTGCATCGTTAGCCTCCCTCATCAATCACTGTATGTCCTGCGTACGTCCTAACCGACATCTTCCAGCGTGAACCCTCCTAACCGTACCTCAATACGGGGACTAGCATCAAGAGAGTACAGAGGATGGCTCCCCTCTCCCGCGTCAGGGAGAGCCGGTTGGGCTGTCGGAGCGCAGCGGAGAGAGACCAATCCGCATGGGGTGGGGGTGAGGGCCGTTCTCGTCGCGTGGCCCTATCCTTGCGGCTGTTGACGTTCAACACCGCGCGGACCATGCTTAATCCATCCTACAGTATATATGTCCGCGTTCATGGCAGGCTCACACAAAAAAGGAGGTTGACGGTGGTATCCCCTGTCGGAATCGGGATGATTGGCGCGGCGGGCGCGTTCGGCCGCTTTATCGCCGAGGCGATCGAGGAGATGGGCGGCGCGCGGCTCGTCGCCGTCGCCGGGACAAACGAGGAGCGGACGCAACGCGCCGCCCACGATCTGGGCGCGGCGCGCGCCTACGTCGACTACCGACGATTGGTCGATGATCCTGATGTCGATGCGGTTATCATCAGCGCCCCGCCCGGCGACCACGCCGCCATGGGCATCGCGGCGGCGCGGGCCGGTAAGGCCATCTTCATGGAGAAGCCCGTCGCCCTCTCCGTCGACGAGTGCCGCGGCCTGCTCGCGGCCGTCCGCCAGGCGGGCGTCGCCGCCACGGTCGACTTCGTGATGCGCTACAACGCGATCTTCGACGCGCTGGAATCCTGGACGCGCGCGGGCGTGCTCGGCGGGTTACGCCGTGTCGACTTCCAGAACTTCGCCGCCGACGAATCGCTGGCGCCCGACCACTGGTTTTGGGACCGCGCGCGCAGCGGCGGCATCCTCGTGGAGCACGGCGTGCATTTCTTCGACATCTACGGCCACCTCGTCGGCGCGCCCCCGGTCGAGGTCCGGGGCATCCTGACGACACGGCCGGGTACGGATCAACAGGACAAAGTACTGGCCGACGTACGCTACGCGAACGGCGCGCTCGGCAGCTACTACCACGCCTTCGACAAACCCTCGCGCCTGGAGCGCACCACGGCCGTCCTCGGCTACGACCGTGGCTACGTCGAGGCGCACGGCTGGATCGCCACCGCGCTCACCCTCGACGCCATCGTCGACGACGCGCAGGCCGCGCTCCTCGCCGCGACGCCGTACCTGCGGCTGGAAACGGTCGAGACATACGCGGATGGCGTGAGCGCGACGCGCGGCAACGGGCAAGACTATAGCGTGACGCGCCGCGTCCGCGGGACGCTGGAGTTGCCGCGCTCCAAGCAGGACGTGTACCGCACCTCGGTCGCCGACGCGTTGCGCGACCTCATCGGGCTCAGGGACGACCCCACGCGCCAGCCGCGTGTCACGCTGGCCGATGGCGCGCGCGCCGTGGCTATCGCCCGCGCCGCGTCCGACCCAACTGAGGGCGCGCGCATCGCTGAAACATGGCAAGAACTGGGTGACTCGTCACTCGTCACTTATTGATAGATCCGGGATATAGTCGAGTTCGGGGGCTTCATCGCCGGGCTCGAAAGGCTGTAGCCGGACCACATAGTCGGGCAGCGCGTCCTCCGTGTCATCGTCGGCCGCCTCGGTCCAACGGAGGCGCGTCACGGTCGCGGTGTACGCGCCCGGTTCGGCCCAGAAAGTAGCGGCGCCGGATGTATCGGGGAACGACAATTCCTCGCCAGACACGACCGCCACCTCGCCGTCGTCGGCGACGTGAAGCCAGAACAGGGCCGACTGCGCGGCCAGACGCCGCTCGCGCTCGTCGAGTTCGTCGAACGTCACGCGCACGGCGAAGCCGCCCTCTTCACCCGTTTCGATGGGGATGATATGACCGGCGTTCGCCTCAGCGAGCAAGAGATCCTCGTCGGTCCACCACGAATAGCCATCCTGCCGGCCCGCCAGTCCACCCGGCGCGATGACCGCCAGCAAGCCCACATCCGTGGCCAGGTGAACGGTTAACTCGTCCAATTGCTCGTCGTTCTCTTGCTTGACACTCCACACGGCTGAAGCCGTGGGATTCTTGGTTCGGCGACCGTTGCATCATTGCCCGGAGGCGCTGAGGTCTGACACAATCTCCCCAAGCGTGACTTCCCGTGTGCCCCACGGTAGAAACGCCGTTGGGCGTCATGGTGGCCCCCGAAGGAGCGATCACCACCAGTATTATACCATAGGCGGGCGACCGTTGACGCGCCGCTTGTTGCGGCCCGTCGTTGCGACAAGCCCATTCATCCCACGGCTAAAAGCCGTGGGATGAATGGGAGGCTATAATTAGTCGGAAATCAGGAGTAATACGTGAAGTGTACCACTTGGCGCGTCGCCCCTGCGAGGTTAAGATGGATACGACGACGACATACGACTATGAGCGTGCGGCGGAAAGGATTACGATGTTTACCGAGATCAGGTGGCGGATCAAGAGCCGCTGGCAGGACCTAATGGCGGGCTTCTGGTTCCTCGCGCTGCTCTCGGCGTTGCTCGGTCCGGCGCTGGCCTATATCGCGGTGTGGATCGACCGCGCCGCGGGATCTGGGGGCGCCGCCGACGGCTTCATCATTGGCCCGTCGTCCGCGCGGACTATCCTCTCGACGATCGCCAGTTCACTCGTCACGGTCGCCGGGCTGACGGCCTCGCTCACCATCGTCACGCTACAGTTGCTCTCCGGCCAGTACACCCCGCGTGCCCTGCGCGGCTTCTTGAGTCAGCACATCTCGCAACTGGTCGTCGGCTGCTTCATCGGCCTCTTCGCCTACTGCCTACTCGTCCTCAGAACCGTGCGCACCCCGGGAGACCACACCTCCCCGTTCGTACCCTCGTTCAGCGTCGCGGCAGCGATTGTGCTTGCCCTCCTCGCGCTCGCGCTCCTCCTCGGCTTCATCCATTACATGGCGCAGACGATCCAGGTCTCGAACCTGGCGGCGCGCATCACGCGGGACACGATGCGCGCGGCCGACCGCCTGTATCCGCGCCGTTGGGACGAGGCGCGTGACGAACGGGGCGGCGCGCTCGTGCAATCCTGGCACGCGCACGCGCCCCCGCAGCTGATCTATCCACGCCAGCCCGGCTACGTGCAGTCCGTCGCGCTCGACGCGTTCGTCACCGACGCAAAAGACCCGGACCTCCGGCTGCACCTCACGGTCTGTCCCGGCGATTTCGTCACGACGAAGACCGCCATCGCCGCGGTGTGGCCCGCCGACACGGTCACCGCGAAGCGTCTGCGCGCCATTCGGCGCCATATGATCATCCGGAGCGAGCGCGACATCATCCAGGATCCCGGCTTCGGCATTCGCCAGCTCACGGGCATCGCGCTACGCGCCATCTCGCTGGGCATCAACGATCCCACCACCGCGGTCACCTGCATCGGGTACCTCCAGAATATCTTCGAATGCCTGGCTGACCGCGATCTTCCATCGACGGTCACCTACACGTTACATGGCCCCGTGACCGTGGTGGCGCGCCACCGCGCGTTCGAGGAGTACGTGGAAGTCTTCGAAGAGATAGCGCGCTACGCGACGGGGGATGTTCGTGTCGCCGGGTGCGTGCTCGACGCGCTCATCGGCGTGGCGGAAGCGGCGCGCGCCGCCGGGGCTGGCGCGCGCGTCGCCCTGCTCACGACCATCGCGGCGGAGGTGGCGGCGCCCGCGCTCGCCGGCGCGCGCACCGATCGCGACCATGCGCGGATCACGGAGCGGCTCAGATGCATCGAAGACGGGGCCGTTAGCCGCCCGCGAGCCATTCAGTAGCGGCGACGAAAACCAGGGTCTATGCAAAGCCGGGCGGAACGGGTCCTGGCTAGTGCAGAATTAAGAGAGTTTGTTTGCAGTCCCGGAGCCGCGCCCCCTGGGACCGCCGCTGCAAAGCAACCTCTTTAAGCCGGCACTCGCAAGCGCCGATAGCGTGAGCCCGCTGGCGTCGGATGGCGGCGCGGCCCACACACCCACGCGAGCGCCATCTGATCGCGCGTCGCCTCCCGTCTCCCGCCTCCCGCCTACGGCTGGACAAAGACCTCGGTCACGATAAGCTTCCCGGTCCCCTGCTCGAAAGCCATCCCGATACCAATACGGGCGTACTTGGGCTCGAGTAGGTTGGCGCGATGCTCGGGGCTGTTCATCAGGTCGGTATTGGTTTGCTCGACCGTCCGTGTCAGGGCGTAGAAGTTAATGTAGTTGTTGAGGGCGATGTTCTCACCGGCCATCGCGTATTGTATGTGTGAGCGGTCGAGTATGTCGAAAACCATCCCGGCGGGTCCGGTGGGTCCGGCCGGGATGTGGTGCGAGAAGTAGCGCCGGTCGATCATATCTTGGCTGCGCGCCTGCGCCACGCCGTCGAGCACGCCGTCGATGCTCAAAGGAGCCGCGCCGGCCCGCGCGCGTTCAGCGTTGATAAGGTCCAGCATCCGCGTCCGCGCATCCTGGAGCGTCGAGGAACTCGCGGCTGTTTGGGGAACGCTTTTCTTAACGCCAAGAGCGCGGCGCCTGTCGTCGGCCGTGCCGTTGGTTCGCATAGCGCCACGCGTCGCGCCGCGCGCCATCATGGGAGCGTCCATCGTCCCGTCGTGTGCGGGAGAAACGGCGTGGGCGATGGCCGGAGCGGCAGTGACGGCAAGGCTGCCCGCCAGCAACAGGGCGCTGAGTATGCGGCGGAAAGTAGCGCGCATCAGTTGTATCCTTTCCAGTCGCCGCCGGCCCGGTACACGGTATAGCCGGATCGCGACCGTTCGTTCCTACGGCTGTGTCAGTAGCGTTAAGCCAGCATAAGCGGAAACGCGCGCCGTCCACATGGGGTAATCAGGCTAGCCCAGATGACGGGCGAGGGGCGAGGGGCGACGGTAGATACGAGGGATGTAGCATATTTACCAACCATGCCTACCATCCAGGCATTCGCCGTGGCTTATACTGTCGCCCCTCGCCCCTCGCCCCTCGCCCCTCGCCCCTCGCCCCTCGCCCCTCGCCCCTCCGTCTTTGCCAGCACCTATGCGGCCTACTATACTGACAGAAGGGCGCCGTTATACCGTCGTCGGGCAACGACAAGCGGTAAGCGGCGGTCTTTCGCCCCTGAGGATGCCGCATTGAGCGCGCGTGATGTCGCTGGCGCCGCCTATTCCCGCACGGACGTGGCTAGCGCGACGAGCGCTGTAGAGTTAGGTAAGCATGACAGATAGGGATAAGTCGACCGCAGGCCGGACCGTCTACGTCGTCGACGACGATGACGCTATTCGTACGTTGCTCGCGGACTTCCTGCGGGAGGAAGGTTTCCATGTGTTGGAGGGTACATCGGGGGCCGAAGTCCTGGCGACGGTACAGCGCGCGTCGCCCGACCTCGTGCTGATGGATCTACGCATGCCGGACGGGGGCGGCATGCAGGCGCTAGAGAGCTTGAAGGTTAAGGCGGCGGACATTCCGGTGCTGATGATGACGGCCTACGACTCGTCGAGCGCGGCCATTCAAGCGATCCAGCAAGGCGCCTATGACTACATCACCAAGCCGTTCGACCTGGACGAGATCCTCCTCACCATCCGCCGTGCGCTGGAGCACAGTGCGCTCGTGCAGCGCGTGCGCGAGATGGAGCAGCCGGCCGACCGCGAAACGCGCGACCGATTTATTGGCCGCACGCCGGCGATGCAGGAGATCTTCAAGACGATCGGCCGCGTGGCCGCGAGCGACGCGACGGTGATGATCTACGGCGAGAGCGGCACCGGCAAAGAGTTGGCGGCCAACGCCCTCCACTACAACTCGCCGCGCCGCGCTGGCCCCTTCGTCAAGGTCAACTGCGCCTCATTCGTAGAAACGCTGTTGGAGAGCGAGCTCTTCGGGCACGAGAAGGGCGCCTTCACGCACGCCATCTCTCAACGCAAGGGCCGCTTCGAGTTGGCCAACAAAGGCACGATCTTCCTCGACGAGATCGGCGAGATGACCCTCAACACGCAGCAAAAGCTGTTGCGCGTGCTGCAGGATCGCTCGTTCGAGCGCGTCGGCAGTTCGATCACGATTAGCACCGATGTGCGCGTCATCGCCGCCACTAACCGCGACCTGCAGCACGAGATCGCCGAGAACCGCTTCCGTGGGGACCTTTTTTACCGCCTCAACGTCGTGCCCATCACGATGCCCCCGTTGCGCGAGCGGCAAGAAGACATCCCGCTGCTGGTCGAGCATTTCCTCGACAAGCACCGTTTCACGTCGGGCGGCAAGGTCGCGCGCATCAGCGAAGAGGCCCTGGCCATACTGACCCGCTACACCTGGCCCGGCAACGTGCGCGACCTGGAGAACACCATCGAGCGCGCCGTCGTGCTCGCGCGCGGCGACGTCATCACGCCGGCGCAGCTCACCTTCGTGCCCGTGGGTAGCGGCGCTCTGCACATCGACGTGGCGCAGCGTATGGCCGCCGGCGTTTCATTGTGTGCTATGATCGAGGAACTGGAACGCGGGGCCATCGAGGAAGCGTTGCGCCTGAGCGCCAACGATGTGGGCCATGCGGCGGAGCGCTTGGGCATCGACGAGGAGACGCTTGGCGCCAAGTTGGAGACCTACCACATCCCTTTTGACGGAGATACGCCGGCCGATGCTGGTGGGCCGGCCTGACGCAGTGATTAGTCGATAGTCGATAGTCGTTAGATAGCTGCTCTATCGACTATCGACTAGTAACCAAGGAGGACGCATGCAAGACCAAGGACAGGGCTGGGTGAGCGGAGCGATCATTACGGCGGCCATCGCGGGGATCGGTATCTATCTCTTTAGCAACAGTGACAAAGCGAGCGACGCGGCTGGCACGGCAACCTCGAGGGGCCGCTCCGCCTTCGCCGCGCTCGAATCGAGCGAGGTCGGCCAGCGCGGCGGCCGTATCCTGCAGTTGGCGCTGACCAACACCAGCAGCCATGCCCTGGAGCAGGTCAAGGCACTACTCAAGGATGGGGTGCGGCAACTCGACCAGCTCGTGGACGAGCTCTAGCTGACAGCTTCTTTGCTCTTGTGCGTGACGCGCACCGCACCGATCACCATGCCCTTATCGACCGCCTTACACATGTCGTAGATGGTGAGCGCGGCCACGCTCACGGCCGTGAGCGCCTCCATCTCCACCCCCGTGCGGGCAGTGGTCCGCACGGCGGCGCTGATGGCGACGCGCCCCCCCTCCTCGTCGAGCGTAAAGTCGAGGTCGACCCCGCTGAGCGGGAGAGGGTGGCACAGCGGGATCACGGTAGACGTGGCCTTGGCGCCCATGATGCCCGCCACCTGGGCGACCGCGAGCACGTCGCCCTTGGCGGCGCGGCCCTCACGGATAATCGCCACCGTTTCGGGGCGCATGTGTACCTCGCCCTCCGCGCGCGCCTCGCGCGCCGTCACGTCCTTGGCGCCGACGTCGACCATGCGCGCGCGTCCCTGCGGATTGATGTGCGTTAACTCAGACATATCTGACATATTACTCGTCCACTTCAAATGTTAACCCGTCGTAGGCAAGCTCAACGCCGTCGGGCAACTCACGTCCATCGCGGCTGTGCATGATATCGTGCGTGAGGTGCGTCAGATACGCGTGGCGCGGCCGCAGGCGCGCGATGATGTCGAGCGCCTGCGGTATGTTGAAGTGCGTGGGATGCTCACGATAGCGCAGCGCGTCGAGGATCAGCACGTCGAGGTCTTGCAGCAGCGCCATCGACTCCTCTGGGATGAGGCTGCAATCGGTCACGTAGGCGAAGCGGCCGAAGCGGTAGCCAGTGACGGGCAGGTACCCGTGCAGCACCGTGACGGGCACGATGGGGCGCCCCACCACCTCGAAAGGCCCCTCGATAGCGTTCAGTTCGAGCATGGGGATGCCGCCGCCGAAGGGATTGGTCTGGAAGATATATCCAAAGCGCGCGCGGATGTCCTCCATGCTGGCGCGGCTGCCGTAGAGCGGGATAGGGCCTTTCTGCCGGATGTTATACGCCCGCAGGTCGTCGATACCGTGGGCATGGTCGGCGTGCGTGTGCGTGAAGAGCACCGCGTCGACCCGCTTCAACGCGTTCGCCACGGCCTGCAGCCGCAACTCGGGGGCGGTGTCGACCAAGATCGTGCCCGTGTCATACTGTACGACGATCGAGGGGCGGGAGCGTTTATCGTGGGGATCGGTGGAGGTACACACCTCGCACGCACAGGAGATCATCGGTACGCCATGGCTCGTCCCCGAGCCGAGCACTGTTACTTTCATACCCCCATTGTAGCAATTGGCTATCTTAAGAAACGCGCGGCCCGCTCATTTAACAGGTCTCGTGAATTATCCGTGATGCCAAGGCTTCCGGCGTTGTGTAGGGGCGTATGGCATACGCCCGTGGTCTCGAACGCACGGGCGTATGCCATACGCCCCTACAATAATTCATGAGCCCTGGCTCATTTAACGCGCCGATCCAGGACGGAGGTCGCTGCTTGGCGTGGACGGAGTGATAGCGCCTGAAGCGCCGATGCGGTGGCGCTGTACCCCGAGCCAGTAGAGACCGCCGACGATGAGCAAGACGGCCACCGACAGCTCAAAGATCGGCGCGCCCCCGATGAGCGGCCAGTTGGCCGCCCCGGGGAAGGCGGCGCTGATGGCCGGATTCGTCGCCAGGCGCGGCCAGGCAAAGTTGACCAGCATAGTCCCACCCCACAAGAGCGCCAGCGCGTTGATCGGGATAGCCCAGCGGCCCAGGCCGAACCAGGCGGAGCGTTGGGGCCAGCCGCGCCGCCGCGCGCTAAACAGAACAACATTGGTCAGAAAATACGATAGATAGATCAGCCCGGCCGCCCCGGTCGCGATGACGCCGATTTGTTGGCTCACGAGCAGTGGGAGCGCGGCGACGACGCCGACGGCGATCGAGGCCCAGAGCGGCGTGCCGAACGTGGGGTTGACGGCGGCCCACACGCGCGCGAAGGGCAGCCGGCCGTCGCGTCCCATCGAGTAGGTCAGGCGGGCGCCGGCGGCCTGGATCGAGAGCAGGCACACGAAGATGGCGATGCTGACCACGGCCAGGTAGACATTGCCCCAGAACGAGCCCAACGCGCCCGTGATGATGTCTGGCAGCGGCGTCACGCTCTTCATGATCGCCGGTACGTTTTTGATCGCAAGGATAGCCGCGCCGATGAAGAGGAGCCCGGCCAGGAACGAGAGGCCGAGCGACCAGAGCATGCCGCGCGGCGCCTCGCGCGTCGGGTTGCGCGTCTCCTCGCCCAGCGTCCCCGCCGTATCGAAGCCGAAGATGACGAACAGGGACATGAACATGGCCGTCAGGAACACGCCCGCGTAGCCGCCCCCGGCGCCCGGCGTGTGTTCGGTGCCGGCCGTGTTGACGAAGACGCTCAGCGGCTGGTGGTGGCCCACGATGAGCAGGATCAGCGCGAAGACGCCCATACCGACGATCTCCGCCACGACGCCGATGTTGTTGATGAAGGAGACAACTCTCACCCCGACGCCATTGAGCACGGTGGTGAGAACGATGCACACGAGGGCGATCTTCACCTCCGTGGGCACGTCGAGCGGCCAGCCGAAGATGGGGGACAGCGTGAGCGGCAGCGTAAACGCGACCGAGGTGATCGTCAGGATCGTGGCGCCGAGGTAGAACCAGCCGATCATCCAGCCCGTGCCGGGGCTGGCCAGACGCTTGCTCCACTGATAGATCGAGCCGGCGACCGGATAATGCGAGGAGAGTTCGGCGAAGTTCAGCGCGACGAAGAGTTGTCCAAGGGCGACGAGGGGCCAACTCCAGAAAAAGGCGGGGCCGCCCGTTCCGATGCCGAGGGCGAACAGCGCGAAGGTACCGGTCGACACGGAGATATAAGAGAAAGCGACGGCGAAGTTCGAGAAAAAACCGAGGGTGCGCTGCAGTTCTTGCGCGTAGCCGAGCGACGCCAGATGCGCGGCGTCGCGCTCGGCCTGGCCTGTTTTCGCCTCTTGTACGACATCCGCCATCATGATCTCCTATCCATCCTAACTACGGCATAACCCAGTAGTAGTACAGTATCATGTGTCCCGCGAGAATTCAACCACGTAGCACGTAATCCAAGTAATCGCTCGCCTGTCGGGTACACTGATCAGTAGCGTAGCCATCGCCACAATAGCGGGCGGCCATGTGTCGCTGACAGCTGACGGCTGACGGCTGTCAGCTTCTTGGGAGTACATCTCGTCCGGTGGCGGGTGCGGTCTTCAAAACCGTTGGGTGGCGTCTGACGGCGTCATTGGTGGGTTCGACTCCCATGTGCTCCCGCTATACTGTGATTTCCAGAATTATGAGGCGTTCGCCCGAGATCTGGAGCGCCGGTTGACGCACGAGAGCGAGCCGACAACGCCGACGGATAGACGAGATCACACAGGACGACGATACGTACGAACAGGCGCGAACACGCGAAGCATCGTGATCCGTGCGGGATACAGGCGACCTCCACGGAAGCTTAGCCGCGTGCCCGCAGCCAAGCGTGCGCGCCCATCTGCACGGCGTCCCACGGGCTGCCCAGGGGCGGCGTATAGCTCAGGTCCAAGTCATTCAGGTCGTCGACCGCCATGCCACTGAACAGCGCGGCGGCGAATACGTCGATACGCTTGGCGACATCGGCTTGCCAGTGGCCGAGCATCTGCGCTCCTAACAGCAGGCCGGTTTGCCGGTCGCCCGTCACATGGATGCGTAGGTCGCGGGCGCCGGGATAGTAGGCTTTGTGGTCGGGGACGTTCACCTCGACCGTCAGAGGGTCGAAACCGGCGCGGCGCGCGGCCTCCTCACCCAAGCCTGTGCCCGCAACAGCGAGATCGAAGACCTTGACCACCTGTGTCCCCAGCGACCCCATGAATTGGCGCGCGCCACCGACGGCGTTCTCGCCCGCCACGCGTCCCTGCTTGTGCGCCGTCGTGCCAAGCGGCAGGTACGTCGGCCGCCATAGCAGGCGGTCCCAGGTCTCCACGCAATCGCCGGCCGCGTACACCCCGTCGAGGGTCGTTTCCATCGCGCGGCTGACGCGGACCGCGCCGCGCTCGCCCAACTCGACCCCGGCGGCGCGCGCCAACTCCGCGTTCGGCCGCACGCCGGCGACCGCCAGCACCAGGTCGGCCGCAGCCCGGAACCCGCCCGTTCCCGTCACGACGAGCCGGCCCTCCTCCCGCGCGATCTCCTCGACGACCACGCCCGTCGCCACCGCGACCCCGTGGCGCGCCAACTCGGACCCGACGAGCGCGCCCAGCGCGGGATCGACGGTGGTGAGCACGGCGGGGGCCTGCTCGACGAGGGTGACGAGCAGGCCGCGGCGGGTCAGGGCGTCGGCCATCTCGACCCCGATGTAGCCCCCGCCGATGATGACGGCCGCGCGGGGCGCGCGCGGCGCTAGGTACGCATGGACGGCGAAGCTGTCGGCCATGGAGTGCAGGACGCACACACCCGGCAGGTCGAGGCCGGCGATCCGGGGCCGGATCGGTGCGGCGCCCGTCGCGATCACGAGCCGATCGTAGGTCAGGTCATGAACGTGTCCATCGCGATCCACGACCGCTACCTCGCGCCGTATGGGATCGATAGCCCGCGCCGTGTGGTCGAGGAGGAGGGCGATGCCATGGCCTTCGATCTCAGTCGCCGTGCGGTGCGCCAGGGCGTGCCAGTCGGGGACCTCACCGCTGAGATAGAAGGGCAGCCCACAGATGCTGTAGTTCTTCGCCCCCAGGAACAGCGGGCACGCCTCGTTGGCTTGGTCGCAGACGGTGACCACGGCGTCGAACGGCTCGCCCAGGTAGCGGTCGAGCGTCTTGCTCTCCTGGCCGGAGATGTCGATACCCACCTCGCCCATGGCCCGTATTGCTAGAGGACGGACGCACGTGGCCTCGGTCCCGGCCGAATAGGCGTCGAAACGGTCGCCGGCGAGGTGGCGCAGCAGCCCTTCGGCCATCTGACTGCGCGCCGAGTTATGGGTACACAGGAAGAGAACGCGTTGCTTGTCCATGCTAGTCCTCCGACGCGCGATCCAGGCATATCTGGTGTCCATGTCGTGGTCGTACCCTCTCTCACGCGGCGATCTGGCTCAAGGCCTGTTCGGCTACGACCTGCACCGACGGGGGGAGCGGGACGTAGTGCGTCGCCCGCGCGTCCTGTTGCCCCGTGGTCACGAGCCACCGTAGGAGCGCGCCGACCGCCCGCCGGTGGACGCGGTCGGCCAGATGCGAGCGTAGCACGACCCAAGTGTATCCCGCGATGGGATAGCTGGTCGCCCCCGGCGCGTCGACGATGGAGTAGTGTTGTGCGGTCACATGCGGGAACCGCGCCGCCGCCGCGAGGATCGTCGCCGACGTGGGCGACACATAGACGCCCGCCCGATTCTCGATCTGGGCGTAGGGTATACGCGCGGAGAGGGCGTAGGACTGTTCGACGTAGCCGATCGCGCCCGGTTGCTGCACGACCGCGTCGGCGACGCCCCCATTCCCCAGACCGCCCAGACCCAGCGGCCACAGGACCTTGAGACCTTTGCCGACAGCGGTGGCCCAGGGGGAACTGACCGTGTTCAGGTAGTCGGTGAAGATATACGTCGTCCCGCTCCCGTCGATGCGATGGACCGGCGCGATGGCGAGATGGGGCAGCGCGAGCGTCGGGTTCAGCCGCCGCAGCGCGGGGTCATCCCATAGCGCGATGGCTCCCAGGAAGATGCGGGCGGTGGTCGGTCCGTCGAGGCGCAGCGTCTTCCCCGCCAGGGAGGGGAGATTGTAGACGATGGCCTCGCCGCCCAGGGCCACCGGGACCTGGACCGGCGCGCCGCCCACGGCGAGGTTGCCCCCTGCCTGCGCCAAGCGGGCCGCGTTCAAGGGGACGTCACTCGCCGCGAAGTCGACGGTCCCGTCCATGAACTGGACGATGCCGCCGAGCGAGCCGACCGCCCGGTAGGTCACGCGGACCGGATGGGTCCGGCCGTACGTGGCGAAGGCAGCATTGAAGAACGGGGCGACGAAGGTGGAGCCCGCGCCCACGAGGTCGGTCGTCCCCGTCTGTGACACGACCGTCGCGGCCCTTGCGGGCGAGAAGCCCGTCGCGATCAGTGCGACTCCGAGGGCAAACGCCCCGGCCAGTCCCGTACGATGCGTCCTTTGGTGTGGTCGTTGCATCGCCCTGTCCTCCTGACAATCTCACGATATAGCGTGGCCGAGCGGTCACGCCGCTGCCGTGCGCCTGTGCGCAAAGCGAAGGCGGCGGCCGAGCCACAGCGCCACGTAGACGAGCCCGACGAGCGCAGGGACTTCAACCAGTGGGCCGACCACGGCCGCGAGCGCTTGGCCGCTGCCAATTCCGAAGGCGCCGATTGCTACCGCGATGGCCAGCTCGAAGTTGTTGCCCGCCGCCGTGAACGAGAGCGTCGTCGTCTCGGGGTAGGAGAAGCCCGCGCGCCGGCCCCACCAGAACGAGGCCCCGAAGTATCTTATCAAAAACCTGGGGGCCGGGTATACTGAGGCCACTGAGTAGGGGGGGGTGACGGAGCGTGAGTGTGCTGGACGATCTGGATCTGAGCGGGATCACGGACCCGGAGGCGCGGCGCATCG
>JAABUZ0100004665.1_pt1 | contig 18689 bp, 17 predicted proteins | sample 5562091 | NCBI WGS metagenome assembly JAABUZ01 (sample SAMN12813069, study PRJNA571459) | rock metagenome | isolation source: Antarctica rocks | place: Antarctica: Victoria Land, Linnaeus Terrace sud | collected 2015-12-21 | reverse complement strand
CCTCATCGCAGTCTTTGCCGATCCAGCCTACCGAACGGTTCCAGGGCTACTTCTTCTTTCGTACCGCACCCCCCGATGCCGACCTTCAACAGCGCCACCATGCCGGATCTGAGCGGCGCTCAACACCGTTATGCGCAGGGCCGCTGGCAACCTCACGAGCCTCACCATCAACGACCTGGACCACGCCACACGCACCCTGCGCGGGCGCCACGTACCGGAACATCTTTGGCCGTTGCTACGCGCCCAACGACTCCATCGTCTGCTCGCCGGCGCGAGCGAACAGGAGCCGCTCTTCCCAGGAAACTATCGCGACGCGAGCTCGCTCCTAAACTCAACCTCAGCCAGACGGCAGTGCGCAGCATGGAAGACGAGCGCAACCTCGACGAGCTCTCGATCCGCCACATCCGCCGTGTCGCCGAAGTCCTCGGCGTACATCCCGGGACCTGACGGCACCTTGGCCACCACCGCAACCGGACTCCGCCTCAGACCCGGACCGAGCGCAAGCGGTGGTCGCCATGCTCGCCCACCGCACCGAGCCGCTGACACGCGAGCAGCTCGCCCGTGCACTCGGGTGGACTTTGACCAAGCTCGACGACGCGTGCGAGAGCGCTCACCAGCGCCTCGATGCAACGGGATTGCAGCTGATCGTCACCGGCACCGGCCGGTGCCGCCTTGAACCCCGCCACGGTCTCCTCAGCGAGGAACAGCTCAGGCGCCTATCGGCCACCACCGACCTTGCCACGACTCACCCCCGCGCGTACAAGCTCCTGCTACGACTTCGCCGCTCTCCCCTCGAGAACGTCCAACAAACCCTCTCGCACGCCAGCGACCGCCGAGCCTTTCAAGCGCTGGTCGCACACCAAATAATCGACCCCGACAAAACGCCACTGCCGCGCTGAACGCTGAAATCTGCCTCGAGGGTCAGAGCAGCGCAGCCCCGCCGGCCAAACGCAAGCTGCAACCGGGCCATCCTGACGACAAGGATGCCACGCCATCGCTGGTAGGACCGTCGCTCGTCAGAAACCGCCTTCAGAAGTCCACCACCGTTCGGCCACGCCAAACGCAATAAAGCGAGACAAGCAGCGAAGAAGCTGCTATGGCAATACCCGGAGCATCTCGACAGGGCTCGACGAGAAAGGTTGACGTCGTGCCTGGTTTGCTTCTGAGCTCGCAGCGCTCGTCGTCTCCGCATCAACCGGATGCGATAGACCGGTCGTTACGCCAAGTACGCGCAAACGGCTCGCAATCGGCCCGCCGCTCACGGACTACCTTGATGACCGTGTCGCCGTCGCAAACCTGATCGCGCGGCCCGAGGGGCTTCCGCCCGCGGGGGACTCGCTCGCATGCTCCAGGACAGCGAAATGTCGCAACCACGGGAGACAGCCAATGTCGCCGTATAGGTGAGGCGCGCGACCGAGTCCGAAGCTCACCGCCGACAGCAACGTGGTGACAAAGCACGACCGTGAGTTTCATCTCTGTTCAGGGTATCCAAGGCGCAGCGCGCTACCGTGGATGTATGCCAGATACAGAACGCAAGATCGAGATGACAGACCAGCAGTGGCGTGAGCGACTGACCCCCGAGCAGTACGACGTGCTCCGCAAGCAGCAGACAGAACGGCCTTTTACCGGCGACTACGTCGACGTCAAGGAGGACGGGACCTACCGCTGCGCCGGCTGCGGTGCCGAGCTGTTCAGCTCGGACACCAAGTTCGAGTCCGGGACCGGTTGGCCGAGCTTCTACGAACCTGCAGTCGCCGAGAACGTCGAGCTGCGCAAGGATCGAAGCCTGTTCATGGTTCGCACCGAGGTGCATTGCAAGCACTGCGGGGGGCACCTCGGGCACGTCTTCGACGACGGGCCCGCACCGACCGGCCAGCGCTACTGCATCAACTCGTGCTCGCTGGAGCTCGACCGGGAGCCCAAAACCGGCTGAGATCTGGTCTGAGACCTGGTGCGAGGCAGGGCTTAGACCGGCTTAGACCGGCCCGAGATCGATTACGCTTCAGTGGTCCGCCCGTCCCGCGCGCCGCTCGCGCAGCTTCAGGGCTCCGAAGCCGAGAATCAGCGCCACTCCGAACGTGATGGCGGCGATCACGCCGACTCGCGATATGACCTTGGTCACCGCGTCGCCAGCGTAGAACGCGCCTAGCCCGAAGGTCGTCGCCCAGGTGAGCGCACCCAGCGCGTTCCACAAGAAGAAGTGCGAGAAGCGCATCTGGTTGATCCCCGCCAGCCACGCAGCGGCTACCCGCACGATCGCCACCCAGCGACCCAGGAAGACGGCCTTACTACCGTGTCGGGAAAAGAAGCGGTCCCCCGCGGTGATCAGCTTCAGCCGACGCTTGCGAAACGGCCCTTGCGCTTCGAGCACCTCGCGCCCGAGCTTGCGGCCGAGCAAATAGCCGATGTTGTCGCCCACTATCGCCGACGCCGTCCCGATCACGATCACGAGCCAGATCTGAAGCTTGCCCTGGCTGGCGAGCACCGCGGCCAGGACCAGCGCCGTCTCACCGGGCGAGGGGACCCCCATCGATTCCAGTCCGATAACTGCCGGCAGCAGATATCCGAGGCTGCCCGATACGCCGATCAGCGCCCCGACGACGAGCATCACCGAGCCCTCACTCGCTTCTCCCGCACCTCACTCGCTTCTCCCGCACCACCCCAAGCCCTCACCCGCTCGCCTGCCTCACATCGAGCCCGCATCCGCTCGTCCGGGGATTCTCCAGCACGGCCAGCAGCGATAGTCCGGCAAAGAGCGTTCGTCCGCGCGATAGCCATGCAGCCTCGATCCGCAGCGGGAGCTCCAGCGCGCTGTTGAGCCACTGGGGCCCGAGCCGGAGATCCGATGCTACATCGCCCCCCCGCCGGTGGCGCTGAGCGATGCGTACAGCGGCGGCGGGCGCCAGCAAGAGGCTGTTGAACGACGTCATGCGCTGCAGGCGCCAGCCGGCGTCCGCGGCGGCGGCGCGAAGCGTTGCGCGCTCGTAGCGGCGAAAGTGATGATTGGCCTCATCGTGGGCTGACCACAGGGCCTGATAAGCGGGGACCGTGAGAAGCAGCCAGCCCCCGGGGGCACAGACCCGGCGCAGCTCACGCAACGTCGCGCGGTCATCCGGCGTGTGCTCGATGACGTCCAGGCAAACGATCAGCTCGAAGGTCCCATCCACCCATGGAAGCTCCTGGAGCCGGCCGACACGAACCTCCCCCTGTCCGCGCGCACGCGCGACCTCGGCGGCCTGTGCGCTGAGCTCGATCCCGCACGCATCAAAGCGCTGGAGCTCCTCCAGAGTGCGACCCGACCCGCACCCCGCGTCGAGCACGCGGGCGCCATCTCGCACTTGTAGCCGGTGGAGCTCGGCGCGAATGATCCGCCGGCGGCCCCGGTACCACCAGTGGTGCTCATCGACGTCGAGCATCGCTGCCATCAGGCGTTCATCCATTTGGCTTTGATCCTGTCAGTTGGGGACCGCCGTCGTCGCTGGGCGTGCCCGCGGGCGCCCCCGGCGACGACGCTCGAGCTCAGGCCAGGGCGGCGTCCTGGTCGGGCGCCCTCGCCAGCGGGAGCCCGAGCGTAAATATCGCCCCCGGAGCCCCTCTTTCCTCGAGCACCAGCTCGCCGCCCATCCGCTGCGCCAGCTCGCGGCCGATCGCCAGCCCGAGCCCGGAGCCAGCCTGCCCGCCTGTCTCGCGGCCGCGCTGAAAGCGCTCGAAGATCAACTCTCGCTCTCCCGGTGGCACGCCGTGCCCCAGATCGCAGACGCTCAAGGCGGCCTTCGTGCCGCCACGTAGCTCGACCCTTATCTCCGACCCCTCGGGGCTCGCGCGGAGCGCGTTCTCCAGCAGGATGCGAAGGATGCGAGCGACGCTCCCGGGGTCTGCGAGCGCCCAGAGCGGGACTGAAGGATCATCGAGCACCGAGCTGACGTTGCGCTCAGCGGTCGCGAGCTCGAACTCTGCCAGCACCGCACGGCTCAGCTCGCCGAGCTCCACGGGCTCTGAGCGCAGCGCGCCCTCCGCGTCGATCCTGCTCAGATCGAGGAGGTCGGCCGCCAGCCGGCCCAAGCGCCGGGACTGCGCCCGCGCGCGCGCCAGCAGCGAGCGAGCGTCTTGGAGGTCTGGCTCGCCGCCCCGGAGATCGTCGTCGAGCAGCTCCAGCATGCCCTCCAGCGAGGCGAGCGGCGTACGCAGCTCGTGCGAGGCGGTGGCGACAAACGCGCGGCGCACCTCTTCCTGCTGCTGGAGCCGTCGCTGCATCGTGGCGAGCGTCCGCGCCAGGTCCCCGACCTCGTCGTGCGCGCGGTCGGGCGGGACTTCGACCACCGGCCCCTCGTGGGTGAGCCGGAGCGCGGCTTGGCGCAGCCGGCGCAGGCGACGCACCAGCGTCGCCGCGAGCGGAATGCCGAGGATCAGGGTCAGCGCAAGACCGGCTAGCGCAGCGGTGATGAACGCAGTGCGCACGACGTGCACCGCGCCGGTCACCTCGGTGATCGTCTTGCGAGCCGCGAGAACATAGGTGTGGGCAAAGTCCTTGCCACCGATCTGGAGCGGGATCGCAACCCTTGCGACGTCAGCGCCATCGCTGGTGCCAAAGCCCGGAACCGCGTGCCCGGTCTGAAAGGCTTTGGTGACATCCGGGAAGTCGTCCGCCTGGGCGCTCACAGAATCGGTGGTCGCGAGCAGCGTCTGCGGATACCCGAGCAGGCTGACCTCCGGTGCTCCGAGTCGGTTGGAAATCATGCGCATCGCCGTGGCGAGGTTGCGCTGCCCTCGCGAGGGTGTCTGGACGCTGACCAGATCGAATCGCCCCAGAATCGACTGAGCCTGCCCTGCGTCACGGACGAGCGTATTCAGCTCCGCGCTTCGTAGCTGCTTCTCCAACGGCCTCAGCAGCGCCAGCGCCGCCACGCCGAGCGTGGCAACCGTCGTCACCAGCACCGCGCCTACGATCCGGCCGCGCAGACCCGGGGCTTTGTGCCACGGTCGCGCCCGCAGCACTAGGGCCCCCGCAACCGGTATCCCGCGCCGCGGACGGTGAGGATGTGACGTGGGCGCTCGGGCTCGGGCTCGAGCTTCTCCCGCAGGTGGCGGATGTGGACGTCGATCGCACGCGGATCGCGGTAGGCGCTGTCGCCCCAGATCGCGCGCAGCAGCTCCTGGCGGTTCAGCAGCCGGCCCGGATCGCTCATCAGCGCGTCGAGCAGCTCGAACTCCGAGAAGGTCAGGCGCACCGGCTCACCGTTGATCGCGATCTCACGCTGGGCTCGGTCCAGCACGATCGGGCCAACGTTGAGCACCTCGTTCCCCATCGCGCCGCGCGTCCCGGCGCGCCTGAGCACGGCCCGGATCCTGCTGCGCAGCTCGGCCAGCCCGAACGGCTTGGTCACGTAATCGTCGGCGCCGGCCTCCAGCCCCAGCACCGCGTCGGCCTCGGAGTCAAGCGCCGTCAACATGATGATCGGCACGACGTTGCGCCGTGCGCGCAGCGTCCGGCAGACCTCGTACCCGTCGGGGCCCGCGCCCAGAGCAACGTCGAGCAGCACGATGTCGAAGTGCTCGGTGCTGGCTCGGTCGATCGCCGCGCGCCCATCCGCCACCGCCATCATGCGATGGCCCTCTCGCGAGAACGCGCGCGTGAGCATCTCCCGCAGGTCGGATTCGTCATCGACCACAAGGACGCTCAGCGAGGCATCAGCGCTACGGGGGACGGCGGCCGGCGGTGCAGGTGCAGGTGCAGGCCGGTCTGGCAGCATCGATCGATCCTACCGGGCGCTCCGGCGCCCTTGCGAATGGATGCCGAGGTGGGCCACGTGCTTCGTCGGGCGGTCCTGATCGGGGAGCTGCGCTCCACGGTGGGGGGCGGCGCTCACGGCGCTGGACGGTCACCTTGCGCGTGTGCCGGGGTCGGAGCGGTGATCGACGGGCTCGGCGCTCCACAGGGCTCAATGAGCCTCGGGGCGTCAGCCGGCGATCTCCGACAGCAACGGCGCGCTCGCATCGCGCGCCGAGGCGACCAGCTCGATTCCCGCCGGCCACCGAATCCCGACTGCGGGGTCGTCGTAGCGAAAGCCACGCTCGGTGCCGGCGTCGTAGTAGGTCGTGCAGCCGTAGATGACGTCGGCGATCTCTGAGAGCACGCAGAAGCCGTGAGCGAAGCCGTCCGGGCAGTAGAGCTGACGGTGGTTCTCGTCGCTGAGCTCGAAGCTCTCCCACTCGCCGAACGTCTCCGAGCCCGCTCGGGCATCGACCAGCACATCGAGCACGGCCCCGCGAGCGCAGCGCACGACCTTCGCCATCCCGGGCTGCAAGTGCATACCGCGCACGATCCCGTAGCGTGAGCGCGAGTGGTTGTGCTGCACGAGCTCATCGGCGATCCCGAGCTCCTCGAAGGCGGCCCGCCGGTAGGTCTCCTGAAAGAAGCCGCGGGCGTCGCCGTGGACCACGGGCTCGATCAGCAGCGGTCCCGCCAGGCGCGTGGGAATCGCACGCATGCCGGCAATCTAGAGCCTGATCGGGGATCCTGAGCAGGTGCGCGCGAAAGACCGGCCCTTGCCCGAAGGTCCCGCGGTATCTGCGCCCGCACTGCCGCCTCACGAAGCACGCGACATCGAGGCGAGGATCCAAGCGTCGCTGGCCCACGCCCACCAGAAGAAGGTGGTGATCGCGACGGTGCTCAACCCGTTTGCGCTCGCGATCGCGGAGGTGCGCCATCAAGGAACCTCCCTCGGGATGTACGGCCAAACTCGAGCTTACGCCACCGACCAAGCTCGTGAGCGTGCCAGGACGCGACGGGCCATTGGTTTGACAAGCACCGTTAGTTATTCCTACCATCAGCGTTATGCGGAGCACCGTATCCGAGAAGGGGCAGGTGACGATTCCAAAGCCCTTGCGGGATCGCCTTGGTATCCGGGCGGGCGAGATGCTCGAGTTCCATGAGCAGGACGGGCGGCTGATCGCCACCAAAGCCCTGATCCAGGATCCCGTCGAGGCCGTGTATGGCATCCTGGATCTCAGGCAAGCCACCGATAGCTCGTTCGCGAATTGCGTGGCGATGGAGACTTAGGCTGATCACGGCGGTCGACACGAACGTCCTGATCGACGTGCTGGGCGCGGCCATGGACGCGGATGAGCCCCAAGGCCCGCGATCGAAGGCCAACCGCCGCCAGCCCCGAAAATCCCGGGCTAGTCCTCGTAGCCCACGAACACCAGCTCGCATTCGTGGCTTGCGCTGAGCGCGATCCGGTGCGCTGGGCCGGGCAGCGCGAAAGATGTGAAGGCCGCCTGCCCCGGGGGGCGTCGGCGGTGCCCCGCAGCGGCTCCTTGCTGCTCTCGGGACGGGCGCTGAGGGCGAGCGTGCCCCCCTCCCTGGTCACCGAGCCCACGACCAGCGGGCTGGTGGGACGGGGCAGCTCCACCCACAGGGTCGCGCCGGGGCCGCTGAGATGGAGCGCTCGGAGCTCGTCCAGCCCACGTTCGCGCTCGCGACGGTCTGCGCGCTCCAGGGCGCCAGGAACGGCGGATGCTTGACCAGGGGAGTGGGCGAGAGGATCAGGTCAAGCCAGTAACGCGACCAGACTGGCGCGAGGTCCGGCCGCCAGCGCTCCAGGTAGCGCGCCAGGATCACCTCGTCGGGCTGGATCGGGCGTTCGGAGGAGAGGAGCGGGTCGTAGTTGGACGCGAGCACATGCTTGTAGAGGTCGCCGAACACGACCTCGAACTCGTGAAAGCTCACCCCGCGGCCCCAGCGTCGGATCACCTCTAGGGCCGCCTCGGGCCCCTGCTCCGCAGCCGTGTCGATCGCCGCACGGAAGTCCTCGCGCTCTGAGCGCTGGTAGCAGGCCAGGGCGAGCTCGTCCGGGAGCAGGTGGAAGAACGGCATCTGCGCCGTGTGGTGGTCGAAGTAGATCAGGCGGTTGGGGGTCTCGCAGACGACGATCGCCCCACCGGGCTTCACCAGCTCCCGCGCGAGGCGCATTACGGCCAGGCGCTCTGACACCGTCAAGTGCTCGAGCACCGCGTACAGCAGGAAGACGTCGATCTCCCCCTGTCGCGCGGCGACCGCGGCCAGGATTGAGTCCAGGCCGTGGAGCTCGCGCGATTCTCGCTTCGAGCGCGCGCGAAGTGGTGGGGGTCGACACAACGCCGCCACCCCAGCGTCAGGCGCTCGACGATGTCCATCGGACTCCATTCTCCCGCATCAGAGCCTCTCTCTCCCCAGTCAGGCGCGCACGCTTGGGTTGCGCGAACTGCGCCTGCAGCGAGTCCTCGCGCTCGCGGTATCGCAACAGCCGCTCGGGGATCACGGCGCCGACTTGCCCCTCATCCGCCGCAGAGGACCCCTGCGCGACCCGGGGCCCGGCCAGCACGAGCACTCCCCGCCAATCGTGGCGGAGCTGCAATTGCTGCAGCAGGCTCAGCGCAAAGACCCTGTTCTCGTGGCGCCGATCGCTGCCAAAGCAGACCATTACCTCGAAGCCCTCTGGCAGCCTGTCCGCCCCGCAGGGCGGACAGGCAGGGACACCTATGCACGGGAGCCGGTGCAGCCCGCCCTCTACGCCGAAGGGCACGACGCTTGCGCGCGCGGGGTCCAGGAGGTCCTCGGCGAGCGCGTCCGCGCGGGCGCGTGCGGAGGAGAAGACCACGCGGTCCGCGCACGTCAGCGATGCTCGCGTGAGGCCGCGGTGAGCATCCCAGTCACCGAAGGACCGGAAGTAGGCAGGGTTGTCATAGGCGATCAGGTCCTCGCACGTAACGACCAAGCGCTCCCCGAGCGCTGCCGCGCACGCCAGGTCTTTGCGGTCGCAGACCCCGAACGGGCGGTGAAAGATGTCCGCGCGCGCGATCGTTGGTGGCGGCGCGCGACGCTCGTCGCCGGGACGAGGCGATCCGGGGCCAAGCGTCACCTGCTCGACGCCGGCGAGACGCTCCAGCGCCCGCCGCGCAGCGCTGCTCAGGTCTACCGGCACGAGCGCTGACCCGCGCCTCGCCGGTCTGCGACAGCGCCGCGATCAGCTCCAGGATGCGCAGCCTGGGACCGGTGACCGACTCCTCCCCCGCGAGGATGCGGGCGTCGATCACGACGCTCGGTCCCTTCAAGGCACGCCGCGCGGCCCCCAGCGCGCGGACCAGCGGGCCCTCGCGGTCCTTGCCCTCCTGTGCCTGCAGGGCGCGCACCGCGTCGTGGTAATAAGGATAGCGGCGCGCGAGCATCTGCTCGTGCTCGGCTTGAACGGGGTTGGGAACCCCGCCGGGGCCCAGGCTCCCACCGCCGTGATGGAAGACCAGCACGTCGTCGGCGGCTACGTGGCAGAGGCCGTGGGCCAGGCAGCGCTGGGAGAAGTCGACCTCCTCGCCGTACCCGGGGCTGAACGCCAAGTCAAAGCCGCCCACCAGCTCCAGCGCGCTGCGGCGGACGTATACGCAGTGCCCGACCGCCGTCGGCAGGCGGGGACGCAGGCACAGCGAGGTTCGGCGCACGGCGCCCGCGGCATCCTCGAGGCTCCACCCCTCGGGAAGCCGGCGCGCGGGAGCCCAGCGCTCGGGCACCGAGACGATCGTGCCGTGGTTGGTCAGCGCGGTCGCGGTCGCGACGGCGCTGGCGCTATAGGCCGCCGCGCGCAGACCCTCGAGCCACCGCTCTGCGACCACGCAGTCGGAGTTGAGCACCACGAGGTCGGCTGGTGCGGCGCTCGCAAAGGCTCCGTTGACGTTTGCCGGAAAGCCGGCGTTGCGCTCGCGGCACGTGTAGTAGAGCTGGTGGCGCACGGCACCCTGGCGCTGCAGCTCGCGGACGTGCTCGCGTGAACGCGGGTCCGGGCTGGCGTCGTCGCAGATCAGGACCCTTACTTCGAGGGGCGTGTGCCTCAGCACGCTGCGCAGGCAGCTCACGAAGTGCTCGTGGCCGGCGTAGAGCGGGATGCAGACGACCACTTCTCCTCGCCGCGCGCCGATCTCCGCTGCGCTGCGTCGGAACGGTCACGACTGAGTGCGTTGCCCCGGACGCAGCACGAGCACGCCGCCGCGCATCTGCGATCCCCAACCGAGGCGGTGGAGGATCCCGATCCACGGCGATGCGGTGGGCATCCGCGGGTCGAGGACGGCGACACTCACGTGGTGGGAAACGAGAAACCGCCGGGCGGCGGCCTGCTGGTTGGGTACCACGGTCCCGGAGGTGAGCGTGGGGTAGATCGGATCGCGCTTGTAGGGATTAGACGCCTCCGGAGCCACCACGTAGCCGCCAGCCATGGTGAACCCTAGCCGGGCCTGCGCCTGCCAGTACATGCTCTGCCCGCCCGAGCCAACCGGGAGCACGAGTACGGTGTCGCTCGGGCGAATCACCTGACGGTAGGCGGAGCCGGCGAACAGGCTGGGCAGGTCCGGGACGCTGCGCCAAGATCCCCGCCCGACCGCGGGCCACAGGAAAGCGACCGAAACGATGGCCAGCAGCCATGGGGCGAGGCGAGGACCGCCCGCCGCCAGCCACATCGCCGCGAGCATCGCGACGATCAGGACGCCGTAGAGGATGAAGCGCGACGGGAGCAGCTCGCCCAGCACCGGCAGGCGATGTCCCACCGCCCAGGGCAGCGGGATCGTCGCGTGGCCGGCGACATGCAGGTGTCCGCCGAGAGTGCAGACCAAGACCACGAGCAGCGTGCCGAGCATGACCCTCACCTCCGTCCGGCGCCAACCGGCGCGGGCACCGCTAAGCATCATCAATATCAGCGGCAGGCCGAGGTAGGCACCACCTTCGACGGGACCGGCGCTGAACGTCTGGCTGGTCGACATGAGGTCGAGGCCGCCCAACGCTGTGATCTGGGTCGGCACGGCGAAGGCGAGCAGGTCGTTGGAGAACATGTTCGTCCTGCCCAGGAGGATCGGCAGTCCCCCTGGTTGAAATGCGTAGTAGAGGTAAGGGAACACCAGCACGGCTGTGACGAGGTAGGCCAACGCGACCGGCGCCAGCAGGCCGCGCAGCCGACCTCGTGCGCCGGCGTCGCCCAATGCGTATCCGACGGCAAGGGCAACGACGCCGAACAGCGTCATGCTCACGAACACCTCCGCGGAGAACGAGAACTGCAACACGAGGGCGATCGTCAGCAGGACCACGAAGCGCCGGCGGCTGATCTCGTTCCAGAACGCCACGACCGCGAGGTGCACGATCGCCGGTAGGAGGAAGACCAGCGTCAGGTTGAGGTGGCCGAGGAGCTGACCGAGCATGTAGGTCGAGAAGCCGAACAGCCAGCCACCCAAGAGCGACGGCCAGAACGCGCGCGTGAGGCGCCGGCAGAGCAGGAACGCGAAGAACGCCGCCGCCACCGGACTGAGCAGCATCGCCAGGTTGAACGCGAACAGCGGCCCGGCGACCGCGGTGATGGGGGCAAGAATCAGCGCCGCGCCTGGAACCATCGTGCTCAGAGCGAGGTCGAAGCCGGTCGGCGCGTAGAGCAGGTGGGTGTAGAACGGATTCAGTCCGTGCAACAACGCGTGTGGCCACCACTGCAATGCCCACATGTAGATTCCCTGATCGGTTCCGGACGTGCACAGGCACTCATGGCCGCCACCGTGCAGGAGCGGCTGGCCAAAGAGGAGCAGCGCGGCGACCAGGTACACGACGAACGCGGCGAGGGCCGGCGGCCTGGCGGCCCGGACGCGGAGGCTAGTCCAGACCGAGCCGCCCGCCCCGCCCCGGCGGCCCCCAGGAGCCCGGCGAGCCGGGAGTGCCGAGAGTGCTGGAGGGGCCACGACGCGCCAGGGTATCCGCTGGCAAGATCTAGAGCCGTGAACGAGCACTCCACCCGCCGCTCCCCTCTGCGGCCGCTGGATGGGACCAGCCGCAGTCAGTTCGCCGACCTGCCCCGGCGCATCTACTTGACCTACAAGTACCAGGGACTCGCGTCGCTCCTCTACCGGGCGCTGACGTTCTTCGTTCGCTTCACCCCGCTGCGCCGCTATCTGCGCGCCGGCCGCGGGCTCGACCGCGACGACGCTCTGGAGCGCCGCTGGTACCGCCACCACGGCCGGCCAGTGACGATCGTGATCCCCGCCTACCGGGACGCCGAGACCGTCGCCGCGCTCGTGGCCAGCCTGCGCAAGACAACCGATCGCAAGCAGGTGAGGATCGTCGTGTCCGACGACGCCAGCGGGCCCGAGCAGGTGGCGGCGCTGCGGGCGATTCCCGGCATTGCGCTCGTCGAGGCGGAGCAGAATGCCGGCTTCGCCGCCAACGTCAACCGCGGGCTGCGGGCCGCCGATCCGGCGCACGACGTGGTGATCCTAAACTCCGACGTGATCGCTCTGCCCGGCTGGCTTGCGTGCCTGCAGTTCGCCGCCGGAGGGGGCGAGGAGATCGGGATCGTCGGCGCGAAGCTCCTTTACGCCGACGACCGGATCCAGTTTGCGGGCACGGTGCGCAACCTGGCTGCACCCGAGTGGTTCGATCACCGTTACCGCTTCAAGCCGGCCGGCTGGGGACCGGCGAACTTCCCGCAGCCGGTTCTTGCTGTCACTGGCGCCTGCATGTATGTCAAGCGCCGGCTGATCGAGGAGATCGGGGTGCTCGACCCCGTTTACCCCATGGCCTATGAGGACGTCGACTGGAGCCTGCGCGCCTGGCAGTCGGGCCACACCGTGTTGTACTGGCCTCACGCGCGGCTTCGCCACCTGGAGTCCGTCAACCGGGGAACCGAGGTCGGCCCGCGCGAGCGCCGCTCCCAGCAGGTGTTCTGGAAACGCTGGGGCGACTTCTTCGACGCCCGTGACGTACGCGGCGCGGCGGGCTGCCTGCGGGTGATCTACGTGACCGAAGGCACCGGCGTGGGTGGCGGGCACCGCGACGTCTTTGAGCACCTCAATCGCCTCCTGGAGCGCGGGCACGCGGCGGAGCTGTGGACGCTCGGGGACCCCCCTGACTGGTTCGAGCTGCGAGCGCCGGTGCGCAGCTTCGAGGACTATGACGAGCTGACGCGTGAGCTCGCGCCGGTACGCGCGATCAAGGTCGCCACCTGGTGGAACACGGCGGCCCCGGTGTGGGAGGCGAGCGTGCTGTGCGGGATCCCCGTCTACTTCGTGCAGGACATCGAGACCAGCTACTACCCCGACGACGAGCGCACGCGCCACCGTGTCCTGGCCTCCTACCGGCACGAGTTCCGCTACATGACGATCTCCTCGTGGAACCGTGAGCGGCTGCGTGAGCTCGGCCTCGACGCGACGCTGATCCCGCCGGGCCTCGATCTCGGCACCTTCCGCCCCCTGCCCGGCGTGGAGCGCCGCCCGGACATGGTGCTCGCCCTCGGTCGCTCCAACCCGCTCAAGAACCTCCCGCTGACGGTCGCGGCGTGGCGCGCGCTGCCGGCCCCGCGCCCGGAGCTGTGCCTGTTCGGGATCGAGCCCGAGCTGGCGCAAGAGCCGGGCGTCCGCTACGTCGATACCCCGAGCGACGAAGAAGTGAATAGGCTCTTCAACGAGGCGACGGTTTTCGTCCAGACCTCCAGCCACGAAGGCTTCTGCCTGCCGCCGCTGGAGGCGATGGCGACGGGGGGTGCGGTCGTGTGCACCGATGCTCACGGCAATCGCGACTTCTGCCAGGGGGGTGAGAACTGCCTGATGCCAAAGCCGGGCCGGCGGTCGGTGACCGTCGCCTTGCGTGAGCTGCTGGCGGATCCGGGCCTGCGCGCGCGCTTGGGTCGCGCGGGCCTCGCGACCGCCGTGGACTACGCGTGGGATGCGCGGATCGACGCCCTCGAGCGCTTCTTGACCGAGATCGCCACGCCGCGGCGGATCGAGCCGTGCACCGATGTCGTGCCCGAGGCTCGGCCAGCGGGCAAGGCGTGAGGGCTAGGTGCGCGCCGGCGCCCCGATCTTCGCGCTCCCGCCTGGTGCTCTGCTCGCGGGGCTACTAGATGTTCTCCGCGACACGCGGCGCGGTCCGGTTGAAGACCACGAACCCGAGCACGAACACCGCCAGCGAGATCGCGACCGGCCCGAGGATCGCGAGCTGAGAGCCCAGCACCTGTCCCGCGCTCGGCGTGCCGTGATTGATGATCGCGTGGCGAAACTGCTGCAGGATCGTCGCCAGCGGACTGAGCATGTAGAGGTGCACGAGCGCGGGGCTCAGGCGCTGTTGCACCGTCTCGATCGGGATGATCACCGGCGAGGCATAGAACAGGACCTGGCTGAGCACCTCCCAGATCGGCTGGATGTCCCTGAAGTAGACGAACATCGAGGACAGCAGCATCGCCAGGCCCGTCGCCAGCATCGCCATCAACGCGACGATCAGCGGCAGCTCCAGCCACGTGAGCATCGGGCGCACGCCCTCGGCGAACGCGAAGATGAACACCACCACCAGGTTCAGGACGAGATTGAAGGAAGCCACGAGCACGATCGACAGCGGGATCACGAGCCGCGGGAACTGGATCTTGCGCACGAGGTTCTCACGGTCCACGACGCTGCGAACCGCGCCCGTCGTCGCTTCGGCGAAGAACGTGAACAGCACGATCGAGCCGAGTAGCTGGGCGCCGTAGAAGTGGTAGCTGCGGCCGGGGAGGCTTCCGAACTTCCCGATCTTGACGAAGAACACGTACAGGACGCCGAACAGCAGCAGTGGGCGCACGAGCTGCCAGAGGTAGCCCAGCGCGGAGCCGAAGAAGCGCAGCTTGAACTCGTTGCGCGCGATGTTGTAGGTGAGCTGCCACATGCGGGCCCAGTCGTCGCTGAGCGCGCCCGGCCCGCGAATCGGCTGTCCGAGCGGTTCGTGCAGGGGGATCTCTACGCCGGCGCTCACGCCGCCTGGCGCTCGGGCGCTGGGGCCGGCGGGGGCTCGGGCCCGGGCTGGTGCGGGGGCTCGGGCTCAGGCGCGCCGGCGTGCCTGACCGAGACATCGACCGGGACGTCGACCGCGCCGCCGAGCGCCCGCAATCCGGTGACGATGAACGAGAATCCGCCCTCGAAGGAATCGATCACGTCGAGGCCCGATCCACGGTGGGCGAGGTTTAGCACCGGGCTATAGCGTCCCGGGGCCAGCACGTTGTGAAACGCGAACGAGAACACTGCCTGCTCGCCGGCCCGGAAGGCCCCGCTTCGCTCGTGTTCGATGACGGTGCTGGCGACCAGGATCGTCTGGTGATCCTCGTTGTGCACGTAGATGCTCGCCGCGGGATCCTCGACATCGACCATGAAGGAAACGCGTGCGTTGAGCGTGATCCGCTGTCCCTGGGGCACCGCCCGCTGGCGCACGCCGAGCTCGTCCTCGACCCAAACTGACAGCGTCCGGGCGTCCCCGTCTCCGCCCCGGTGCTCCGCATCGCCGACGTCGTGCGGATCACGCCCGAAATTGATCTCCAGATACCTGTCACCGACCTCATGTGGCTCGCCGATGTGGACCATCGAGCCCCGCTCCAGCAGCAGCGCCCGGTGACAGAAGCGGTTTAGTGCCCCCATGTCGTGGGTCACGAACACGATCGTCTTGCCCTCGTCGCGCATCTGGTTGAAGACGTCGAAGCACTTCTGCTGGAACGCGGCGTCGCCCACCGCGAGGATCTCGTCGACCAGCAGGAGATCCGCATCGACCTGGATCGCGACCGAGAAGGCGAGCCTGACGTGCATTCCCGAGGAGTAGTTCTTGAGCTTCAGATCCTTGAACTCCTGCAGCTCGGCGAAGTCGATGACGCTGTCGTAGCGTCTGCGCGCCTCGCGTGGGGTAAGTCCCATCATGATCCCGTTCATCACCACGTTGTCGCGTGCCGCCAGATCCGGGTTGAAGCCCACGCCCAGCTCGATAAAGGTCGACAGCCGGCCCCGGCGCCAGATCTGACCGTCGGTGGCGTAGATGCCCGCCAGGCACTTCAGCAGCGTACTCTTGCCGCTGCCGTTGCGCCCGGCGATCCCGAAAAATTCCCCTTGCGCGACTTCGAAGGACACCTCGTGCAGCGCGTGAAAGCTTTGGTGGCGAGTCCGCCGGCGCGGGTGCAGCGCGCGCTCCTTGAGCGTGTGGGTGCGTTCCTCGGGCACGCGGAAGATCTTGCTCACATCGCGCGCCAGCACCATCGGTGGACGTGAAGGGTTGACCGCGGAGGTTGACACTCCGCAGAGAGTACCGGTGCCTCTATCCTCAGCACGGTGGCTGGCGCCTGGACGGGAACGCACGCCCCGCCCAGTCCGTCGGGCCAGGGCCGGTGCCGGTGATGGCGATCCTGTTCTGGCCGTGGGCAGCGATCCTGCGGTCTTGGCGGCGCTGCTCGGCCTGCTGGCCGGCAGCGCATCAGACTCGGTGGTGCTCCTGCCCGCAGGCGATTACAGCCGGTGGCTCGCGGGGCAGGTCGATCGCGCGGTACGCGCCCAGGTGCTCGATCGCGCGGGGCGCGCGGGGCAGGTCGAGCGTTCGGCGCGCACTCGGCTCACGATCCTCGACTGCGCAGCGCAGTCGGGCTTCGCCGCGACGCTGAACGACGCGCTACGCGCGAGTGGCAAAGCGGACCTGGCAGTGGTCGCCGACGCATGCGTGCTGCCCGAGGGATGGCTGGCGGCGCTGCGCCGCGCGGCGTGTGTCGATGACGCTGTGGCCGGCGCCTCACCGCTTCTGAGCGGCCTGGGCAAGGCCCCAGTTCGAAGGGCTCGAGTCGATGCTGGCGCGCGAATCGCCGGGAGCGGGCGAAGCGGACGGGCTCGAGTCGATGCCGCCGCGCGAATCGCCGGGAGTGGGCGAAGCCGAGGCTCTCCGCATACCGGTTCATCCGCGCATCTCCACGCTCTGGCCGCACTGCGCCTATCTGCGCAGGGCGGCCCTCGAGCTGGCCGGACCCGCTGACGATTCCTTCTCGCACCACGCCGCGGTACTTGCGGACCTCGCCGCCAAGGCACTGCGCCGCGGGCTCTCGTGCACCCTCGCCGACGATCTGTGCGTGAGGCGCTCGGCGGGCGGGCTCCCGCCGTGCCCGCAGTCCGAGCTGTGGGCTCTGGCCGCGCGCCATCCGTGGATCGGCGCGAGGACACCGATGCGCTGGAGCTGGGGCCGCTGCGCCGCGCGCTGATCGGCGCACGTGTGGCGCGCACCCGCTTGTCGGTGACAGTCGACGCCCGCGCGCTCGGCCCCGCTTCCGGCGGGACCCAGGCGTATACCGCGGCGCTCGTGCGCGCGCTGGCCCGATCGAAGCGCTTGAGCGTCCGGGCGGTGCTCGCCGGAGACACCCCAGCCGGGGGGGAACGAGGAACTGAAAGAAGACCGGGAGATCGAGATCGTGACCTACGAGAGGTGATCGCCGGCCTGCCATGCATAGACGTAGTGCACCGGCCCCAGCAGGTGTTCGCCACGCACGACCTGTCCCTGCTCCGGCTTCTCGGCGAGCGACTGGTGATCAGCCATCTGGATCTGATCGCCTACCGCAATCCGGCCTACCACGCCTCGACGCACCAGTGGCGCGGACACCGGCGGACCACGCGGATGGCGCTCGGCGCGGCGGATCGTGTCCTCTTCCTCTCTGAGCACGCGCGCCGTGACGCGATCGCCGAGGAACTGATCGACTCGGGGCGGACCGCGCTCACGGGGGTCGGAATCGAGCGCGCGCCATCCAGCGAGCCGCTTCACCGCCCCAGCGGGGTACCACCGGAGCGCGAGTTGCTGGTGATGATCGGCGCCGACTACCTGCACAAGAACCGGGTCTTCGCGCTCGCGCTCGCCGGCGAGCTGCGCGAGCGCCACGAGTGGAAGGGCCTGCTCGTAATGGCCGGGGCTCACGTAGCTCACGGCTCCTCGGCGCAGGAGGAGGCCGACCTGCTGCGGATACGGCCGCAGCTCGCCGCCCACGTGCTCGATCTCGGTCCCGTGAGCGACGCGGAGAAGCGCTGGCTCCTGGCGCACGCGCAGGCGCTCTTGTGCCCGAGCACCTACGAGGGCTACGGGCTCACGCCACTGGAGGCGGCAAACGCGGGGCTACCCTGCGTCTACGCGCCCTGCACGTCGCTGAGCGAAGTGGTCGGTCGCGAGGCAGCCACGATCGTCCCCTGGGACCCAGCGGCGAGCGCGGACGCCGCGGCCAGGCTCCTGCGCGAAGGGGAGCAGCGCGAGCGACACATGGCGCTGCTCCGTGCGGCGCTGCGCCGCTGTGACTGGGAGCCGATCGTCGATCGCCTGATTGCGGTCTACCTGGACGCGATCGGCTCGCCGTTCCGGGCTGCCAGCCCGCGTGCCTGGGAGGAGCTGCAACGCGAGGAGCACCTGGTCGAGCTGCACGACTCCTACCAGGAGCTGAAGGCGCGCGTGGACTTCGGCCTGCCGCTGATCGACCGCGGCGGGCTGCTGAGCGTTTCCCAGCAGCGCGGACTGATGCGCATCGCGGCACGGCCATGGTTGAAGGGCCCCCTACTGGGACCGGTGAGATTGCTGGGGGAGGTTGGGGGAGAGGGGGAGGGGGACCCTTGAGAGGTGTTGGCGTGGACGAGCCGCTGCGTGTTGGCTGACGGCAAGGTCTCCGCAGTGTGGCAGTGCTCTGTGCTCGCAACTGCTCGCCCGCGTGGACGCCCCGGCGAGGAGACCTCCCCTGAGCATTGGCTGTGGAGCCGGCGCTGCCTCGGGGTGAGCTCGACAGGACTCTCACGGGCCACCGGGCGTCAGAGCTCGACAGTCGCGCTCTTCTGAGAGGCGACTGTCGCGTGGAGCGCGGATAACGACACGCACACGACAGTCGCCTCAGCGCTGTCCT
>JAABUZ0100004663.1_pt1 | contig 18698 bp, 22 predicted proteins | sample 5562091 | NCBI WGS metagenome assembly JAABUZ01 (sample SAMN12813069, study PRJNA571459) | rock metagenome | isolation source: Antarctica rocks | place: Antarctica: Victoria Land, Linnaeus Terrace sud | collected 2015-12-21 | reverse complement strand
AGATAACTCTGCCTTGAGCATGATCCCCAGTTCGTCCCGGAGTGGTTTCAGCTCCTCCAGGTACTGCTGCACCTGCTGCTTGTTTTCGCACTTTTGCTCCAACCCTACAGTTAGTCAATGGAAGTCATGCGCACTCCCCACCTTCGAAAATGCGGACTGCGGTGGCAAAGTCATTGACCCGTCGCGCTGCCTTGAGTGCCTCGACCAGCACTTCAGAGGGCGGGACGAGATCGTGCGCAAAGCAATTATTCAGCCCGCGCTGCAGCTCGAACAGATCTTCGACGCCTTCAAAGAACTTGACGTAGCGGTCCTTGAAGTCCTCGTAGGATTCGCCGTGACCCTCGGCAGCATACCCACGCACACCAGCAGCTGCCATTCCCATGCTCGGCGGGTGGGTCAGCCGCAACTTGGCTCGTCCGAGTATTGCATCCGCAGGCCGCAGGGCCGCTGCCGCCCTTTGCTGAGCACAAGCCGCACTTCGCAAGCCGGGGCCCAAGCTGAGCCGGCCAAAGAAGCGCAACGACATGGGGCTGGTGGGCTGGTGGGAGTGGTTGGATTTGGGGTTGGCTCCTGAATGGTGGTGTGGATGGGACGAGCGAGCAGGGGGGAACAGGAGACGCTTCCAACGCTGCACTCCAACTCCATGGGAGCAGAGACGGATAAGCAGCCAGATCTTGTATCTTGTTACATACATGTAGAGAGATTACCTGCGCAGGGTGTGACTGGCGTGGCCATTCCCGCCAGCCACTCTCCTCCAGCACCAGCCTCACTCTGCGCAGGGTCTGTCAAACACAACACCACGCAACGCTGTCGAATTGAGATCGCATCCATCGCCCACCCGCAGCCCTGAATTCCAGAGTGGGAGGGGGAAGAAAATCAGCGGCAAAATTTATTCGCGAGGTCGGTCAGCAACAAAGAGCAAAGAAGCGCCCGCCCGCCCTGCACTATCGCCCCCTTTGACCCGGCCTTAATCACTCGCCTCGCCCACGCTCTCTCCACTCCCCCAATGAACAAGTCTCCCATTGAGGTGTCGATGCCCTGCGTGGACCGGCCCTTCGGCATCCATCTCTGGCCCCTGTTTGACTACGTCTACGAGCGCGTGATGGGCTACCCTGCGGAGGAATTCGAGTTTGTGCAGGGACAGACGCCCTTGTCGACGCGCATGGAGGTCGTCGTGGCCATTGTCGCCTACTACACGATCGTCTTCTCGGGCCGGGCAGTGATGAAGTCCTTCAGTCCATGGCGGCTCCATGTCCTATTCCAGATCCACAATCTGGCCCTCACCCTGATCTCCCTGGCGCTGCTGCTCCTTTTTGTGGAGGAATTGACGCCCATCTTGGTCAGGCATGGTCTGTTTTACGCCATTTGCAGCACGCAGTCCTGGACCCAGCCCCTGCTTGTCCTCTACTACCTCAACTACCTCACAAAGTACTTTGAGCTCCTGGACACCATCTTTCTCTTTCTCAAGAAGAAACCGCTCACCTTTCTGCATTGCTACCATCACGGCGCCACCGCCGTCTTGTGCTACACGCAGCTCATCGGAACAACCTCGGTCGTAAGTTTTCATCTTGCGCTTGAACTAATGTTGTAGTCATGGGTGCCCATCACGCTCAATCTTACCGTGCATGTCATCATGTACTGGTACTATTTCCTCTCCGCCCGCGGAATACGCGTGTGGTGGAAGGAGTGGGTGACGCGCACGCAAATCATCCAGTTTGTCATTGATTTGGGCTTTGTCTACTTTGCCTCCTACACCTACTTTGCATCCACCTATGCGCCCGACCTGCCCAATGTGGGCTCGTGCGCCGGCGAGGAGTTTGCTGCCATTTACGGGTGCGGACTGCTCACCTCCTACCTGTTCCTCTTTGTGGCCTTCTACGCCAACGTCTACAAGAAGAAGGGCCGTCGGGTGGCCCGTCGAGCCATCTCCAACGGAACTATCTTTGTCGACCCAAAGTTCACGCAGGAGGCCTTGGATGTTTTGGAAGCGGAGACGAAGCGGAGCGCTGCTGGAAAACAGCCGGAACTGAACAAGGCGCAGACAACTGCACGGTCATCGTCCAGCACGAGGTCGCGCAAGGTGTAGACTGGACGACGTCGGGCTCTGGGAGCACGAGAAATGCTTCACGATGCCATGCACATACTATGTACGATATAAAATATTATTTTTCCATCCATCTAAATGCAACACCCATATATACCCTGCCAAAGGGCCAAAGCCTGCCAAAAGCTCAAGCCCTGCCAAGAGCTCAGGCCTGCGAAAGCTCAGCCCATGCCAGCCTCTCTAAACCATATAGATCTACAATCCTCGTGCTCCAAGCCAGACCCCTCAAAGAACCGGCCCGGCACGCATTTCTCGCACTTGGGAGAGTTTGGGCAGTTGAAGTAGGGCACGTGCTGGTACCCAATATCCCTGAACCAATGGATCTTTGACTTGTCCTCCATCAGCCCCAGCCCAATACTGTGCACGGGCGCATCGCCCCACTACAATGTTAGTCTAACTTGACTGCTGCCACAAGTACCCTTTCGTAGAAGAAGCCACCCGCACGATCGAGATGGCGAAAGAACTCCTCATACTTTGCCGACCTCCAAAAGTCCATATCGCCAATCTCGAAGTTGCTCCAAAAGTGACAGGTGGAGTACCCATTTGCCTTCTTGTAGTGCGCCGGGCGAGTGTCGTGTTCCTTGAGCCAGCCCATGGCATTGTTGGGATGCAGGTATTCGGGGTGCTCTGCAATGAACTCCTCCACCGTCGGCCACAGCAACGAGATGCTCTCTGGCGAGTCGTAGATATTGATCACGAACCCATACGTCTTGTCGTTGTCGGACATGTAGTGGAAGACATCGTAGTCAATGTCGCAGAAGAAATGAACATTCGGTTCCACGCGCCAGTAGTAGCGGAAGTTTTGCAGCGCAGGGTGATGGTAGAAGAAGCCAGAGTTCCAACGGCACATTTTGTGGTAGCTGCCCATGGACGCATACTGCACGTCCATCTCCCTTAGCAGCGCAGCCGACTCGTCCATCAGATCTTCGTTGATCCAGCCGGGGCGGTCCCAGTGCTGCCTGGGAATGACTTCATACAGACAGTCCGCCTTGGTCGCTCTCCGCGTAGCCCGCTTGAAGTTGTCAGAGAAGGGGACATCGTTGACAAAGGTCCAGGGATAGTTGAACTTGCTGTTGAATGTCCGCTCCAGATCTCGCATGCTCTGCAGGATGCCCGACAGCTCCGAGTTGCGGACGAGGGAGAGGAGCGTCGCATTGGCCCGGCCGCGCGTGCTAGCGTCCGCGGTGCGTGTTAGCCTCCCCTCCGGTCGCCCAGCCGGATCCAGCAATGGCTCCTTCCATTCCTGAGGGAGGCGCCTCTTCTCCCCTCCAATGTAGATGTGGTAGACGACGAAAAGGAGCGACAGGACAGCCAAGCTCGTCGCCAGCCGTATCAAGCGCAGCCTGCGTTTTCGTTTCCCATAGGGCATGGATGGGCAGTGCAACAATCTACAGGAAATGAGCAAAGATGCGACGATGCAGTTTTCTATATACAGCTCGAGTGTCGCTTCATGCAGGTCAGAGGAAGCCCATCGCGTGCTTCTCAAAGAAGACGTCGGGCGGCGTCAGTGCGCCCAAGGCCCGGCGCATGTGAGAGGTCAGCAGCGTCAGGCCGAGTTGGTAGGAGGCATTGACCCAGCCAAATCTGTCGTCAGTACGCCCCACTCCGACTAGACTTACCCCTCGCGAGCAACGCCCTTGAAATCAAGGCCCTGGTTGCCATACTCGGCTTCCACGCGGTGTGGGTCGATTCGCTGGGTCACGTCGTACTTCTCGACAACCACCCCATTGTAGTCGACAAAACTCTTCGTCATCATGAAGAGCCAGCGGTAGGCGAGTCGCTGGGCATCCTCCAAGTATCCGTAGCGCAGCAGCCCCATCCAGGCCAGCATCTGCTGTGGCGCCCATCCGCTGCACTGTTAGTCTCGACGGAAGAGGCTCCTTACTATGGATAGTCCCACTGACGATTCGGACGGTCCAATCCTACCGTTCCACGCGATTCCTTTGTACCAGCAACAAGGCCGCCGTACTCTTCAAATTTACGTAGGCTATTCGTGACAAGCATAGACGCCTGTATAGGCGACGAGATCCCAGCCCACAAGGCCCAAAAAGCTGTGGCAGATTCGTACGTGGACTGCTTGCAGCGGACCGTATCGTAGTCAAAGTATTGCGATTTCTCTTCATTCCAAAGATATTTGTCGACCAGCACCTTTCTCCGTTTCGCTCGACGGTCCCAAGTTGCCGATTGCTCGATGGATCCATCAGCCAGTGTGAATCGATCATTAAAAATAACTCGAATCGTGCTCGCAATGTCCGCTTCGTACTTGTAGAGAAGGGAATTCAGGTCGATGGTCGCCAGGTCAGCACATCTCCGTTCCAGACGGTAGGACGTATCATGACCACTCTCCCGCACCGCTCTATCATGCAAGAAGTACTCATCGAGTTCCGGTTCGTTGACGCTTCCACTGTTGTATGCTACCTGAAATCCATCAAATGACATCCCATGCTTGGATGCAAAGGGGGTAAGCAGGTGCTGGAAATGCAGCGCTTCTGTTTCCGGAGGTATTCCCATGCCCTCCGGTCGATACCGTGATAGGCCGGTTCCTGGATCATACCGTGGCTCGCTCATCCATACCGTGTGATACTCCTGGATTGCAGCATTTATCGCTCTGGAGAGGAAGGCCGTCGAGTCTGGCTCGTGCTTTATTCTTTCATACACCTGGAGAGCCATGTCTGTTAGAAAAGGGGGTTGCGAGCGCGACAGGTAGTAGGACCGATTCGCATTCAATATCTTGCCATAGTGCTTGATGCAGAATATGAAATTTTCCACCATGCCTTTGGCAAGATCTATTCGCCCATCCACCAGCAACCCGAGCGTCTCCATGTATGAATCCCACCCGTAGAGTTCGTTGAATCGTCCCCCTGGGACTACAAATGGAATTCCTTGGAGGGTCGATTTGCCGTCAGGCCCCTCAATCTTTTCCATGGCCAGCGCAAGCAGACCCGGCCGGTCATTGACACCCGTGACCCACTCCGAAGTGATTACTTTTGGGAGATATTCAACCTCTAAGTTGAGGTGCGGCCGCTCTTGCGCTGCTCTGCAATAGTACTCAAATTGCTCCTCCTCTTGATGCGGTATATATATCCTGTTGTTTTGACCATGGCGACGGATTTTTGGGTCTGCACAAATGACTTCTAGCAAACGTGCGTCAATCCGTCGTGTCAGACCATTCCAAAATGACACTCGAATTAGGCGGGAAAGACGGTCGACTGGGTTTTCATTTAGCCTCTGCTCATCAAGAATGATATGCTTCCTCCCATAGTCCGTTGCTAGAGTCAATTCCTGCAAGAGATTGGATAACATATATGTCCCTCGAATGGCAAACTGATTGTAGCCATTACTATTCGCCGTGCCGAGCATGATGACCTTTGGGCCACCATCTTCGATCGTGATTTGCATATTTCCATCCGTATCTTCCGACTCGAGCAGCGTAAGCAGCGTCCTTTCCACATCGACGATGAACTTTCTCGGCTTTAACGAATTTTCATCTGATACATTAGCCAACGAACCTTCGGACATCTACCGTGAGACGCTCTTCGCCGAGGGGCGAGATCTCTGCGACTATTGATATTGCTCTGCCGCAGACTGGGCATGAGACTCGGAACAACGGAACTCAGGGTCCTTAATCTGCCCTTCTTTGTATTGATGTCCGTGTCGTCTCCGTAGTAGATGTCCGCCGAGCTGTAAGGGTCGATGCCCTCTGCAGACGAGCTGCTCCTGTGGTGGCCCATGCGCTGAGACAGACGCCCTGGAGTTTGCTTCTTGTCGCTCGTCGAGTGGTTTTCCTCTCGCTTGTTGACTCGCGCGATTTTAAGATGAAATGAAAATTCACCGATGTCATCGGCCGGACGGGTAGGCTAAAGATATATAAACAAGCGCTGGCTGTGTCGAGCAGCATACTTGCTGCAGTTTCCTTCAATCGCTGTGTAAAAAGACGACTTTCGGTTATCTCCTCCGGGGGATTAGACGAGGCTGGACAACCCTTCCCCACGAAACCAACCACCAACCAGCCACACCCCAAAACATGCAGGGACGCCTTGGTGCATACTCGCTTTAAGACAGGCGTCACCGCGGCATTTTTTCCTCACACACTCTCTCACTCTCATTCCGACCTCATCACACTCGCTTCTTCAACAAACCACACTGTCGCTCCCTCTGGAGACCGCATGGAGTAAAGGATGCTCGGGACACTAGTGGTCGTCGTTTTGAAGGGACGTAATCTCCCCAATCGACGAACACTCGGCAAGCAGGATCCCTTTACTGTCTGTCGGATCGGACGAACAGCACACCGGACGAAAGTGGATGTTCGTGGCGGACAGTCTCCCGAATGGGACGACGAGATTCGATTCAATCTGGAGGATGTCTCTGAACACAGGACACTGAAATTGAGCGTATTTGGTAACGCCCCGAAAGAGCCTGATCTTATTGGCGACTGCGTGATTCCTCTTGCAAGCGTGCTGAAGCTGGGGGAGACTGACAATTGGTATGAGATCCGATATCGAAACAAGTTTGCTGGGGAAATCTACATGGAAATGACTTTTTACTCCGCAGAACCTCCACCAGCCCAACAATGCAGACCAGCATCTTCATGTCCTCCTAGTCCAACACCATCGCGGAATGCTCGGCCTTTGCCCCGCGCACCCATATCAGGCTATGCTCGCAACGGAACCACTCCTTCCCCTTTGGCACAATCGACATTGGTCTCTTCACTACCTTCTAGCCCGCCGGGAGGATGGAGAGACGAGTGTGCAATAAGCGACTTCGAGGCAGACAGTTCGTCTGTTCGGTCAAGCTCTCCACGATCATGGCCATCTCCCGCCACCTCTTTTACATCAACATCGTCTTTCCCTACGAGATCGTCAACCTCTAGCCCAGTTCACGGAAGTAAATCGACACTTGGACATCACGCCAATCGCTCATTTGCAATCGAACGAGTCAATCACTCGCATGGACGTCTCTCTCTCCCGGGCGATTCACGTGAGATGATGACCCGGCGTATGCCCTGGTCACCAGAGAGCTTCTCTGCACCTGAATTCACCCGGCCGGCCTCCACAGACAACACGACAACTTTGAAGCAACGACCGCTTCCCGACACACCAAACAGCATAACGCGACACGCGAGTGTTACCAGTGATCTTGACAAGGTCCATCGAGGTTCTTCCTCGGGGCTCGACGCCTACTGGGTCCGCGATATCCGCGAATGTTAATGAACAGCATCTTTCACATTACTATTAGACCATTTTTTTCTTAGACTAGCATTTCATGAGAGTAACACCATTTTCCATATGCTATAAACGAAGTCCCTGGTGACGCAATACGTCGCAAGGAATTATAATGCTCCCCCAGCGCATAGAATTTTTTATAGAATGCAAGCCGTATCCTATCCTTGCCGCTTTCATGTATGGAGATCGGGTCGCCAACTGCCTGCCATATGTCGATGCGTAAATCCAACGACTTTGCGATCGCCAGCATCTCAAGCTGGCCGCCCCACGCTGCAGTCGTTTCTAATTCGGTCAGGTAGGCCTCCAAATCTGGATCTTCAATGAAAGGGCGGAAGTCTTCGCTGTGCACCCGCATGTAACTCGTCGCTATCCGCCTGTAATCCTTCACGGTGATGGGCTGCTTGATGCGCGGGATGGCGAGCACTGCGTCCGCAATCGCAGCGAACAGGCAATGTCCATCGGGAGGGATGTCGTACACCGCATACCCCGCCCGGCGCACCTTCTCCCCCAGAGCATCTTCTTCCATTTTTCGTTCGTTGGGCATATCGCGTGCCTCCAGCCGCGCTTCCTGCTCTATCCGCTCTATTTCCTGAGCCTTGCGTGCCATTCTCTCCTTTTGCCGGCTCCTTCTTCCATCAGCGCGTGGAGGAGTGCCCGGGGGCGTCCTACCCACCGATGCAACATTTGGTGGGGGTGGATCGGGCGCTATTAGGCTAGCCAAGAGATCAGCCTCACCCACATCCGCCATCGCGTCCTTCGTCTCCAATTCTCGCTGCAGAGAAATCATCTCATCCTGCAGCGACCTGCGCTTCTTCTTCTCACTTTTGGGCACTCCGCTAAGCCTCCTCTGTAGCGCAGCAATACGCTCTACGAGCTCGCTTGTTGTCATGCACAATATTGCGATGTCATCACCGCCGTCCTCTCGCTCTCCCCCACCTTGAAACCTAAAAATCTCGATACGAGCAATCATATGAAGGTGGAATGAGGGAATGCCTTAATCTATGACAAAGCGCTAGAATGAGTCTGCGTGATAGGTGCATTAAACCCTTTCATAAAAGCATGCGAATGATACATAATTACCCATCCCCATTAAAGCCTTTGTCTCGCTAGCGCAGCTTGATATTGGGGCACTCGAAATTTTGGCTATATCTTACATTCCTCTGAAAGATGTATCTTCACTTGGTCCAATATGCTGGGCGTGAATGTTATTATTTTTAGAAGGGGAAGGGTATATACCCATGAACTCGGTGTATGGTTTCGAGGCTCTTATCAGGCCAGAACTGCGAACCTACCACTCGTGACGGAGACGCCCTGGTTAGTGGGAGGCTATGGAGGCGCGTCAGTACCTTATCATCGGCGTGACTCATAGCAGGCCTTTGAAGGAAATACAGAGTGCCATATCACAAACAGAAGAGATTGCAAAGGATCGCCTAAGAGGACGAGAACATCAGGACATTGTCGTCATCTTTGGGTGCCAGGTGCTCGTGGTGGCTATCCTATATTTCTTCGGAGCCGGTCCAGTGGCTTGGCCAGCATAGCCAAAATGGGAATGTACGTCCAGAAATCAAAATAGTCATATAGTACAAACAGACATCTAAACCAGCCATGATGCATCCAATTGACAACGCCGACATAGTGAATAATTAGAAGCGACGGAGCATGCCCATGTTTGGCGGACCCGGGAACTCGGGGGCGGATATTGCCTGATTAATTGCATCGATGCCTCCAATTGCACCATTGGCATGTGCCACCGCGCAGTCCTTATGCGCCAGTAGTAACGTTTTTAAATTGACAATCTCTTCGCGTAGGGCACCCACTTGAGAAGACAAGCCATCATTTTCGGAAGAGTAGAACTCCACCTTTCCTTGCAGGTTGGCCAGCCATTGCTTTTTCCTTTGGCGACATTTGAGAGCCGCTTGCCGATTCCGCTCGAGGAAGCTTCTTCTCTTCTCCTCATCCGTCTGCTTGCGTGATGAGTGTGATATGCCATTGTTTTCCCTTTTAACCTTCACTCGTTTTCCCGTTGACCCATCCTGTGATGTCCCAAGCGAGTTCTTCCGCTTCTTGTCATCTGGAGAGCTTGGCATAGAGTCCAACATATTATCGTCGTCACTTCCCTCATCTTCCTGAGCTTGACTTAACAAAAAGAGACCGTTTGCAGCCGCAGAATCAGGATCAACTGCATGACCTTTGCCATTTCCTTGCTGGTGGGATTGACGGCTCGAATTATGGTGGTGACTGGTATCGTAATCATTTGTACTTTGCATCTTGTTGTGATTCGTCATATTTTGTGAGGTCATAGCACTCCCTGGCGTGCTGCCCGGCGTACCTCCAGGCATTAGCCCAAATAAGGTAGCTGTGGTTGGTGAGGGAGCAGGGAACATGCTACCGCTACCTCCGGGAGTCAGACCAGTGCGAATTCCACTTTCAATAGGTGTAAGACCCGTGCGGCTGGTCGATGGATCAAAAGAGCCTTGTGGTCCAGGCAGCATGCCCGCACTAAGTGGCCCAGAGCGTAACGAATTGAATCCCCATGTATTTGGCATAAGCGGTGACGGTGATGTCAAATGAGCCACGGGCGGCAGGACGTTTGATTTGGAGCTTGACTGGGTTCCGCCGCTTGATGCACCATTAGATGACGACGGCACGCCAAACGATTGCTCAAAAGGATTGGGCTCCAGGTCGAGCTTCGAACAAGCTGCCAAAAAGTTGCTGGGAGTCTCACCTGTGGGTATTCCGTCTCGTCGGTACATTCGGCCTTTCTCATCGTTGTCATCATGTCCATTTTCTTCAGACTTGACAGATTTGGGTTCGGTCTTGCTGAATCTTCTCTTACCAGCACCTTCCTTTCTCCTTGTCTCAGCCGGGCTACTGGACTTCTGCCCGCGCTGTTCCGCAGCCTTCCGTGTTGTTACAGCAGCAGACATACGTTTGTTACGTGATCAGTGTATCTTCTAATGTTCGCAATTGCTGGTACTAAAACAAGTCCCGCTGAAATGCACTTGGAAGGCCTACTTTCGCTAGCAGCGAATAGGTGTAAGTAAATTTCTAAATTTGGTGATGAGGTCGCAGTCGAAGGATGATCTCGACGATGACGCACACAGCCCGTTAATACACTTCCGCTTCACCACCCCTGGATGTGACTGCCCAGATATAGTAGACAAATGACCAAAACAAGACGAGCCTACGCCAAGTAGATTCTGAACGAGAGAAGGTTCCCGCGTGCGTTTAGAGAGGTTTGGTTGTTTGATGGTGGTGGCAAGGTATGAAATGACGTAATGCCGTCGTCGTAACAGGTAAGCTGCCTAGGGCATGACCCTAACTACTAGTAGGAGTATGTACATGAGGATGGCCCTTTCTATCTCCAAAATCGCGATAGTAAGCGTCGCCCAATGGACCCCGTCAAAGAGGATCCCATGCCCTGGTCTAACATTGAGTTTGCCCTGCTAAATTTGTCGCACCTGCTGAAAGCCAGCGTGTTTGCGATGTTCAAAGTGATTGCAATGACCACAAGCGTGAGCCATATAAAGTGTAATTTGATGATGGAGATGATGCCAAAGGCGACCCATAGTACAGGCAGTAGGTACATTCCCCACCAAAAGAATCTTGAATCTGTAGCATTGATGAGACGCGTTGGGTCTGCGGACTCAAATACCCATATACTTTCTCCGTTCGAATTGGTCTCGTTCCACCATCTTAAGCCGACGAGTAGCCGCCCAGAGACATTCTTGGTAGTCCAAAAGTCCGCCGCCAGTAGTAGGATGACAATGACGAAAATGAGGATGAAGTTATTGGTGAAGAGCAGACCAAAGAGATACGTCAGCAAAGCGGCTGCCTTAAAGACCAGAAAGAAAAGGAGTGCGACGGGGTGAGCGGACTGCGAGACCTGCCATGTCGCAGATTCGTCTGGCATCCCTCCTTACTTGTCTTGCAGCATGTGGTCCAACCGCGAAAGTAAAATTATGAGCCACAACGAAAACATCTTTAAATATCTACGAAACCATCTGGCGTCTGCAGCCAGTTCTTCCCATCGTAGTCGCAATTCCCTTCAATGCAATGAAATGTGTATGCGTAGCGTGAGCGTGCACTCTTGTTGGGAGCACTGCGGTGGAGAATGCTGCCATGGATTAAAAGGAGCGAACCCGCCGTGCATTCTGTCATAGAATAATCCGCATCAGATGGCGGTTCAACACCGTCGAGAGGCTCAAACCCAGTCCCTCCCTCCGGTAAGCGGACGAAACGTTTTGCGACTGGAGCCCATTTATGAGACCCCGGTACGAAACTCCAATGCTCCATTGTCACGCTTGGCATCCTGCATGGCAAACCAGAAGCCAATTGCGGATGTAGGCTTAGTGTAGAGGAAGACCGAGTCCTGGTGGCACGGTACACTTCCTCCAATGTGGGCGCTCTTGCAAATGACCATGGACTGCAAGACTTGCGGTCTGACGAAGCCAAGGTCGCGTGCGATCTCCCTTATTTTGGTGTTTGTAGATATGTCGCGGAACTGTGGGTCGAGGACATGCAAGGCGTGTGCAATCTTATTCACAGCCTGGTGTTTTGGCTTGGTCAAATTTCCATTCGCATCAAAGCATTCTCCTCAAAGAAGTAACGTATTTTGTCACCACTTGTCAGGAAGTACTCATCCCCAACGTGCTTCTCACGCTCTCCAGTGGAGAACTTGGTCATTGGGTGATCCAATGGCACTTCATGCAAGAGCTCTTCAGTCCTGCCGACCAGTGCGTCTGTCTGCTTAGGCGTAAGGAAGTCAGGGATTGCAAGATAACCCTGCTCATTGAAGTGATGGATTTGTGAAGTATCGAGGCCCATCGTATCTTTTGATCTTATCTCTTATCAGCAGGATCATGGATATGGAAAACAAGCATGTACCCAAATGGCGGAAATTGGGGTTGAAATTGAAACAGCCTCAGGAGGAGCAAGGAGACGGACAGATTGGTGCCCCCAAAATTGATGTCGAAGGCTCGAATAAGCAAAGTAAAGGCTCGCTGCCAAAGTCAGAGAGAGGCTTAGGAAATAGCTCCAAATTAAAGCAAGAGCTACCTAACAAGAAAGCAACCAAGAGGTCTGGAAAATATATAGACCAGCAAGACGGTTCCAATGAAAAACGAAAGGTAAAAAAGAAGAAGAAAGCCCCGCGGGTTACAAAGCCCCAATCTCCTTCAGACTCGGATCAACGGGCCCTGACCTACCTTAAACTTCACCATTCCAATAGAGGGTCATGGAAGTTCAACAAGAGTCTACAAAATTGGATCCTGCGTAACGTCGATGTTATCCCTGAACAGTATGAGGAAGAATTGCTCGGCTATCTCACCACGTTGCAAGGCGCAGCACGAGCACGGATGGTCGAAGAAGCAAGTAGTCGCTCCGAGCCCCGCTTCTTGCGACTTGTAGGACTTTTACACGAAGAGTGAATGTTTATAGGAAGTAGTGGAAAAGTCCATAAATCCAAGCCTCTCATTGGCTGCGCAATTTACTCCCCAGATTTCGACCTCCATAATCACCGGCATGGAATCATTCATCACACAGGTGGAAGGGTTGGAGGAGGAATTTATCGAAAGATTGAGGAAGGCAGTAAACATCCCGTCTGTTTCTGCCGACCCGAAGTTGCGAAGCAAAGTGGTGGCCATGGCTGAGTTTCTGACCAGCGAGCTCAAGACGCTTGGGTTTAGCGTGGAGCATCGAGCATTAGGAAAGCAAGCGGCGGTCGATATTGATTTGCCTCCCGTAGTACTAGCTCGACTCGGGAACGACAAGAAAAAAAAGACAGTGTTGGTGTATGGACATTACGATGTACAGCCAGCAGCCAAAGCAGATGGCTGGTCCACAGAGCCATTTGATCTAGCTGTCAAACCTTCTGGCCAGATGTTTGGACGAGGAGCCACGGATGACAAGGGCCCTCTTCTGGGATGGCTCAACGTAGTAGAGGCTCATAAGAAAGCAGGGGTGCAAATGCCAGTGAACCTGTGCTGCTGCTTTGAGGGTATGGAGGAGTCTGGAAGTGAAGGTTTGGAGAAGCTCATTATAGCAGAGGCAAATGCTTATTTTGCCGGCGTCGATTGCGTTTGTATTGCCGATAATTATTGGCTTGGTACCAAAAAGCCATGCGTGACCTACGGACTGCGTGGTTGCTCATACTACGAGATAGAGGTAAGTGGACCATCCGCTGATCTCCATTCAGGGATGTTTGGCGGCAGTGTGGGTGAGCCCATGACGGATCTGGTTCAGCTGATGGCCTCGCTAGTATCTTCAGATGGCAAGATTCTCATCCCTGGTATTATGGACCAAGTGGAGAAGCTGACAGATAAGGAGAAGGCGTTGTACCCCGAAATCTCCTACAGCATGGACGATCTACACAGTGCGATTGGTGCAAAGACGGGGCTCTTTGATGACCCAGTGTCTACGCTTATGAGTCGTTGGCGATACCCCAGCCTATCTCTGCATGGAATTCAAGGCGCCTTTTCCGGTGGTGGCGCAAAGACGGTCATTCCCGCCAAGGTGAAGGGTAAATTTTCTATCCGCACTGTGCCTTACATGGACATGGACAAGGTTGATGAGATCGTCTATGCGCACCTCAATGCGTCATGGAAGACGCTTGGTTCGAAGAACACAATGAAACCAGGCTTGGTGCATCGCGGGCCGTGGTGGAAGAGCAATTACGATCATACGAATTATAAGGCAGCGGCCGATGCCACCCAGCGAGTCTATGGCATGACTCCTGACTATACGCGCGAGGGGGGAAGCATTCCGGTGACTATCACATTTGAGGAAGCACTGCAGCGCAATGTACTGCTGTTGCCCATGGGTCGTGGGGACGATGGAGCGCACTCCACCAATGAAAAGCTCGACAAGAGCAACTACATAAACGGCATCAAGCTTCAGGGCGCTTATTTGCATCAATTGGCAATTACCTAGTTTAGTTGAATAGATATGTTGGTAATCTCCCAAAAGTTAATCGCTGATTGTCGTCGCAAGCATGAGCAGCAACGCTGGATTCGATCGGCACATCACCATCTTCTCGCCCGAGGGCAGACTCTACCAGGTGGAATATGCCTTCAAAGCCATCACGGCAGCCAATATCACCAGCGTAGGAGTTCGGGGGAAAGACAGCGCCGTCATCATCTGCCAGAAGAAGGTTCCCGACAAACTGCTCGATCCAGCCAGCGTCAGCCACATCTTCTCCATCGCGCCTGGCATTGGCGCTGTCGTGACAGGCACGATTGCAGACGCACGGGCATCCGTTACTCGGGCGCGCGGTGAGGCAGTCGACTTCCGGTACAAGCATGGGTATGAGATGCCGTGCGACGTGCTGGCCAAGCGCATAGCCAACATCAACCAAGTTTACACGCAGCGGGCGTACATGCGGCCGCTGGGGGTGGAGAGCACGCTCATCTCGGTGGATGACGAGCGCGGTCCACAGCTCTACAAGTGTGATCCGGCCGGCTACTTCACTGGCTACAAAGCGACCGCCTCAGGCCCTAAGCAGCAGGAAGCGACCACGCTGCTGGAGAAGAAGCTGAAGAAGATGAATGCGGCCGAGGGGACGTGGGAGGAGGTGGTGGAGCTGGCCATCACAACTCTCTCGTCGGCACTGGCGGTGGACTTTAAGGCGACGGAGATTGAGATTGGGCTGGTGAAGGCGCCGGAGTGTGCCTTCCGGACCCTGACGGCGGAGGAGATTGATGAGCGCCTGAATGCGATTGCAGAAAAGGACTGATCTGCACACTGGGCCCATGGTCTATGAATAGTCACGATCCCCTCGTCATTGGCGTCGTATATATATTCGCTTAAAGTAGCCTAAAGTAGCCTTCGAGTCTGCCCACACCGCGTCAACCATCACCATAACCACCACAACCGACCACCACAACCAGCGACCCATCCCCTTCTGAGCCGGACCCCCGCTCCTATCAACTTCTGCGTGATGGGCTAACAGACACGCATCAAGAAGTATACAGCACTCTCCCAACATGCGCAAGAGCATACAGACAATGGTCTTTCTGGGCCTCTCCATCCCCCTTTGCTACACCATCTACATTGGCCTCAGCATCTTCCTCCTGCTCTACCCCACCTTCTCTCTCACCGAAGCCAACATGCCCTGCCTCCCGCCAGACCCCTTCTACGCCGACTTTGCGCACAAGGCGCCCGCTCCTGGCACCAGGAACATTCCCCACCTCATACACAATCTGTGGAAGGACAACAGCATCCCCGCTGCCTGGAACACGACCTTCTACTCCTGCCACGACCTTGTTCACGTGAACTGGGACTTTAGGTGGTGGACGGACGAGACCGCGCGCGCGTTTGTGGCAGAGGAATTCCCCTGGTTCTTGGAGCAGTACGACAGATACAAGTATCCCATTCAGCGTGTCGACGCGGCGCGGTACCTGATTGTCTACCATTTCGGTGGCGTCTACATGGATCTGGATATAGGCTGTCGTCTGCCGCTCGATCTGATTACTGACCAGGGCTGGTCTGGGGTGATGGGTCTTACGGAGCCAAACGGAGTCAGTAACGACCTGCTCATGTTCTCGCCCAAGCACCCTTTCCTCAAATACGTGATTGATGGACTGACAGACGCAGACCGCTGGTACGGGCCGCAATATCTTACCGTCATGGCCTCTGCGGGCCCAGTCTATCTCTCAAACAAATATGCGCTGTGGAAGAAAGACCATGATCCTACGACAACCCCCATCATTATGATCCCACCGCACCTCTACCAAAACGCTCTCAAGTCCTTCTTCTTTCACGTGCAAGGCAATTCGTGGCATGGACCGGACGCCGTGCTCTTCCTCTTCATCGCGCAGCACTTTCGGGCGCTGGTGGTCATGGCTGCCGCTGTACTCGTTGTCGCGGCCATTTTAATCTACTCCACGCGTCGGAGACGTTATAGATGAACATAATGGATTCAAAATGGATATAGACTCGAATGCTAGTCACAGAATGTGTAGATGGCTTAAGGAACTATATCGTGTACAGGTAGTCTCTGCATATATTGAGTAGTTGCTCATGCTTTGCCCAAGTGCGAAAGTGTTCCCTTGACTTTGCACAGGTGCTGGTCCCACGCCATATCCTGCAAGGTACGTATGGCTTCCCCGTCGTATCCATGATTAGGCCTGAAGAATCCTCGATCATAGCAACTGCGTTATACAAGTGCTCCCGATGCCTTGGAAGGACTTGCCGCTATGTCTGATCGAAGACGTACCATGAATCTCTTCGCACTCCTCGCTGCCGCCGAATCTCTTGCTTTCCACGGCTCCAAGTCTTCCGCACAGCCTCCCTCTTCTCCATCTGTTCCTCCTTCTGCACGCTATCCGCCTCTGCAACCATGCCGATGAAGAAGGGAGAGCAGCGGAATTTCTCAGCAAGAGCCTTGCGGGACCATGTATCCGGATCCTCTTGTCGCAACCTCTTGATCTCAGAGACGTCTTCTGGTGTGAGATGGTACTTTTTCTTCCCTGGCTGGCGAAGTGGCGGTGGGAGCGAGGCGGGCGAGGGGTCATCCAAGGGCATGATCTGTTGCAATTTGGCTTGTTCGTGCTTGGGAAGGAAGACTCGAGGGGTGCATAGGGGGCTAGGAGGTGCTGGCGGCGGGTCGTGTATGATTTGCCCTCGAATGGCCTGGGCGCGCTCCCTCGCGACTCTTGCCAGCATGTGCTTCGTCGTTCTCTGACCACGATCTCTATACTATAGAGTATCACACCACACCATACTTTATCTATCTTGTCTGTAAATACGTTCTATCATCACAATGGGCTAGCTGTATGTGTTTCGCATTCCAAGGAGTCCTGTTGGCATGAATTGGTCTACGAACGGTCGTGCAAAATCTTCGTCTTCATCAAACTAAATACGTTTTCATTTCTACCATTCAAAGTCAAACAACATACAGACGTCTAATTATCAGATGCAGATATAGCTCAAAGTCAATTGACATTTCGAATCATGTACCGGTCAGCACCAAGCAAATGGATCGTTCTCCAACCACTCAGCGTCTCCTTCGCCATAATATGCAATACTCGTAATTGTGTCCGTTTCTCGTGTAACGACCTGCACCTCCTGAAGCTTGCGTGCAGCTTGCAGCACCACGTCAGACGGGTTCCATATGTATACCTCGGTCAGTTTATACTCCAGCGCAAGATTCTGCGACGCCTTCAAGAGCTCCACAACGCTTTCCAGCTCTTCACCTTGCTGCGGAACACAGCGTAGAATGGTCAATTGGCCTTTGGATGGCGTGAATCCATATACAACCCATCCCTCCTTTCCAGCTGCACTGGAATACACGGCGCCAAACTTGCCCACTGTGATGTCTGTGGAGTTGGACATGAGGTAGAGACTGCGCGTTTGGCTCCATTCAATAACTTCATAGTCGGGGAGAACAGCGACTCGGGTGCTGGAACTTTTTGAAGCAATGCGTTGACGTACAAACTCAACATCTTTCTCACACAAACGCGCGATTTCCTCCCTGGGACAGTACCTGACATTCTTGTATGCCGTCGTAGAAGGGCTGAGCGTGATATGTGTGCTCAGGTCTGGTTTCCACCCCATTCTGGCATAGAACTGTCGACCGATATCGCTATAAAGTACACTGAATCCAACGACACCGGGTGCATGTGATGGCAATCTCTGTTGCAGCAACGACAGCATCTTGGTGGCATATCCTTTCCTGCGGTTACGCCGCGGGGTAAATACCGAAGCAATTCCAAAGGAAGAAACATCTTCAGGTTGTGACCCTGCACGTGAAATGAGAGCCGGTCGGCGTATAGTCTCGCATGCACACAGCATCTCTGCCTTTTCATTTGTCAAGATCCAATATGTAATTCCGCCGTCTTTGGTGAGCGGCTGATTTCCAAGCAGCATCTCGCGATCCACGTATTTTTGCAAATCCAGGCCCTGGCTCCATTCTTTGTCAGGGAAGTGAACTCAATGTTTACCTTTATGGTTCTCGGGCCAACACAATTCACCAGCCCTTCCAATTGGCAATGCCTCCAATCGAAGTTCGGTATCCGTCATGATCACGTGCGTGCGATCCTCGTCTCATCGTACTCTAATTGAGCCCGAGAAACAGTCGAAAACACGTGATTGTTTTTTTTTATTTAAATTAAAATAGCGAAAAATTACGTGAATTCCTCGATAAACTTCTGGAATATGATTCTGTCAACAATCAACCAACTCGTATTACACGACCAGACGCGTTTAAAACTCAAAAAATGGTTGAGACCCTCTACGAATGCCCTTGCTGTCACAGACGGCTTCCAAGGTCCTTGTTTGGGAGCAGAAGGACAGGCGAGAGGCTCCAAATATGCCTGGCTGACATCTCTAAGAATATCAATAAAAAGAAACGGGAGCACGAGGTAATTGCGGTG
>JAABUZ0100004662.1_pt1 | contig 18698 bp, 24 predicted proteins | sample 5562091 | NCBI WGS metagenome assembly JAABUZ01 (sample SAMN12813069, study PRJNA571459) | rock metagenome | isolation source: Antarctica rocks | place: Antarctica: Victoria Land, Linnaeus Terrace sud | collected 2015-12-21 | reverse complement strand
AAAGTCCACCTGGAATGTTTGTGCGCGGCTCATCCCCGGCAGGAAAAAGAGAACGGCGACCGTGAGCGCCCAAAGATTTTTCAGCATCGTATTTTCCACTTTACGCCCTTGCGCCATTGTAGCACGTTTTTGGGTAAGAACAGCGCAGACTACCTCTAAAGGACGTAATGATGGACAACCAAACTCAAACAGTAGACCGCAGCGACTGGGCCTCTTTTGCCGAGGACTTTTCCAAGCAGCACGCGGGCGAGACGGCGACGCTGGAAATGCTCGGCTCGGACATGGGCGACCAGTACGCCGCCGAGAACCTGCCGTTCGTCGGCATGACGCTGGAAAGCAAAGGCAGCGATGCCGGCTCGCTGGTGCTGATGCTCGGCACGGAAGGCGAAGACAGCATGGAGCGCTTCATCGCCGGCCCGAAAAGCCTGCAAGTGCATGTCACGCCCGAAGGCGAGACGGTGGTGCAGATTGAAGCGGAAGACGAGCCGACACTGCTCCTGCACCTGACGCCTCCAGCGGCCCTGCCTGCGCCGCAGTAGGCAAAAACGGCTTGACAAGCCTGCACCGGGGCGGGTATAGTCTCTGCGTTCATTCGCGCTAGGGATGGCAATGAAACAGCAAATACTCGCCCTGCTGGCCGCAGGCAAAACGTACAAAGAGATTGCCGCCGAACTCGGCTGCGCGAAGTCTACGATTTCGTACCACGCGAAAAGCGTTAAGCCGCCGCCGAACTACAAAGTCCACGACTGGGCCGAAGTGCAGCGGTACTACGACGCAGGAAATGGCGTTAATCAATGCCGTAGGCATTTCGGTATTTGTACGACAACGTGGTATAATGCTGTCAGAGATGGCAAGGTTGTAACGCGCAAAGACTACCGAATACCCATTGAGGTATTGACGGAGCAGCAGCGGAATACCTCGCGTTCCCATTTACGCTGGCGTCTTCTTGGGGACGGCATACTTGATCGCCAGTGTGCTGAGTGTGGCGTAACTGAGTGGAACAACAAGCTGCTGTCCATGCACTTGCACCACATCAACGGTGTTAAAAACGATAACCGACTTGAAAACTTGCAATTGCTTTGTCCGAATTGCCACAGCCAAACGAACAGCTATTCAGGACGGAACAACAAAAAATAACGTATCAATAAGTGTTAATAATTGCCGGATAGATCAATTGGCAGATCGGCACACTCTGAATGTGTAGGTTCTAGGTTCGAGTCCTAGTCTGGCAGCTTACAAAAACGCCCCCGCTTAACTTACATAAGCGAGGGCGCTTTTTTGTTACAACTTCGGCAGCAGACGCCAGACCTGCACCAGCAAAATCAGAGCATGGGAAGTCCAAAAGAGTGTACGAAGCCAGTTTGTCGCCACCAAACGCGCAATGGCGGACGCATCAAAACCACGTCCCAGCGTGTCATGCAGAGGCACGGAGACGAAGAACGTCACGCCCCAGGTCAGCACGGCACAGGCAAAGCCCGCCCACAGCAGCGCCGGCGACAGCCAGGCGGGGCGCAGGAACGCCAGCAGTCCAGACGTTCCCAGTTCCGTGACCATCGCCGGCAGGACGACAACCGTGATAGAGCGTGTATAGACTGCGTGGTAGTCACCCCACTGCGCGGCCCCAATCCGGGCGAACAGCGGATACTGGGCCATCTGAATGGTCCAAATGACGCCCCACATGTAGAGCGTCGCGGCAGTGTCCAGCAGGAACAGCGGCGCGAAGAGTGCTTTAGGCATGGCTATTGCGGTGTTACCGAGTCAACGTGAACCTGATGCGAGTAGCGGCCTACCCGAAATGTGACCCGGACGCTCTGGTTGGGAAGCGGGTTCCAGCGGCTTGCCGGGGGCAGGGCGTAGTACGCCTGGTGGCCGGCGAATGCTAGGTCCACTCCGTTAAACAGTCCGCCGCCGCCGGTCGAGACCGGCGATATCTGCCGCATCGTCACCGTGCCGGGAGCGGTCTGAGCAGAGACGCCCGCGAAATCGGCCTGTTCCCGCCCGCGCAGCCAGCGCGGCAGGACGGCGAGAAAGCCAATCAAGAAAAGCGCACAGCCAATCCAGACAGCGGCGGATTTCGCGTCAAACTGGAAAAACCGCCGCCAGTCCACAGGTTCCATCACAGGCAGTTCGTCGTGCATGAAATTACTCGCTAAATTACTCGCTAAAAGCAAAAGCGGCCTGGATTACTCCAAGCCGCTTACGCCAGCCGCGCTTGCTAAAGGCGCTCCAAAATGCGGGAAGGACAGGATTCGAACCTGCGATACGGCTTTACGCCGTATAACTCATTAGCAGTGAGCCGCTTTCGACCACTCAGCCACCTTCCCAGCAAATCTTCAACGTACCTATTTTAGCACACGCCGCCAAATAATGCAAGCGTGATTCTTTGATTTGATACGCTTGCATCGGCTTCTCCTCACCTACTATTCTGACCAAGGAGGAGGGCTACTCCCTCATCGGCATCCATAAGAAGAGTTTCACGCGATGCGCCGGCCCTCGCTCGGAGTGCGAAGGCCGACGCCATGCCAAGAACCTGCCGGCTTCGCGCGGCGCAGGGGAAATCCGGCGGCAGCTCGCCCGCCGCAACCGCGTCCTGGAACCGCTGTTCGGCAATCTTTTCCGCCTGGGCCATCACGCGGGCCGAGAACTCGCGGACTTTCGCGTCGGCGACGACCGGAACGACGCAGGCCAGCAAGCAGCCGGGGGGCGAATCGTCGCCCGTGACACCCTCGACCCCCTGCCGCAGAAAGCCGGAGATCGCTCCCCGAATGTCCGGCGGCGCAGACAGCGCTCCTATCGCCAGCGCCCCGACGGTTTCGCTGTAATGCTTCAAGCAGCGCAGGAAGAGCGCTTCCTTGTCCCCAAATGTCGCGTAGAGGCTTGGGCGTCCAACGCCCATGCCGGCGACGAGGTCATCCACCGTCGCCCCATCGAAGCCTTTGGCCCAAAAAACTTTTGTTGCCCGGTCCAGCGCCTCGTTCTCATCGAAGTTTCGTGGCCGCCCGCGCGGCCTTGCTATTTTTTCAATCATTTTTTAACCATTCAGTTCATAAACCCTTGACATGGAAGTTGTCACTGATTATAATACCATAGAGTTCATAAATACATGAGCGATTGCAGGCGGCTGGAAGAAGAGGAGATAAAAATGGGAATTTATGAGGGCAAGACTGTGGTCATCACCGGCGGCACGAGCGGGATCGGCCTCGCCACCGCGAAACTTCTGCTTGGCGGGGGGGCGCGGGTACTCGTGACCGGACGCACCGACAAAACGCTCGACGCCGCGCGGGAGGAACTCGGCGTTGGGGCGATTGTGCTGAAAAGCGACGCCAGCTCACTCAGCGACATTGACTCACTTGCCGCCACGGTAAAGGAGTCGTTCGGCAAGCTGGACGTTCTGTTCGTCAACGCGGGCCTGGCCCGGTTCGCCCCGCTTGAGCAGACCAGCGAGGCAGTGTACGACGAGATGCTCGATCTCAACGCCAAAGGGCCGTACTTCACGGTCCAAAAACTCGCCCCGCTGATGCCTTCAGGTGGCGCGATTGTCCTGAACACCTCATCGGCCAACGAGAAGGGCATCCCAGGGATCAGCGCCTACGGAGCGGCAAAAGCCGCGCTCCGCTCGATGGCCCGCACCTTTGCGGCGGAACTGCTGCCGCGCGGCATCCGGGTCAACGCGGTCAGCCCCGGCCCGATTGAGACGCCGATTATGGGCAAGTCCGGGATGCCGAAGGAGATGACTGACCAGTTTGGGGCGCAGGTGCTGGAGATGGTCCCCATGAAGCGCTGGGGGCAGCCCGAGGAGGTCGCCAGGGCCGTTGCGTTCCTCGCGTTCGACGCGACGTTTACCACAGGGGCTGAACTGCCGGTGGATGGCGGGGGAACGCAGCTCTAGGCAATCTTGGGTCGTCAAGCCGCTGCCCGGCTGCAGCAGAATTCTATCGCAGCCGGGCAAGATTGCGTCAACAAAATTGGGTCAAAGGGTATTGGGCCGGCCTGTCAGCGAGGCGATCAGTTCCGCAACCGCTTCGCGAACAGGACCCAGATCGAAGTCCGCACTGATGACCTCGTCCAGCTGCTCGGACAGCGCATCTATCCCAAACAACGCACGCGGGAAGCGCGGGTAAATGACCCGGCCAAGAAGCTTCTGCGCCGATTCCGAACTTGCCGCCGACGACAGCCTAAACGCATCTTCTAGGTATGCGCTCAACCATTCGTGGGGTACGGAGAAAATCACGTCGAAGTACCGAGCGGCTCCTTCCGGGAACCGCTCTGCCTCAGCAATGCTCATCCGGCACATACGAATCGTCCAGGCGAAAAGCAAGCCCTCAAGAAACCGTCCGCAAAACATGACCAGGGCCTCGGCAGGGTCATCGGAATAACCGCCTGGAGTTTTCAGCTTGCTGAGGGACATTTCGCGCACCAGGTCTATGATCGCCAGGTACAGATTTTCTTTGCTCTCAAAATGAGCATACAGGGTGCGTTTCGAGGTCTGAGCGCGTGCTGCGATCACATCCATGGAGGCACGCTCGAATCCCACTTCCAGGAACACGTTTTTTGCCGCATAAAGAATGTGCTCTCGTAGATCATTGCCTCGTCTCGCCATAAATAGATTATAGCCGCCAATGAAAAAATTTGCTAGAGGGTTGACATTATTGTAAACGGTACGGTATAGTTTACCTGTCAAAGAGCATCAACCTTATGAAAAAAATCCTTGTCATCGGCGCATCCGGCTTTGTCGGGAAGCATGTTGCCCAAGCGCTACTTGCCGGCGGGTACGAAGTCCGCTGTCTGGCACGCAGCCCGGCGAAGGTTCAAGACTTGGCGCAGGCCGGCTGCGAAATCGTTCAAGGTGACGTTGCCGATCCCCAATCCATGCAGCGTGCCCTGAAATCAATTGATGCTGCCTACATCTCCATCCATACGCTTTCGCCTCAGCCTTCCGCTGCGGCGGAGCAGGGCTTTATGGACGTGGAGAGGAATGGGTTGCAGAACATCGTGACGGCGTGCCAGGCAAACGGCGTCCATCGCCTGATCTACGTGACGTTCCTCGGCATCTCGCCGGACTCGCCGAGCGCCTGGGTGTGCGGCCGCTGGGATGCGGAACAGTTTCTGCTGAGGAGCGGCCTCGACGTGACTTGCATCCGGCCGGCCCAGATCGTGGGCATAGGCGGACAGGGTTTCAACATGATGGTCACGAATGCCAAGAAGTCAGTCGCCCTGACAATGGCCCCCGGCCGGCAGAAGATGCGTAACATCGCTTTGGACGACCTGGTTTACTACCTTGTCGGCGTGCTTGACGATCCACGCGCCTATGGTCAGTGTTACGATGTGGGCTGTGACGACGTGCTGACAAACGACCAGATGATGGACGTTGCCGCAGACGTGCTGGGCAAAAAGCATCCTGTTAAACTTCACATTCCGCTGGCGCTCTTGGGGGCGGCTGCGCCGCTCATCGAACGCCTGAGCAAGCTGCCAACAGGAGCAATTAAAGGCATCGTGGATAGCTTGGGAACGGATTGCGTTGGCGATCCCCTGCCGATACGCCAGATATTGCCACGGTTCCCTGTGCCTTACCGGCAGGCGGTAGAAACAGCGTTAAAGGAGAAGTCATAACATGCGAGTATTTGTCACGGGAGCCACCGGCTTCATCGGTTCTGCTGTCGTGCAGGAGCTTCTTGGCGCGGGCCATGAGGTGACCGGCCTCGCCCGCTCGGATGCGTCCGCCAAGAAGCTGACGGCGGCGGGGGCGCGAGTGCATCGCGGCGGTATTGAAGACCTCGACAGCCTGCGGCGCGGGGCGGCGGCTGCGGAGGGCGCGATTCACACGGCCTACTTTCACGAGCTCTCGCAAATCCCTCTTTCGACGCGCCTCGGAATTATGCTGGGCGGAAGTCCAAGCGGCATCGTCGGGAGATTCATGGCGGCCGCCGCCGGGGCGGACAGGCACGCCATTGAGACTCTCGGCAAAGCGCTCACCGGCCCGGACCGCTCTCTTGTCGTGGCTTTTGGGACCATGGGGATGAAACCGGGCCGGCTCGCCACGGAGGAGGACGCTTACGATCCAGACTCCGTTGGGTGCTTCCGCGCTAAGTCGGAAGAGACGATGCAGGAGATTGCGTCGCAGGGAGTCCGCGCCTCGGTGATCCGCCTGCCGCCGTCGGTGCATGGCGACGGCGATCACGGCTTCGTGCCGGCCCTCATCGGCATCGCGCGGAAAAAGGGTGTCTCGGCGTATGTGGGCGACGGGGCAAACCGCTGGCCTGCCGTCCACCGGCTCGATGCGGCCCGCCTCTTCAGGCTGGCGCTGGAAAAGGGGACTGCGGGGTCTCGGTATCACGGGGTCGCCGACGAGGGCGTGCCGGTCCGAGAGATGGCGGAGGTCATCGGCCGACGCCTGAACCTGCCGGTCGTCTCCAAGTCTCCCGAAGAAGCCGCCAAACAATTTAGCTGGCTCGCGGCCTTCCTGGGTGTCGACAACCCGGCATCCAGCAAACTGACTCAGAAACGGCTGGACTGGCACCCCAGCCATCCGGCGCTTATTCCCGATCTCGAACTGGGTAGTTACTTCAAAAAGTAAAACAAAGGAGAAAAATTATGAAAGTATTCGTCACAGGAGCCAGCGGCTTCATCGGCTCCGCTGTTGTTCAGGAATTACTCGGCGCGGGCCATCAGGTGCTTGGCCTGGTGCGCTCCGAGGCGTCCGCTCAGTCTTTGATTGATGCAGGTGCCGAGGCGCATCTGGGAACGCTTGAGGATTTGGACAGCTTGAAGCGCGGCGCAGCAGCGTCGGACGGCGTTATTCATTTGGCCTTCGACCACGACTTCTCGCACTTTGTAGAAAACTGCGAGAAGGACAGGCGAGCCATTGAAGCGCTCGGCAGCGCACTGGAAGGCACAGGCCGTCCCCTCATCATTACTTCCGGGACCGGAATAGGGAGCGCTGCGCCGGGTCAGCCCGCGACCGAAGAAGTCTTTAATACCAGTTATCCAAATCCCCGTGTCGCTTCGGAGATCGCAGGCGCTTCGCTGTCGGCGGCCGGCGTCAACGTGTCAGTGGTGCGTCTTCCCCAGGTTCACAACACGGTCAAGCAGGGCCTCGTCACTCCCTTAATCGCCGTCGCCCGCGAGAAGGGCGTCTTCGCGTATGTGGGCGACGGGGCAAACCGCTTGTCGGCGGCGCATGTTCTCGATGTTGCCCGTCTTTACCGGCTCGCTTTGGAGAAGCATGAGGCAGGCAGCCGGTATCATGCGGTCGCGGAAGAGGGAGTGCCGTTCCGCGACATCGCCGAAGTCATTGGCCGAGGCTTACAGGTGCCGGTAGTTGCCCTGTCTCCAGAGGAGGCGGCAGCCCATTTCGGATGGATGGGCATGTTTGCTGGTCTTGACCTTCCCGCGTCAAGCGCGATCACGCGGGAAAAGCTTGGATGGAACCCGACTGGGCCGGGAATGATCGCTGATCTTGAACAAATGCGCTACGAGAACTAAAAGCAAGGAAAAAATTATGAAAGTATTTGTCACGGGAGCCTCCGGTTTCATCGGTTCTGCCGTTGTTCAGGAACTGCTTGGTGCGGGCCATCAGGTCGTCGGCTATGTGCGCTCCGAGGCGTCCGCTCAGTCTTTGATTGATGCAGGTGCCGAGGCGCATCTGGGGACGCTTGAGGATTTGGACAGCCTGAAGCGCGGTGCGACGGCGTCAGACGGCGTCATCCACACCGCCTTCAACCACGATTTTTCCAATTTCGCGGCAAACTTCGAGATAGACCGGCTTGCCATCGAAACACTGGGGGCCGCGCTTGAAGGCTCAGACCGCCCGCTGCTCGTCACTACCGGGCTGGCGCTCGTCGCACCGGGCCGCCTCGCAACCGAAGAAGATGCGTCCCTTCCCCTTTCCCCGACTTATCCCCGCGCTTCGGAAGCGGCGGCGGACGCTCTGGCGGCGCGTGGCGTAAATGCCTCGGTGGTTCGCCTGTCGCCGTCGGTGCACGGCGACGGCGACCACGGCTTTGTACCTGCGCTCATTGGCATCGCCCGTAAGAAGGGTGTCTCGGCGTATGTGGGCGACGGGGCAAACCGCTGGCCCGGCGTACACCGGTTAGACGCGGCGCGTTTGTACCGGATGGCGCTGGAAAAGGGGCCTGCGGGGTCTCGATATCATGGGGTCGCAGAGGAAGGCGTGCCGATGCGGGAGATCGCGGAAGTCATCGGACGGCATCTGAACCTGCCGGTCGTTTCCGAGTCCCCCGAAGAAGCTGGGGAGCATTTTGGATGGATGGCACGCTTCGTCGGGATGGACCTCCCGGCTTCCAGCACGCTCACCCAGGAACGGCTGGGCTGGGAACCTACGCAGCCGGGGCTGATTGCAGATATTGACCACGGAACTTATTTCAAGGGGTAATCGGGTCGACTCATGGACGGAAAATGGGAGGAAGCATGTCAAAGACCATCGTTATCGTCGGGTTTGGGCCGGGCATCTCGACCGCCGTTGCCAGGAAGTTCGGCGCGGAAGGCTTCTCCGTCGCGCTTGTCGCGCGAAACGAGGAACGCCTCGCGGCGGGCGTCGCAGCATTGAAGGCGGACGGAATCGCCGCCGCCGCGTTCCCGGCGGACGCGGGCAACCCTGACGCCATTCGTGCGGCCATTGAGAAGGCCCGCGCCGCGCTTGGCCCGATCACCGTCCTCCATTGGAACGCTTTCGGCGGCTCCGAGGCGGGGGACCTCATGACCGTCGCCCCCGCCGCCGTGCGGGGCGTCTTCGACATCGCCGTTGTCGGGCTTCTGGGCGCTGTCCAAGCCGCGCTTCCTGACCTAAGAAGCACGAACGAAGGAGCCGTTCTCATCACAAACGGCGCGTTCGCGGACACGACCCCGCAGATGGACGAGTACGCCGTCAGCCTGAATTCCATGGGGGTCGCGCTCGCCAACGCGGCGAAATATAAGCTCGTGGGTCTGCTCGCGCAGCGGCTGAAGGGGGACGGCGTCTATGTCGGCGAGGTCATGATCGCCGGCACCATTCAGGGCACCCCCTGGGATACCGGCAATTCCATTGATCCCGCAACGGTCGCGGATCAGTTTTGGGCGCTGTACCAAGCTCGCGGTGAGGTCCGCGCCCGAGTCAGCTGATACGCGGGCCAGCCTAAAGCTGCTTCGACGCCTGAACCGAGACCGGAGACCTCACCCCATCGCAAGCTCCGATACGCAGCATACCCTCTTCTTAACAAGGAGAGGGTGGCAACTTAGGGTTTTATTGGGGGGTTTCCGGGTGAGGTAGCTTCTTTCAAGAGCTTTCTAAGACGCCGCTGCCGGTTCCACTTTGCCGCCCTGTCCTTCCGCATAATTGCGAATGGACTCTAACGCGGCGACGAGACCGTCCATGATTGTCTTGTCTTGGTCCCCGGTTTGCTCGTCCATGCGCTCCGACTGCTCCGGCTTCGGCTGGAACGTCAAATGCACCGTGACTTCGCACTCATCCGCCGCGCCATCAATCTCCAGCCAGCCCAAGTAGCGGTTCTCGCCGTCGGAACCCCATTCCATGCGTCGGTTCGGCGTATCAAGCCGAAAGTAGCCGTCCGAGTCGTAGGCATGGCCCCCCGCTTCTCCCTGGACCCGCACCCTCCCGCCGGGCTGCGCTTCGGCTTTGTGAGTGGTCGGCAGGTACTTCGGCAGGTTAGCGACATCGGAAACGAAGGCGAACACCGCGTCGGGAGACGCTTCAATGGTCAGAGAATGCTCATAATCAGGCATAGGTTTTAGCTCTTTCTAAAGGTTGCTGCCCGCAGTATACCCATATCGGCCGCCCATAAGCCGGGTATACTCTTTGCATTCTCATTCAGCAAGGAACAAGCATCCATGAAAGACCCGCGCGTCGCAAAACTCGCCGATATTTTGATCGGCTACTCCGCCCGTGTCCAGCCCGGCGAGAAGGTACTGGTGGAAGCCTACGATACGCCCGATGACGTTGTCACGGCCCTGGTAAACCGCATCGCCGAGGCCGGCGGCCTGCCGTTTGTGACGACCAAAAGCAACAAAGTTCTGCGGGCGCTCTATCAAAACGCCACGGAAGAGCAGATGCGGCTGACGGGAGAGCTGGAACGGGCGCGGATGGCCGAGATGGACGCTTACTTAGGCGTGCGCGGCGCGGACAACAGCGCAGAGCATTCGGATGTCCCCGATGACAAAATGAAGCTGTACCGAAGCCTCTGGTGGAACCCGGTGCATTCGTTGACCCGTGTCCCGCATACCAAATGGACCGTCCTGCGCTGGCCGACCCCGGCGATGGCCCAGATGGCGGGCCTAAGCACGGAAGCGTTCGAGGACTTCTACTTTGATGTCTGCACGTTTGATTATTCCAAAATGGACGCCGTCATCGCGCCATTAAAAGCCCTCATGGACCGAACCGACACCGTGCGCCTCACGGGAAGCGGAACCGATCTGCGATTTTCCATTAAAGACATCCCTACCATTCCCTGCACAGGCCGGGCGAACATTCCCGACGGCGAGATTTTCACCGCCCCGGTGCGGGACTCGGTCAACGGCACCATCGCGTTCAACACGGCGACCATCTACCAGGGAACCATCTTTGAGGGCGTGACTTTGCGCTTCGAGAACGGCAAAATTATCGAAGCCACGTCGGCAGGCGGCACATCTACTGCGCTGAACGCCATTCTGGACAGCGACGAAGGCGCACGGTATATCGGCGAGTTCTCGCTCGGCTTCAACCCGTATGTCTTGCAGCCGATGAAAGACATTTTGTTTGACGAGAAGATCGCCGGCTCGTTCCACTTCACCCCCGGCGGGGCATATGACGAAGCCTTCAACGGCAACCGCTCAGTCGTGCATTGGGACATGGTCTTCATTCAGCGCCCGGAGTTCGGCGGCGGCGACATCTACTTTGACGATGTTCTCATCCGCCGCGACGGCCAGTTTGTCTTGGACGATCTGCTGCCCCTGAACCCCGACAACTTGAAAACGCTCTAAGGAGCAGGAAGTACCCGTACAGCAGCCGGCTTAACGGAGATGTAGACCGCAGTTATGGTGACAACATCAAGCGAGTGACAGGCGTTGGAGAGGATTGCCATCGGGTTACGGTGCGCTTGATCTCCTCGCCGCTCTGCTGCTCGGCAAGGCGCAGCTCATACATCTTTTGCAGGTTCATCCACAGGTCAGGAGAGGTACCAAGCCATTGGCTTAGGCGCAGGGCCGTATCTGCGGTGAGAGAGCGCTTGCCGCTCAGGATTTGATAGATGCGGTTGGGGGGAACGTGCAGGGTTCGCGCCAGCGCAGTTGCACTCATGCCAAGCTCGGCTAGTTCATCAGCGAGAAACTCGCCGGGATGGATTGGATCGCGTGCCATTTGTCGTTACCTCTTAGGTGTTTAGTGATAGTCGGTAATCTCTATATTGAAAGGCTTCTCATATTCGTCCGGCCACTCGAAGCACAGACGCCATTGCTGATTGATCCGGATGCTGAACTGCCCCTTACGGTTGCCTCCCAACGCCTCAAAGCGGTTGCTGGGCAGCCTCATCAGGTCGTTGCGATTGGCGGCGGCTTCCAGGATGTCGAGGCGTCGTTCTGCTTGGCCTTTGATGGCATGAAACTCTTTCACGCGCTCACCGTCCGCAAAACGCTCTGTACGCTTGTCACGGTACTTCGGCGGCAGAGGCGGCTGTTCGGTATCGTCCATTAAAACAAGGATAGCACAAAAAAACGTTTTACGTCAAGCGTCAATGAATTCTCTTGAAATGCCCGCTGTCCCCCTTCACGGAGGCGCAGGCGACAGGACCGGCGTTGTTACGCCCGAAAGACACCTATGAAAACCTCACTTCCAGCTTTGCTTCTGCTGGCGGCCGCAGTTCTTAGCACAACGGTTCACGCCGCTCCGCCTGCCTCCCAGGCGGACGATGTGCGCGAGGCGGTCTTCCGGGCACTGTTTGTCCGCGCCAAAGCAGTCATGCCGGACGCGAAGGTCTACATTTTAGAGAAAGATGGGCATCTTAGAGAAAGATGGGCATCACCCGCGAGAATGGGGGAACATGAGCGACTTTGACCCCGACGCCGATCTGTTGCAGCGTTTCGGGGACAATGTGCCGCCGGTCGTTCCCATTTCGCGGTCTATGAGCGGCGCATCGCCGGAAGGCGTGTGGCATGGAATTAAAAGTGACAGGCATGGGCCGGTCGTTCAAATCGTCAGTCTGCACTGGCTGAGTGAAACAAGTGTCGAAGCTGAAACCGACATTGAGGCGGATACGCATACGAATAAGGGGCTGCCCTGGGCGGCTGTTTCCATTCCCTATTTAGTTTCTCTCGCTCATGGAAAGTGGATTGTTAAAGAAGACGTTCCGAAGGAATGGCAGCAGGCTGTCCAGGAGGGCGACATCCGCGAAGCGGTTGTGCACGAGCAGCTTGAGGCTGGCGTCTACGGCGCGAAGCCGGAAACGACGCCTTGCTTTCTGTCCTTCGGCCTTTTCTCGGCAGGCGCAAGTGCAGACCCGCCCGACACGTTTATGGAGCGGTTCGCAGGCAGTCCAATTCGCCTGCGAAAAGCGTCTCAGCGCCCCGAATCCAGAACCGGCAAGTCGTACATGCTGATCGGCGTGGAACACGTTCGCTGGGTCAGTGATACCGAAGTAGAGGTAGATGGCAGCGGGACGCGCAGCAATTCTATGAGTTCAGTCAGCATCTTGTACAATGTGACACGCGATAAAAATGGCTGGACAGTTCAGCCTATCTTTGGGCTTTCAATCTAGTTTTGCGGAACTGGGGCAGGCGCAACAGCCGTTGCGCTTCCTGTTGCGGGCGGTATCGGCGACGCGGCTGAGGGCGCTGGCGGCGCAGTTGGCGGCTCTGCAGGGGCGGCGGGAGTAACTAGGGTAGGCGGCAGGGCAGACGCAGCGGGCGGCTGACCGATGGGGGCGGCGGGAAGGACAGGCGTGGCTGGGGCAAGAACGCCGCGCAGGTTTTTGGCCCAGGCAGAAGCAAGAAGGTTGGGAGTTGCGAAGCCGGACCCGGTCGTTTCGGCGGCGTCAACGGTGATAATCGGGGTTCCCGCCAGCGCGAGCGTCGCGTCTCCCGTCGGCAGAGATGTGACTTGAACGGCGTCGGGCGTTTGGGCGGCGGGGCTGTTTGCGAGACGCTCCAAGCGGGCCGTCAGCAGGTCGGCGCGTTCGGCGGCGGTCATGCCGCCGGTCTGCGGGCCGCGCAGCTTCAAGATGACTTTGTCATGCAGGGTCGCAACGGCCACCTGCCCGCCGACCTCAGCGAAATCACGGGTGATGGTCAGCGGCGGATTGGCGGGAATTTTGGTTTCCGGCGCATTGGACGGCCGCCAGTTGACACGCGGCAGGACCTGCTGAAGCCGTTTAGCCCAGAGCGTCGCCGCCTGCACAGGAGTCTCGATCAGGCCGCTGGCCTTGACCGTCGCCGGGTCCACTGTAACGACGCGCCGGCCCAGCGCATAGATGACCGGGTAGCGGTTATAGCGGCTGTTCGCGGGCGGCAGGTACACGACGACATCAGACGGGCGGATGACCGGGTTGCCGAGCAGCGGTTCCACACGGCCCATAATCACGTCCACCCGCTGGGCGGGCGTCAGCCCGCCGGCTGTCCCGCGCAGGCAAAAGATATTGTAGCCGCCGAGCGTCAGATAAGCCGGAGCCGCGCCCATCGCGGCGGAAGCCGTCTGCACCGAGGCGGCCGGCGCAGTTTGAGCCGAAACCGAATTCAGACCGGCGGCTGTCAGGACTGCGCAGCAAAGAACAAAGCGCATAAACTTTCTCCACAAGCCGCAGCAGCGCGGCGATTTTTTCCTACGACGACCGTAGAAGCAAGTATGTTCCTTTGGACGCTTACAAACCGTGCGTCATTATCATTCCCAAGCCGCCGCGCATGATGAACGGCGATAAAATCAGCCCGCACGGCTGGTTCACTTCCACCCGCGCCGTGCCGGCTCCGAGAACCGCGCCCGCGACAACGTCCCCGGTCGTATGGCGACGCAGGCGTATCCGTGACAGCGAAATCAAAGTAGCACCCAAATACCAGAGCGCGGCCTGGTGCGGGTGCAGATCGCTTTCCAGCGTTGCCACGGCAAACGCCGCCGTCGCGTGACCGCTCGGAAAGCTGTCATGGGCGTCCGAGTCAGGCCGCTTCTCCCGCACCAGGCTTTTGATGGCTTCCGCCAGCAGCACACTTGTTCCCAGCGCATCGGCCACGCGCAGGGCATGGCGTGTGCCGTAGCGCCCGTCGGACAGCAGCGGCAGGCCAATCCCCGCCGCGAGATAAATAATGTTGCCGGGTCCCGACGCAAATTTCGCCGCCTCATGGTCCGGCGTGTCCGCGTGCGCCGGCACAGAAATCAGCGTCAGGCAGAGGGCGGCGGGAACAGCATAGGTAAAGTATCGGCGTTTGGGTGGGGTAAGTTTAGAGGGAGTAAGCATAGGCCCAAGTTCGGCGCAGGTTGGCGATGTTCCTGCACAGGACATGCAGATAGGAACCCGGCCATGAATGGCCGGGCTAAAAGGGTACAAAAGCCCTCCGGGCTTGAAGACAAGACGAAGAAACCCAATGCTGTCGGCATTCAGCCCCGGAGGGACTTTGTAATCTATTAGCCCGGCCATTCATGGCCGGGTCTTCTCTGTCCCCCACCGGGTATAATTTCCCCATGACTCCTGAGACACCCGCACGTCCGAACTCGCCGCTTCTCGCCAGCCTCAACGAACCGCAGCAGCAGGCGGTCCTGCACGACCAGGGGCCGGTGCTGATCTTTGCCGGGGCCGGCTCCGGCAAGACCAATGCCCTGACCAAGCGCATCGCGTATCTCATTCAAGAGCGCTACGTTCGCCCGTACAACATTCTCGCCGTGACATTCACCAACAAAGCCGCCGCCGAGATGAAAGAGCGTATCGCCAATTTAGTCGGCGACACGGCCATGCGCGAGCTATGGGCCGGCACGTTCCACTCCCTCTGCGCCCGCTGCCTCCGCGAGCGCGGGAGTATGATTGGCCTAGACAAAAACTTCGTCATCTACGACGACGGCGACCAGATTTCTCTCGTCAAAGAAGCCGTCCGCGAGCTGAGTTTGGACGACAAGCAGTATGCCCCCCGCGCCGTCCTATCCGCCATCTCTAAAGCCAAAGAAACCTTGCAGACGCCCGACGACATCTTGAACGACTTCACCGCGTCCCCCTATGAGCGGGCCGTGGGCAAGGCGTATGCGCTGTACCAGCAGAAGATGACGATCTCCAACGCTTTAGACTTCGACGACCTGATTATGAAGACGGTCCAGCTTCTGCGGGAGTCGGAGAAGGCCCGCGAGCATTACCAGAACCGCTTTCACTATGTCCACTGCGACGAGTTCCAGGACGTGAACGACAGCCAGTATCAACTGCTGACCCTATTTAGCGGCAAGCACAAAAACATCTGCGTCGTCGGCGACGACGACCAATGCGTCGTCGAAGGCACCCCCATCCTGACCCCTTCCGGCTACGTCCCCGTCGAGCAGATACGCGAAGGCGATACGGTTTTAGCCGCCTGCGGCGGCCCGCATCTTGCCCCCGCCGTTGTCGAGAAAGTCATGGTCAATGACTACGCCGGGCCAGTCCGCAACATCCAGACGCAACAGGGCGCAACCGTGCGGGTCACGCCGAACCATGTAATGTTCGGCTTGCCTGTGCAAGACGCGCCAATTGATGAGTTCCATCGAATAGGCATAGATTGGGAAATCAGTCCCAATGATGAAGAATGGGAGCCTTTAGAGGCCAGCATTACACTTGAAATGTACTGGCAAGAGAATACTGGCAGTAGTCCCGGCGAAGGAGGACCAGTCACGAAGTTTCCTGATGAAACTGTGTTTCATGTTATGACACCTGATGGCGGCTCCTATGGTGGTTCACCAAGTTATGACGACGCTTTGCTGAATGTTAAAAAAGCGCAGAGCTATATCAACGCCCCCGTGTGCATCGCTTATTCGTTAGGCGAAGTTGCAATGCTCGCTTTGCCCTCGGAACAAGTTAATCCGTGGTTTCGCTTGCCGGTTGTTGCCGAAGGCCAAGAAAAGCGTGGGAATGAATTCCTACGCTGTGGGGCGAAGCGCCCAGTGTCCGCCTTCGCGGACAAGGATAATGACGGTCAGAACGGCGGCGCGGTAGTATCTTCTGTCCACGAAGGTGGACAATCGGCGTCTGCGCCCCACAGCGTAGGAATTCATTCCCACGCTCCTACGGTGCTTTCCTCTCAAATCACGTCCATCACCGACGAGGAATACACGGGCAAGACCTATGACCTGTCGGTTGCGGGTCTCCGCAATTATGTCGCTGGGGGAATTGTCGTTCACAATTCCATTTATGCGTTCCGGGGCGCGAATGTCCAGATCATCTTAAACTTTGAGCGCGATTTCCCCAACGCCACCATTATTAAATTAGAGCAGAACTACCGCTCGACGCGGACCATTCTCGACGCCGCCTACCATGTCGTCCGCAACAACCGGGGACGGGCGGACAAGCGGCTGTGGACGGAGAACATTGAAGGCGAAAGCATTGCGCTGGTGGAAGCGCCCAATGAAGTGGAGGAAGCCGTCGCCGTCGTCAATGTCGTCCGCGAGGGGACGATTGGCGGGGACCGAAACTACAAGGACTTCGCCGTGCTGTACCGGGCCAACTCGCAGTCACGGGCTTTAGAAGAGCAGTTCATCAATTACCGAATCCCGTACAAGATTGTCGGCGGCGTCCGGTTCTATGAGCGGCGCGAGATCAAAGATTTGATTGCCTACTTGCGGGTGCTGATGAACCCATATGACGGGCTTTCGATGCGCCGGATTATCAATGTCCCGGCGCGGGCCATCGGCACGACGACTGTAGAAAAGATCAACGTGTTTGCCGGGCGCTACGAGATCGCCTTCTGGGACGCCTGCCGCCGGGCGAATGAAATAGATTTACCGGCACGGGCCAAGAACAGCATCCATGCGTTTGTCAAGATTGTGGAGTACCTAAGCGCCAAGCGCGATACCCAGCCGGTCTCGGCCCTGGTGCAGAACATTTTGGATACCACGGGCTACTTGGCCGATCTCAAGAAAGACCGGACGCCGGAAGCGGAGTCGCGGGTGGAAAACGTCGGCGAGCTGATTTCCGTCGCCAAAGAGTTTGAGCAGCAGCAGTCCGGCGAGGACGGCAACCCGTCGCTGTCGGCGTTTCTCGAAAACGTCTCGCTTGTCTCCGACATTGACTCACTCGAAGATACGGCCAATTCCGTCACCATGATGACCCTGCACGCCGCCAAAGGCTTGGAGTTCCCCGTCGTCTTCCTGACGGGTTTAGAGGAAGGCATCTTCCCGCACTTCCGGGCCATGAGCAGCCAGACCGAGCTGGAAGAAGAGCGGCGCTTGTGCTACGTCGGCATTACCCGCGCCAAAGAAGAGCTGTTCATGTCGTATGCCGGCTCACGCATGATCTTCGGCAACACCCAGCGGAACCCCGTCTCCCGCTTCGTCTCCGAAATCCCGATGGGCCTCTTTTTGGCGAAATCGTCGCGCCGGGGCGCGATTGAAGACTACACGCCGACCCTCACCGAAGGCAGCCGCCGCCCGGAGTCACAGACCGCGCCGAAATGGGACGATTTGGCCCGCGACTCCGCCCGCAAAGCCGCCGCCGCGCCGTCAAACCCGAAAGCGCTGCCGTTTGCGCTCGGCGAGAAAGTCCATCACGCGGCGTTTGGCGACGGCTTCGTCGTCGGCTTCGACAGTCCCACCATCGTCAAAGTCCAGTTCATGGGAGCCGTCGGCATGAAAAAGCTCGACTTAGGCTTCGCCAAGCTAGAGAAAGCATAATTCGCAGAAGGAGAAACCAATGATTGAACTGCCGCCTGATTTGGAACATCAACTTCGTGAGCAAGCCGCTCTTGACGGCAAAAATGTCAACGACTATCTGCGCCTCATTTTGCAGCAGGTGCCTCGCGCGGATGGCACGGCAAAATTGCTCAAGCCAGAGGATTATCCGGACGAAGGCAAAGACTGGACGGAAGAAGACCTGCAAATTGATTTAGACTGGGCGATGCGTCAAAGGCCAACGGCATGATTGTTATTGCTGATGCGGGGCCGTTGCTGCATCTATTTTGGGTAGATGCTTTGGCTTGGGCGTTACCGCCGCAGGAAGTTATCGTCGTAGAAACGGTGTGGCTTGAGGTTGAGCGGTATGCGCCGGACGCTTTACGAGACGAACGCTTGGGGCGTATTCCCGACATTATTGCTGTTCCAGCACTTTTGGCGGAGCGGCAGCTCGATTCTGGGGAAGAAGCGTCGCTCGCCTACGCTCTGACGCAACCCAACCAATCCGCTACTTTAGTGCTTTCCGATGACCAGCAGGCACGCCGGGCGTGTCAAGCACTGTCATTGCCGGTGACGGGTACACTTGGCCTCATCTCGGCGGCATTCCAGCGAGGCGACGTTTCTAAAGACACCGCTCAAACTGCTCTCATTGAGCTGCCGACACGAGGGCGTTTCTATGTGAAACCGGCGCTGATTGCTCGGACTATTGAAACGCTGAAAACTCAACCATGAACATTATCTTAACGTCCGTTGAAGACGGATTAGCGGGTGATTGGGAGCATTTCGTCGTCGGCTTCGACAGTCCCACCATCGTCAAAGTCCAGTTCATGGGAGCCGTCGGCATGAAAAAGCTCGACTTAGGCTTCGCCAAGCTAGAGAAAGCATAATTCGC
>JAABUZ0100004661.1_pt1 | contig 18703 bp, 12 predicted proteins | sample 5562091 | NCBI WGS metagenome assembly JAABUZ01 (sample SAMN12813069, study PRJNA571459) | rock metagenome | isolation source: Antarctica rocks | place: Antarctica: Victoria Land, Linnaeus Terrace sud | collected 2015-12-21 | reverse complement strand
TCGGCGCACTCGAGTGCGCCGAGCAGCACGTCCACCGCGGCCGCGCCGGAGCCGTCGTGCACCGCGAGCCGGACGTACAACGCCTCGCACAGCTCGCGCCCCTCGAACCAGCGGTCGGTCCGCCCGGCGACCAGCGCCCGCACGCGGTCGTCGTGCACGCGCGCGCTGGGCACCGCGCCCAGGTCCAACTCGGCGAGCCCGGCCCCGGCGAGCGCGCCGGCGTGCACGTCGGCGTGGGCGAGCGTCTCGGCCAGCGCCACGGCGGCGGCGTACAACTCGAGCGCGCCGGCCGCGTCGCCGCGCTCGCGCGCGACGTTGGCGAGGTTGTACAGCGCCGCGAGGCGGTACGGTTCGTTCGCGATCGCCGTGAAGAGCTGCCGCGACTCCTCGAACCGCTCCTGCGCCCCGTCGAAGCGGCCCGTCTTGAGGAGGAGCACGCCGAGGTTCATCGACGCGATCCCGGCAAGGTCCGTCGCCCGGATGTCGCGCCCGATCGAGAGCGCGGTCGCGTACGAGATCTCAGCCCCGGGCGTGTTGCCGGCCCGGTCGCACGCGACGCCGATGTTGATGTGGCAGCGGAGTTGCCCGTAGTGATCGTCCAGGCGCGTGAAGATGTCGAGCGCCCGCCGGTAGTGCGGAACGCCGTCGGCCGGACTCACCTCGACGACCGTCGTCCCGAGCCGCATCGCGGCGTCGGCCTGCAGCCGCAGGTTGCCGAACCGCTCGGCCTCCTCGTTCGCCTGGCGCGCGATCCGCGCGGCCTCGGACCCGTCGCCGCGCCGCCCGTGCGCCGTCGAGATCATGATCAGCAACGGCACGATCTCCTCGTCGGCGCCGGCCGCGCGCGCCTCGGCGAGCAGCGCGGTGCACGCGTCGGCCACCTGGCCCGCGGGTGCCCCGCGCTGCAGCCGAAGGCGCTCGCCCATCCGGCGCCCCGCGCGCAGGATGCCGAGCTCCGCCGCCCCGCTCGCGAACGTCGTGAGCACGGCGTCGCAGGCACGTTCCGCGTCGGCGTAGCGGCCGCGGATCTCCGCGATCTGCGCCGTGCGCCACTCGACGTCGGCCATCTCGCGCAGCGTGCCCGCGTGCCGGTGCGCCATCTCGAACAGCTCGGCCGCGCTCTCGTACGCGTAGAGTCCGGCCGCGCGCGCGCCGGCCGTCATCGCGGTGCGATACGCGTCCGCGGCGCACCCGGCCCGGTCGAAGTGGAGTGCCACCTCGGCCGGCGCGTGATTGCCGTGCGACTCGATCGCGCGCCCCACGCGTTCGTGGATGCGACGCAGCCGCAGCGGGTTGATCCCTTCCTGCAACACCCGCGTTAGGAGCGAGTGCGCGAACGCGATCGCCGTCGGCGAGAGTTCCGACGGCACGAGCACCGCGGACTCCATCCCGGCATCCAGCGCGTCGAGCACCGCGTCCTCGTCGCCCGCGCACGCCGCGACCAGCGTCTCCGGGTCGAACTCGCGTCCCAGCACGGCGGCCACCGCCAGCACGTCGCGGCGACGCCGGTCGAGCCGGGCCACCCGCCGCGCGAGCAGGTCGTGGATCGCGCGTGGCATCGCTGCGTCCGGCGCGGCGTCGAAGGTCCACACGCCCTCGGCGTAGGTCAGGCGCTCGTCTTCGGCGAGCGCCCGCAGGGTCTGCAGGGCGAAGAACGAGTTACCCTCGCTCTGCGCGACGAGGTAGGCGAGCAGCGCGGGCGCCGGGTCCTGGCCGCCGAGCGCGGTCCGCAGCCACTGCGCCAGGTCTGCCTCGGTGAGCCGCGCGAGCGGCATCTCGCCGTAGCAACTGGCGCGAGAGAACCGGCCGCGGCGCGCGTCGCCGGCGGCGTCGAGGTCCTCGGTGCGGATCGTCAGACAGATCAGGAGCCGCTGCGTGTCGAGCCGCCCGACGAGGTACTCCAGCGCCTCCCAGGTCGCCACGTCCGCCCACTGCACGTCGTCGAGCACGAGGACCAACGGCCGGGCCTCCGACGCGAGGCGCAGGAACAGCTCGAGCTCGTCGAGGAGCGCGTGGCGCGTCCCTGACTCGAGCCGCACCGCGTCCGCGCTCCCCGCCAGCTCCGGCACCAGGCGCGCGAGTTCGCGCCAGCGCTGCGCGGGTACGATACCGGTACGCAGCACACCGCGGACGATCTCGATCCACGGCGCGTACGGCGCGCGCACGTCGGCCTCGATGCATCGGCCCGTGATGAGCGAGCCCGCCCGGACCCCCACGTCCGGCGCGAGTTGCTTCACGAGCGTCGACTTGCCGACGCCCGCCTCGCCGCAGACGGCGACGACGTGCGGGCGTCCCTGCGCGGCCGCGTCGAGCAGTTCGCGAAGCCGCGCGCGTTCGGCCGTCCGGCCGACGAAGCACTCGAGCAGCAGGTCGCGGCGCCGGTCGGCGTCCGTCGATCCCGCGCTCACCGCGTTCCGTCCGGCGCGCTTCGCGTTGTACAGCGCCGCGTCCGCGGCCGCGAACAGCGCCTCGAGCTCCCCGGCGTGCTGGGACAACGCTGCCACGCCGATGGACAGCGTCACCTGCACCACGCCCGGCCCGTCGCGCCGCGGGACCAGCGCGCGGGCGACCGCGGAACGCAAGCGCTCCGCGACGGTGCGCGCCTCGTCCAGCCGCGTACCCGGCAGGAGCACGATGAACTCGTCCCCGGCGTACCGCCCCGGGTGGTCGCTCGGCCGCGTGTGCGCGCGCAGCTGGTCGGCCACCATGCGCAGGACGTCGTCGCCCTGCAGGTGCCCGAACGTGTCGTTGACGAGCTTGAAGTGATCGACGTCGATTACGAGCAGCGACACCGGCCGCCCCGTGGTGCGGCGCGCCGCGAGGATGCGTTCGGCCGTGTCGCGGAACGCGCGGCGGAGCGGAAGCCCCGTCAGGTCGTCGAGCGCGTCCGTTCGCACCGCGTGCGCGGAGGTCCCCGCGGCCCCATCCGCCGTTGGGTCCGCGGACGGCGCCGCGGGGACCTCCGCGGGTACGTCCGTGGACGGCGACTCGCGAGTCGACCACTCGGCCACCACCGCCTCGAACCAGGCGAACACCTGCGGGTCGAACATCGTCCCGACGTCGCGGCGCATGATGTCCAGCGCCTCCACGTGGGTGAGCGCCCGCTTGTACGACCGGACGGACGACAGCGCGTCGTACACGTCAGCGACGCACAGAATGCGCGCGGTGAGCGGGATCTGCGCGCCCGCGAGGCCATGCGGGTAGCCGCGCCCGTCCCAGCGCTCGTGGTGCGCCTCGATGAGCGGGCGCACGTCCCACGGGAACTCCACGTCGGCGAGGATTTCGACCCCTGCGGTGGTGTGGCTGCGCGTGAGCGCCCACTCCTCGTCGGTGAGCTTCCCCGGCTTGTTGAGCACCGCGGGCGGGATCACGATCTTGCCGACGTCGTGCAGGAGCGCGCCGATGCGGAACCAGAACATGCTCTGCGCGTCGAAGCCGTGTGCCGGGCCGGCGTGCTCCGCGACGAGGCACGCGAGGTCGGCCACGCGCTGGCAGTGGCCCTGGGTGTAGCGGTCCTTGGCCTCAATGCTCTCGCCCCAGCGCCGGGCGACTTGGAGGAACTGCTCTTCCAGGCCGCCGAGCCGCCGATCCACGTCCGCGAGTTCGGCGCGGGCGCGGAGCTGCGAGAACAGGCGGTGCGCCCGGTTGAGGTGCTGGAGCACGTCGCGGTTCTTGCCCACGCGCCGCGCGAGATCGCCCCGCTCGCGCGCGATCTCCGCCTGAACCAGCAGATCCTGTCGCGCGGTGGCCATCTCGTCCGCGCGCACGAAGTGCCGCTCGGCGCCCGGGAAATCGCCCGCCTCGCGGGCGATGACGCCGAGCAGCTTGGTCGCCTGACAGATGACGCCGGGGTCGCCGATACTCGCCGCGCCGTCGATCGCGCGCGTGACCGCGACCTGCGCGCGACTGAACTCGCCCTGCGCGACCCACAGCTCGGCGATGTTCGCGTCGATGGCCGTGCGCGTGCCGACGTCGCCCGCGAGATCGCAGACCTGGGAGGCTTCGACGAGTGCCTGCTCCGCCGCGTTCCAGTGCCCACGCGCCGTGTGCAGGCGCCCGAGGTTGTTGAGAGCGACGGCGACGTCGTGCGTGAGGCCGAGGACGCGGTATTCCACGAGGCTCATTTCGTAGTGCCGCTGCGCCACGTCGTAATCGCCGCGGGCGTTCGCGAGCACGCCGAGGTTCTGCGCGGTCATCGCGGCGAGCATCGCGTTGCCGCCCTGAAGCGCGCGCGCGCGCGCCAGCAGGTACAGCCGCTCCGCTTCGTCCAGCCGGCCCGTCTGCCAGTGCACAATCGCCTGGACGTTGATGGCGTACCCGGCTTCCGATTCGTCGCCCGACGCCTCGGCGATTGCGACGGCGAGCGTCAGACAGTCGAGCGCCGCGTCCGGATCCCCGCCCATCTGATGGGAGCGCCCGACCCAGCGCGCGATCGACGAGGCGTACCTGCGCGCGTCGTCGGCCCCGTCGAGTGCGTAGAGCGCCTGCTCGAAGGTGGCCCGCGCCACGGCGTGTTGCCCCTGGCGCTCCTCTTCCTGCGCCCGCGTGATCAGCTCGACCGCGCGCGCCGAGGGCGGGCCGGCGTCGGCCGGCACGAGGCGGAGGCGGGACGTGCGGGATGGGACGTGCGCGAGCGCGGGCATGCGCGGAGGGCGGGACGACGGACGACGGAGGCGCGACTGGACGGGCCCGCAGAGAGGGCCCGGATAAGACGGCCATGTCGTCGCGCCGTGACATCGCGCGGCTTCGACCCGCCCACCGCCGCGAACGGCCGGACGCACGCGCGGGCCGGGTCGGCGTCCGCTCTCGAACTCGAACGGAGCGGTCGGGCAGATGCCCGACCGCTCCGTTTGTTCCGGGACCGCGTCGGCCTAACGTGTCGTCAGCCGACGAGGACGGTGTAGCCGGAGAAGTGCTTGATGCGCCGGTACAGGGTGCCCTTCAACGTTCCCGTCCCGAGCGACCAATCGGTGTTCGACTCGTCGATACAGGTGCCGCCGGTGGTCGGGCACCAGCCGATGACGCCGTCCTTGTGCGCGGGCACGCCGCTCGCGGCAATCCAGAGCCAGTTGGTCAGCGCCGGTGCAAAGCGGAGGTCGGGCGCGAAGGTCGCCACGGCACGGCCGTTGGTCCCCCGCCACACTTTGACGGTGAGCGTGATCGGCGCGGTGGCCGGTACGCAGGGCGCGTCCCAGAGCGTCGGACCGTAGCCCGAGGTGGCCGGATTGCAGACCGAGTGCGCCAGGAGCTGCACGCCGCCCTGCCGGCCGAGGGCGAGCTGATTGTCGACCTTCGGATCGAACGTGACGGTCGCGACCGCGGTGTCGCCGCGCATGACCACGCCGTCCGGCGTCGCCGACGCCGCGAACGGATGCGCCAGCGCCGTGATCAGCGCCGCCGGCGGGGGTGGGGCGGGCGCCCGCGATGTCGTAGGCGCGGCCGCCGGCGCGGTCGGGCTATCGGAGCAAGCGGCCAGGGCGGCGGTGAGCGCGGCCGTGCCGAGGGCGAGCGCCGGGGTAGCGGCGCGCAGCGCGCGGCGCACGGTGGTGAGGGCGCGGTGCGTCACCGCCTGTTCCAGGAGACGAGGTAGCCCGAGAAGTGGTTGACCGTGAACGTCACCGTCCCCTTGTCCATCGTGATCGACGTCGGCTCGAACTCGTCGACCAGCGCCGTGCCCGACGTTTGGTCCAGGCGCGTCGGATCGGCGAAGTAAGCGCCCTGGATTCCCGCCACGGACGTGAGGTTGGGCACGACCGTGCCGGCCGTCGGGTGCTGGATGGTGAGCGGCTGCGCGAAGGTCCCGTGCGGCTGGAAGTCGTAGGCGACGATGGCGCCGGGCAGGCGCGTGATGCTAAACGTCGTGTCGCCGGCGACCGCGCCTGCCGGGACGATGAGCTTGATGCCGTTCGGGATCTGGAGGCTACCACCTGCCGCGCCGATGACCGCGCTGACTGTCACCTGGCTGACGGGCTTCGCCCACGTGACCGCATACACCCCCGTGCTGGTCGCGGTCGTCGGGGCCGGCGCCTTGCCGGACGACGCGCCCGCGACGCGTGTGGCCGCGCTCGGGCTCGTGGGGGCGTCGGAGCAGGCGGCCAGGACGGCGGTGAATGCCGCGGTGCCGAGGGCGAGCACCGGGGTGGCCACGCGCACCGCGCGGCGGAGAGACGTGAGGACAGTCATCGCTCAGGCCCCCGTACGGTTGGAGGTCGGGGCGGCGCCGGCGGGGCCGATCGCCGGAGCAACGCGGGCGATGTGGCGCGTGCGCGGCAGCCGTTGGCTGCTGTTGCGACGTGTCGACATATGCGTCTTTGCTGTGGAAGCAGGGTGGGGCGAGGCGCGCCGACGGAGTTGTCGACGGCCTCGGGGCGAGGTATCGGTCCGCGGGCGCGCGCACTTGAGCGCGGCGCGTGGGGCCGGAGCCCGAACGCGACACGGGGGGCCCCGTCGCCGGTGGCCCCCGCCCGTCTCGACCCGCGAGCGACGACGTGCCGAATGCAGCCCTAATGCAGCGTCGATGAGGGCAGGGCTTCGGCGAGCGCAGCAGCAGTCGTCCGCAGCTCGTCGACGACGCCGGTGCGGAAGCCGGCCCGCGCGAGGCGGTCGGCCGCCTCGCCATACCAGCGCAGGCGCCCCGCGGGCCCCTCGGCCACCCGCTGCCACACCGCGGCGGGGAAGCTCGTCCGCCGCAGGTCGGCCAGGAGCGTCGCCGCGTCGTGCACCTCGTGCGCCGCGAAGGCCCAGCGCGCGGCGTCGGGCGCATCCGCGAGGCGGGCGAGGGCGTCGTGCTTCTGCTCCTCGTGCGACAGCTCCACCCCGTCGTCGTCGAAGCGGCGGCGGGCGACGCCAAGGACCGCGCGCACCGCGTCGGGGCCGAACTTGTCGGACAGGCGCTCGTGGACGCCGTCCTCGCTCGCGCCGTCGCGCAGCATGTCCTCGACCGCGTGGCGGAGGACGCCGGCGACCACCGTGTCCTCGTCGCAGCCGTAGCGGGTGAGGATCACGGCCACGTTGGCCGGCGCCGTGAAGTAGGGCGCCCGCGCGCCCTTGCGCACCTCGCGGTCGTGGTGCTTGGCGGCGAAGGCGAGCGCGTGGTTCACGCGGTCGGAGTATCCGGGGGCGGCCATCGCGGGGAGTGTAACACGCCCGTGGGCGTCGCGGAGGATGGCGGCGCTCCTCCGCGACGTGTCTACGCCGCGAACCACCCGACGACCCGCGCCAATCCCGCCGCGTCGTCCCCGTCGAACGCACCCGCGCGCTCGCTGTCCACGTCCAACACCGCCACGAGCGCGCCCGCGGCGTCCCACACCGGCACGACGATCTCGCTCCGCGACCGCGCGTCGCACGTGATGTGTCCCGGGAACGTCTCCACATCCTCCACCACTACCGTCCGCCCCTCGGCCGCCGCCGTCCCGCACACGCCGCGGCCGAAGGCGATGTCGAGGCAGCCGAGCGTGCCCTGGTAGGGGCCGACGCGGAGCAGGCGGCCGGGGTCGATGACGCGGTAGAAGCCGGTCCACAGGTGCCCAAACGCGTGGTGCACGAGGCAGCTCACGGTGGCCATCCCGGCGATCGCGTCGGCGGCGGGGGCGAGCCCCGCGAGCACGGCGCGCACGTGGACGTCGAGCTGGGTGTAGGCGTCGGGCTTGGGGAGGTGACGCAGGTCGAGCGTGGTTTCGGCCATTCCGATCGGTCGCAAAGGATGGGTGGCCCCCCGCTTGCGCGGGGGTGACGGCAGGAAGACTGTCACCCCCGCGCAAGCGGGGGGCCACCCGTCCCCACGACATCATCCGCAGGCGCGTCATCGCGGCGCTCCTCGCCGGTGCGGCGGTCGGGCGTCTCGCGGCGCTGCCCATCGCGGCGCTCCTCGCCCGTGCGGCGATCGGCGGCGGGGGCGGCGGGGATGACGCGCGGGAGCGTGAACGCGAACACCGAGCCGTGGCCCTCCGTGCTCGTCGCGAGCGTGAGGTCGCCGCCCATGCCGCGCGCGAGGTCGCGGCTGATCGCGAGCCCGAGCCCGGTGCCTTCCTGCTGCCGCGCGTACCCCGCGTCGAGCTGCACGAACGGCTCGAAGATCCGCGCCCGATCCTCGGCCGGGATCCCGCGCCCCGTGTCGCGCACCCGCAGCACGGAGATCGGGCCCGTGCCCCCCTCCTCCGCCCGCGCCTCGAGCGTCACGTGGCCCCCGGCGTCGGTGAACTTGGCCGCGTTGCCGAGCAGGTTGAGCAGCACCTGGGACGCCTTCTCCCGATCGGCCCACGCGACGAGGGCGTGCGCCTCGGGCACCTCCAGCGCGAAGGTGATGCCCTTGGCCACGAGCTGCGGTTCGACGAGCGGGGCGACGTCGTGCGCCAGCTCGGCGACGTCGAACTCGGTCGGGCGGTAGTCCACGCGGCCGGCCTCGATGCGCGCCAGGTTCAGGACGTCGTTGATGAGGCCGAGCAGGTGACGTTGAGCGCGCTGGGCGCGGTGGAGCGCCTCGCGCTGCTCCTCCGTTACCGGGCCGTGCAGGCCGAGTTCGACGAGCTGGACGTGGCCCGAGATGGCGTTGAGGGGGGTGCGCAGCTCGTGGCTCATCGTCGCGAGGAACTGGCTCTTCGCGCGGCTCGCGGCGGCGGCCTCCGCGCTCGCCCGTTCGGCGTCGGCGCGCGCCCGCCGTTCGGCGACGAGGAGCTGCTCGCGCTCCGCCTCGAGCGCGCGCTGCGCGGTGACGTCGGTGTTGGTGCCGAACCAGCGGAGGGCGGGGCCGTCGCCCGCGGCGCGGATCGGGTTGGCCCGCGAGAGGAACCAGCGCCACTCCCCGGTGGCCGAGCGCAGGGGGAAGGTGTCCTCCCACGGCGTGCCCGCGGCGACGGCGTCCCGGAATCCGGTGATGAAGCGGTCCACGTGGTCGGGGTGGTGCACGGCCTGCCACCCCCAGCCCTGCATCTCCTCCGGCGTCGTCCCGGTGTAGTCGTACCAGCGCCGGTTGTACCAGAAGATCCACCCCGCCGCGTCGGCCATCCAGGCGAGCTGCGGCAGGTTGTCGGCCATCTCGCGGAACTCGGCCTCGCTGCGGCCTAACGCTTCGCGCGCGGCCTCGCGCTCGGCGAGGATGCGGCCGCGGTCGGCGGCCAGGCGGTAGGCCGCGGCGCCGGCGCGCGTGAGCGTGGTGACCATGACCACGTTGAAGGCGAGCACGAGCCCCGCGACGCCCTCGCGCGACGCGAACAGGTCGAGTTCCTCGCCGCGGAGCCGCAGCCAGCCCAGGAGGAGCGGGACGAGCACGGTCACGGGCAGCGCGCGCCGGAGCAGAAGCGCGCCCGCGTCCTCCCCCGTGAGCAGGCGCGCGACGCCGCGGGCCGGGCGCGCGAGCGCGACGCCGACGGCGAGCAGCGTGAGCGCGACGGCCGTATTGAGCGCCATGCCCGCGAGCAGTCCCGAGGGGTTGTACAGGCGCTGGACGCCGAACACGTAGCCGACGAGGGCGAAGTACGGGACGAGCAGCCCCGCGCCGGTGCACGCCCACCGCACGACGCGTCCGACCCGCGCGGCCGCGCTCCGCCCCGCGAGGGCGGGCGCGTCGAGCAGGAGGAGCGAAGCGCCGAGGAGGAGGACCGTGAGCGTGGTGTTGGCCGCGACACGGCCGAGCGGTGCGAGGTCGCTGGCCGGGTGGGCGGCGAGGACGGCACGCGCGAACAGGAGGTGGTCGACGCCGACGTCGCGCCCGGAGAGCCATTCGATGCCGATCGCGAGGGCGAGAAGGCTTGCGACGGCGGCGCAGACGCGGGCCACGGTGCGCGCCGCGCGTGAGGCGACCGGCGCGCCGTCGCGCGGGCGGAGGAGCCAGAGGGCGACGCCGAGGAGGAGGATGGCGCTCGCGCTGTTCGGCAGGGTCACCGCAGGACCCACCAGCCCGCGGGCGATGACCGCGCTGCCGAACGCCCACCCGACCAGCACCCCGCTCCCGATCGCGATGGCCGCGAGCGCGCCCGCCGCGGGGAGCGCCCGATAGAATCGGCGCCCCGAGTGACCGGTCACGCGCGCGACGGCGACAGGGCGATCGGTGGACGGCGGCGACATCGGGCTCGGTGGGACGCGGCGGGGGTTGGGGTCAGATGCTCGCTTGCAACTGCCGGACGAACAGTAGGTCGAGCAGAAACAGCGCGGCGCCCTGCACGACGACGCCGAGCCCGGCGCCGAGCGGGGCGTAGCGCCGGCCGAAGAGCCAGCCGCAGAGGGCGAGGGTGACGCCGACGGCGACGTAGCCGGCGTCGAGGCCGAGGTTGAGCCAGAGGACGCGGTCGAGCTGGCGGGCGCTCGCGTAGTCGCGCAGGGCGAGGCCGCGCTGGCCCCAGAGGGCGAGGAGCAGGTCGATGGCGCCCCACGCGGCGGTCTGGACGGCGAACTGGCGGAGCAGGGCGGGGGAGCCGGTCGTGCGCTGGAGGGCTTGGAGGGCGAGGAGGAGGGTACCGGCCAGCGTGCTGCCCGCGCCCCAGATGAGGAGGCGCAGCAGGTGGGCGCGTTCGAGTTGGAGGAGGGTGTCGGCGAACATCGTGGAATAGTAGGGTGGGTGGTGGCCTGTCCGTCACGCCCCCGCGCGCCCACCCCTGCCTAACACCCGGCCAGACCATGCTCCTCCGCCTCACCCCGTCCGGCCTCTACTCCCCGCCCTCCGACCTTCACCTGGAAGCCCGCGACGCGCCGGGGACCGTCTTCGTCTCGCACGCCCACAGCGACCACTGCTCCCGCGCCGCGCGCATTCTCTGTACCCCGGAGACCGCCGCCCTCCACGACGCGCGCCGCGGCGCGCGGGACGCGCTGACCCTGCGCTTCGGCGAGACCGCCGCCGTCGCCGACGCCGCCGTCACCCTCACGCCCGCCGGCCACGCCCTCGGCTCCGCGATGCTCGTCGCCGAGTCGGCAGAGGGGCGGCTCGCGTACACGGGCGACTACAAGCTGCGCCCCAACCCATTCTCGCCTCCGGCGACCATCCCGCGCGTCGACGAGCTGGTGATGGAGTGCACGTTCGGCGAGCCGCGCTACCGCTTCCCGCCGGAGCCCGAACTGCTCGAGCGGCTGTTCGGTTTCGTCGACGACGCGCTCGCCGACGGCGCGACGCCCGTGCTGCTCGCCTACGCGTTAGGCAAGGGGCAGGAGGTGCTCTGGCACCTCACGCGGCGCGGGTACGACGTCGTGCTGCACGGGGCGATCGCCAACCTGTGCGACCTGCACGTGCGCCTGGGCTACGACTTCCCCGGCCCCGGAACGTGGGGGCGCTACGAGCGCGGGAAGGTCGGGCGGCGCGTCCTGCTCACCACGCCGGGCACGCGCAAGACGGCGATGGTGCAGGGGCTCGAGCGCAAGCGCGTGTGCCACCTCACCGGGTGGGCGCTGCACCCCGGCGCGCACAACATGTACCGCGACTGCGACCTCGTCCTCCCGCTCTCCGATCACGCCGACTTCGACGCGTTGGTCCGGACCGCGACCGAGAGCGGCGCGCGCAAGGTGTGGACGGTGCACGGGCCGGCGTCGTTCGCGGGCGAGCTGCGGGCGCGCGGGATCGACGCGGAGCACCTGGCGGAGCATCCGCAGAGCGCGGGGCGCGCGGACGGGGACGAGGATGCGCCGCCGCGCCCGGCCGCGAGTCGCTCGGCGAGCCGCGCGAAGCGCGCCCGGAACGCCGCCCCGGGAGCGCCTGCGGCGGACGCGCCGCAGATTGGGCTCGATTTGTAGGGGCGATCTCTTTGTAGGGGTGATTTCTCGGGGCCCTTCGTCGGGGGCGGATTTGTCCGGGCGCGTGACCGGGGGCATGTTGGGGCGTGACCGCGCCCCTCCCCGACGCCGACGCCCGCCTCGCCGCGCTCGAACACGCCGTCGAGGCCCTCCGCCAGGAGATCGCCGACCTGCGCGCGGCCCGGCCGGCCGCCGCGACAGGGCCTGAGCCGCCCCGCGCGGCATCGCCGCCGCTCACCTACGGCGGCCTGCCGCCCGCGCGCCCCGAGCCCGCCCGGCGCCGGCGCACCGCCGCCCTCGGCACCGCGGCCCGCAACTGGGCCACCGAACTCGGCGTGCCCGAGTTCCCCGCAGATCGCGCCAACCTCGAGACCCTCGTCGGCCGGTACGCGGCCGTCGCGGTGGGCGCGCTCGTGCTGCTCATGGGCGTCGGCGCCTTTCTCACCTGGGCGGTCGAGAACTTCACGCTCGCCCCCGCGGCCCGCGTCGCACTCGGCGCGGTCGGGGCCGCGGCCCTCGCCGCCCTCGGCGAGCGGCTCCGCCGCCGCCCGGGGGCCCAGCGCTTCGGGGAAGTGCTGCTCGCGCTCGCCCTCGCCGTGGTCCACGTGGACGCGTGGGCGGCGGGGCCCAACCTCCAGATCGTGCCCGCGGGGTGGGCGCTCGGCGTCGCGGCGGCCGCGGCCGCGGCGCTCACCGCACTCGCCTGGCGCGCGCGGCAGCAGTCGCTGTTCGTGGTCGGCGTGGGCGGCGCGCTGCTCGCGCCCTTCGTCACCGGCGCGGGCGACGTCCATCCGCTCGTACGCCCCGTCTACGGCTGGCTCGTGCTCAGCGCGGGCCTCGTCGCGCTCGTGCACGGCAGCGACGCACGCCGACCGTGGCGCGGCGCGGTCCGCCTGCTCTCGGTCGGCGCCGCGGCCTACGCGGTCGCACAGCTCGACGCCGACACCGGCGTGCTCACCGCCGCGAACGCCGCCGGGCGGTGGGTGCTCCCGAACCTGCTCGCGCACGACACCGCGACGGCGTTCGCCCTCGCCTGCGCGGCCGGACCGCTCGCCACCCTGCTCTGGCGCGCGCGCGGGCGCTTCACCCGGCCGGCGTCTGCCGACGCGACCGACGCCCTCCTCGTGCGACTGGTGCTCGCGGAACTCACCGCTGCGACGGTGGTGCTCTGGGCGCGGGCCGGCGCGACAGCGGGCGGACGCTCGTCGCGCATCCTGTACAGCCTCGCCGTGGCGCTCGCGTGTCAGCTGGTGGCCGCGCTCCCGGCGGCCCACGCCCGTGACCGCGCCGTGGACGGCGCCCCGCCGCGGTGGCCGCGCCGCCGCCCGCCCGCGCTCGTGCTCGCCGGCCTCGTCCTCCCGCTCGCGACGCTCGGCGCGGCGCTCACCGCCTGGCCGCACCTCGGCACGCCGGCCGCGGCCGGAGTCGCGGCGCTCTGGAGCGTGCTCTCCGCCGCGGCGGCGACGGTCGCCTGGCGGCGGACCGCCGACGGTGCGAGCCCCGATGGTGCGAGCCCCGATGGTGCGCCCGATCCCGGGCTCGGACCGCACGTCGCCGCGGCCGGGCTCGCGAGCACTCTCGTCCCGATTCTCTGGACCACCACGCACGATGCCCTCCGCCTCGCCTTGCTCGGCGCACAGGCGGCCCTCACCGCGGCCGTGTTCGCGCGCGTCCCGGGGCGCACCGCGGAGCGCGACGCGCGCCCGCTCCTCACGCTCGCCCCGCCGCTCGTCGCGCTCGCGGGCGCGACGGTGTGGGGCGCGACGCTGCTGCACGCGCGGGCGGCGTTCGCCTACGTCCCGTTTCTGACCGCATCGTCCGGGGCAGCGGCGGTCGTGGTGCTCGGGTGGGCCACGTGCGCCGCCGTAGTCTGGCGCGCGGGGAACGATCTGCTGCCACGGAACGAGCGGGCGGCCGTCGTCGCGGTCGCGGCCGCGGTCGCGCTGCTCTGGGGACGCGAGGAGCTCGCGCGCGCGGTCGCGCCCGACGTCGCGACGTTCCTCCTCGTCGGCTACTTCGCTACGGCCGGCGTCGCCGCCCTCGCCCTCGGCCGCGCACGGCGGGTGCCGGCCGCGCGCCAGGCGGGGCTCGCACTCGCCCTCTACGCGGCACTCAAGGCGATCGTCGAGGTGTCGCAGCTCGACGCGGTCGCGCTGCGGGTGGGGAGTTACCTGCTCGTCGGCGGGTTCCTGTTAGGCGTCGGCTACTGGTACCGCGCCGGCGAACAGCCGGGCGGCGAGATCACGGAAGCTGTGTGAGGAACTACCCATGCACGCAAACCGTCCCGGGCGCGCGATCGTCGTCGCGGCCGCATCCCTCGTCAGCACCGCGGCCGCGCGCGCCCAACAGGCGGTGACGCCCGCCGACAGCGCCGCGCTCGCCCGCCTCGTGGTGGTGCCGCTCCGGAACGGCCTCACCTCCGTCGACCTCACCGGACGCCCCGGCGACCAGGGCGCGGTGCTCGTCGCGCGGCGGGAGAACATCTCCGCGCACGGGTACAGCGCGATCGCGTTTTCGGTACGCACCCGCGCCAGGACGACCGGCGGCGCGCACTGGCAGCTCGTCACCGTCGACCCCGAGTCGGCCGGGGGACGCTGGCGCGAGCGGCAGACGCTGACCACGGGCGAAGGCGCCGACTGTACGCTCTACGACGTGCGCCTGCTGCGGCCGCACGCGGGTCGCGGCCCCGCCACGCTCGTCACCGCGGAACGCGACTTCGGGGCGAACTTCGCCGACACCGTCGCCGTGCACTTCGTGGTCTACCGGCTGCGGCACGAGGGGGACGACCAGCGCGACTACTTCGCCCGCGAGCGCACCCTCCTCGCCGGCCACCGATACTGCGACGTGAACGCGGCGTTCGCCCGCGAGCTCGGGCTGTCGGACTCGGCGGGCGTGGTGCACGACGTGCCCTGACGGGTCCGCGTGACCACCTCCCCCGCCCCCGCCGCCTTCCAGCGCTGGTGCGACACCGCCGACGCGGTGCGCGCGACCACGAAGCGCCTCGAAAAGAGCGCCGCGCTCGAAGCCTACTTCCCGACGCTCGACGACGCCGCGCTCGCGGTCGCGGCGCGCTTCTTCTCCGGCCTCCCCTTCCCGCGCCACGACCAGCGCACGACGAGCGTCGGCGGCGCGGCGGTGAGCGACGCGATCGCGACGGTCACCGGGGTGACGCGCGAGGCGCTGCACGCGCGCGTGGTCGCGGTGGGCGACCTCGGCGACGTCGTGCGGCTGCTGCTGGAGGAGCGCGAGGCCCCGCCGCCCGCGAGCGGGCGGACGCTCGGCGACGTGGCCGCCGAGTTCGACGCCCTGGCGGCGACGCGGGGCGCGCACGCGAAGCGCGACCGCGTCCGCGACTTCCTGGCCGCGTTAGGCCCGGCCGAGGCGCAGTACGCCGTCAAGCTGCTGTTAGGCAGCGGCGAGTTGCGGATCGGGCTCAAGGAGGCGCAGGTCGAGGAGGCGCTCGCGAAGGCGTTCGGCCACGTCGCGGTCGGCACCACGTTGGGCGCGGTCCGCCACGCCAACCTCCTGCGCGGCGACGTGGGCGAGGTCGCGGTGCTCGCGCGCGGCGGGCGGCTCGCGGAGGCGCGACTCGCGCTCTTTCATCCGATGGGCTTCATGCTCGCCCAGCCGCTCGAGACGGCCCAGGCGATCGCGGCGGCGCTCCCGTCGCCGTTCGCGGTCGAGGACAAGTACGACGGGATCCGCGCGCAGGCCCACGTGGGGCCGGGCGCGGACGGCGCGGTGCGCGTGGCCCTCTACTCGCGCACGCTCGACGAGATCACGCACGGCTACCCCGAGGCGGCCGCCGCGCTCGAGGCGTTAGGCGCGGGCGGCGGGGCGGGGATGATCCTCGACGGCGAGCTGCTCGCCTACGACCCGGCCGCCCCGCTCCGCGCGCTCCCGTTCACCGCTATGCAGCGCCGGCTCGGCCGCAAGGCGCCGGACGCGGCGGTGCGCGCGGAGGTGCCGGTGCAATTCGTCGCCTACGACGCGCTCGCGTGGGGCGGGGCGTTGGTCATCGAGGAGTCGTACGAGGCGCGACGTGCGCGGCTCGCCTCGCTGCCGTGGCCGGAGCCGCCGTCCTCGGCGGCGGAGGGTTCGGCACTCTTCGCGCGCCTCACGCCGCACCGGCTCGTCTCGACGGCGGAGGAGGTCGAGGCCGCGTTCGCCGAGGCGCGCGCGGCGGGGAACGAGGGGATCATCGCGAAGGCGCTCGCCTCGCCCTACACGCCGGGGCGGCGCGGGAAGCTGTGGATCAAGCTCAAGAAGGCGCTCGCCACCCTCGACGTCGTGATCGTCGGCGCGGAGTGGGGGCACGGGCGCCGCGCGAAGGTCCTCTCCGACTACACCTTCGCCGTGCGCGCGTCCGAGGAGGACCCGACGCTGCTGACGGTGGGGAAGGCGTACAACGGGCTCACGGACGCGGAGATCGCCGGACTCACAGAGCGGCTGCGCGCGCTCACGGTGCAGACGTTCGGGCGGTTCCAGCAGGTGCGGCCGGAGGTGGTGCTGGAGGTGACGTTCGACGTCGTGCAGAAGAGCGCGCGGCACAAGGCGGGGTACGCGCTGCGGTTCCCGCGGATCCTGCGGGTGCGGGACGACAAGCCGGCGAGCGAGGTGGACACGCTCGCGGCGGTGCGGGCGCTCGCAGGGGACGCCGACGAGGCGTGACCCGCGTCAGCGCAGCCGCTCCGGCGTGATCGGCAGCTCGCGCACCCGCACCCCCGTGGCGTGGTACACCGCGTTCGCCACCGCCGCGGCGTACGCCGGCGTCGCGTCGCCGTCGTCTCGGCCTCGTACCGCGTCCACACGAGCGACGCGGCGTGCGTGGCCTGCTCGAGCGACTCGGCCACGACCACCGCGACGTGCTGGCCCCAGTGGTGGATCACGTCGTCCTGCAGCGGGAGGTGCTGCGTGCCCCCGCCGCCGCGCTCCTGCGTGTCCTCCATCGCAATGAGCGGCTTGGAGAGGCGCGGCGCGGCGTGGTGCGTGATGACGGCGTGCACGAGCCCGGGTAGCGCGACGTCCGCCGTGTAGCAGGCTCGGCCGGTGACCTTCGCCACCCCGTCGACCCGCGCGAGCGCAGTGCCCTCACTTCCGGTCGGATACACATCTACACGGCGATGATACCCTGGCGGGTGTCCGCGGCCGGCCTCCGGGCGGCGCGCGGGCTCCCGCCTTTGTTGTGCGCGCGATCCGGCCGTCGGGCCGGCGCCGTGGGCGCACGGGTGGGACACGTCGGAGGGTCGGGCCGGACGCCCCCCTCCGCCCCACCCCTCGGAGGCTCGCCCATGCCAGCGCCCGCACCCGCCGCCCACCACCCGCCCCGCCAGACGCCGCCCGCGCTCCCGCCAGCGGCCGGCCGCGTGCCCGCCTCGCTCACCGCGGACGACAAGGTCGCGTTCGCCCTCGGCTTCCCGGTGCACGTGGGCGTCGACACGGGCAAGAGCTTCCACCAGCTCGTCGCCCGCGGCCCCGATGGGCGCCGCCGGCCGGCGCGCCGCGTTGACGTCTCGCGCGCGAGCTTCGAGGCCGCGCACCAGTACCTCGTCGACACGTTCGGCGTTGCGCCCACGGAGGTCCTCGTCGGCGTCGAGTTCGCCGGCCACCACGGCGTGACGTTCACCGCGTTTCTGCGTGCCCGGGGCTACGCCGTCGTCGCCGTGCTGCCGTCCGTGACCAAGAAGCTCAAGGAGGTCGAGGACAACAGCCCGCGGAAGGACGACGCCAAGGACGCCGCCCAGATCTGCAAGCTGCTCGCCTCGGGGCTGTTCGTGGGCGTCCCGCAGCTCTCCGCGGAGGTGGCCGAGATGCGCGTGCTCGCCACGGAGCGACATCGGCTCGCGGTCGAGGCGACCCGCTTGCGCAATCGGCTGCACGGCTGCCTCGACCAGGCGTGGCCGGAGTTCGCGCCGTCGTTCGCCACGCTGCTGGCGCCGACGCCGCTCGCGCTGCTCCGGCGCTGGCCGCTACCGGCCGACCTCGTCGCCGCCCCGCCCCGGACGGTACGCGCGCTCGTGAAGGAGGTCTCGCGCAACCACGTGAGCGCGGAGCGGGTCGACGCCTTGATCGCGGCGGCCCGCGAGACGGTCGGCGTAGGCGCGGCGGCGGACGCGCGCCGCGCCGAGATCCACCGGCTACTCGACCGCTACGCCCTCCTCCTCACGCAGGCTGCCGCGATCGAGGCCCGGCTCGAGGGGCTGGTCGCCGCCCACCCGGGCGCCCGCGCGCTGGCGACCGTGCCGGAGGTGAGCGCCGTGTGCGCCGCGACGCTCGTCGCCGAGCTCGGCACGCCCGAGACGTTCGTGGCGCCGCGGCAGGTCTTAAAGCTGGCCGGGATGAACTTGGCCCGGAAGGAGAGCGGCACGAGCGTGCGCGGCCGGGTGAAGCAGACCAAGCGGGGGCGGCCGCTGCTCCGCCGGCAGCTTTTCCTGCTTGCCGGGCGCTGGTGCTCCGGGCGCGGCCTGTACCGCGCGGATTACCTGGCGCTCAAGGCCCGGAACGGCGGCTCGAAGACGAGTGCGATGTGCGCCATCGCCCGCCGGCTCGTGCCGCTGCTGCTGCACGTGCTGCGGACGGGCGAGCCGTTCGACGTCACGCGCTGGCGCCGCGGGCGCACGGTGCTCCCGCCCCCACCCGTGCGCGGCCGCTACCGCGACCTCGTGGCCTGACCTCTAACTGTTCCGATGATGTCCTGCTGTTGAGCCGCGCGTAGGCGGCGGGCCAGACCCCGATCGAGTCGAGGCACGCGGCGGCGGACGGCAACTCCGCCCGCCGCCGCAGTGACCTCCTCCTAACACTCGTCGCACGCCCGCCATCGACCCCGCAAGCGCCCGTGAAGATGTGTCGGACCGTGCAACGCCCGTGAGACATCCTGTGTCAACCCCCCACCGGTCAGGCGGCGGCGAGCAGGGGGCCGGCGGTGCGGTGCTGCGCGGGGTCGTACGGTTTGCGGTCGCGCCAGCAGCGCCAGAGCACCCGGGTCCAG
>JAABUZ0100004660.1_pt1 | contig 18705 bp, 12 predicted proteins | sample 5562091 | NCBI WGS metagenome assembly JAABUZ01 (sample SAMN12813069, study PRJNA571459) | rock metagenome | isolation source: Antarctica rocks | place: Antarctica: Victoria Land, Linnaeus Terrace sud | collected 2015-12-21 | reverse complement strand
GCATGTTCTTCGACCGTTGCATGTTCTTCGACCGTTGCATGTTCTTCGACCGTTGCATGTTCTTCGACCGTTGCATGTTCTTCGACCGTTGCATGTTCTTCGACCGTTGCATGTTCTTCGACCGTTGCATGTTCTTCGACCGTTGGGTGTTCGTCGACCGCCGCGTTTTCGACTGCCGCGTTTTCGACTGCCGCGTTTTCGACTGCCGCGTTTTCGACTGCCGCGTTTTCGACTGCCGCGTTTTCGACCGCCGCGTTTTCGACTGCCGTGTTTTCGACTGCCGCGTTTTCGACCGCCGCGTTTTCGACCGCCGCCGTGCTTTGCTTCATCGGAGTGTTCGCCCTTGCCCCCGTCTGGAAGTGCCCTGTCTGGAAGTGCCCTGTCTGGAAGTGCCCTGTCTGGAAGTGCCCTGACTTCGTCTTCAGCAGGGGGCCTCAGCAGGGGGCCTCAGCAGGGGGCCTCAGCAGGGGGCCTCAGCAGGGGGCCTCAGCAGGGGGCCTCAGCAGGGGGCCTCAGCAGGGGGCCTCAGCAGGGGGCCTCAGCAGGGGGCCTCAGCAGGGGGCCTCAGCAGGCACCCTTGGCCGGAAGCGTCGTGATACCAAGCCGGCACAGAGACGCGCCGAAATTTCTGACAAAACAATTCCAACCGGATACCGAATGTCTGTTCGAGTCCCGCCCGGGATCTGCTATAATATCCTAAATATTCTGTCACATGACAAAAAATGATAGGTCAAAAACCCAGTGGGCAAGTTTGGCGGGTTACCGGCGGATCTTTCGCCTTCAGTATACCCCGTGGGAAGTAAGCGAAGTCTGGGGCAGGAGAGCGGGCCGATATGCCCCAGAAGCTGTGTGGCAAGAAGCTGCATGGTCAGAAGCTGTGTGGCAAGAAGATGCATGGCAAGAAGACGAATAGGGACGGTTTAGGGGATGGTGCGTCCCAGGGCAGGAGCGGAAGGGCAAGCAACGTGGACAAGAACGGACAACTCGACAACGTGGACAAGAACGAACAACCTGATCTTCCTGCCTATGAATGTCATCCCGAAGAATGTCAGCTCGAAGAAGCGCGGTCACAGCCGGGCCAGAAAGTCTCGTTGCCCGAGAGGCGGCGCGCGTTCAGCCCCCGCGAGCGGTTCGTGTTGTACGCCCAGGCGGGCGGGCGCTGCGAGATCTGCGGCGCGCCCCTGCGCCCGGCGTTCCACGCCGATCACCGGCACCCGTTCTCCAAGGGCGGCCCGACGGACGTCATCAACGGGCAGGCCGCCTGCCCCGGCTGCAACGCTCGCAAAGGCGCGAAGGTCGTTCCCGCCGCGAAGGTCGTTCCCGCCGCGAAGGTCGTTCCCGCCGCGAAGGTCGTTCCAGGCGAGGCAGCGGACCAAGCGACGACAACGGACCAAGCGACGACAACGGACCAAGCGATGACGGCACCTCAGGGCGCTCCCTCTGACGAGGTCGGTTCCACAGGCGAGGTCGGTTCTACAGACGAGGTCGGTTCTACAGACGAGGTCGGTTCTACAGACGAGGTCGGTTCCACGGGCACCCTCTCCGGGGACAGCCCGCCGCAGCCGCTGCGCCCCTGGCCGTTCTTCCCCCGGCAATGGCAGCGGCGGGGCCTGCGCCTCTGGCGGAGGCTGCGCGAGGCGGGCCGGCGCGACGCCCTCGTCACCGCCTGCCCGTCGTCCGGCAAGACCGGCTTCGCCCTCGCCGCTGCCCGCGCCGAGATCGCTGCCGGCCGCGCCGACGCGCTGGTCGTGGTCGTCCCCAGCCGGGCGCTGAAGGACCAGTGGGCCCGCGCCGCCCAGGCTGCCGGGCTGCGCCTGACCGCCCGCTGGGGGGCCGGGCCGCTCCCGGACGGCCTGCACGGCCTCACCACCACCTACGCGCAGGTGGCGAGTCTCCCCCAGGCCCTACGCCTCCTCTGCGCCCACCGCCGCGTGCTGGCAGTGTTCGACGAAATCCACCACGCGGCCGACGGGCGCACGTGGGGCGACGGGCTGCGCGAGGCCTTCGAGGGGGCGCAGGCGCGGCTCTGCCTTTCGGGTACGCCCTGGCGCGGCGACGCGGAGGCCATTCCCTTCGTGCGCTACGGCCGGGACGGGCGCTCGGTCAGCGACGTCACGTACTCGTACTCCGAGGCGCTGGCGGAGGGCGGCGTGGTGCGCGAGCTCTTTTTCTTCAGCCAGAACGGCCAGGTGCGGTGGCGGGACGGGCGGGGCGAGCGGGAGGCGACGTTCGCCGACGACCTGGACGCGCGGGGCCGATCGCGGCGCCTGCGGGTGGCCCTGGACCCGGCCGGGGAGTACCTGCCCGCGGTGCTGGCGCGGGCGCGCGCCGCCCTGGCCGAGGTCCGGCTCGGGCACGCGGGGGCGCAGGGGCTGGTCGTCTGCATGGACCGCGCCCACGCGCGCGCCGTGGCCGCGCTGATGGGGACGCCGATCGCCAGGGGATCGTTAGAAGGCGGGGCATCGTCGGTCGGCGGGGCTTCGGCTGACGGCGGGGCTTCGGCTGACGGCGGGGCTTCGGCTGACGGCGGGGCTTCGGCTGACGGGCCGCCGGCGCTGGCGCTTGCGAGCGACCCGGAGGCGTCCGAAGTGCTGGCGCGGTTCCGCCGCGGGCAGGGGCAGTGGCTGGTCGCCTGCAAGATGACCGCGGAGGGGTTCGACTGCGGCAACGTCCGGGTGATCGTCTACGCCACGAACGTGGTCAGCGAACTCTTCTTCCGCCAGTGCATCGCGCGGGCGACGCGCTTCGTCCCGGGCGTGACGCTCCCGGATGGCCTGGTTCAGGACGCCCTGGTCTTCGTCCCCGCCGACCCGCGGCTCCTGGCGATGGCGCGGGGCGTGCTGGCTGAGGGAATGCTGGCGCGGGGGCGGATGCAAGAGAGCCGCGCCCTGCCCGCCGCCGGCGGAGGGGGCAGGGGGGTGTTGGGGCCGCCTGCATCATTCGGGCCGCCTGCATCATTCGGGCTGGCCGGGTATTTTGAGGCGCTCGGATCATTTGAGCCGCTCGGATCGGTGGCCGCGGGCACCGACCTGGTGACGGGCGGGCGGTTCATCCCGGGGGACCTGCTGCGCCGGGCGCGGGCCCTGAAGTTCGAGCGGCCCTACCTCGGCGGGATACCGGACCACGTGATCGCGAACCTCCTGGCCCAGGCCGACCCGCTCGCCGGCGACGCCGATGGTGACGACGCCGTTGGTGACGACGCCAGCGGTGACGACGGGGCCTTTGAGGGTGCGGCCTTTGACGAAAGGACCTCCGAGGAAGGGGCGTTTGAGGAAGGGGCGTTTGAGGGCGTCGTGGCCTATGAGGGCCAGGCGACTGATGAGGGCCAGGCGACTGATGAGGGCCAGGCGACTGATGAGGGTCAGGCGACTGATGAGGGTCAGGCGACTGATGAGAGCAGGGCGACCTACGACGAGGAATGCGGGGAGGTCCGCTCGGAGATCACGCGCCTAGTCAGAGCTGTCGCCCGGAAGGTCGGCCTGCCGGCGGCGGACGTCCACCGGGCCTGCAACCGAAAGATCGGGGCGTGCCAGCCGGACGCCAGCCTGACGCAGCTCAGGAGCAAGAGGGACCTCCTGGAGAGGAAGCTCCGGCATCTCAGAGGAGCACGTGGGGACGGTGATCACGAAAGGTGAAAAGGTGAAGGGGGTGGCATCGAGGGTCGGGAGTACGACGAGGGTCCGGCGAGAGGCCGAGACTTGCAGGACGGCAGGCACTTACAGGACAATAGAAAGAGGTGAAACCGTGGACGAAAGCATGGAAAAAAGCGGGGAAAAAGGCTGGAAAGCGGCAGGCGTGTTCCGACCCAGTTCTGCCCAGAGGCCGGCAGTGTCTTACAGGACGACAGTGCCTTTCAAGACGACAGTGCCTTACAGGATGACAAGAGGATGTGAAGGCGCGGAGAATGGTGTGAAAGCGACAGTCATGCCACGAACCAGTCCCGGCGAATTAAACCCGGCCGGCATTGAACCGACGAATGCGGAACTGGGGGATCTGTGGAGGCTGAAACAGGCACAGGATCTGATCGACCGCTACCAGGCCGCAGGCGAACCGTACGGTCATACGATGAAAGGTCTGGTACGCTGGCTGACTGAACTCACGCCGGACGAAGAGACGCCGGACGAAGAGACGCCGGACGAAGTCACGCCGGACGAAGTCACGCCGGACGAAGTCACGCCGGACGAAGTCACGCCGGACGAAGTCACGCCGGACGAAGTCACGCCGGACGAAGTCACGCCGACCGCGGAGACGCCGCCGGAGGGGAACTGAGAGCTTACTGGGGGGATTGAGAGCCTGTCGAGCGGGTGCGGCGGGGCGGCAGAACGGTATCCTTGGTGACGGTCCCACTGGCGTCAGTGTGCCCCACCTTGAACAAAGGTGGGGCACAGCTTTGTTCAAGGTGGGGCACAGCTTGACCAAGGGTTCGTCGAAGACCAAAGCTTTAGAAAAAACAAAGGCTCGAAGAAAGAGAAAGGCAAGGACGATGAATGAACTGGGAGAAACTGAGTGGGGGAAATCTGGGCTGGAGGCAACCGGGCCGGGAACGTTTCAACTGGGAACGATCGTGGGCACGCCGGGCGCGCTGGCGGAACTGGAAAAGGCCGGCGTCCTGCCGCAGCAGCTCCTCGCCAGGCACACCTCCGGGGACTGGGGGGACGTCGGCACGGAGGACCACGCGGCCAATGATGAGGCGGCCCTAACCGGGGAGCGGCTCCTGTCTTCCTACAGGCTGCCGACGGGCGTCCGGGTCTGGGTTCTGACCGAGTGGGACCGTTCGGCGACGACGGTCCTGCTGCCCGGTGAATATTGATACCCGAAGAATATTGACGCTTGATGTGAAGCGATTTGTTCTTGTTCCTGTGTTCTTGTCAGGCTCAGAGCGAGAACGCCGCGAGCCGGAGCGGGCAGAGAGGTGATCGCGAACAGCTTCCCGCTCCCATTACTCGACAGCCCGTTGCTCTCGCCTGATCACGTGCGTAACTTGTCGCGACCTGCCGCGACACCCGCGACGGTGTTACGCAGGTGGTTGCTCTCGCCTGATCACGTGCGTAACTTGTCGCGACTCCTGGCCGTTACTCGTTAGAGCCATACCCTTACATGGGATCGGGAACACAGATAAGTACTAGAAGCTATCTCATAAATACCAGCGACGCTTTTTGACCGCCTCACAAGCCAATGTTGTAAATGTTGTGGAGGGTTGTCACTCTCAAGCAGGACCCACAGGTTCGGCCTGATAGGCCGCATTCAGAGGCCATCACTATTTATGAGATACGTTCTACACACGCCCGGACCAACCCGCGCTGCTGTGAGGTCCTAGCTGCTGTGAGGTCCGATTCCCGGTTTGGCGCGGTGGCAAGTGCCCTTGGCGGACCTCGTGGGCGAAGTGCTTGACGCGCTGGTTGTCCTTGGGCCTCGGGATGACCGGGTCGCCGCACCCGGCGCACCGGAACAGGCCACGTGCCTCCGGGTCTTCCTTGACCAACTCCGGCACGTCTACGACAGTCTCGCTCGGGGCGAACGCGAAGCAATGTTTGGGCATGGTCTTCTCCGTAGGGATCGCTGCGGGGAGGTGCCTCCGGAGGTGTCACAGGGCCTGCCGCTCCCTGGCGCGCTTCAGCCGCGCCTCGTGCGACGTGGGCACGGCGTCAGTGTCGGAGTCGGGGCTGATTACGTTCATGTCCTCCGGGCCGCCAACGCCATGGGGCGTTGCTCCTGGCGCGTCCGTCCCGTCCGAATGAGAGGGAGTCCGGCCGAGCATACCATCCAGTGCGGAGAGGGCAAGCCGGCGATTCAGCAATCCCCGGTCCATGGCATCCTGAGCGCCATACGTCAGGATGCAGTCCAGGCAGGCTATGTCGCACTGGGCGTCGTGCTCCGCGTTCACGAACAGCGTCCAGCGCGCCTCCCCCAGCCACTCACGCCCGAGGCGCAGTAACTCCCGGACGTGACCGGCCCCGCCGGGGACGTTGTCGTAGATGACCGCCCCCCACGACAACCCGTTCGGGCCGGCTGGAGCCGTCAGGACGCCGAGTTCGCGGCTGTCCAGTTCGAGCATCTTTGCCCCGGCGATCTGGAGCGCCTGGCCGAGCGTCTGTGCAAGCGTCTGCGCCGCCTGGCGGTCTTGGTTTAGTGCCCCTAGGCAGGCGGTGAGGTCGAGCATCAGGACGTCGGTCGTCTCCCGGGCCGCGAACGCCCGGTTCCGCCAGACGTTCGCGCCCTCATTCGCGCCCCAGCAACGGGCGCTTTCCAACCGGGACGTGATGGGGGCGTGACGGGCGAACCCGTGCGGGAGTTTCAGGGCCTGATCCCCGATGGCGGCCTCGCTGTCCGCGTAGCCGCACTTGAGGCAGATGGCGAATCCCAGCCCCTTTTCGCCCTGGTTGTACATAAGCAGTTCGCCGTCCTCACGGTAGAGGGCAACGAGGCCGGCCACCCCACCGAACGGCGATTCCCGCACCACGTCGTCACTATCCCTGAACGTCACTGTCGCCGTCTCGACCTTGCCCACGCCCTCGACGTCCGTGCTCCGGCGCGGGACATCCCACGCGGCGCTGGTGTAGCCGTCTTTGGGCAGGAGCATATGCCTGGGACTCGCCTGTGGCTCCTGACCGCAGATCTTGCACGCGCCCAGCTCCGTCGAGATGGTGTAGTATTCGTGGCCGTTGACGCAGGTGGCAAACTGCCCGCTCAGGCCGAAGGCGCTTTCGGAGCCGCTCGCCCCGGTCCAAGACTTCAGCAGGCCGCGCGACGTGATCAGTTTCCCGCCGACCATCAGTTGTGACCCGGGGACGTACTCCCGGATCGCCTGGAGGCCGCTCCGTTCGAGCCGGAACTGGTCCTCTTCGCGGATGCCGGCCCGGCGGCTGCTGTCCTCCCCCATGTTCCCGGCGCGGGCGGGGACGATCACCCGCAACTTCTGGAGGCCCACGGGGAAGCCGTAGCGCGGCAGGAACTGCCGGTCGGCCAAGGACTCGATGACCGTGGTGTTGTAGAGGGCGCTCATCTGGTAGCGGATGGCGTTCGCCATGCGCGCCGCCCTGTCCAGATCGTCGTCGACGGCGTCCCAAGCCAGGCGCAGGTTGTCGTAGTCCTCGCGCCAGCCCCGAATCGCCCCGGCGAAGTCGCCGATCACGCGGTCAAAAAAAGCCTCCCACTCATCCAGCAGATCAAGGACGGGGGTCCCGGCGTAAAGGCCCCGGAGCCGATCCGCCAGCCCGCCCGTGTCCCACTCCTTCGCCCAATACAGGTAGTCGATGAACCGCGCCTCCAGGCCCGGAACGTGCCGGTCCGGGTGCCACCAGGGCGCGTCCGGGGCCGGGATCGCATCGGCTGGCGGGTTGGCGACCGTCGGCCGTTGCCCCCCCTCCCAGCGCGGCGGGAGGGCGACCCCGCAGAACTCACCCATCCGCCCGAAGGCGTGCATGGCCCCGACGTGCCTCGCCGGGTACACGGCGCGGAACAGGTCGCCGAGGAGGAGGGCGTGGCTGTGCCGACGGGCCAGGCGCTCCCGGTCGAGGTGGACGGAAGGGCGGCGCAGATCGCGGGCCAGATAATCCCCGAGTCGGTGGAACACCTCCCGGTCGTAGGGGCGCGGCCGGGCGAACGTGACGACTACCGAAGAACCGTCGGCCCGGCGTCCGGCGCGGCCCGCACGCTGGAGGTAGTTCGCCTTGCCCGGCGGGACGTTGCCCATGAGTACGGCGTTCAGGCCGCCGATGTCGATGCCGAGTTCCAGAGTCGTGGTGCTACTCAGAACGTTGCGGACCCCCCGCTTGAAGAGGGCTTGGAGACGGCGGTTCTCCGTGGCCGAAAGTTGGGCGCTGTGCTCCTCAGCCCAGAGGCCGACCGAGAAGACGGGCGACCCCGCGTACTCCCGGCGGAGCCTCCCGTACCGGGCGTCCTGGTCCAGAAGGGCCGTATCCACAGGGACGAGGTCGTCGCAGCCGCTTTCCGGCGCACACCCGCGCACAGAGCGGGGCCACAAGTGTCCGGTCTTCCCGCTCTGGTACAGGACGGCGGGTCGCCGCAGGGCGAGGTCGGTGAAGCGCAGCCGGACGGCGGAAACAGGGCCGTCATCGGACTGACGCACGTCCGCCTCCAGCCACGAGAGGGCCTTCTTTGCGGCCTCATCGTGGAGTTGCCGGAACGCGGCCCGAAGGACACCCTCGGCGTGGTGTTCGGCGTCCTCGGGGGGCAGCCCGCACGCCATGAGGACGGCAGCCATGAAGCTGCGCCGCCGCTGCCGGGGCGTTTTCCCGACGAACCGGGCCAGTCCGCTCCTGCCGCCGCCACGGACGCGATCCTCCGCGCACCAGGAGCCGATCCGGCGGCCGCCCATCTGGTACTCGGCGTCGTTCTCCTCCGAGCCGAGCGTCACGACGGCGTCCATGCGGAGGGTGTCGCACAAGGACGCGATCACATCGGCCCAGCAAGCCCGGAGGGCGTCGCGCGCCACCGCCGTGGGCAGGCCGGCCAGCGCGTCGCTCGGTGGCCCGAACGTCTCTCCCAGGCCGGGGTACGCCACTTCGGCGAGGCCGAGGGTTTCCAAAGACACCTGCCGGCGCGCGGGGCTGGCGAGTTCCCGCCCGATGTACTGGACCGTGTGCCGGTGGACGAACTGTCCGTTTTTCTCCCACGCCCGCTGCGACCAGTCCGCCGGCGCGTGACTCTCAGCAAAGTCCGGATCCTCTACCTCGTCGATCTCCTCCCGTCCGGACAGCAACTGTGCCCACTCCTCGATCGAACGCCCGGTGCGCAGGCCCAGGAGCATCTTGTGGATCTGGTCCCGCTGGGTCTGGTACAGGCGCTGGATGCTTGGGTCTTTTGTCCTAGCGATTTTGTCGTCAAGTTCGTCGAGATTCGACTGGAGGGCGTCCATGAGTTCGGGAGTCGGCGGCTCCGTGTCCAAAAGGCACCGCGTCAGGGCGGCACGGATCAGTTGAATCTCGTGCTGGCGCGTCAGGCGCGGTCCCAGACGGGCCGCCTCGCGGCGGCTGTCGCTGAATGCCAGCAGGCGTCGTCCGCGGGCGGGCAGCCACAGGTTGTCGGCGGCGGGCAAGGGCGGGACTTCCGCCAGGACCGTTTCGGCGAGGATAGACAGCGTCAGCGCCGGCGACGCGGTAAAGGGGGCGTACCTTGGGATCCGCTCTTGGTTGGGGGCGCTCTCCTCCTCCTGGCCGTCCCCGCAGTGCGGGCACGCCGTGAAGACGCGCAGGTTGAGGCCGCTCCCGCCCGCCCCAGTCCGCGCGCCCGTGTCCGGGTCGATCGTCAGAGCAGTCCCCGTCGCCGCCGGGTGCCGCGTCAGGAACGTGAGGCCCTGCGGGCGGGCGAACAGGCTGGCGGGGCCGAGGGCGGAAGGCCCCGGCTTCTGCTCTCCGGCGAGGCCCCACTCACCGCAGTTGCTGCACCGGTACAGGGAGAGGGTCCGCTTGGCACAGTGGGGGCAGCGGTCGGACGAGCCGGCTGAGACGCATCCGAGGCCGGCCAGCCGCCGGTCCGCCGGCCCCGAACACGCGGCGTTGAGGCAGACCACCAGCCCGTCGGAGGGCCGGGCGAGCAGGTGCAGGCGGTGTGGGATCAGGGGGTAGTCCCCGACCTCCGCGCGGGCCACGGCCCCCAACTGGAGCAGGGCGAGTGTCGCCCGGTCCGCCTCGGGGGAGTCGCCCCACAGTGCCCAGGCGAGCGAGCGCAGGGACATCCCTGTCTTCCGGTTTTCCCAGAGTATGTCCTCCAGCCGGTGCAGCAGCGGAGAGGCCCCGAGGGCGGCGCGCAGGAAAGCCGCCGGCACGTCCGGGGAGGCGGCTTGGGCGGCGACAATTACCTGTGGGCCGACGAGTCGGTTGACGGCCGAAGCCAGGTGTCGGACCATGTCCGGGTCCGTCCGCAGGACCAGCCGGTCGCCCTCCTGGAGCATGGTTGGCCCGGTGAGAAAGGTCCCCGCTGCGAGATCGGCCGGCGTCGTGTCCAGGGATGGGGGGACGACTGGGGACAGCACGGCCCGCTGCCGCTCGCCCTGGATGACGTGGACGTTGGCCGCGTCCTTGGTGAAGAGGGTGGCAGCGAACTCCGCCAGTTCCTCTTTGGCCCCCGTACCCAGTGTCGCTGAGGTGGCGACGTGCAGGATCTGTCCTGGCTGCCGGCCGCACCGGTCAAGGAGGCGGCGGAACAGGAGCGTCACCTCGGCCGCTAGAGTCCCCGCGTACAGGTGCGCTTCGTCCAGGATGATGGTCCGTAGGGCGGGGCCGAAGAACACGGCGTCCTGCGGGCGGCAGAGCATGTATTCCAGCATGGAATAGTTGGTGATCAGGATGTCCGGCTGCGGACCGCGATTCTCCGCGCCGGGGGCCTTCCCGTCACGCATCTCCCGACCCCGCGCCTCCTGCCGGGTCCGCATCCGGCATGGGTCCCACGGTGGGATGTTTTCGCGGGCGGCCCTGTCCGCGTTCTCCGGCGTCTCCCCCGTGAAGTGGAACAGGGTCACGGGGTGTTTTCCCTTCGTCTTCTGCGCGCGGAGCCAGGCGTAGATGCGGTCCACCTGGTCGTTGACCAGGGCGTTCATCGGGTAGAGGATCAGGCACTTGACGCCGCCCTCCTTCCAGTCCTGTCCGGCGGCGTCCCGCGCCCGGGCCAGATCGTTGAGGAGCGGCAGGAGAAAGGCTTCCGTCTTCCCCGCTCCAGTTCCTGCGGTTACGACGAGTGCGGGACGCGTGCCGTCCGGCCTCGGCTCCTGGGCCAATCGGATCGCCTCGCGCTGGTGGGTGTAGAGGGGGCGGTGCCGCGGGACGCGCTCCGGCCTGTCCAGGTGGGAGCACATGGCAGCGTCGAACAGCCCGGACGCCGCCAGTTCGTCCAGTGTCCGGGGCGCGTCCTTGGCAATTTCGGCGGGGAAGGCCCCCTCGATCCAAGGCTCCGCGACGAGTCCGCCGGCTTGGGGGGGGCCGCCCCAGACGGACCGGCAGGCGGCCGTGAGGGCGGGGTCCCGGACGTAGTTGTTGTCCAGGGTGAAGTCCACGAGGCGCTGGCGGATCGTCTCCGTCAGGGCTAGGGCGTCGAGCTGCGCGGCGGTGTCGGTCACAGGGGGAAGTCCTTTCAAAAACCCTCTCACGGGATGAGCCGCTCCACCAGCGTGGCGGCGACGAGGCGGCGGAGTGGGTCCACGGTCGCGAAGGCGACGTCGAGGTTGTCCTGCTGGACGCCGAGAATGGGCCTACCCTCGAACAGTTCGGCGGCTTGCTGCACGAGGCCACCGGCCTTGGACGATACGAAGGCGGGATTCACCGCGTTCACGATCCCCAGACCGAGGACCTCGGCCGTGGTGTCCACGAGCGCCCCCTTCCGGTGGACGAGTTCCGAGTCTCTCGCCCCGGGGGGCAGGTCCAGGAGCCGGCAGCACACGTGCCGGAGAACCTGCTGGACCTCCTGACGCGATCTCTGGGGGGCGAGCAACTCGTCCCGATACACGCGCACGAGGCGCGCCGCGAGGAGGGGGCAGACGCCCGTCAGGCGGTCCACCGTGATCAGGAGGCGATCCTCAAAGGCCGCCCCCTGGCTTCCTAGGAGACGCACCAGACCTTTAGCCGTGGTCAGGTCTGGGGACCAGCCGCTGATCAATGTCCGCAGGGTTGGGTTCCAGTCCTCGTCCACCTGTTGGCGGAAACCATCGGGCAGGCCCTCGCCGCCGATCCACGCCGCCAGCGCCGCGCTTGGTTCCGCGCGGAAAATCGCCTGGACACGCGCCATGCACCTCGGGGCACAGAGGGGCAGTTTGAAGTAACGGAGGAGGGCGGCAGAGCGGGTCGGATCGCCCCCGCTGAGTTCCCGGACCCGATCCGCCCAGTCGTCGCGCCACCAGACGCCGCGCCGCACACCCTCGTAGGAGACGGCGATGATCAGCGGTTCCGAGACGTCTCCTGGGATGCCGCACCTCCAGGAGCCGTCGTCGAGAACGGAGATGTCCTTGCCGGGAACGGATAGCAGTTCCCCCCCGATGTCCCACCACAAGACCTGGAAGTCGCCGTCCGGTTCCTTGGATTCGTACAGACGGAGGTGGATGGCTGGTGCGTCTCCCCCGTCCGGCGACACGCAGGCCGTTGCCACATCGCCCGTGTCATACACCTCCCCCGCGAGCAGGATGCCCTCGTCGACACTGTTGTAGGGGCGGGGCCTCAGTTCCAGGGGGGCACCCCAGCCGCCGAGGCGGCCGAGGGGGCGGGTCGTCCGGGCGGCGTTCCCGACCCACGCATTCCCTTCGATCAGTCCGAACTCACTGTCCGGTCCGAATCCGCCCCAGGCGAACGGCGTGACCAGGCGGACCGGGGTCGTGCGCGCCTCCCAGACGGACAGGCGTGTCCCTTCCCCCATGGGCACCCAGCCGTCCGGGGTCTGCCGCATCGCGCCCTCTCCGCCGGCGCGGCGCGTGTCAAGGGTGCGGCAGATAACGGTGTGCGGCCCACCGTCTCCGCGCGTCAGCCGGAGCCAGATCTTCCGCTCGACGCTGCCGTCGTAGAGAGGGGCCGGGCCGTAGGAGACGCGGCCAGAGGTCGGATTGACGAAACGGCTCAGGCGGCCGCCGCCCGTCCGCACCCACTCCACCTGAACGTCGTCGGCGTGATCCACCGTGAGCCATGCCACCGGCCCCGCGACGGTTAGCCCGCCGGCCGCCTCCGGGGCCGAGCGCCGCCACTGGACGCGCACGCCCGCCGCCCACGGCGGCTCGGCCGGAGCCGGCCCCCGAGTCACGACCGGTCCCCAGAAGTCCTCATCCCCCAGACGGACGCGGGTGTCCGGCGTCCACCTCGGGAGCAGGTGGCAGAAGCGGCCGCTCTTGTCGGGCGTCAGTGCCGAGCGGGCGGGCGCGGGCGTGAGCGTCAGGTCTGCGGACAGGAGCAGAATCAGGTCGGACGCCGGGTTGAGCGGCGTCGTCCATGCGTCGGCGACCCGCGCCCCGTCCGGGCGGAACGCGGTGACCTCGTCCGCCGGCTCGAAAAGTGAGAGCGACTGAGTCTGGACCGGCTCGCCGTCGGGCCGGACGAGGCTGGCGACGACGGTCGGGGCGGCGAGGGGTAGGGTGATGTCACCGCCCGGCAGGGCGTCGTACGTGCCGTCCCCCTGCCGGACCAGGGTCGCGCACTCCCGCCCGGCGATCACCAGGGTGTAATGCGGCTCGTTAAGGGGCTGGTCGGCCAGATTCTGGAAGTGTGTGACAAAGAGCGGGGCCGTCGTGTCCCGCCAAAGAAGCGTGGGGGCGGTGAGGAAGGGCCGCTCCGTGCCGGCGGTGAGGTGGGAGGCGGTACCGCCGGCAGTGCCCAAGTCGGGGCGGCGCACGGCCTGTGCGAGCGCGTCCGCGTGCCACTCCGGCAGCAGCCACGGCGAGTCCTTGATGCGCGTCAGGAACAGTGCGGGCGTGATGTTCCTGCGCCGGAGTTCCTGGAGGTTGTGCCACAGGGCGGCGAAAGTCGGGCTGTGCCGCTGGCCGGAGAGGAGCCAGCCGATGGCCTGGGTCGTACCGTGCCCCGCCAGCCAGAACGGCAGGCGTTCGAGGAAGCCGCGCCGCGTGAATCCGAACTGGAGGAACACGGTGTCGAACCAGTTCATGAGGCCGCTGATGCCGAAGACGTTCCGCAGGTTGAACGTGCTCGCGGCCTGCGCGATGGCCTGCTTCAGTTCGTACGTCGGCTGCCCCTGCACGAACAGCAGTTCCTCGACGCCCTCGTCGAAGCGGGGCGTCTTCCCGGCCACTTTACAGACGAACTTCCAGAGGTGACCCTCCGTCGCATCCCGCCGGGCGACCTCCGCGACGAAGAAGAGGAAGATCAGCCCAAACGCGGCCTGCCTGGTCACGCCCCACTCGTTCGGACGGTAGGGTGTCAGAGAAACCATCCACGAACGCACAGTCCGGGCGTCGAGTCCCTCCGCCCACTGGCACAGCCAGGCATAGTCGTCTGCGTCCGGCCGCAGTTCCGCTAGGGACCATTGGGATTGGGCCAGGCCCATCGCATGGACCTCAGCGATCACCGCGTCCACGGCCAGGATGAGTGCTTCGGAACCGCTGACAATCGTTTCGGCGTCTTGGCTTCCTTCTAACTGTCCTAGAATCACTTGGTCTTCCTTTTCCTCAAACGCTTCCAGACAGAGGGGGTCCGGGGGGTGCATAAGTTCCACCTAGCCGAGTACGTCGCCGCCTACGAGGCCATGACAAACGCCAAGCGCATCCCGCCGGACGTGGTGCGCCGGATGTGCCTGCTCCCGGAGCCAGCGCAGACAAACTACACATGAGCTGGCTCTTTATCTGATGGCCCTGTCCCGCAGGGCCGCGAGCACCGGGGAGTGGCCCAGGAGCGACAGGTGGTTCCGGGGCCGCGACGTTCCGACGTAACTTAGGGCGTTCCGCTCGCGCTCCGGCAGGGCCGCGAACCAGTCGTCCAGTTCAGCCAGAATCACGACGGGGCGCTCCAAACCCTTGAACGTTCGGATGGACGTGGCGTGTGGTCTCTCCCGCGTGTCCAATGACGCCAGGATGTTCGGGAGGGCGGATTGATCCAGGGGGCGCGGCGTCAGTACGGCGATCTGGCCCGGCGGGACATCCTCCACGACGAGCAGGCGATGCAGGAGGCGGCGCAGTTCCCTCTTTAGCCCGGCCTCGTCTGTGTACTCGTACCACTCGACCGTGCGGCCGCTGGGGCCGTGCGGCTCCGACGGGCCGCCCCGGTAGAACCCGGAGGCGACTTTGTGGATGGCCCGCGTGTTGCGGACGTTCTCCCGGAGGGGGAAAGACTGCAAACCCAGGTCAGCCAGGATCGGCGGTTCCGGGTCCTCCGCGCTGTCGCCGCCCTTATCCGTCTTGACCATCTGATTGTCGTCGTAGAAGACGTAGAGCACGGAGTCGGCTGGGTCGCTCAGGGCCGCTGTCAGGGCCACCCACCACAACTCCTCCATATCCTGGCCCTCGTCCACGAGGACCGCGTCCACCTTGAGGTCGGGGCGGGCATCCAGGCCCCGCATGAGCAGGTCCGGGTACTCCTCCCAGTCCCTGGAGCCGTTGCGGGTCGGGAGCGGCAAGCCAGCCTCCCCGGCGACGTGGGCGCACCACCCGTGGAACGTCCCGACGAAGAGCTTGCCCGCCTTGACCTCGTCCGCCACCTCGGCGCAGGCGTGGATCAGGTGTTCCCCGAGAGACTTGTTGTAGCACGTGAGGAGGACGCGGAACCCCTCCCGGGCCAGCCGCTTCGCCTTCTCGACGGCCATCATCGTCTTGCCGGAGCCGGCCGCGCCGGAGATGGCGGCGCGCCGGGTGCGGTTTAGGAAGTCGAGCAGGCGGTACTGTTCGGCCGTCAGGCGGAAAATTTCACGCTCCTCCTCGGCGATCTGGACGGACAGAGGATTGCGGAGGGTGGTAGTCGGGGCGAGGAGGCCGATGAGGGCAGAGATCAGGTCCCGACCGCTGTCCGCGGCCGGTGCGGCGTTCTGCGATCGCCAGTGGCCCAATATCTGCTTCAACCGTTCCGGCAGCCGGTCCATGCCGTCGGAGTCGATGATGATGTCCGCCGAGGCGTCCGGGGGCAGCCGGGTGCTACCCGACACGAGCGCCTGGGGAAAGGCAACCGCGTGCCCAAGGTGGACCCGGACGCTTGCCCAGCCCGGCAGCGACTTGATCTTATCCAGAAGGTCGTACTTGTTCTTCTTAACCTGATTGAAGGGGTCGATGGGATGAACGCCCCCGTGCCGGTCCGTGGTGGTCCACTGACCGCGCGCGCCGTCATAGTCGATGCGCCCTCCCTTCACCTCGATCAGCAGAACGCCGTGCTGGGGGTGGGCGACAATGAAATCCGTCTCGCCGTCGTGCAGTGCGTTATCCGAGCGGAACCTCCCGAGCCAGGCCACGCTGTAAAAGACAATCCAACTGTCGCCTAACTGGAGTCGGAGTTGGTTGAACAGGTTGACCTCGGCCGATCGCTTAGGGTCTCGGATGACCTGTCCCGTCAGTTCCGCCGGAAAAGTCCGCGCCATACGCGATGTCCTCTCATCCCGCAGTTCGGCCTAGCCGGCCGCCGAATCTGTCCTCTCGATGGCCGGTTGTGTGTCGCCACTAATGGGAACCCGCACTTAATGGGAACCCGCACTACTCTGTGGTTCGTTGCGTTTTCGTCTTACGTCCAGACTCCTTCTGCGAAAAACTTCTTACCACAGGCTCCTTCTGCGACAGAACTTCTTACCAATCGTGGGGTTGCCCGACATCTTTAGCATCGCCCTCTTGAACCCCTTTGGGTGTCATTCCCCGAAGCTTGCTTCGTTACCTGCTTCGTCCCGATCTACCCTGCGACTTGGTATGATATGTCGCCTGAGCCAGCACATCCACAAGGCCCACAACGTCCCGGCCTTGCTCTACCACCTGGTCTGCCCGACCGAGTACCGCCGGGCCGTGATTACCGGCAAAGTAGACGCGGTACTGAAAGAAGTAGACGCTGCGCTAAGACAGTTCTGCTTCGACATCAGCAACCGCTACGAGACGGAGTGAGAGTGAGGTTACGTTCCAGGAGATCGGGGCTGACCGGGACCACGTCCACTTCCTGGTGCAGTCGGTGCCGGATTACAGCCCGACCAAGATCGTGACCCTGATCTAAAGACAAAATCAAGAGCATCACCACCCACGAGGTGTCCCGGCGCGTGCCGTCCATGCGGGCGCAGCTCTGGGGCGGCGCATTCTGGTCGAGCGGCTACTACATCAACACGGTGGGCCGTCACGGCAGCGAGGAAACCATCCGCCAGTACGTCTCCGGGCAGAGGAGGCAGAGCGAGTACCGTCCGTGGCACTCGCAGCAGTTGGAGCTATTCCAGTTGGGGCTATTCTAGCGGCATGGCTAGAGTCAAGGCAATCGAACTGACCGACGACGAACGCGCGGCCCTGGAACACGGATGGCAGCATGGCCCTTCCCGAACCTTTCGGCAGCGCTGCCAAATGATCCTGCTCAAATCGCAGTGGCTGACCTCCCAAGAGGTGGCCGACCAGGTCGGCTGCTGCAAAGTCGTCGTCAACACCTGGCTCAAGCGCTATCAGGCGCACCGACTGGACGGTCTGAAAACCCGCCAGGGGAGGGGCCGACGCCCGATCCTGCACCCCCAGACAGATCTGGAAGCCGTGCGCCGCGCGGTGCAGAAGAACCGCCAGCGTGTCAGACTCGCTAAAGCCGAACTGCAAGAGGAGTTGGGCAAGGAGTTCTCCACTCTCACGCTCAAGCGGTTCCTAAGAAACGGTGGCCCCTTCAAGCGGGTGCGACGGCGTCTGAAGCACACGCCCCAGGCGGACCTGTACGAGTTCAACCGCGAGTGCCTGGCCGAGTTCGAGCAGCTCCCCGAGCAGGGGCACATTGAATTGTTCTACGGCGATGAGAGCGGCGTGTCTCTGTTGCCTTGCGTCCCGTATGCCTGGTAGTTCGCCGATGATCAGGTCGGTATGCCCAGTGAGCGCGGGGGCAGCGTGAACTGCTTCGCGCTGATCTCGCGGGACAACCGCATCCATCGGTACTTAATGCAGGAGACGATCACGGCAGATTGGATCAGTGAGCGCCTGGAGGCGTCGTCCCTGTCGCTGCCGCGCCTGACGGTCGTCGTGCTCGACAATGCCAGCGTCCACAAGAAGGCCGTCAGAGCGCGCTGGGCGATCTGGCAGGAACGCGGCCTGTTCGTGTCTTTTCTGCCGCCGTACAGCCCGCACCTGAACATTGCGGAGATCCTGTGGCGCAAGCTCAAGTACGAGTGGCTGTGTCCGCAGGATTATCCGGACAAGGAGACGCTGCATCATGCGGTCTGGCAGACATTGGTCGCAGTGGGCGGAGCCAGGACGCCGGCTCTCCCGGCCCGGTTCGTTTCAGCGTCGGATAGAGCCGTCGCCCAAAGCCACTGGAAGGGCCTCAGAGGATCAGAGGCCCTTCAAAGTTTCGGTAGCTGTCCCGGCCGAAAGCCTCCACGACGTCTTCGCGTCTGCCCCGGAGCGTGTAGACGCGCAGACTATCCTCAGCCGGCTCGATGGCCTTCTTGAGGTGGTGCAGAAGCGCCTCCTTCTGTGCCTCGTTGACGCTGCACTCGAAGACCGAGAACTGGACGCGCTGGCCGTGGCCCTCGCAGATCTTGGCGACCCGGCGCAGGCGGGCGCGTCCGGGCTTGGTCAGTGTGTTGACGTCGTAGGTGACGAGGATGTCCATAGTGGCCCCTGGGCAGACTCAGACCAGGAATGGGACATAGCTGTCCAGATCGCCGCGCAGGTGGCGGGCCAGTAGGCGGGCCTGCAAGTGCGGCAGCAGGCCGAACGGGGCCTTCTCCTTCAGGAGCGGGTGGGGCACCTCCTCCTTCTTGCGCGCCTGGTAGGCTCCTAAGACAATCTTACGCCCCTCCTCGGTCAGCAGCACGCTCTCCCCCGCTCCCTCGCGCGCCTCGAAGTGTTCCGGCCGGATCTGTTTGCGGTTGATCAGGGTCAGCGCCAGGCGGTCGGGGAGGCACGGCCGGAACTCTTCCATCAGGTCCAGGGCGAGCGAGGGCCGGCCCGGACGCAGGACGTGCAGGAACCCGAACTGCGGGTCCAGACCGACTCCCTCACAGGCGGCGACGCAGTCGGCTGTGAGGAGCGCGTACAGGAAGGACAGTAGGGCGTTGACCCGGTCGCGGGGCGGCCGGCGGGTCCGCAGGCGGAAGGAGAACTCGTCGGGCGCGGCC
>JAABUZ0100004659.1_pt1 | contig 18710 bp, 19 predicted proteins | sample 5562091 | NCBI WGS metagenome assembly JAABUZ01 (sample SAMN12813069, study PRJNA571459) | rock metagenome | isolation source: Antarctica rocks | place: Antarctica: Victoria Land, Linnaeus Terrace sud | collected 2015-12-21 | reverse complement strand
AGCGATGATGCCAGCCGCGGATGCAGAGCCCGAAGCTTCGACCGCCGCGAGACCGCGCGGCCGCGCGATCGTGATCACGAGCGGCAAGGGCGGCGTCGGCAAGACCACCACGACCGCGAACGTCGGTGCGGCGCTCGCCGCGCTGGGCAAGCGCGTGGCGCTCGTCGACGCCGACATCGGGCTGCGGAACCTCGATCTGGTCCTCGGCCTCGAGAGTCGCGTCCGTCACCACCTCCTCGACGTCATCGAGGAGCGCGCGACGCTCGACGACGCGCTCGTCCGCGACAAGCGTCAGGACGGCATGTCGCTCCTTGCCGCCGCGCAGACTCGCGAAAAGGAGGACGTCCCGGCGGGCGCGCTCGCCGCGATCGTGGATCAGCTCCGCGACCGCTTCGACTTCATCCTCATCGACTGCCCCGCCGGGATCGAGACGGGCTTCAAGAACGCGGTCGCCGCCGCCGACCACGCGATCGTCGTCTGCACGCCCGAGGTCTCGGCCGTGCGCGACGCCGACCGCGTCGTCGGCCTGCTCCCGACGTCTTGGCGCCCGGAGCTCGTCATCAATCGCATCCGGCCCGCCCTCGTCAAGCGCGGCAAGATGCTCTCGGTCGAGGACGTCGACGCGATCCTGCGCCTGCCGCTCCTGGGCGTCGTGATCGACGAGCCGGGCGTCATCATCGCGACGAATCGGGGCGAACCGATCGCCCTCGACGCCACCTCCGAGACCGGTGCCGCCTATCGCGCGATCGCGGCGAAGCTCGCGGGCGTCGGGCCCGCCGCTCCCGTCGCGCCGCCCAAGCCCGTGAACAACTCGTTCTTCGCGCTCATCGGAGCGCTCTTCGGAAGCCGCCCCTGATGCTCGATTTCCTCAAAAAGATGTTCGCGCCCGAGAAATCCTCGAGCGACACCGCGCGCGACCGCCTGCGGCTCGTGCTGCTCTCCGATCATCTCGCGCTCGCGCCCGAGGTCGTCGACGCGCTCCGCGCCGACATCCTCGCCGTCATCTCGAAGTACGTCGAGATCGATTCCGCGCACGCCGACCTCACGTTCGAGCATCGCGAGAACGAAGTCGCGATGCTCGCCTCGATCCCGATCATCGCCGTTCGCGACCGCGGCCTCGCCGTCGCCGCGTCTGGTTCCGGTTCGCGTTCCGCAGTGGCGACGGCTGGGGCCGCTCCGCCGGTCCCGCAGGCACGCTTTCAGCCTGCAAGACCGGCGGAGCGGCCCCAGCCTGCCGGGAACGCGCAGGGCTCCGCGCCCGCGTCCGCCCCCTCGATGTCCCTGACGGCCGCGGAGATCCCCCCGGGGCCACAGGCTGAAAGCGTGCCTGCGGCCCTGGGGGGATCTCCGCGGCCCGCGCAAACGCCGGAGCTGTTCGGAGCCGGGTATGAGGACGGCGGCTTCGAGGACGAGGCCGACCCCGCGCCGGCCGAGCCGTTGCGTATGATCGACGGCCCCGGCCCCGTGGCGGTCTCGCCGATCGCGCCGGAGAACGGCGTGCCGTCCGTCGCCGCGGCGCGACCGGCCGTCGACGAGCGCGACGGGTCGGGCCGGCCGCGTGCCGAGAGCGACGTCGCCGCCGCGACGCTCGCGAACGTCGCGAATGGCGAGACGCGGGTGGTCGCGGCAGACCGGTTCGGGCTCGACGCCGGGTCGCTCGGGTTGCGCTCCGACGGTGAAGATGAGGGCGCAGCGTTCGACGACGCCGACGACGGTGCTTCGGACGCGGGCGTTGCGCCTGAAGCTGCGGGCGGCGTGCCGGGTGCGCGTCCGGCGGGCTCCGCGGGGGCGGCGAGCGCGCGGCGGCGGAAACGGCGACGCAAGTCGTAGAATAGCGCCGCGTGGAGCGGGCCTGGTACTCTTCGTTCAATTGGCTGATGGCCGCAGCGACGATCGCGCTCGCCGCGTTCGGCACGGTGCTGATCGGCTCGGCCGATCTGCATGCGACGGTCGGCGCGGGCGAGTGGCACAAGCAGGCGATCTACATCGGGCTCGGGGTCGTCGCGATGGCCTCGCTCGCGGCGCTGGATTACCACCGCCTACAGCGTTGGGCGCGTGGGCTCTACCTCGCGAACTTCGCGTTGCTCGGGCTCGTGATGATCGGGGGGCGCAGCGCCCTCGGCGCGCAGCGCTGGATCAACGTCGGCCCGATCCAGTTCCAGCCCTCCGAGCCCGCGAAGCTCATCGTCGCGATCGCCACGGCGGCGTATCTCGCCTCCGTCCCGCGGGTTGGGCCGCGCGAGGCGATCACGGCGATCGCAATGATCGGGGCGCCCGCGCTGCTGATCCTCAAGCAGCCGGACCTCGGAACGACGCTCGTGCTCTTCGCGATCCTGAGCGCCGAGTTATTCTTCGGCGTGGCGCGCGCGTGGTATTTCGCGGTCTACGCGGCGGCCATCGGCGCCATCGGCGCGGTTGTCGTCGGAACGAACGTCGTGCTCAAGCCATTCCAGCGCAACCGGCTGCTCGTCTTCCTCCACCCGCACGCCGATCCGCAGGGCGCCGGTTGGAATCTCGCGCAGTCCAAGATCGCCGTCGGCAGCGGCGAGCTGTTCGGTAAAGGACTGTATCACGGCACGCAAACGCAGCTCGACTTCGTGCCCGAACATTCACGCGACTTCATCTTCACGGTCGTCGGCGAGGAGTTCGGCTTCGTCGGCGCGCTCGCGCTCCTCGCGCTCTATGGCGTGATGCTCTACGGCGGGATCCGTGCGATGTACTCAGCGCGCGACCGCTTCGGGCTCTATCTCTCGGTCGGACTCATCGCAATGCTCGCCTTCCACATCACGATCAACGTCGGCATGACGATCGGAATCATGCCGATCACGGGCATCCCGCTCCCATTCGTCTCGTACGGCGGCACCGCGATTCTCACCGACTTTGCCGCGGTCGGCATGCTGCTCAACGTTCACGTGCAGCGAGACCGGCTCGTCTTTTAAGTCGCTCGTGAAGGAGGCGCGAATTCTGACATATGGCCCAGCATATCGTCAGCCCGCGCATGATAGGCGAGCGGGACGGATCGGAGCAACGAGAAACGGTACTTCATCGGGGTAGTCGCAACTCCTGAGGACACCTCGTAATGGATCGTACCTGATCCAGCCCCTATTCTTCGTTCAGACGATTCGTGTGGAATCCGGCCTTCGGCTGCAAAGGATAGGACGTGCGGAAGTCCTGGCTCTCCGAAACGTAGTCGCGATCCGCAAGCTTAGGATGCCGGCACGCCGATGACGGAGCTCGCGAGAAAGCACGGCATCCCATTCCAACTGACTTCGATTATGGCGATCGAAGTACCGCGGCATGGACGCAAGCGACGCGGCGAAAGTTCGAGATTTCCGCCGCGGCGCCTATCGCGAGCGGCGTGAGGTCGCGCGCTCGATGGCGGAGATCGCGCCGGACCCGCCGGGCTGGCTGACGGCGCTGCGCTTCGACATCGACACTGAGGGTGGCGGTGCGGCCTGGATCGAGGCGGAGCTGCCGCCGCCAACCTCGTCGTCGTCGACCCGCGCACGGTCACGCGCACCTGGTCTCCCTGCTCGGCGCAGGGGTGAAGACGGACTTCGGCGAGTCTCGTCGCCTCAAGGTCGTGCGCTACGCGGCCGCGATCGAGCGCGCGTGCACGGCGGCGCTTGGCGCCGAACCGGCGTACACGGGCCGTTTCCAGCACAATCCCCTGTCCGACGCGTACGTCACGAAGATCGGGCGCGACGCGCCGCTCGCTCAACGAGCTCGCACGCTACGTCGACCTCAACGAACCGGTACTAAAGAGAACCCGCCGATCGAATCGGCCGCAACGTCGAGACCTTCGATCGTCTGCGGCGCTGGGCATACGTCGCCGTCGCCGACTGGCGGATCGGCACGTACGAGGCGTGGTCCGGCGCGGTCGCCGATCGCGGAGGCCAGATCGCGGCCGACGTCGGCGCCGAGAGCTCGCGCGGTCCGCTCAAACAGAGCGAGGTCGGTCACAGCCTCAAGAGCGTGGCGCGCTGGGTCTGGGAGCGCTATAGCGCTGACGTCCCGCCGCTCCTACGCGAAGCCCCGGATCGTGGCGCAACGCGAGCGCGAAAAGGCCCGGGAAGCCGCCCGGGAGCGTCCGCGTATGAGCCCGCGCAATGAAATAAACCCGCCCCGGCGCTCCAACGTCGCTCAGCGGCCACGGAATGCGGCGTGCCGGCCTCTCGTTGCGCGCGATCGCGACGGCGCTGCGGTGTTCGCTCGGAGAAATTCACCGGCTACTAACAGCATGCGTTCAGGGTTCGCCCGGCCTATCAAACTTTAAGGCCGTCTCGGCCCCGTTGTCTGTAACTCCTGACGAGTCGACGTCACCGATTGATTCTCCGCTCCCTCGTTCTCGGGATGTTTTGATCCCGCAGCTTTCCGGGTCGCGCGCAGTCGTCAGCGCCGTAGGCGATGATGACGAGCACGTCCCAACCGTGCACAGCGCGGAACCGAGCACCAGCACTGATTATGATCGTGGAAGGGGTTGGACGGAAACCAACGCGGGCGAATCGTCGGTCGCGTATATCAAAGCGCCGTATTCCCGAGATTGTCGCGAAGCTACGGGAGCCGGAGCGGCCACCGTAGACAGACTGCACGTCTGAACTATAAGTGGTTTGGAGTCGACCCGTTCGATTTGTTTCGTAACTTCTACTCGCCACAGTCGCTCGATATGGGCCTTGCGCAAGGCGGTATTGACATCACGCGCAACGAGTCGGGGTACGCCGTCGAAATTCCGGTGGCTGGTTACAAGCCTGATGAGATCCAGGTGACGATGCAAGACGCGGTACTCTCGGTTTCCGGGAAGAGCGATCGTCGAAGCTTCACGCGCTCGCTGCTCCTTCCTGATGACGTCGACCGCGACAACGTTGAAGCTCATATTGAAAACGGCTTGCTCTCGCTAAAGCTCAACCATCTTCCAAAGGCGCAGCCGAAGCAAATCCCGATAAAAAGCTAAGATTTCGTGAGCGCCTAGGAATAGATCTGCGGTCTTGCCAGAAATAAAAGCGGCTATTGCGCGAGGCGTGTAGGCATACTCAGATGTGCCCCCCTCGATGGGCCGACTGTCCGACATCAGCGCCGTGTTGATGGCAAGACCGAAGTTCTTCATCTAAGGCTCGCAAAAGGGTCGAAACCGATGGAGCAACGCAGCCAATCAGCGAAACCTCGTTCCATTCTTTCTGTTCCGTATACCGACGTGCATCATGCTCTCCGTCGGTATTTGGAACTTGCGCAGGACTTCATTGTCGCATCCCTTGCCATTGTGCTCCTCGTTGTGATGCTCCAAGAGTTATGGACGCTCGCGCAGCTGGCTTTCGTGCTCGGACGGGCGTCCTCTGAGATTCTCTCCCAAATCGTCCTGCTGTTCGTCCAAGCGTCGCGCGCAAGTTGGAGCCGGCCTTCGAGTCGGCGCCTTTACCCAAGGAACAGAAAGCTGGACTTTTCACCGGCATGACGATCCTGATTGCAACGGACGGCTCGGAAGAAATCCATAGCGCGAGTCGCCTTGCGGTTGCGTTGATACGGCCAGAGGCAATCGAGCGATTCATTGTCCTCACTGTGACGTGGCCGCCTCATGACGCGCCGTTGTGGAATGAGGCGACGATGCGACACATCATTGTTGACGATTTGCATCATGCCGTTGCCGTCGTGGCGATCGAAGCGACGGAACAGATAGCGCAAGAATTACGACCTGTAGCCGTACCGGTCGACGTGCTCTTCAAAGCTGGTGACGTAGCCGAGCAGATTCTTAAGACCGCGCGGGAGTGCGACGTTGATTTGATTGTGATCGGGCGTTACGCGAAGATCCCGACCGGCCTGAGTATTTCAGAACGCGTCCTTGCGCAAGCTCATTGCCCGGTTCTCGTCGGCGCTCCATTGACGATCGACCGTGATGCTCGTACGCTTCGTGTGGTCTCGTGAAGATTCAAAAAATCGCCCGACGGTAAGACCAGAGCTGGTTCTGAGATCCGTTGGACGTAAGTCCGCTTTCTCAAAGATAGAAGCTCGTCGGCGTCAATTATGCTAGGCGGTCGGCACGTTGCAGAGAAGGCAAGGCGTTCGCTCCTGGGCGGGCATTACGTGCTTTCGCAAGGGGCGCCATTGCTCGCCGACGCCCGTGCTCCCCTCTGTGTCAACATGAGTGGAGTCCGGCCGCTGCCGGATAATTCTCTGAGGGCGACTAAGGGCAAGTCTGATCTGCGCAGCTAATTAGTGATTAAGCGGATCAACCGCCGGATGTGGCAACTTTAGCGGCTGTCGACTTACGGTTTTGTGCGATTTATGGCTTCGGCTGTCATTTTATCGCATTTGGGCATGCTAAAGCGTCGAGACCCGTAACATTCGCTTCTTTTGAACGAACAGGTTTACGAGTCCGAAGCAAACGTAAAGGCGGTTCGTGTTCTTCGCGAGACCTCGATACCGAACTTTGCGAAAGCCGAACATCCCTTTGAGGATCCCAAAGACGTGCTCAACTCGCGAGCGAGTCGATGACTTGTGCTTGTTCGCTGCCAACTCGGCTTCGGAGAGCGCGCGATTGCGATATCCTCGCTTGCTCGTGAAGTCCTGTGCACAGAGAGCCTTCGCTCGCATCGCCTCCGTGTGGCCGTGTAAGCGGCATCACCCCAGACCCGGGTTTCGTTCCCGTGAAGAAGCTGCGCGAACATCTTACTGTCGTGAACGTTCGCCGCTGTCGTCTCCAGCGTATGCACGATTTTGCTCGTACTGTCCACGCCAATGTGCGCTTTCATGCCGAAATACCATTTGTTACCCTTACACGTCGAGTGCATTTCCGGATCGCGTTCCTTCTTCTAGTTTTTCGTCGAGCTCGGCGCGTTGAGTATCGTGGCATCAACAATCGTTCCCGTACCGATCTTTACGCCATTGCGCTCCAGGTGCGCGTTTATCTCTTCAAACATCCGCTTACCGAGGTCGTGCTTTTCGAGCAATGGCGAAACTTGCAAATCGTCGTCTCGTCCGGTGCCGGAGCGGTTCCGAGATCGATCCCGGCAAACCGCTGCATGGACAAGACGTCGTACAGTGCCTCTTCCGCGCCGGGATCGCTCAGATCGTACCATTGCTGGAGCAAGTGAATTCGGACCATGAGATCCAGTCGAATCGGGCGCCGGCCCACGTCACCTTTGGGATAGTGCGGCTCAATGATTGCCTTCAATCCCTCCCAAGGGACGATGCGTTCCATCTCGCTAAGGAACGCCGCACGCCGTGTTATCTTCGCATGACGCTTGAAGTCCGCGGAACCGAAGGAGATGTACTTGTCTCTCATCGTTTATAAGTGTATCATAAATTAGGAGTAAATTAGAGATGCCTAAGGTTACTATCCATGAATCCCGATGCGGAAGTCCGCTCCCAGCGGAGCCGTCGAAGCTTTACCGCCTCGCAGCGTGAGGCAATTCTTGCCGAGTACGATGCGTGCGAATCGGCCGCCGATCGTGCTGCCGTAATTCGCAAGCACGCGATCTACACGTCGCATCTTGCGAACTGGCGGAAGCAGCTCGCGAATGTCCAGCCGCCGAATCAGCGTGGTCGTCCAGCAAATCCGTTAACCGCAGAGGTACAGAAGCTTCGCGATGAAGTCGCACGGTTAGAACGACGAGCGGCGAAGGCCGAAAAAGTGGTCGATGCGCTGGGAAAAGCGCACGCGCTCTTGAAGATGATCGCAAGCGAGAGCGCGACGGACGACGAGCGGTCGAAGAAATCGTGACGAATCTTGCTATGCAAGTTGGGATGCGCGAAGCTTGCGCCTTGATTGGCATCGCGCGTGCGACGATGCAACGGCGTCGCAAGCCGCGGCTACGCGTCGTAGCCAAGAGCAGGTCGCGGTCCGAGCGCGCGCTCAGCGACGAAGAGCGCGCGGCAATCCTTGCGGTCGCCCACACCGAACGCTTTGCCGACTTCAGCGTTCGCGAGATCTACGCGACGTTGCTCGACGAAGGAACCTATATCGGCTCGATCTCGACGATGTACCGCGTACTTCGCGATGTGGGAGAAACCCGCGAACGGCGGCGCTTGGCGACGCATCCGGCGGCGATCAAGCCCGAGCTTGCAGCAACGGCGCCAAACCAAGTGTGGTCGTGGGACATCACCAAACTTCTCGGACCGCAGAAATGGACGTACTATCACCTCTACGTGGTTCTCGACGTCTACAGCCGGTACGTTGTCGGCTGGCGTCTCGAAGCACGCGAAAGCGCAACACTGGCGACCGAGTTCTTTACCGAGACCATCGCCAAAGAACACGTCGATCCGAAGTTGTTGACCGTCCACAGCGATGGGGGCACCTCAATGACGTCAAAGACGCTGACGCAGCTCTTTGCCGATCTCGGCGTCGTAAAGAGCCGATCGCGGCCGCATGTCTCCAACGACAATCCCTTCATCGAGTCGCACTACAAGACGCTGAAGTACTGCCCGACCTTTCCGGGTACGTTGGCAAACATTGGACAAGCTCGCGCATACTGCTGCCGCTTCTTCACGTGGTACAACGCTGAACGTCGCATCGATCGAAACCTACGGCCAATCGCCTTCGTGCGGCCGATTGAGGACAGAACCGACACGCTCGTCGATCTCGCTGCACAGCCGCGACACTTGGTTCTTCGCTATGCCGGTCATGCCCATCGCTCGAACCAACGCATCGACCGTTCGCGTCGAGATGCCTTGGATGTTCGCTTCTTGCACGACGGCGACGAGTGCCTCTTCCGCCGTGCGTCGCGGCTCGAAGAATCCAGGAGAATAAACTTCCTGTCCGGAGCTTCGGAATGCGAACGTCGATCGCTCCGGCGTGCCTCTCCCACTGCGTTCGCGATAGCCATTGCGACTGCTGCTACCGTCGACGCGACGCTCACCATATTCGGCGCGCCGCAACGCTGCTCACTCTCGAATTCCATGAGCCGCTCGACGACGTGCTAAGGAGATCTCGGACGATATCATCCTTCGTCCCTTCTCGACGAGCTCGGGAAGTGCGATACTGGCCGTGGCCATCGTGGGTTAGCGGAAGTCGCTGTGCAAAACAACCTTCACCAAGGGCCACGATGGCCGCCGTCTACGCTACGAGGGCGACCCCGTCATACACCAGGCGCGGGGACACGATCAGTGAACCGTCGCTTCCCGCCCTATTTGACGACGCGGTAAGTGGCAGAAGCGGACCCGCACGCCGACTGCCTTTCGTAATCATGGCTTATTTCCTGACACAGACTTCAGAACGTAACAAATAGAATCGTCGATCGTCGCAGAACGTTGCTCACGAATGGTCGCTCCTTGTGAAAGAAGAAGTCAGAAGCACGAAGCACGGCCGCCCCAGGGGGCCGAGCGAACGAACCATATCGACCGTCATGACGGCGACGGCCACGATTCTAAAAAAAAATGGATACGGCGGCACTACGATCGAGGGCATTGCCGAACGCGCCGGCGTCGCAAAGACGACGATCTATCGCTGGTGGCCCTCGAAAATCGAGCTCCTAATGGCGCTTTTCGAAACAGTAGCGACCTCCCCGCTCGCCAAACGAAAGATTTCGGGTCCGGTCGAAAAAGATCTCGTCGAACTGTACTTTGGATTATCTCGCTTATTTACGTCCACCAGTGCCGGTGCCGCGCTCGTCGGTATGATTGTCGAAGCTCAATATGATGCCTTGGCAGCGGAAACGTTCCGAACCGAATTCTCGGTACGCGGGCGTACCCTCACGCGCACGATTCTTCAGCGTGCGAAAGCGCGCGGCGAGATCCGAGCCGATTGCGATATGGACGTTATCACGAGCATCCTCTCCGGCGCGCTGTGGTATCGCTTGCTCCTGGGCGATCTCGACACCGCCGGCGAGCCGTACGTTCGGGCCTTCGTTGCGGCGGTTCTCCACGGTATCCGCGCGTAAATCCGTCCTCGAGCGACCATTGACAAAACGCTACGTAGCGTCCATAATTATCTCGGCCTTCGTTGTTTGTCTCGAGGAGTGGCTTCTAGCCCAGAGGCGCACCAGTTGGGGAGCTAATTCGTGTCAGAATCTATCGAGCGAACGCGTTATGATTACATCGTTTGCGGCGCGGGGTCGGCCGGGTCCGTCGTCGCGGGTGAACTCGCGGCAAATCTCGACGTAACCGTTTTGCTCATTGAAGCTGGCGGAAGCGATGATGCCGAGGCCGTCCTCGATCCTAATGCTTGGTTGTCGACGCTCGGCAGCGAACGAGACTGGAGGTTTATCACCGAGCCCAACCCGCATCTCAACGGGCGTGCCATACCGTATTCAATGGGCAAGACGCTCGGTGGTGGTGGTAGCATCAATGTCGGCGTTTGGTCGCGCGGCCACAAAGAAGATTGGGATTATTTCGCAAGTGCGTCGGGAGATCCGGCGTGGCGGTATGACGCGATCCTCGACGTTTACCGGCGCATCGAGCACAAACAACGCGATGACGATGCCCGTGATAGTGTTTCCGGCCCGATGTGGGTGCAGCCGGCGCAGGATCCACATCCGTTTTTCGGCGCGGCACTCGAGTGCAGCCGGCGCGACTGCCTTGATGGCGTCGCTGCCGGCGGTGACGGCACCCGCCGCCGCAGCAGGTTCCGGAGCCGCGGGCGCAAAGCCGCCGTCGTCCGACCTCATCACGCAGACGACCGGGACGTATCAATTTTAAGATCGGAGACGTCCGCATTACGGGCTTATCGGACGGCACCGTGCCGGCCAACCTGCACCAACTGCTTCTTGGAACGACGTCGGCACATACGGATGCGCTGCTGTCCGAAGACTATCTCACGAATCCGGTCGATGTCTCGATCAACGAGTGGGTGTTCGCGCTCGGCGACCGCGTCGTGCTCATCGACACGGGAGCCGGTGGTCTCTTCGGTCCGGGCTACGGTGGCAAACTCGTCGCCAATCTGAGGGAGGCGGGGTTCGGGCCGAGCGACGTGACGGATGTTCTCCTCACGCACATTCATACCGATCACTCCGGCGGCCTCATGCGCGATGACCAACGCGTGTTCCATAACGCGACAATTCATGTCGGGAAGCCCGATGTGACGTTTTTTCTAGACCGATCGAACGCTGCTAACGACCACTACGATATCAAATATTTCGACGAAGCGATACGCACCGTGAAACCATACCTCGATGCTGGTAAAGTGAACGCTTTCGACCGAACGACGACCATTCTTCCGAATCTCGTCGCTTCGCTGCACCCGGGCCATACGCCCGGAAGCGCGTTCTTTACGCTCACGAGCAGGAACGAGACGATTCAATTCGTCGGCGATATCGTTCACGTCGCCGCAGTACAATTTCCTAACCCAAGCGTCGCGATCGTCTACGACGTCAACCCCGCAGCAGCCGTTGCCGTCCGACAACAGACGTTTCCGCAATTCGTACACGATCGAACGCTCATCGCCGTGCCGCACATGTCTTTCCCCGGTGTCGGGCACGTGCGTACGGCTGGGACGGGTTTCGAGTGGGTGCCGATCGCGTATGTGAATCGCGAGACATAGGGCGGTTGTGATACCGGAGTTTGAGTTCGTGACCCGCGGTCCCGAGGACTCGAACTCCGACGTAAATCCTTTTCACGAGTGATGCGGAAGAAATCGACCGATCCTGGAACAAATGAGCCGCCTCCAAAAGTCGTCTATCCGGTGCTTGTCTCACGGAAGATTGCGATATTCTTGTCCGCGTGGCGAAAGTTGAACGTGACGTTAGAGCCGCGTTGGATCCCCGCGGTGCGCCCGAGCGCGGAGACGGTCCTCAGTGGCCTCGGCGATCTAGAAACCGAAGTCGCCTGCATCGCTGAGATCCGCGGGCTGTGTCGTCGCGCAGGGATTCGCAACGGTGTCGGAGGCGGTTTTCCGCCGCTACTCGTCCGCCGCAAAGGCGGCGGCCATGCGTCCGGAAAGGCCGAAGCCCGTAACCTTAGTGTACGTTGACACGAGCGGGATGCCACGAACGGAGCCCGACACGCTGAACGTCGACCGCCGGTAGGCGCCGGATCGCGAGGCGTCTCGGGCCACGCGTGCACGGCGACGATAAGTGGTCACATGGCATACATTGCTTGGGGAAGTCAGGCCGCGATCATCCGCTCATTAAGAACCATGCGCAGTCCGAAGGCGTCGGCGGTGACGCTGCGATCTCGGAAGTTATCCGGCTCGGTCTCGTCGAGATGGTTTGACCGACGACGGCGCGCGCTACCGGATTCCCGGAATCTAAATCAGAATCGTCCTAGCAGTCTCAAGTTAGATTAAGCCGATCGCCGCGTTATCTGCAGGTGAGCCAGTCCAATAACCACGGCGCGCCGCTGCTTGAGCGAAGATATCGATCCATTCGGCGTCCGGTTGAGGTGGTGTTTGTCCCGGTAGTACGGGACGCCCAATCTCCTCAAAAAACCGGCCCATGCTTGCCGTCGTAGCAACCAGCAAATAGCACGGTTCGTTCCCAACATTTCTCAAAGCGTGGCGCGCCCCGGACGGGTGCAATGCCGATTCACCTTTCTGTAACGGCAACCAATACGGCTCACCGTCCTTATACGAAAGTATCTCAATTTGGCCGTCGAGTACGAAGGTAAGCTCGGCGTCTGGATGCGCATGAAGCGGGACGGAAATGCCCGGTGCTATGACTCCAGTCTGCACGGAAAATTGCTCTCCAGTAGCTTCCGGCGTAGCGATCCATTGGACGATCGGTCCCATGAGGGATATGGAGGTCTCATCAGAAGCCGGAGTCTTGGTCACGGAAGCGGCGAAATCAACAAATGACATAAATTCTTCTTCGAAAGCTAGAAGTCTAGCCCTGCTCGCAATCTTGTTCTTAATTAAGCTCTCATGCCGAATCGAGTATTTGAAGCGAAGTCCCCTGCTCGGCGCAATACCAAAAGCGCCTATCGCGGCCAGGGCGATTCCATTCGCGCTCGTGCCAAGCGAGCTCGTGACTTCACCAACAAGCGCGCTCACCGCGGCAGGCCTTTCAGTGAAGCTGATCGGCGAACGAACCGCCGTAAGTCCGGTGTTCGCGATCCAATGGACGGCGTGGAACTGAGGTCGATGTGAGACAAGGCCCTCCTCAACGAGCCGGCCTATCTAAGGACCAGCTTTCGATTTGCAAGAGGAAGACTGTCATGCCTCGTGAGACTATAACAATCAGAACTGCCGACGGCGAGTGCCCCACCCACATGTGCACGCCGAATGGCACGGGACCCTGGCCGGCGGCGATCCTGTACATGGAGCCGGGGGAATCAGACCAGTTGCGCTCGAGATGGCTGAACATCTCGCAAAGGCCGGCTATGCAGTGATGTTGCCCGACCCATTTTATCGTTATGGGCCCTATGGGCCGCTCGTGCCGAAAGACGTCTTCGCTGGCGACGTCCGGGCGATTCTCGGACCGCTCATGGCGACAACGAGCAACCGCGAAGGCCGCCGAGGATACGGGAGCGTTCCTAGCCTATTTGAACACCCGCCCGGATGTCACGGGGAATAGGGTTGGCGCGGTAGGCTTCTGTATGGGCGGCGGAATGGCGATCGCTTCGGCTGGCGCGTATCCTGCTCGTTTTGCGGCAGTTGCAAGCTTCCATGGCGGTAATCTCGCAACCGATGAACCCACGAGCCCCCATCTGGCCGCACCGCATCTCGAGGCGGAGATCTACGTTGCGGCCGCGGCGAATGATGACAGCTATCCGCCAGCCATGGCGGAAAAATTTGAGCGTGCCTTACGCGAATACGGGGTGCGATATCGTACTGAGACCTATCCGGCAGCGCATGGCTGGATGGTGCCGGATTTCCCCGTTTTCGACCAACTCGCCGCGGAGCGAGGGTGGCGTGAGCTCGTCGACTTCTTCGCTCGAACTCTCCAGGCTGATCGCTAGCCGTCGCGCTTGCGCAACCCGTATCGAGCGCGCCGCATCGTAAATGTGTTAAACATGCCGTGGCGGCTCTTGCACGTAAGCTTCCGCCTCCTTGCTGAGTGTCGGCTTCTTCAACGATTACGCGCTTGTCGCATTGGTTGTGGCTCATCCATTACATCCGCGTTGTTTCAATTACAGACTGCAACAGCAGGATGCTTTCGCCCGGCACGATACCGTAGCTCATTCGACGTTCCTCCGCCATCATAAGAAACTCTGTAAGCGCGGGCGGGATATCATATGTACCGAATGGTACGCCTACGAAAGCCGCTGACGCTCACCCAGAAGATACCGACGCTTGAGAACGGAGCGGGTCCCTCCGGCCTTTGAGGAACGGCGGTAAACAATGCGAATTCAAAGCTGGGCAGGACGAGCGCGGACGGCAGTCGGCGAGCGACGAGGAGCGCGACGATCGCTCGGGAGATTGCGCTCGCGCCGCCCGTGACCGCGGCGACGGCGCGCAATCGAATGCGGCGCGCGAGCAACGCGATCGCGAGAAGCGACGCTGACTGCGCGATGCCGGTTGCTAGCGAGCGTTGGGCCGTCGCCGGCGTCGGATCGAGCCACGGCGCGCGGCTCGGAAACGGCTTCGCTAGCAAAGACGACGGCCGCGCTCAGGCGCCGGCGGCGTTGCGTCGCGGGCGGACGATGGCGGCCGCGACGGCGATGATGAGGAGCAACGCGAGCCCAATGGGCTCGAGGCCGTAACTGTACGAGCGGTCGAGCAGCCCCGCGACGACCGGGAACGCGACGAGCATCGCCTCGAGCGTCCATGCGTCGAGCGCGGCGAGCGGAAACCCCCAGCCGAAGTACCATGCCTGCGGCGTCGGGAAGCCGGCCTCCGTGAGGGCGAACGCAAGCCCGCGTACGGATCGGCCGGTGACTGCGACGGCCGCGACGCCGGTGAGACCGAGTGCGCCGAGGATGAAGATCAGCGCGGTTACGAGGCGCGGCGCGACCGGACCGATGTGATCGCGCGCGCCGCGCTGCACGAGGTCGTGAAGGTACGTCTCGCCGCCGAAGATGTAGGACCCCGCGAGCACGAGGCCGATCGTCCACGCCGCGTAGAGGCCGCGACGCGCGGGCGGTTGCTGGCGAAACGCGACGAGCGCGAAGAGTACGAAGGGCGCCTTTACGAGCCCCGCGAGCGTGACTAACGCGACGGCGGTGAACGGCGCGTTCTCACCGAGCACGATCGCGGCGAGCGCGAGGTCGACCCCGATGAGGTCGTTGTGCGCGTTGACGACGTATTCGAGATAGAGCGCCGGGTTCACGCACGCGAGGGCGGCGAGCCGTTTGGGGAGCGGACTGCGCAGGAGCAGCGCGACGAACGCCGCCACGGAGACGAGCCCGAGGAGCCGCGTGCCGAACACGGCGCCGCCGAGGTCCGCGCCGCCTGAGACGACGCTCTGGAAGACGAGCCAGAGCGGGCCGTAGACCGACGCGACGATCGGGTCGCCCCAAAAGGCGCCGATCGCGCGGTATGCTCCGGGCAGCGCATCCGCGGCTGGGGCGTAGGACGCCGCGAGTCCCAGCTTCGCGTAGGCGACGTACGCGTAAACGTCGGCGCTACCGACCGTCCGCGCCGCGAGAGCCGTGGCCGCGAGCGCGATCCCCCCGCCGAACGCCGGGATCCAAACGGCGCGCGGTATGTCGCGGATGCGTCGCAACAACAGTGTCAGCGCGAGGACGAGCGCCGATTCCGTCCCCGCGAGCGCGAGGTCGGCCGCGTGATCGGCCCCGCGTGGATCGAGGCGCGGCGAGCGTAGCGGATACGGTAACGCTCGCGCGTCGGCGAGCGTGAAGTGCGGTTGTCGCAGATCGGTTTCAAGCGACGGCCGATCGTTCCGCTGCGAGAACGTCGCGCGATCGTCGACGCGCATCGCCGTGGCGAAGACGATGATCAGGGCGAAGATCGCGAGGACGATGCCCGCGTAGAGCGCGCGCGCGTTCAAAAGTGACGAAACCCCCAGGCGTAGGAACGATCGAGCAGTGCGCTCGCGAGCGGAAAGGCGACGAGCATGGTCTCGATCGACCACGCGTCGAGTGCGGCGTAGGGAAAGCCCCACGCGTAGTACCACGACCAGGGCGTCGAGAAGCCGAGTTCGATCATCGCGTACGAGAGCCCGCGTACCGTGCGCTGCGTGACGAGCGCGTACAGCAGCGCGAGCACCGCGACGGCGGCGATGCCGAAGACGAGCACTTGGCTCAGCGAGAACGCCTGCATGTGCTCGCGCATGCCGCGCTGGAGGACGGCCTGGAGATACGGCGCGCCGCCGAAGGCGTACGACAGCGTGAGAACGAGCGCGAAGACGAGTGCGGCATAGGCGACGCGCTCGCGCAGCGGCCGATTCGGGAACGCGACGAGCGCGAAGATCGCGAAGGGGAGCTTCACGAGCCCGGCGAGCGTCACGAGCGCGACGGCGGCGAGCGGCACGCGTGTGCCGACGAGGATCGCCGCGATCGCGAGATCGATCCCGATGAGATCGTTGTGCGCGTCGATCAAAAAGTTCGCGTAGAGCGCCGGATTTGCGAGCGCGAGCACCACGGCGCGGCGTGGCAGCCCGCGGGCGGCGAGGAGCGCGATGAAGCCGAGCACGGAGACGAGGCCGAGCCACCGTGTCGCGAGCACGGCGCCGCCGAGGCTCGCGCTCGAGCCGGACACCGCATGCTGCAGCGCGTACCAGGCGGGGCCGTACACCGACGCGCCGACGGGCGAGCCCCAGACGTGCGCCACGGCGGCGTTTGCCGGCGGGAGCGCCATGGCCGTCGGCGCGTACGAGCCGCGTAGACCGAGCCGGGCGTAGGCTACGTAGGCGTAGACGTCGCCGCTGCCGAGCGTTCGTGCGGCGAGCGCGATCGCGGCGAGCGCCGCCGCCGCGACGCCGGCAGCCCCGAACGCGAGCCACGGCTCGCGCAGCGGATACGGCAGCGCGAGGCTCTCGCGCAGCGGGAAGCCGATCGAGCGCGGAGCGACGCCAGGCGCCGCGTGCCGGCCCGGCTGTGAGAACGTCGCGGCGTGGTCGAGCCGCGTGCCGAAGGCGAAAGCCAGCGCGAGCGCGGCGACCGCGAGAACGACGGCGGGTGCAACCCAGGGGTTGCTGCGCCGTGCGGCGCCGAATGGGCTCATCGTTCTCGTCGGTTCGTTCTCCAAGCCGTGCGGCGTGTCCGCCGCGCCGCGCGCGTTCCGCGCTCAGTCGACCACGCGCTCGCTCGGCCCGCTCCGGCGAGCCGTCACATCGCGCCGTCACACCGATGATCCGGCAGGTCCGCGCGGGGTCGGCAGCGTAGGTGCGCGAGCATCCGATATCATCTTTTCGCGACGGCGCCGTCTTCGACGCCCGCGCGGCTCACCACATCGGACGGTCGGCGCACGCCGCATTCCGGCAATTCGGAATCGCTGCGCTCGCGGCGCCAACGCCGCCTCGTCGGGGGCAGGCTCACCTGATTCGACGCGCCGCTTCGTGCGGCGCCGCGACCGAAAGGCCAAAGAGTGCCAACTGAGATCCTCATCTCGAGCGACCCGTGGGAAAACCGCGTCGCGATCCGAGAAGACGGAACGCTCGCCGAGATCTACTTCGAACGCGAAGAGAAGGTCATCGGCTCGATCTACAAGGGCAAGGCGATGAACGTGCTCCCCGGGATGGGAGCGAGCTTCATCGACATCGGCCTCGGCCGCAACGCCTTTCTCTACGTCGACGACATCAACAAGACGCCGCTGAACATCGGCGACGTCGAGATCACGCAGGGCCGGAGCGGCTGGACGATCACCGAGAAGATCAGCAAGGGCGACGACGTTCTCTGCCAGATCGTCAAGGAGCCGCGCGGCCTCAAGGGCGCGCGCATCTCGACGAACATCTCGCTGCCGGGCCGCTACCTCATCCTCATGCCGACGGGCAAGTTCTCCGGCGTCTCGCGCAAGATCGAGACGGCCGAGGAACGGAACCGGCTCAAGACGATCATGAAGATGATCCGGCCGCCGGAGATGGCGACCGTCGTGCGCACCGCGGCCGCCGGCGTCAGCCAGTCCGAGCTCATCGCCGATCTCGGCGTGCTCATCCGGATGTGGCACGGCATCCTCGAGAGCTATAAGCGCGCGCAGGCGCCGGCGCTCATCCACAAGGACATGAACCTCGTCTTCAAGGCGGCGCGCGATTTCATCACGCCGGAAGTCGATCGCGTCCTCATCGACGACAAGGGCGACTTCGAGAAGGTCCGCGACTTCATGCGGCTTCTCGGGCCGCAGTACGTCGATCGCATCGAGTATTATAATAACGGCCGCTCGCTCTTCGCCGACTTCCACATCGACGAGGAGGTCCAGAAGCTACTGCGCCCGACCGTAAAGCTGCCCTCGGGCGGCTCGATCGTCATCGAGACGACCGAGGCGCTGACGGTCATCGACGTCAACAGCGGCAAGTTCACGGGCGGTAAGAACCTCGAGGACACGATCGTCCGCACGAACGTCGAGGCGGCGGCCGAGATCGCGCGCCAAGTGCGGTTGCGCGACATCGGCGGTATCATCGTCTGCGACTTCATCGACATGGGCACCGAGCACGCGCGGACGCGCGTCATCGAGACGCTCAAGAACGGGCTGCAGAAAGACCGCACGCGCTCGACGATCCAGTCGTTCTCGACGCTCGGGCTCCTCGAGTTCACGCGGAAGCGCGTCGGGAAGGATCTCTCGGGCCAGCTGCGCGGCGCGTGCCCGACGTGCGCCGGCATCGGTAGCGTCATGTCGCCCGAGTCCGTCGCGATCGAGGCGTTCCGCGAGATCCGGCGCTTCGGCCACGAGCACCGCAACGGCGCGACCGAGCGCAAGGCGCTCGAGATCGTCTCGGCACCGACCGTCGGCG
>JAABUZ0100004658.1_pt1 | contig 18714 bp, 14 predicted proteins | sample 5562091 | NCBI WGS metagenome assembly JAABUZ01 (sample SAMN12813069, study PRJNA571459) | rock metagenome | isolation source: Antarctica rocks | place: Antarctica: Victoria Land, Linnaeus Terrace sud | collected 2015-12-21 | reverse complement strand
TCTGCTATTGCTGCTTCTAACCGTTGTTGTTCTTCTGGGGTCATCACCTTGGCTCTAGTCAGTTCTCTGAACTCCACATACTACATTACTGTCTCCGGTGTTTTTGCATAAATGGGATGCTCCCTTTTTGGTCACCTGGCTACTGACTACTATTGCAAGATGCCAATTTACAAATCAAGTAGAATTGCTATCAAGAAAAAATGGGAGGATGAGAACCCCCGCGCGCGATTCCGGGGGATGAAATCCGACTCAAGGGGTTTTAAAGATCGCGTTTGTCTGCACATGCTCTAATCGTGGTACTGTGGAATTAAGCTAGCACAGGATGAAAAACTCCAAAAAAAACAACGTGATAGCGGACAGAACCATTGACAACTGAGATATGGGGTTGTGCAAGAAGTGCCATGGCAGCGTTTGCACGTAAAATACGAGCGCGTTGATTACCTCCTAAAGTAGCCGCACAGCCTAGCAATAGGTCGAGGCGGGTAGGACTGTTTGAGCCAGTTAAAACCCGGAAGGGCAGAACAATGTTGCGAAGTGTGGCTTTAGCCCACGTAGCAACAACAGTTCAGAATCCTGGTTTTTCAAAACCAGGAGAGTTCAAAGTCAGCCCATAATCAGATAGTCAAGAAAAAACGGTCAAAAAAATCAGGGGGAAGAATTAAGCTTTCTTCCCCCTGACTTTTATTGTTGTTGGCGCGATGCTTACGGCTTCCACAGACTGACTCACTAAGTGGGCAGGAGGAGAATCGAACTCCTATGACCGCAAGGTCGCCACATTTTGAGTGTGGTGCGTCTACCAGTTTCGCCACCCGCCCTTGGGTGTAGCTTTACCATTATACTCAATTTTGTGTCCTTGCAACAAGGAATTATATTCTTGGCTGCTGGCCCAGCGGTCAATTTCTCGAGCCCGTAGCACTGGTACTGGGTGAGTTAACTGAGCAGTCTGGGCAGACTTTAGCATTTCACCCAACTGGGTGTTACTAATGTCGTCGTAAGCACGAGCCTGGGCGATAAAGGCGTCTAGGTTAAGTTGGGGTGCCAATGTGGGTGAACCACCGGCTAACTTCATCAACAGCGACATCACCACTTTGGGATCTTGGGTTGCCAACAGCGCAGCGCGATCGCACGTAAATTCCGCACAGCGTACCCATTCCAAAAGTTGTGCTTGCAGCGCTTGGGCTATCATTGCCCCTAAATTGGGGAGCTGCCCCGCTGCTAACACGATTAAATTCACCATTGTTAGATAAACCCCATGATCACACTTGAGATGACCCAACTCATGAGCAATCACTGCCTGAATCTCTTCTAGTGTCAGCAGCTCAATCAGGGAGGTGTGCATGACAATGAAAGGCTGCTTGCCCCGCATGGCAAACGTGTAGGCATTGGGAATCGGATGCTGACGTACATACAGCTGGGGTGGCTCTAGCTCCAACCTCTGACAAGCTGCTAACAACAGCTCGTGAAACTGGGGCAGTTGTTGTTCACCTACCAAAACACTCGCTGCAATATTTTCTACGTAAAAAAACTGCTCCGCCATTGGTCCCAAAACATTCCGCACCAACATGTCGATGCCAGGTATCTGTTTGAGAGCCTTGGTTGCCTCCAAGTCTAGCGGATGGCGAAACTCGTCTGCTTTTAGACCGACTAGCGGTGTCTTCGATAACAACATGGCGGATCAAACTATAAAAAACAGGATTGTGGGAGAAGGGCTGTAACTAATTGGTGCGTACGCGCGGGTGAGCGACGCTCGTAGGACATACGCTACGCGCATCGCCCATAGCAACAGTCTCTAAGGCTAGTATAACGAGACGCGCTATCAAGAGCTTAACTGAGGGAGCTATGACCCACGCTCGAGTCTAGCTCCCAGAGAAAGCAACTTTCTCTCTAGCTGCTCGTAGCCCCGATCCAGGTGATGCAATCCTTGAATCGTCGTTTTTCCCTTTGCCGCTAATGCCGCTAGCACCAACGCTGCCGATGCCCGTAAGTCTGTAGCTACTACTGGTGCGCCTGACAACATAGGTACCCCGCGTACGATTGCATGATTTCCTTTGACGCGAATGTCTGCCCCCATGCGATTCAACTCTGCCACATGACGCAACCGATTCTCAAATACTGTTTCCGTAATCACACTATTTCCCTCACTCAGTGTTAGCAAAGCCATGAACTGCGCTTGCATATCGGTGGGAAAGCCTGGATAGGGTAAGGTTTCAATATCTGTTGCCATCAGACTATGTCCTGGAATAATCCGCAGACGGTTAGGCGCTTCGGCGATCACTGTTGCCCCAATGTCCTGCAACTTCGCGATCACCGCAGTGAGATGGTCTGGCACTACCGGCGATAGACTCAGCTCTGAGTCGGTTATTGCCCCAGCTACCAAAAACGTCCCCGCCTCAACTCGATCTGGAATAATCGTATAGTCCGTAGAGTGTAAGCTGGGGACACCAGAGATCGCGATCATATTGCTCCCCGCACCCCGAATCCGCGCTCCCATCGCCTCGCAGAAATTCGCCAGATCCACGACTTCCGGCTCTTGCGCGGCGTTTTCTATCGTTGTTTCCCCCTCTGCTAGGGTTGCTGCCATTATTAATGTTTCGGTTGCCCCGACGCTGGGATAGTCCAGGTAAATCTTCGCCCCTTTTAGCTTACGACTGCCACCAGCCACATTCGCATGAACTATTCCATGCTCGATCTGGACGTCGGCACCCATTGCTTGCAAACCCCTGACATGAAGATCAACCGGTCTGGCTCCAATCGTACAACCACCTGGGAGTGGTACCCGGGCAACCCCCAACCGTGCCAAAAGGGGACCAATTACAAAAAAACTCGCCCGGAGTTGACTAACCAGTTCGTAGGGAGCCTGCGATTGTCCAATCACGCTGGCATTGATGTCTAAGATATCGCCGTGTTGCTCTAGCTTCACGCCCAAAGCCGACAGAATTTGGCTCATCCGCCTCACATCAACCAGCGAGGGAACGTTGCGGATACGACAATCTTGGGGACAGAGTAAGGCTCCGGCTATAATTGCCAGCGCTGAATTTTTCGCCCCGCTAATTTTCACGTGACCATGCAGTGGGTACCCACCCCAAATTTGCAACACTGAGGAGTCTGCTTCCGGTGATGCCTGGGTGTCTATCAAGCCGCGAGAGGCAGTAATAGGTCTATCATCCATAATTAATCAGTAGTTTTACACTTTACAAGTTGGTTTTGATTCTACAGTAAAGATTCCAGCATTGAGTTCCCAATCAGTCGATTCCTCGCGTCCGAGGCTTTAGACCATGACTCATCCGCCACTCCAGGCATAAGTCATTATGACGACTGACGCCACGAAACCTGATTTATTTATAAAAAATGCTTAAGCATTGTAAAAAAATGTATAGAAATGGGGAGAATTACTACCGCAAACACTCCCCTATTGCGGGATATTAGAGAAGCAGCCGCTGCCTCTGATATTGGAGATCAAGCAACTGATCCAGCCCAAGTCACGCTGGGCGGAAGGTGAAGAGCGCCATACGCGCACTTAGTTGAAGCAAGATATTTTCCAGTTTTGTAAAAGAAGGCAGAGTATGATTCAAAGCGAAATTGCAGGGACACCAACGGTTGACTTAACCAAGTACGACAAAGAGCCTATTCATATTCCTGGATGTATTCAGCCTCATGGATTACTTTTTGCGTTGCAAGAACCCGAACTTACCTTTTTACAGGTGAGCAATAATACATTTGATTTTTTGGGGCTTTAGCCCCATGACTTGCTTGAGAAAAAAATAGACAAATTGCTCAATAAAGACCAGGTAGATTACCTGAAGAAGTTTATAAAAAATGAAGACATTAAAGAGTTTAACCTTCTTAATTTAACCCTAGAAATAAATGCGCAAGAAATGGCCTTTGATTGCATCGTTCATCGTGTAGATAATAGTTTAATTCTTGAACTAGAACCTTCATTACCTGAAACGAGCGTTCCTTCTTTCCGTTTTTATCATCTGGTTAGACCATTTGTATCCAAGATTCAAAGTGCAGCAAATCTCGATGAGCTGTGTCAAACTGCTGTCAAAGAAGTGCGGAATTTGACGGGTTTTGACCGGGTGATGGTCTACCAGTTTAATCGTCAAGGGAATGGAGCTGTAATTGCTGAATCGAAGACGAAAAGCCTTGAGCCCTTTTTAGGATTAAACTATCCAGATTTCGATATTCCCGAGCAAGCAAGGAAACTATACTGTTTAAACTGGCTGAGATTAATAACGGATGTTGATTACAAAGCAGTTGAAATTGTCCCCACCTGTAATCCTGTAACAAACAGACCGCTTGATTTGAGCCAGTCTGTTTTGAGGAGTGTATCTCCATGCCACATAGAGTATCTGCACAACATGGAGGTCAAGGCTTCCATGTCTATATCTCTGATTAAGGATGGTGAATTATGGGGACTCATTGCTTGCCATCACCAGTCGCCTAAACGTATCCCATACGAAGTGCGTACGGCTTGTGAATTTCTTGGACAAGTAATGTCCCTAAAACTTTCAAATAAGGAAGGGAATGAAGATTACGAGTATCGGATTGAACAAAAATCAATTCAAGCAAAACTTATTGAATACTTGTCTTTGGAAGAAAACTTTATCAGTGGAGTCATTAAGTATAAGCCCAATTTACCAGATCTAGTCAGAGCGCAAGGGGCAGTGGTGTGTTTTGGTGGAGATTATATTATTGTCGGTGAAACCCCGAGCCTTGAAGAAATTAAACGCCTGATTGAATGGTTAGGAAATAATTTTACCGAGGAAGTATTTTCTACAGATTCATTACCAAGCATTTATCAAGAGGCTGAAACCTTTAAGGATATAGCAAGTGGTCTGCTAGCAGTCTCCATCTCTAAAGCCCAAAAGAATTGTATTTTATGGTTTCGCCCTGAAGTCATTCAAACCGTAAATTGGGGAGGCAATCCGAATAAACACATTGAGGTTGAGAATGGTGAGTTGCGCCTGCATCCGCGTAAATCATTTGAACTATGGAAACAGACAGTTAGATTCAAGTCTTTACCCTGGAAACAGTGTGAAATTGATGCTGCCCTTGAATTCAGGAATGCCATTCTCAGTATCGTACTCAGAAAAGCAGACGAACTGGCAAAAATAAATGTGGAACTGGAACAAAGTAATAGTGAACTCGACGCTTTTGCGTACATCGCTTCCCACGACTTAAAAGAACCATTGCGGGGGATTCATAACTACTCATGTTTTCTGCTCGAAGATTACGCCGAGAAGCTGGATGAAAATGCAGTTTCAAAGTTAAACACTTTGATTCGTTTGACGCAGCGCATGGAAGACTTGATTGATTCCCTGCTGCATATTTCCCAAGTGGGACGGGTAGACTTCTCTGTGGAAAAGACGGATCTGAATTACTTGGTGAACCATATTTTGGAGATACTTAGCGTCAGGATAGAACAAACAAAAGTAGACATCCGTATTCCCAGACCCCTACCCACAATTAGATGCGATCGCATCCGTGTCGGTGAAGTATTCAACAATCTAATTACCAATGCGATAAAATACAACGATAAAGCGGAAAAATGGCTCGAAATAGGGTTTAAGGAACCCACAGGTCACAGAATCAATCAGACAACCCAGAGCAATGAAAATGAGCCAGGGGAACCGATTATCTTCTACGTACGAGATAACGGTATTGGCATTCGCCAGAAACACCTTGACGCCATTTTCCGCATCTTCAAACGCCTCCACGGTACTGATAAGTACGGGGGTGGTACAGGTGCTGGGCTGACGATCGCCAAGAAAATTGTAGAGCGTCATGGCGGAAATATCTGGGTCGAGTCCACCTTTGGTGAGGGAACCACTTTTTATTTTACTTTGCAAAGTTGATATGAACATGGTAGCCACCTTAGAGCAACCCATACTCATCATTGAAGACAGTGATGAAGACTTTGAAGCGGTTGGGCGGGTGATGCATCGGTCATCTGTGACAAATCCGCTTTTCCGATGCACAGACGGCGATGATGCCCTAGATTTTCTATATCGTACAGGCACGTACGCAGACCCCCAAAAAGCACCTCGTCCGGGGCTGATCCTGCTCGACCTGAATTTGCCGGGTACAGATGGGCGAGAGGTGCTGGAGCAGATTAAGCAAGATGAAGATCTGAAAATGATTCCTGTTGTAGTTTTCACCACGTCCGCTAACCCAAAAGATATTGAGGTATGCTACAAAAACGGGGCAAACGGTTACATTGTCAAGCCGATCAACATCAACAGATTTGTAGAAATAATCAGGATTGTAATTGATTACTGGTTCCGAGCGATTATTCTCCCTGACAGGAGTAAGAGGTAAAGATGACAGAGGAACGCAGAGTTTTAATCATTGATGATTGTCCTGAAGACCGGGAAACCTACCGTCGCTATTTACTCCAAGACTCGGATTACACTTATATTGTCCTAGAGGAAGAGACTGGGGAAAAGGGGCTGGAATTGTGCAGGTTGCTCAAACCCGATAGTGTTTTACTGGATTATTTGCTCCCGGATCTCGATGGTCTTGAGTTTTTAAATGAATTGAGAAATAAGGCAGGTAAAGTTGATATTCCAGTGGTGATGGTGACAGGTTACGGCAATGAAGCAGTTGCTGTACAGGCAATGAAGAGTGGAGCTGCGGACTATCTGGTCAAAGGACACACTACACCGGAAAGTCTGCGTATTGCTCTGCGCCATGCTATGGAAAACATGGAACTGATAAAGAAACTTGCTTGGAGTGAAGAGCGGTTTCGCACTTCGGTAGAGAATATGCTGGATTGTTTTGGCATCTACTCAGCCATCCGCGATGCCTCAGGTCGCATTGTGGACTTTCGAATTGAGTATGTAAACGAAGCGGCTTGCGCAGATAACCAAATGAGCAGGGAAGAGCAGCTGGGTCGGGGTCTATGTGAGTTACTGCCAGTATACCGGGAAATAGGATGGTTTGACGAGTATTGCCGGGTGGTAGAAACGGGTCAACCCCTGATCAAAGAATCACTGATCTACGATGATGTTTATAACCAGCAGAAACTGATTAAAGCCTTTGACATTAGAGTGACAAAACTGGATGATGGTTTCGCTGCTGCCTGGCGCGACATCAGCGAGCGTAAGCAGATGGAAGAAGAACTGGCAGCTCTGATGGCGCGGGAGCAGGCGGCACGCGCTGAGGCAGAATCCGCGAACCGCAAAAAAGATGAGTTTTTGGCAATGGTCTCCCATGAGCTGCGATCGCCCCTGCAGTCAATACTCGGTTGGACGCAGCTACTTCAAACGCGAAAGTTTGATCGAGTTACTACTGATCTGGCACTAGAAACGATCAAGCGCAGTGTCAAGTTGCAAAACCAGTTAATTCAAGACCTGATGGACATCTCGCGGATTATTCGAGGTCAGCTTCACCTTGATGTCCGCCCAATTGATCTGGTACCAGCGATTGAGGCGACGATCAGTATGGTGCTACCTGCCGCTGATGCCAAGAGCATAAAAATTGAGTCCTTACTTGACTCATCGATAGGTCAGGTTTTGGGCGATTCAAGCCGATTGCAACAAGTTGTGTGGAACCTGCTCTCTAACGCTATCAAGTTTACACCGGAGGGAGGATGCATTACAATCCGGCTAGAGCGCGTTGAGTCCTATGCCCAGATTCAAGTCAGCGACACAGGTCAAGGCATTAGGGCGGATTTTCTGCCTTATGTGTTCGAGCAATTCCGTCAGGCTGATAGCCCAAGCACGAGAGTACACACTGGACTCGGACTGGGACTGGCGATCGTGCGTCGCTTGGTAGAACTGCACAATGGGACTGTCCAAGCAGCAAGTGAGGGGGAGGGGCAGGGGGCGACATTTACAGTGAAGCTGCCTCTTGAGTCAAAGGTATTGACAAAAGCAAATTCTTAAGTCAGAATAAGAAATTGTCGCGATAGAGTGCGATGGCCAGCGGAACTGGCGGAATTGGCAGACGCGCTAGATTCAGGTTCTAGTGCCGCAAGGCTTCCGGGTTCAAGTCCCGGGTTCCGCATTGACTATAGGTAAGCCATGAGTAACGGTAGTAGTGACCGGCTAGACCGGTGACGCATCAACTAAACCAATGCTGACCAGTTTACAGAATCCTCTGGTAAAGCAAATACGCAAACTGCATTCTTCCAAAGAGCGGCGAGAGCAGCAGTTGTTTCTAGTGGAAGGGACCCACCTACTAGAAGAAGCCTGTGCAGTAAACTACCCTTTGGTGACGGTGTGTTGTACCCCACAATGGCAGGAACGTAATCAGCAACTTTGGGAACAAGCCTGTCGCCAGTATGACCGGGTAGAAATAGTGAGTCTTGAGGTATTAAAGGCGATCGCTACCACAGTGCAACCCGACGGGGTGATTGCGACGGCAAAACGTAGTTCTAGCCAGACGGTGCCGTTCACTGGTTTGGCGCTAGCCTTGGAAACCGTGCAAGACCCTGGCAATCTTGGTACGATCATTCGCACCACTGCTGCTGCTGGTGCAGCTGGGTTGTGGTTGAGTGGGGATAGTGTGGATCTGGACAACCCGAAGGTGTTACGGGCGTCAGCTGGGCAGTGGTTCCGGCTACCGATGGCGGTGAGTCCAGATTTGAAAGCGACTGTTCGAGAGTGTCAGCAGGCGGGAATGCAAGTGGTGGCAACTATGCCCAGTGCAATGTTGACCTACTGGGAGGTAGACTGGCGGCGTCCCACTTTGATCGTGCTTGGCAATGAAGGGGCTGGGCTATCGGCAGAGTTAGCAGTGCTGGCTGATATGCAAGTCAGAATTCCCCTTAGCCCAGGAGTGGAATCGTTGAATGTGGCGATCGCTGCCGCTTTGATGTTGTATGAAGCTCAACGCCAAAGGAGTTTTGAGGGTGTTTAACGAACCACTCCAGGCGCAGAGGGATTGAGATTGCGATGCCCCATAGTTTAGTCCTCAACCTTCTGCCTCAATCCCCAATTCCACCCGGATATCTCAGCGGGAAACACCTGCATGCCCTTTTCTTGAATTTGGTGAGTTCTGTTGACCGGGAGTTGGGCGATCGCCTGCACGATCAAAAAACCGAAAAAGCCTTTACCCTCAGCCCGTTGCAAGTCAGCCAACCCAGACAGTTACCGAAAAGCATTGGCAGGAATTATGCCCTGCAATGGGAACATAAACAAGCAATTCCAGCTGGTACGCCCTGCTGGTGGCGGATTTCTCTCTTAGACGACGCTTTATTCGGCAATCTCACCCAACTCTGGCTCAACCTCAATCCAGCTCATCCCTGGCACCTTGGCCCTGCTGACTTGAAGATTACCAGCGTTCTGTGTACTTGGCAATCAACCCAGCCTTGGGCAAATTTTTGTACTTATGAACAATTGTACGAACAAGCGTCAATTAGCGATCGCCAAATTTCCTTTGCTTTGTGCACCCCCACAACCTTCCGCCAACGTGAGCATGATTCTGCTTTGCCAACTAGAGATTCCGTTTTTAATAGTTTGCTCAAACGCTGGAACAATTACAGCAATATTGAAATGTCTGAAACTATAGTACAAGCGATTTTTCCTAGCTATTTCGATATTCGCACTGAAATAGTTACCGAACAACGCAGTAAATTTATTGGTTGTATCGGCAACATTACTTACAAAATCTTAACAGATATTGACCCAACGCTAATTAAGCAGATTAACGCTTTAGCAGATTTTGCTACATACAGCGGACTTGGACGAAAAACCCCAATGGGTATGGGTATGGTGCGACGCCTCCCCCCCAGTTAATCATGCTTGTCATTACCCACGTCTTCTGAACAACTTGCACAAGGGATTTGCTCTAATTGCACGAGGCGAACCTTGAGGGGTGATGTTGCTGCTTTCGTTAGGAGTGGCGCTCGCCACTAGTGCCTTTTTGAGCCAAACCTTTCAATTGGCAGTGACTCAGCCTTGGTTTGGCGCTCAGAACGTGAATGTGACGGCACCAAGTTGGCTGAGACGTGGATTGCCAGTCGCCAGCCAGACTATTTCAAGGGTTCGCAACAGTGAGCGGATGTTTTTACAAACATCTCGGTGCAATGCCTACCAAGGGCATCACACAATTTCTCTCAAGTCCAGGACAAAGCCCGGAAGTACTTCTTCTCCAGACAAGTTAGTAGGGGATGACAAAACCTCCTTATCTTGTCCTTGACGGTAAATTTCTACCTGCTTTGTTTGTGGGTCAAGCAGCCAGCCCAAGCGGATACCATTCTCAATATACTCTTGCATCTTGGCTTGAGTGACTGGGAGGCTATCAGTATCGGAGCGTAGTTCCACCACAAAATCTGGAGCTATGGGAGGAAACCGACGGCGCTGCTCTAGCGTCAGGGCTTCCCACCGCGCCAGCAAAATCCAGGCAGCATCAGGAGAGCGATCAGCACCGTTTGGTAGACGAAAGCAGGTGGACGAGTCAAAAGTTAGACCACTGCCATCAGCCTCAGCCCAGACTTCTAACCGGGCTGTGAGCTTAGCATTGCGATTTCCGGTTTCTCCCCCTGTCGGTGGCATGACAATTAGTTCTCCCTTGGCTGTGCGTTCAAATTTGAGATCTGGGTTAGCTCGGCACAGAGTATAGAAAGCATCATCCGTCAGTTGAACAACGGCATCCAGGTTGAGGGTGATAGCGGTCATCGGATTCCTCCTTGAGAGGCTTTCTCTGAGATAACTTGCATCAATATCAGGGGTTAGCCCAATTATATTTGAGTTTACTGTACCTAGCTTTTGCAGTCTAAGTTTTGCTTTGATGGCTTCGCTTGAGGGCATCTAAGTGGCGATTTGAGGCAAACAGTGCTTCAGAAGAGGACGCCAGCGCTTGAATTTCGCGCTCACCTTGCTTGATGTTCACTCTTCACTGTTTGGCGGTATAGAATGAAACTCTCTATCCCGAATCCGGTAGAGATGATCAACCCGAACGCCACTACCACCAGCAGAAACCTTTGCAATTTAGCAGTTTTTTTCTCTTGCTTAAGTCGTGCTTCCACCTCTTTAATCCGGTCAGCCGACAATGCGATTTGCACTTCTCAGCTCGCGCACTCCTGACTAGCGGCTAAAAATTGATAATCCAAATCGCTTAGACTTTTCCCCTGCGCCCACTTTTGAGCATCTCTCAAAGCCTGTCCTCGCAGTAGACGCGATTCATCTTGATAGCCTGACGCTACCCAAGCATTGAATGTCTGCGAGTAAGGGCGAAGATTATCCAACTGCTTCAGCACCCATTCAGCATTGAAAACACTGCGATAGATCGGGTTTTTAATTCGTAGATAGCTGTTATGTTTCTCAACCAAGCCGGACAGCAATAGTTCTGTTTGTTCTCGCCTGTTATCGAACGCTACGAGAAGATAAAGTGTACCACTGTCTATTTCCTCTGCTTGCAACACCCGCTGATAAAGTTCTAACAATCGCCCCGAGCTGTTTTCGTTGAACAATAGGCGATCGCGAATGGTACGGAGGTGTTCGGGTTCGTCTTGTGTTTCCCAACGTTGAATAATGCGCGATCGCACCAATTGTTCTACCCAAAAGGCTTCCATTCTAGTCGGGAGGGAAAGCGTTCCTGTCACTGTCTCTAATGCGATTTGCTGGACTATCTGACAAAGTTTTTGGGTAAGAAACGGTTGTCCCCCCGTCCAGTAAATAATTTCTCGCAACACTGCTTCGCTTTGGCTAACCGCTGACTCTAACCCCTGAAGCAGGGGAGTGGCTTCATGCAGTTGAAAGCCGTGCAACTCAATCGCCTGACCGAGGTTAAAAGGCGTTCTAAGTTCGTCGGCAATTAGGTCAGAGGGACTGGCTACACCAAATACGGCAATCCCCATCCGCTCAAATTGGGAGTTGTGCGATCGCTGGTTATAGCAATGACGAATCCAGCCAAAAAAGTCATCGATTGGGAAACTCAAACTCAGCAGGCTATCAATTTCATCCATGAAGATGAAAATGCGCTCGTTTTGCACATAAAACAGCAACACCTCTTCAACGAATTGATGTAGTCGTTGCACGGGGGAAAGCTCTGTGTATTGTTGCCACCAATCTTTAAAGTTGACGTGCTGCGCTAAATCTAAAGAGTGAAACAGGCTGAGCGTGATGCCCTTGTACCATTGCACAAGTGTCGTCGTAGTACTGCCCAATCGCGATACGTCTAGATAAACACACGTATAGCCTTCTTTTTCTAGACGATGGCTTGTTCGCTGTAGTAGGGATGACTTGCCCATCTGGCGGGAGTTTAAAACGTAACAAAAATTACCTTGTTTCAGCCCAACATACAGCTGTTCGTCGGCTTGACGAACAACGTAGATAGGATCGTTACCTCGGAGACTGCCGCCAACTTGGTATCTCATATCAGTGGTGTTACCGAACTGTTTGACTGAATTTACCAGATTGAATGCCTTGACCTTTTGCTAAGGTCTAGGTCTGCTACTCGAATGAACTCATTCTTGTTAATTTGAAAAATATAAAGATATTTATTGAGATAATTATAATGCTGCTTAATGTTTTTTTGGCTGTCGCGTTTAGATCTTTTCGCCATAGCCAAGAAAATGCAATAGCAGATAAGACAGTTAAGAAGACAGTTAAGAAACAATTAAAAAGCCAGAAGACAGTTAAGAAGATATAGCAATCCTAGATAGATAGTCAGTCGGTTTTTGTATTTGCGCTATCCCTTGAGTTACCGCAACTTGGAGGAATGATGCTGGAGTGGGGTTTAACGGTATCGCGCGTCGGTGTTAAGTTTTGTAATCTTTATTTCACTTTTGGCTGTGGTCGCAACTTAGGCGATCGCTCTTCTCCACTGCTGTGTTAGTTTTCAAATAATCCTGCACCAACGTGCAACCATAAGTCAGTGCATCTAGGTTAAGAATTCGCTGCAAATTCCACAGAATGAGCGTGTTATCATTACCCCCTGAAACCAGCAAAGTTCCGTCGGGGCTGATAGCAATTTGCCTAATCGCTGCGGTATGTCCTCTAAGGGTCGTTATTTCCGTACCATCAAGCTTCCAGAGTTTGACAGTAGCATCCACGCCACCAGAAGCAAGTATTTTTCCATCGGGACTAAACGCAACTCCCCAAATCCCAGCTGTGTGACCTTTGAAAGTTTTCAGCAACTTACCATCCAGCGTCCACAACTTAACGGTATTGTCGCCACTTCCAGTAGCTACCATTTTACTGTCAGGGCTAAAGGCAACTCTCCATACTACCGCCGAGTGTCCTACGAAGGTTCTGAACAACTTGCCATCAAGCGTCCACAGCTTAGCAGTACTATCGCCACTGGCTGAGCCAACGAACCGACCGTCCGGACTAAATACCACGTGCCAAACTTCCGCCTGATGTCCTTTGAGAATCTGCGGTGCAGACTGAACACGCCGCCATATCTGAACAATCTTATTAACATTTGCCATTGCGATCGTTTGACCGTCGGGACTCAATACTGCTGCTATGAGATTACCGAGAGGATCTTTGTAAGTAGCAACCAAAGTGCCGGATCGCTGCTTGAGTTTTATCATATCCGCGTAAGTGCGAAGGGCAATTAACTTGCCATCGCCACTGAATGAAACCTCGAAGATTGCGCCCCCAGATTCAGTAAAAGTTTTGAGCAATTTACCCCCGCGACTCCAAAGTTTAGCAGTGTTTTCGTGGCTTGCTGTGGCGATGGTTGAACTGTCGGAGGTGATATCTAATGACCAAATCCCAGCTTTATGGGCAATGATAGACTTTTGGAATGGGTTCTCTTTCTGCCAGAGTCTGACAAGGTTTTCTGTGCCCGCCGAAGCAATAAAGCTGCCGTCAGGGCTAAAAGTCACTCCCCAAACTGACGCAGTGTGTCCTTTCAGCGTCCTCAGTTCTGTACCATCAATGTTCCAAAGTTTAATCGTTTTGTCGAGACTGGCGGAAGCAACAGTCTGACCATCGGGACTAAAGGCGACTCCCCAAATCCCAGCAGTGTGACCTTTAAGAGTTTTATACTGACGGTAGCTTCCATCTGTGCTGGATCGCTTCCAAAGTTTAACAGTTGTGTCTTCACTCGATGAAGCAATGGTCTGGCCGTCAGGGCTGAAAGCTACTCCTATAACCCAAGCGGTGTGACCTTGGAGAGTTTGTAGTAGCTTAGCGTTTTGCCATCCTGTAGCGTCCCGTTTCCAAAGTTTTACTGTCCCGTCTAGACTTGTGGCAGCAACTAGCTGACCATCGGGACTAAAGGCTACTCCCCAAAACCCCCTATCGCCTTGAAAAGTTTTGAGCAAGGTGCCGTCTCGCTTCCAGAGTTTCACTGTATTGTCCCAACTGGCAGAGGCCAAAAACTGACCATCGGGACTAAACGCTACTCCCCAGACTGAAGCCGTGTGACCTTTGAAAGTGTTGAGCAAAGTACCGTCTAGCTTCCAGAGTTTAATAGTGCCATCTTCACTAGCCGAGGCGAGTATCTGACCGTCAGAGCTAAAATCGACTGCCCTAACTGTTGCGGTATGACCTTTGAGAGTTGCTACTTCTGTACCGTTACGTCGCCAAAGCTTGATTGTTTTATCTATACTTGCTGAGGCAATTAGAGAACTGTCAGGACTAACATCTACTGCCAGAACAGCTGCTGTATGACCGGAAAAACGGTTATACTCATCTGCTCCATACACAGCTTGCCGCAGTACATTTTCCACCTGACGCTCAATATTGGTGTTGGCAGTGCCTAGCTTTTGCAGTCTTTTTTTGGCTTTGATGGCTTCTACAAGTGCATCTAACCGACGGTTTGAAGCAAATAGTCCTTCAGAAGAGGACACAAGCGCTTGAATTTCGCTGCTCCTTGCTTGACGTTCGCTGTTAACTGCTTGGCGGTACAGAATGAAAGTTTCTAACCCCAATCCAGTGGAGATGAGCAACCCGATACCCACTGCCACCAGCATTAACCTTTGCAATCTAGCAGTCTTTTTCTCTTCTAGGAGTCGTGCTTCTACCTCTTTAGCCCGTGCTGCCTCCAATGCCGTTTGCACTTCTCGGCGTTCGCATTCTTGACTTGCAGCTAAAAACTGATAATCCAAATCGCTGAGACTTTTGCCTTGCGACCATTTTTGGGCATCTCTCAGTGCCTGTCCTCGCAGTAGACGCGATTCATCTTTATAATCTGATGCGACCCAAGCATTGAATGTCTGCGAGTATGGGCGGAGATTGTTTAATTGTGTTAATACCCATTCGACATTGAAAACATGTCGGTAGATCGGATTTTTAATTTTGAGATAGCCGTTGTGTTTCTCCACTAAACCAGATAACAACAGGGAAGTCTGTTCTCGACTATCATCAGTCGGGACAGAATTCTCTACCTGTTCTCTATTTCCTGCTGACTCTGCTTGCAACACCTGCTGGTAAATACCCAACAACCGCCCTGCCCGTTGTTCGTTAAATAGTAGGCGATCGCGGATGGTGCGGAGGTGTTCGGGTTCATCTTGTGATTCCCAATGCTCGAGCAGGCGCGATCGCACTAATTGCTCTACCCAAAACGCTTCAGTTCCCACAGATAGAGTAATCATTCCAGTAGAAGTTTCTAGGGCAGCTTGGAGAACTAACTGACAGAGTTTTTGGGTCAAAAACGGCTGTCCTCCTGTCCAGAAGAGAATCTCCCGCAGCACGGCTTCACTTTGATTGACTACTCCCTCTAACCCTTTCAGGGTAAGCGCAAGAAGCAATAAAAGTACTTGGCTCTCAATAATACTGAGAATAATCGCAATAAAGCTAAGAATCAAACTTCATTATTGGGATTAGCATTGCCTATATATCATATTTTGGGCATTTTTTTCTTGCGCTTACCCTGCTAACCCTTTGAGCAATGGCGTGGCTTCGTGCAATTGAAAGCCGTATAACTCGAGCGCTCTACCGATGTTAAAAGGCGTGCGGCGTTTGTCAGCGATGAGGTCGGAGGGAGTAGCTACTCCAAATAGGGCAAATCCCAGACGTTTGTAATTCGGGTCGAATGCCTTCTGGTTGTAGCAATGCCGAATCCAGGCAAAAAAGTCGTTGAATGGGAACTTTAAACTGAGCAGGCTATCAATCTCATCAATAAAAATGAAAATGCGTTGCCGTTCGGCTTCTCGAAGAGAATCGCTTTGCACCTTTGGCAGCAACACTTCTTCAACGAACTGGTGCAATTGCTGTACACCGGAGAGGCCGACTTGCCTATTCCACCAATCCTTAAAGTTAACCTGCTGTGCTAGATCTAATCCGTAGAAAAGACTAACGATAATGCCTTTATACCATTGCGCCGATGTGATCTCCTCGCTTCCCAGTCTCGTCATGTCTAGATAAATGCACTGATAGCCTTCTTCCTTGAGGCGATGGCTCGTTCGCTGTAATAGAGATGACTTGCCCATCTGGCGCGAGTTAAAAACGTAACAAAAATCGCCAGCAATAAGCCCGGTATAAAGTTGCTCGTCGGCTTGACGGACAACGTAGGTAGGAGCGTCACCTCGCAGACTACCGCCAACTTGGTAACTCATGTTAAACCGCGAGCGTAAAATGGGGGGAGCAAAGATTAATTAATTGGAGAGAGTTGTTTTTTAAAGTAAGCGCGGTAGAGTTCGCAACGCGGTCGGACGCGATCGCCATCGTAGCTGATTAATCCCAAGCTTTCGAGTTTGCAAGCTTCAAGAGGACACAGAGAAATGCTTGACGCTGCCATCACCACTTTAGTGTATAGCTCTGCCAGAGTTGGGTTTTCTTGTAACGTTACCCAGTGCCGCCATAGATGATAGCGGTAGATGCCACCGTTGGCGATCGCTTGCTGGAGCAAGTCTGACATGGTAATTCCTTGACAGCACAAATAATACAATGTAATCTGAATCAGTGCTGGATGTCCTCCTACAAGAGATATTAATTGAGAAGCCTCATCGTTATCCCAGTCTAGCCCGTACCGTCTAGCTAATTCTTCTACCTGTTGTTGAGTAAATTCGCTCAGGCGTAACGGTAATCCTATGTTGAATGGAGAGCGGTTGATATCTAGAGCAACATACTCTTCAGTGGAGTAAACTACCACTAGCCTTAGCTTTTGCCAGTCGGTATCTCGTTGGGCTTCTTCGTACCACGAGCGCAATAAAGGAAAAAACTCGCGCAGCAGTTGAGAATATTCAAACAAGCGGTCAATCTGCTCTAAGATGAGAACAAGCGGACTTGTGATTTGCTTGAGCAAGTAGTTTTTAAAGTAGAAGCTGCAACTTAACTTACTGTCAATTTCTTCATCCCAGTTAGCTTCCAGATTAGGAGCGATGCCCAATTCTTTAGCGACTCGCCAGCAAAAACAACGAAAAAAATGATTGATATCGCTCAGGCAAAGGGAATCGATTTGGTGGCAATCGAGTTTTACCGTGTGATACTGCTGCTGTTGGGCCTCAGCTAGCAGTCGCAGCACCAGAGAACTTTTCCCCATTTCTTTGGGGGCGCGAATTTGCAAGACACAGCCAGGTTGAGTGATTTCCCGCCTTGCCAGTTCCTCAATAGGGGGACGTTCGATATAGAGGGGAGAATTGAGGGGAACCGGACCACTTGGGTATGACCAAATATATTGAGATTTCTCCTGCTGTTCTCTAGCAGTAAAATCTTTGGTTATTGATTGAAATGGATATCCTTCTTTTTTGTCTGAGTTAGCCTCGCTTGCTTCACGCTCTTCTTCTTTATCCGATTCACTCCTAATGGTGTAGTCTTCTCTGCCTAATTCCAAGCCAAAGGTCCTAAAGCACATTATGAGTGTTTTTTGATCTACACTCGCATTCAAAGACCACAACCGACTTAGGGTCTTCGTAGAAACGTTAATTTGATCGCTTAGCTCTTCTAAGGTGAATTGTTTGCCTTTGTTCTCGGTTATCTCCACCACTCGAATTGCTGTTTGTAACCGGTTTACTCCTGCGACCGTTAGGACAACTCCCCGCCTTCTTCTAGTTTTGGTTTGTTCCATTTGTTTAACCATATAATCTGCTTTTTATTTATCTTGACTGTCTTAACTGTCTCCTGTCGGCCGAGTTCTAAGTAATCAAACCTGGTTGATTTATTTATTATATTTACTCATACATATAATAAAAGTTAAACGTAAGACTTTTAACTCTTCCGTATCTATTATGCTAATTTGCCGATTTTATTGAGCCTAATACTAGCTGCAATTAGCTTCTGATTGACTTAAATTCCCGCCTTGATTATCTTTCAGGATTTGGAACCAGCAGTTTGGCATAACGAATACGGTAATAACAGATTTTATTTGATTTTAATTTCTTCAGAGGTTTTTTTAAATCTGCCTCTGTATCTTAATATTTATTTAATAAAAGCAAAATTAGAATCTCTCCTAATAATAGAGAAAGTAGGAAAGTAGGAAAGGTAGGAAAGGTAGGAAAGGTAGGAAACAAGATAATTGAGATTAATTAAAAAATTTACAGTTAACTTTTAAACTTGTAAGTTTTTATACCAATGCAAGCCGTTAATTTTCTTGAAATTCCGTCGATTCATAATTTTACCAATGACTTAATTTAGTCAATGGCATAATCCACGAATGGGAGAGTAAAAAGATGACACCAGACGTAAGAAAGGGTTTACGTAACATTAGGTAATTCATGTAACTATTTTGACAAAGAACGCTTGTGGGCGTTTATCGTGGGAGCATCCCATTTATGCAAAAACATCAGATAGCAAGTTGACCATTGAGATAGGCACAGCGAAGTTGTAGCATGGGTGTCACATTTTCCGGCTGCCACTGAGCGCCAGAAAGTTT
>JAABUZ0100004657.1_pt1 | contig 18725 bp, 9 predicted proteins | sample 5562091 | NCBI WGS metagenome assembly JAABUZ01 (sample SAMN12813069, study PRJNA571459) | rock metagenome | isolation source: Antarctica rocks | place: Antarctica: Victoria Land, Linnaeus Terrace sud | collected 2015-12-21 | reverse complement strand
CAACCCCCCCTCACCATCGGAGCTGACCAGTTTTCCAACCTTCTCTTTTAGATTGTTGAATGTATCCTTGATACTATCCCAAAATGGTTCGCGAGCAACAATGCCCGTTAAATGCTGACAAACATCCCGCGCATGAACAGTATCAAGGGGTACTGCAGCTCCATAGCTAAAAGCAGACAACACCACAATAATGTTCAGTGATCGCAAGAGAACCATGATTACGCCACCGGTGATTACCTGAGCTGTATGTACTAAGGAGGCAGGGTCAAGGTTTTGGACATCCTGCTTCTCTGAATTTATATACGTGCTGTGAGAGCGCTGTGAGCGCATGGCTGTGGCGGTTGCTTTGGTTATTTATCTGCATATTGATATCACTCGAGTGCGTTAATTGCTCACTGACAGGAAAGATTTTTATTAAAATGCAATTTAAGCCCCATTTTTGAATAGAAAATCGATCAAAGCCGATTGTGTGTGCCGTAGTCTTGTTGCTACTTTGCTTGTGTCATTCATACCGCGTCGAGTCAATCTCTAGTCTCTCGGGTATTACCGTTGTACAGCTCAAATAAGGTTTGCGCCACACTCTATTTCAATTGTGACGCATGTGCGTGTGGCACGTAAGTTAATGCAAGCAGAATGCACCATGGCGCCTACTTGTATAATCTTTATGTATGCAGATAGTTTACACTACACTTTTAATCATCTCAGCCGAGTCGCTGAATATCCACGAGCAGTTTTGTGGATCTCTGCTTCAATACATCCCCAGTTTGTAATCGATGCAGCACTGGCTCCACGAGAGAAGCATTGAATCTGGGCCTATCCCTCCCGGCTCGTGTACTGGCACTGAGCCAGGTCTCCGATAAGCCAATAATTTCCTTGGCCAAAAATTTCAATGCCGAACGGTCCACCCAAGGATATTCCTGCTGTTCATACATGCCAGCAAGAATAGAAAAGAGTATTTCATGAGCAACACCAGTCTCCAAGAACGCAGATAACACCCATCCTTGTGGCGTCTTTGGCTGTTTCTCCAAGGTATACTTTTCCACCAACGGCAGAAGATCGTCGACAGGAAATACTGATTCAGAGAGCTTAAACCGTCGACCAAGGCGACAAATGGCGTCTGCAACTGCTTCGAAAGGTTCAACATTTTGTTGTTCCGAGTTAGCGTGGGCCTTATCAATAATCCCTTCCCAGCAATTAATAATTTCCTGCATATTGCGAAAATCGGCGGTCTGAAAGATCGCAAGACATACCTCGCCGTAACTCAGTGGATCTGCGTACTTATTAAATAAGTCCGTGACTGGCTGTAGATTGCCGTCCAGCTGCCCGCAGAGCTCATCCTTCTTTTCAGCCACAATTCGTGTATCTTGCGAGACTGCATTGAGGATATCGACTTGGATCAAGGCAATGTCCAACATTTCTTGTGTTTGCTGCATAAGACTGTTCATCTGTCCTCGAAGTGCTGGAGAGCAGAAACAATTACAAAATGTAAGCGCGCGTGAAAGGAATTCTATTCTTTGAGCCAACGTAAGCGGAAATGCGCTGCCTGATAACTCGAAGAGCACGAAAGCGCACTCGTAGAAAGCTTCGCGCTTCGCATGGTATTGCCAGAGCAAATCTGCTGCGTCCAATTTTGTTGCCGCATTTCGCTCAAGGTAAGATAGCACATGCGCGTTATCAATTTTCAGCAGCCGATCTCCTTGACCACGAGATACCCATAAGTTATACAAACAGTCGTGGAAAAAAGCATCGTCAGAAGCATAAACTACTGCATACGCTCGTTGTGATAAAATCTCAAAATTCTGCGAATCTAGTGAGTCAAGAATAGTGAAGACATAATCATAGCAACTGACACGCTTATTGTAGATTGGTGCCCTTCCATCGTTTTCTGGTCTTCCGTCAGTCTGGAAACTGGGGGCAAGGTTGGTAAGGTCGTATTGTCGTGCAGTAGACAAGGTCAGCTCAATGGCACCTGGGTGAAAAGTTAAAGAAATGAATTCCTCTATTGCTTCCTTCAGGTTATCCATAGACAGGCCCGCGCCAGTTTTAGTGAACAGTCGCAAGGCTTCTTGGAGCATGACCGACCGTTCTTCACTTCCCTGTGGCTTTTCTTTTGCACGACGAAGTTGCTCTACAGCCTTGTATGTTATCACGTCGTCCGCACTGCAAAAGCTTCCGCAACGCTTTGTTAGTGCATCAACAACAGATTCTACGCTTGCACCAGCCGAAATATTGCGGTTGACAATAGCGGTGACTAGCTCTTTCGCAAGGCTTCGCCCGCCTTTAGCAGTGAACAGATCCTCAAACGTCAATTTTGTTGCCTGACGTTTAATATCTTCAGGTAGGGATGCAACAATATCATGAATGCGGTCCTCCACCAGGACAACAACAAAAGAAATTCCTTCAATCATGCTCGATATCAAGGTGGTCAGAGCATGGAGACCACGATGCTCAGCCTGAACTGCAACTTCTTCCATACGTGAGGTGGCTGTCATAAGCCGATCGGGCCCTGAGAGACCCTCTATATAATTCGCATTATCTTTGAGAAAGTCTGAAAGAGAAACTAGTATTTGTTGGATGTTGATGAGGGTTGCATTAGAGACTGAGCACGAGAAAATAATGCTCTTGGTAGTAGGGTCAGAGGACATTCGAATCACTGTCGTCTTCCAGACGCTTCGAACCACTCGAGAGAGATAGAGAGACAGCCCGTCATATCTACCGCTCAAAGTTACGTGGTCCAAATTGGGAACCGTGCCAGATGCAATATGAGTATCAGTGAGCAGGGGCCTCCCGCCAAATTCGATGTAATATCTCCGCGCAAGATCAATAACTTCCACATTTCCTAGCCGCGGTGAGATACCAAAAGCTTGTTTCATCGGAGAATCCACCCCGTAAGCCTTCCTTTGATCATTTGAACAAGCCACAGCTAAGGCTGTTGCACACCCTTCCGCGCGACCGTACAAATCAAAAAAGGTCCTTATCTGTGCCTCAACATCATTTGAATAACGAAGTAATGAGTCAAAGATTTCAATTGGGTATCGCCGACGAACTAGATGTACGCCTGTGTTTGTGAGAATGGCCACATCAGTTGACGGGATTGTAACATCATACTGCGCAGCGACCTCCAAACCAAAACCTTCGGGTGTCAAACTTGCAGAAAATGGTGCCGACAAAAGTGAAATGGCCTGAATAACACCATCAACGGGAACAAAAACTCCGACTTCCACCAGCTGTGCGCGTCCACCTTGGCTTCTCATTATGGATTGGATACGACCCGAGTCAGGTGCAGTTGTGAAGAGTGCATCTCCATCGCCGCCAGCGGGCTTGTACGCGAAGACATAACCAGGAGAGAAAACTGAGGAACCGTGTGTAGAAGAAAAGTCAATATCCTTGGGCGGGAGTCTTATGTGTGACACCTGCATAAGTGTAGGCGGCGAATTACTTGCTCCAAATCCATAACCTCCACGAGCAGCGCGTAGATACAGTCTGCAACCACTTGATGTACTTGCAACGAGGTGGATCTGCTTGGATTCCTGTGCAGAAATAGCAGATATGGATACAATTTTAGTGTTGCGGGCGTCCAGTAGTGTTGTCGATGAGGTGAGCATTTGGGCATGAGATGTGAGTGAGGAGTAGGTGCAGGTAATGCTTAGAGATAAAGATGCAGGAGAGAGATGGTAGGTACGAATAGTAGAATTTGAGGAGAGTGAATAGAGGAGGGACCGGGTGTCGTCAACAACCAACTGCACACATTGTTCCTGCTTACTAGCAAACCACGCAATTGGAACAAAGTTGGATAAACCATTTTGTGTATGGCAAACCCTACTGCAACGCCCTGTAAACCAACCCTCTGTGGATTGGTACATTATTTCATAAATATCGATGGAGCCCCGGCAGCTGAAAAATATCCTTCCTGTCGGTGATCCCTGAATATTCGAGACGTAGAGCCCACGTATACTCGTACTCATCTGCGTGCTATAGAACTGTATATCACACGTTTTGCTCACTCCGAGTAGTATAACGTCCTGTGTTGTGGCAATAACTAATAGAAAGGATATTGAAGAGACGAAGACGTCTGCCCGAGGCCGAACAAGTGCGACAGCCGTTATGGTGTGTTGTAGGTCTTCATAGGACTGGAAATCTCCGCCAGAGAGGTAGTTCCAGAGGTAGAGGCGATTGTCCACAGTAATCCAAGCCCGTCCAATTTCCACAAACAGCCCCATTTGAGTGAAGCAGGTTGTCCGATTGTACTGTTCAAAGATTGAATCCGGGATATTGATATGTGCATACCGTACAAAAGGCTGCCAAGCGGGTGCTTGAGGCAAGTCATACTCCTGCGACTGCCCTTGTTGAACAATGTCGCCAAGTTCGGGGTAACGTGAATCGCGATAGAGACAACTATTCACATAGCTTGCAGATCTTTCTAGTGGACCAAGCGGAGTTTCTGGCACCGAAGTGGTCACAGTCGCTGCCGGATCGCTCTTGACTGCTCGTGATTGCGACGTCTGAGGCTTCTGAAAGACCGTGCTCTGTCCCCCGTACAAGGCAATTTCAGCTCCATTCATAGGAGGCGCCTGCTTCTGAGCCACGGGGGACTGCTGTGGCACCAGGTCGCCTATGTGCTCCGGCCTCAATTGCGCATTTGGAGACCGCGCAAAAGAGTCGATGTAGTTCATTGAAGTCGACCAGATACACAAAGGCAATGAAGACTTTCTACAGATGGATTCGACAGGGTCATTTACTCGGATTGTCCGATTGACAGTCTTCTCTTCTAGATGGAAGTCGGTTGACAGGAAGGACGTCTTCACAGCCGTCGCGTGTTTGCCAATACTTCATCGTGCACAATGTACTGCTTTCACGGGCTTTTTCACAAGGACACAGGCCTAGTAGGAGGGGTCAGAAGCCACTGGAGTCCTGATTTATATAGCACAAAACACTGCTCGCTTCCTCGGCTGTCACCGGTTCGCTTACGTTTCCTGTTGACGTGTTGTGCCTGACGAGGGAAAGACTCAGGGTGCCGCGGAGGGGTAAGCAGCAATGCCGCCAGACCCCATTGATGGTGAAGGGAGCAACCAGTCGAGCATGGAGAGCAGGCGAAGCTCCTGGAGAGGCTCTACAGCGACCAGCTGCACGTCAAAGGACTCCTCCTTCACCTCCTACCCACGTCCATTGGTATGTGACGATTTCTGCACTTCTCCTCTACCCATAGGCGATGTGCACGATGCCGGACTGTATGCAGAGGTTGCAATTCCCCTGTTTGGGAAGAAGAAGGAAATCAAATCCACGGAGCAGACATCAGGCTTGTTGAGTATGATTTTCAAAGGTAGCCAAGCATGAGTTGAATTACGAAAGAATGTACGAATGGTGGCATCGCAATGCAATAAATAGGCGTGAGGGATGACGCAAGAGGGTAGATGGACGGGAACAGATGGACATGGTGCATGCAAAAGTCTGGATGACTGGGGTGGAATAACTTACATACTGTCTAAAACAATCCTCCTGCTGTTTTTCCTACACATGTACCAAGAAGGGCGTGTGCTTCGTGGACTAAGATTAGCAAGGTCAGGATTACATTCATACGTAATTCCCAACCACAGTCAGTAAGGCTCCGACGTGCCCACAGGATCACACCTTTTGTCCGCGCCAGCCCGTACACGTGCTCAAGCTCGTCAGCGTCTGCGAGGTTACCCACCGTGCTGACGTACCAATTGAAGTCGATTTGCTCCCAATCCTCTTCTGGGTGCAGTATGCGATTGGAACCATTCATGGCTGAGTATGGTGCTTGGTCTTGAGGATGAAGGGTAAAGTAATTGGAAGCGCGCGTTGCATTTGCATAACCGTAGCTCCAAATGATCAACGCAGCATGGAAGACTCCCCATGGCCGCATCATAACGCGATCATGCTTGGCTTCCCACCCATCTCTCACAACTTCGCGCAAGAGCCGTGCCGCATGAAGAACCGCATCCCGTGCGACCTTCAGCGTAGCCCAATGTGACATATACTTCTCAATGCGATTGAAGTCCGAATCAGACACAGGGCGTCCAATGATCGTCTTTGCTCCAGCATATATCTGTATGTCAACCACAGATACAGAAAGATTGATGTGTGAATGGTGGTAGAGGCAATGACGATATTCGTGGAGCATCGTAATTGACGGACATGTCATGACATAATTATCAAAATCAAGCTTCCATGAGTCCACGGCGCCAGTGATTTGCGACCGCCAGTTCGTGTCAGACTTCCCCAAGCTCACACCACTTGAATTCTGTTGTTCACGCTGCCGCATATGCCAAGCAACTGAGATGAGGCCATGCAGGAGTACAATGCGACCAAATGTGTTGGTGTTTACAGGATGACCATTCAAAACCCGTTTCAGCGCGCTCAAGAAACTCATGGTCCGTCTTCGGCCGCTTTGACCATCCCATACGGAATCATCACATGGAAGACTCAACTTGATCTCATCAACTGACATAACGAGAGCATGGCCAAAAACCGTTGCATGATTAGCATCAATTACAAAAGCAGCCAGTGCAACACGTTTGGTAGCTTCAGCATCTATAGACTCAGCATTATCGTCTCCACCATTAGTTTCAGAGAGAGAGCTCCCCCTCCGCATCAGAGTGAGCGTTGTGGCGTGAAAAATGTGAGCTATGACATGTAAATCGCGAGATGCCATTGTATGTTCAAAGTATTCAATTAAAACGAGTGCCTGCATAACCCATAGTTTTGCAGGAGGGTGGAAGTCGGGAGACGAAAATACATGCCATCTCAAATTCTGTATGAGCATACGTGCGAGAGTAGAGTCTTCGTGATAGGCTCCGTAAGCCATGACAGCAAGTATTAGCGGCGCGGGTGTAGTATTTGGAGAAAAGGTTGGTCGGTGTAAGAGAGGTAGCTGTGGATGAAAAAAGGTAAAGTAGCTCCCAATGTAATGATTGCACATTGGCAGTCGAAGGCCTGGAGCATCTCTGGCTTCGATCGGGAGGAGGAGAAGTAGTTCCAGCCAGCGCTCTTCACTGAGACCGGCCTCAATCTCAGGTGCTGAAGATAACAAATTCCCTAGATCCATAGGTGAGGAAGTTGAAGAAGACATCACGGTAGCATCAAAGGACTTGTCGTTGAAGAGCCACGTGGTAAAATCATCGGTCAATGGCAGTCCGTCAGGCGAAGCAAGGTAACTATCCCCGCCAAAAGTCGGTACAGAGAGCGTTGGCGGAAAGGCTACCATTGGCAGAGGCGACGGAACTGCGGATGGAAGGAGGGAGATTGCAGGGTCCTGTGGGCGTGAGATCATTGTTCTCGGCGTCGGCTGTGGTGATGGGTTCGAGAGTTCCGGCATGATGGGGGAATGGAGAAGACTCTCTGTGGTTGGTGCAGTGCCAAAGTCTCGCAGTGAATGTACTTCCTCCGCCCTTTCCACAAAGATCCGGTCATCGCCAAGCTCACGGCTGCTGTCCCTATAAACGTCTTCCAAGGTTTTAAATGATGCCCGCTTAGCATGTCGTTCGGTGTGTCGTTGTAATAAGTCCAGTCGCACGAACGTCCGCTTACATCCAGCTTCGGCGCACTTGAATATTTCCTTCGGTTCATGGTTCAATTTGTGCCTGCTCAAATGCTCTCCTCGCGTGAATGCTTTTCCACACCCAGCAAATTGGCAGACGAAGCGCTTCGTTCCATATTTTGATATCTCGTCTGTAGACAGCCTTCTCTGGTCGCTTCCATGAGATGCAGCTAGATGCTCGGAAGCCAGCGCAAGAGCGTCCATGGAGCCGCCATTCATGAGTGCGCGCGAGCGTGAGGGCTGAGGGCAAAGAAGCCTTTTCCCCGCAAATGGAAAGTGTGGAGGGAGTCGCGAGCTGAACTGCAACCAGTCAGTCACCACCACGAACCACGCAGCTGTGACCGTGTCAAGGGATGAGTAGTCTACCGCAATGAATGTCGTAGGAACAAAACTGCTTTTGTACGGCCTTCCGCCAAGGCCCGTTCGAAGTACCTTTCTCATTGTAGCGGCACAAAGCTAACGTGCAATACTACCATACTACCAACTACCATGCAATACTTGGCATAGCACTTCTATAGATCCGCTTTAGTTACGACGTCTTTCTCTGTCACCATTTCGCGGTCTTGCGCTTATTGGCCTTAAACTCTCCATATAATTCCCCTTGTCGCGCCCACGTCCCGTATCCATAATGAATTCGACCGAGCAAGCAAGATGACTTCTCTGCGTTTCGAGGATGGAAGAGCTCTATACAAGACTGGCAATTATGGAGCCGCCAACTTGATGTTTTGCAAGGCAATAGATGCGAGCGACGTTCCACCAATCAAGATTCTTGACGCTCGAGCAGCGACACGGGAGAAGCTAGGCGATTTGAAAGGAGCGTACGAAGATGCTTTCAAAATGACGCAGCTCTACTCCACAAACGTGCGTTCGTATGTTCGACTGGGAAAGGTCTTCGAGCAAGTACTGCAATGGGACAAAGCCCGTGCTCTTTACAGATATGGCATTTCAAAAGTGGAAAAAGAATGCGATAAGGATCTTTTGAAAGAGAGACTCGAAAAGGCAGAAAAGAGGGTGCCCATGTCCAAAGTAGATCCGTGTCAGAAGCTTCCAGCGGAGCTTATGATATGCATCCTGCAGGATCTTTCGTTTGAACAGCTTGTACATTGTCAGCGAGTCTCAAAGACTTGGAGGCGTCTATTGACGTCTACTGTGGAGTTTTGGAGACATCTTGACTTCTCCAGAGCAAAGAAGACAGTAGACACGCGAGCTTTGGAAAGATTGCTTGCAAATGCTAGAAGGGAATGCTTCAAGATTACGCTCAATAGAGATATTTTATCGAAACCAAACGATTTAAAACACCTGTTAGCAGGCTGTAAGAAGACCTTGAAATGTCTGGACACTTTTAGGTTGCCAGATCCCATGGGAGTGATGTATGGATTGCATCAATTGACTGAAGTGACAATTTGGGCGAGAATCACGCCTTTTGAGATCAAACGTCTCTTGAAAGAGTGTTGCGACTTGCGTTCGTTGCAGCTTTACAACATCAAGACTGGAGCAGACTGGTCACCAATCTCGAAAAGTGGCTCGTCACCTTCTCGTATTGAGAACTTACTCCTTAGAGGTCAATCCGCTCAAATGCTGAGTGATTTTGCTGCCCTCAATGACTGGTCGTTCCTGTTTCCCTCCTGTCAGCGACTTAGTTTGATTGGGTTTTGGTATGGGGTTACTCTGCCTTCGGAAATTACTCAACACATGGAGTGTCTGCGGGAATTGAACTTATCTATGCGCTCATCAAATCCAAACGCACACACCGTTTCCATTCATCTTGGCTCAAAACTCAATGTCCTTCGGATGGAGTCTGTACTCTGCGATCTTAACAGGAGCAATTACGATCACGAGACTGACTTCCTAGAGTACCTTTCCGAGCTAACAACACTTGAGATAGTCAACTGCTTTCTACAAGATGCAACGATCAACGAGATTATTTCTTACTGTGCTGAAACGCTGCGAACCATTGATCTTCATAACAGCATACTAATATCGAGTGATGCACTTTGCCGCATTATGTCTGAGTGTCCTCATCTAAGAATCGTCAACCTAGGCAACATTATTTCTGCAACCGATGAAGTACTCACAGCAATGTCTGGCTTGGAGTATCTCGAGTCCGTGAATCTAAACAACTGTAAATTTGTTAGTGGAGCTGGATTTCTGAGACTCATTAAGGCTACCATCAAGACTCTGAAATACATCAACATCAAGGAGTGTGACAACGTGTCTTCAGACAGTGTCACTTATGCGCGGTCTCTTGGTGTGACAGTGGAGTACAGCTTCCGGTCACTACAAGCACTGAAGCGAAAAAAGGTGGTGGGATGGTTAGAGCATGGAAAAGGACTGTAATTACGCCTAGTAAAATAAAGCTGTAATCATCGTTTATGGGTAAAAAACATAATCCACGCACGACGATATTGCTTTGAATCTCAATCATTTGGCAGAAAGCAATGCACGTAATTGGTGGATGCACCTGGCAAATTGCAAGGCCATATGGGACGTTTGTCACAAGGCAGTAGGAGAGCTAGTTATGAATGACATAATTGATTGCTTCGTATTATTTCACGACGATTATCATATACACCAAAGTAGCTTATCCGCGCCCAAGTTCCGGAATGACTTCTGGTTTCTGCCTTCTCATTGAAACCGTGGCACTCGATTAGAATCTAAGAAATTAATTCCGTGCTATAGGTTGCTTGCATACTGTGGAATCAGGTATTCGGCCAATGGGGACTGCAGAAACGCCACTGCAGCGGCAAATATTCCCAGGTTGATGAAAATCGACTTGTTCTCTGGAGACATCAGCTCTTGCTTGATTACGTCCATGGACTCTCGGTGCCCAGCTGTAATCTTGGATCGCGCCATGTCGTAGTGTTTGTTCGTTGGGTCCTCCGAATTCTTCCAGTGAGTTTCGGCGTACAAGGCTTCGACCGACCACGTATGGCTCCGATTACTTCTTTAGATATGTACAAACGTATTACGCCGACCTCCCAGTATCTGCATACAATCGCGGAGCAATATTCATCGCCATGAGTTCCTGGAACAACAATTTTGCAGCATACGGCAAATGCACTTGGCTGACTGCCATTTTGTTGTGACAGCCACGGCATTCAAACTGGTTCTTCTTGAGGACCGCAATGACTGTCATTAAACCACAGATATCGCAAACGTGCACCCTGAATGCATCCGAGGCATCAAACAGTCTTTCCTTGAGGAAATTTGCGGCACCGTGCGCTATGATACAGTCGCGCTCCATCTCCCCGAACCGAAGTCCACCGTCCCTCGCTCGTCCCTCCACAGGCTGTCGAGTCAGAATCTGGACAGGACCTCGAGCCCGAGCATGAATTTTGTCATCGACCATATGACGAAGTCTTTGGTAGTATGTTGGCCCGAGGAAGACTTGAGCGACCAACTTTCGTCCAGTGTGCCCATTATACATGACCTCAAACCCACGAGATTGATAGCCATGCTCACGCAAAAGAGACGACACTGCATCCACAGTGACGTCTGTGAATGGAGTCGCATCTCCTTCGTGACCAGACAGGGCCGCTACTTTGCTCAGTTGACACTCGATGAGATGTGCAACAGTCATTCGTGATGGAATAGCATGAGGGTTGATTATAATATCCGGTACTATACCCTCAGACGTAAAAGGCATATCCTCATGTCGATAGGTAATTCCAATCGTCCCTTTTTGTCCATGTCGAGAAGCAAACTTGTCTCCGATCTGTGGTACTTTGGTAGTTCGCATGCGGACTTTGACAAAACGAAGGCCTTCCTGATTTGTCGTAACGAGAACTTGATCGACAATACCACTTTCAGTACTCCTGAGAGGCGTGGAAGCATCCTGTTTGCTGTGGTATTTTGTTCTCTGCCCCAGTTCCTCCGTGTCTGGAGCTATTGGCGAAGTTTTGCCAATGATGATATCCTCGCCAGAGACACGTGTTCCCGGGGCCACCAAACCGTCGTCCTCCAGCTTATCATATGTGCCACGCTTCATTCGCAATGTGTCATTACGTGTTGGTTTTTCAAATTCTTCAACAATCTGCATTCCCACTCTTTTTTCATTATCCATATACGTTCGATAAAAGAGACTTCGGAAAAGACCTCGATCAATGGACGACTGATTCATAATGACGGAATCCTCTTGATTGTAACCACTATAACATAATATTGCAACAATAGCATTCTGACCTGCTGGAAGTTCTCGGAATCGGAGATATTCCATTGACCGTGTGGTGGCCAAGGGTTTTTGAGGATAGTAGAGGAGATTTGCCATGGTGTCCATACGGACGTTGTAGTTGGTCAAGAAAACGCCCATGGCTTGTTTTCCCATAGCCGATTGGTATGTATTTCGAGGAGATTGATTGTGATCTGGAAATGGAATGATACTTGCGCATATTCCAAGAATCATACTGGGGTGGATCTCACAATGGGTAAAAGTATGAGCGTTCGGATTGATTGCAGGTTTCAGGCGCCTGAAAGTATCACTGTCCTTTGGTTCTTGATAGCCTGCGCGAGACTGCCTCGATGCTTCAAGATCGTCCGGGGTCATAGCAATCATTGCCGTTTCTTCTTCCTCTGCGTCAATATATTCAATGATACCTTCCGCAACCAGCGAATTCCAATCGTATTTATCATCCTCATACTCTGGTTCCTTACCATTGATGAGAGCCTCGACGTGACTTTTTTCGAGGACAAGCTGCCCATATCTAGTTTTTGTCGAATCATTCTCCACAATAAACAGTGGCCGGCACACTCTCCCAGCATCGGTATTCAGTTTGAGTTCCTTTTCTCTGATGTCTCGTACAACACTAACTTCTGCACTGATATCGAGTCTTCGTCGTAAGCTTCGTAGAGTGGTAACAAGATGAGCTGGGTCACGGTGCACTCCAACCCAAACACCATTTACAAACACTCTTGTGGTATTAGGAGATACCGTTGGGTTATAGTCTTCGAGAGCGTCCATTCCCCACTCCTCCAAGAATTCAACGATGGGTCCGGAATCACTGCCCACAGAAATGTAAGACATCAGCGCCAGATTTTTTACCAGTCCACATGCTTGTCCTTCAGGTGTTTCGGCCGGACAGACTAGACCCCAGTGGGTGTTGTGCAACTGCCGTGGCTTTGCAATTTTACCATCACGCCCTATTGGTGTATTTGTTCGCCGTAAATGCGACAGGGTCGACGCAAATGTATAGCGATTAAGAACTTGAGAGACACCAGCACGAGACTGCATGGCTTTCTTTTGATCGCCCCAATTGCCAGTAGCTAGGGAATACTTAAGACCGTTCGTTATCGTATTTGACTTGACAGCAAGAGTTAGATTAAAGTCACGCGAAGTTTCGACACACTTTTGCATATACTTGTAGACATCACGAGTAAGTTTTTTGAAAAGCATGCGAAAAAGATTCGCAAGTAATGGTCCAGCAAGATCGAGTCGTTTCTTTCCAAAATGATCACGATCGTCTTGATCACGACGTTCAAGGGCACATAGGAGCAGCCTGTGGACCATGTAACCCAAAAAGAAAGCCTTTCGCGTCTCATAGCCTTCTCCAGTTGTGATGTGCGGGAGTAATTCTTTTTGCATGATATCGCGAGCATACCGTAAACGTTTGTCTCGTGTGATACCAACAGTCGAGCCACGCTTCCCTATAAAGTCCAATGCAACTTCCTTGTCTTGAATGACAAACGCCTCTTCGATACACGGTTTCAACATTTCCAGCATTTGATGGTCATTGTTGTCGTAGCAAATATGTTCCAGTATGTCTCGGTCCGGTACGACACCAAGAGCCCTAAAGACTATGACAATGGGTATGTCGGATCGGATATAGGGTAGTGTCGACTTTATAACCTGGCCACCTCGTTCAGCTGACTTTGCATGCAATTTAATCTGCATTGTGGAAATCAGCTTACTTCCTTTCTCCACAGCAGATCGAATTTCCGCGAGGTGTGTGATGGCAGAAGGGGCTGCCTTGCGGAATACTTGGACAATGTTTGCTGCACTTCGTTCTTGAGCAATCAAAACCTTCTCGGACCCATTGATAATGAAGTAACCGCCTTGGTCAAACGGGCACTCGTTCACTGCATATAACTCGTCATCCGGAAGTCGGTACAGAGCACAAAACGTAGACCTCAGCATAATGGGTACTTTCCCTATAAATACCTTACTCGGCTCAGGATCATCTGCTTCCAGGACCCAGTTATCTTCACCTTCTTCATTACTAGCGCGGAACTTCTTTTTAGACATATCCACGTACAAGGGAGCTGAGTAGGTGAGATTGCGAGAACGAGCTTCCTGCGGGTACATGGGCAGTGTGCTCCCATCCGCCTCTGTCTGCGTCGGCTTACTCAAGTATATCTGTCCAAATTGTATCTCATATCGCTTGTCGTAGTCGTTCTCGTCCGACGTGTGCTGCGCATGCTGATCTAGCGTGAGCATGGCTTCCTCGTCCACCAGCTCCTGCATGGTGCTTCGGACGAACTCATCGAAGGAGTCTAGCTGCTGCGATACCAGGCCCTTCTCCTCAAAGAAGGATGAGATAACTGTCCAGCAGTCCTCGGCAGTGATGAACTCATCCTCATCGTATTCCATCTCCGTCATTGGAGCGCAGACGGGGGTCGATGGCGATGGTGGAAAATCCAAAATTTCACGACACTGACGAAATCATCGGATCACCACCACGATCTACGCAGCTGTCTTTTCTATGTACACGAGGTCTTGAAGGGAAGGGAAAAGGAAAAGAAAGAAAAGAGCTCAGCAATGCCGTTGAGTATATCTTTATGTAGTCTTGAACAGGAGGATGGCGGTCTGGCCGAGGTAGAAGTAGATAAAGTGCCGCGTCTCATGCGTCACGAACGAGCCAAAGTTTCGCCCCACAATACAGTGCCAGATGGTCTCATGCTTGCTGTCAAACTCCTTCTTGATGTGCGCTGCAATGTCCTTCTCGACGCTGAACTCGTCCATGGCCATAGCTGCGGTTTCCAGCGCAGCGCGTTGCAGCTCTTCACTCATGTCGGCAGACTTGATGACCGCCTTGCTCACCAACTCCTTTGCGCTACTGCTCATTGGCTTTGGCTCCATCCTCGCGATCTTGCAACGTCCTGTTTGGCTGAAGAATTGGGAACTGCCTTTCTGTTGTGTTTACGTTTCACCTCCCACGCGCGACACTTTGCCGATGTTCCTGAATCCATGAGCAGCAGCAATTCAACTGTGGGCAAGGCTGCTATCTTACCGCTGCAAGAGGACACTTGATATTGCCCTCTTAGCTGCCTGAAGAGCACGCACATAGTCTGCACTTGGAAAGATGTCCAGAATTATCGTGAAAAACCTCCCTGCAAATATATCAGATGAGCGTTTCCGGAAACACTTTGGAGACGACCCTCAGATCACAGATATCAAGATTGCAAAAACCAAGGATGGCAGGTCCAGGAGATTCGGTTTTATTGGGTTCAAATCGGAGGCAGATGCACAAAATGCCGTCAACTACTACAACCGCACCTTTTTAAATGTAAATCGTCTTCATGTCGCTGTAGCAAACGACATTGGTGGCGAAGCAGTGGCTCAGAGATGGTCGAAATACAAGAAAAATGTACCGGGCGCTATAGCTACGGATACAAAGACTACGCCAATCGAATCGGAGACCTCGCTCAAACGCAAGAGGGAAAGTAGACCAGAGGAAAATCCAAAACTGGATGAGTTCCTACAAGTAATGCAGCCAAGAAATGTAACGAGATCGTGGGCTAATGAGGATCGCACTGAGCAAGCTACATACCCGAAACAAGCCAAAAGTATAAGCATGGAAAACAAAGCTGCAGACTCACCGGCGGAAACGGAGGATGAAGCAAGTCGTACTGTGGAAAGTTCGAGGAAACGTGTATCGTTAGATGCACCAATTCGGGCTCCAGGAAAACTTCCAGAAAGGAACAAACAACTTGCACCAGTCGAAAATGGTGCGTCGGACACTCTGTGGTTAAGATCGCGGACAAGCAGAGTATTGGACCTAGAAGAAGGCGGCGCCACAGGTCCAATTGGACAACAAGCTACTAATGACACCCACCTTTCGCCTGAAATACAGGGTTTGGACGGTCAAGTCGGTGATGCTGCACATGATACCCACAATAACGATGCTCCTAACGATGCTCCTAACGATGCATCTGATGCCACAGAGATGATACTCACCACTGGACGGTTATTTTTGCGGAATCTTCCATTCTCATGCAGCAATGAAGACTTAGGATCACTTTTTTCACCATACGGATCGCTTGCAGAGGTAAGTTTTATTTTTATTCTTTTCAAGGATGTGAACCGATAGGGACAACTGAATCCTGTGATGTCCTTCTAGGGATAGATAGTGAAACTGATTATGATTCTGCTTGTCAAAAGACATTTCTGACACCAGGTACATTTATCGTTAGATTCAACAACGCTAGTTGCAACAGGGATTGGCTTTGTTTCTTTTTCCCGGCCTGCTGATGCAGTAGATGCATTTCACGCTCTCGACGGGAAAATATTTCAAGGTAGGCTTCTTCATCTACTTCCGGGGAAAAGGAGAAGGGGCCAAGCTAACGAGGACGATGGCTCGGCTCCCACCTCAATAAAAAAGCAACGTCAAAAGCAACAGAAGCTGAATGCTACACAATCTTTCAATTGGAATTCATTATATATGTCGAGCGACGCCATTGTCTCGAGTATTGCCAACAGGATGAACGTGCCCAAATCAGAGCTCCTTGACCCAACATCTAGTGATTCAGCAGTAAAGCAGGCACTTGCAGAGAGTCATGTGATACAGGAAACAAAAGAGTACTTTGCTTCACGTGGTGTCGATGTTAGTAAGTTCGGCGGTGGAGGCGGTATTCGAGAAATTTCAGTTGCCCGATCTGATGTATTGGTTTTGGTAAAGAACTTTCCTTTTGGCACCACCAAATCCGAAATCGAAGAGATGTTTCGAGAATATGGGGAGCTGGGTACAATTCTTATGCCCCCATCAGCCACTATTGCTATTGTTGAATTTGTCGAACCGAGCGATGCCAAAAGAGCTTTCTCAAAACTTGCCTATCGAAGGTTCAAAGACACAGTTCTGTACCTAGAAAAGGCCCCCGAGGGTCTCCTCTCTGGACTTACAGAAAAGACTGCTTTCGCTGAGGACGTCACAGAGGAAACAATAACTGCTGAAGATGATGCGGATGATGCACCAAGTGCGACCCTCTTTGTGAAGAATCTGTCCTTCAACACTACGCAAGAAAGTCTTGCGGGAGTATTTGGTGGTCAGCAAGGATTCCGATCTGCGCTGGTGCGACGAAAGCCCGATCCAAAACGACTGGGGCAGACACTAAGCATGGGGTTTGGATTCGTGGAGTTCTCAAATCCAAAGGAGGCAGTCTCGGCAATGAAAGCACTACAAGGCCTAATGGTTGATGGACATGCACTCCAGTTAAAGATATCCGATCGAGAGACATCTTCCGATGTCAAAGCGGAGAAAAAGTCTTCAGCCACTTCCAAAGTGATTATCAAGAACTTGCCATTTCAAATCAACAAACGAGAGCTTCGGACTCTCTTGGCTGCACATGGTAGCCTCAAGTCTGTCCGTATGCCCAAAAAGTTTGATAATACGACTCGAGGGTTTGCTTTCGCAGAGTTTACAACACCACATGAAGCCCAGATTGCGTTGAAAACACTGAGTGATGTTCATTTGCTTGGAAGGAGGCTCGTATTGGAGTATGCATCCACTGGGAATGCTGAAGAAGAGCTGGAGAAGATGCAATGGAAGGTTCGAAAGAACTGGAATGCGGAGCAATCTTTTTCCAACCGGCTAGGGCGTCGACAGCTGGAGTTAGATTAGGTCACGTGAGAATTTTTGTAGATCCATGGAACAAGATGAAACTCTTTGTCGTCTCGAAAGTAAGGTGCAAGCGCTACAAACACAGCTGGATGCAGCTAGTGCGGAGTTGCATGCATACAAAATCCTCTTGAATCAAAGGAGCGCTCCGGAATCACTGATTGAGGACGGAAACCGATCCTGGCCAATGGCATTAGATGAATACCAACGTTATGGACGGCAAATGATTCTTCCAGAGATAGGTTTAAACGGCCAGTTGAAGCTTCGAAATTCTCACGTGCTGGTTGTGGGTGCAGGTGGCTTGGGATGTCCTGCTCTCACTTATCTCGTTGGAGCAGGAGTCGGGAGTATTGGAATTGTCGATAATGACGAGGTCGAGCTTTCCAACGGACATCGGCAATTCTTGCACAATCGTCCTGGGGAGTCAAAGGTGGATTCGTGTATCCGGTATATGAGACAGCTGAATCCCCGTGTCGCGATACAAGGCTTCAAGACTCGTCTTGTACCGAGTAATGCATTTGGCATATTTGCAAGCTACGATATAGTGCTTGACTGCACTGACGGGCCGGCTACGAGGTACCTAATTTCAGATGTGGCTGTTGCACTACGCAAACCCGTCGTTTCCGGATCAGCTCTGAAGCTCGATGGACAATTGGTAGTGCTTTGCCATAACGACGGCCCTTGCTACCGGTGTTTGTTTCCAGTGCCACCCCCAGCATCTACCGTGCTATCCTGTGGAGAAGGAGGAATCTTGGGACCGGTGGTGGGGACTATTGGTGTATTACAGGCACTTGCATGTATACATCTACTCACCTCCCCGGAAACGTTTACCCCGACCATGCTCTTGTTTAATGCCTCTACATTTGCACCGAGCTTTCGAACTGTTCGACTGCGTGGTCGGAAAGCGGATTGCCCTGCCTGCGGGATAAAAAGGATCACACAGTCAATCATAGAGTCGGAGGGCTCTGAGAATTCAGAGCTTTGTAGCGCAGATGTCCCTACAGTCGAAAGAACGGACAGGCATGTTGAAAGCATTGGAGCGGAGGAGTACAACGCCGTGTTGCAGAATCGGGATCATCACGTTCTTCTTGACGTCCGTGATGAAAACCAATTCGCAATATGTGCTCTACCAAATTCTCACAGTATGAAAATTCTTACGTCATATTTAACGGATAGATCTCCCACTGCCCCAAGTTATGTCAAACGCTCTACCAATCTTTGTCCCGGAGGACAGAAATGCCACGATCTTTGTCGTGTGTCGAAAAGGCAATGATAGTAGGAAAGCAGCACTTGAGCTCGTGAAAATAGGATATAAAAATGTGCATAATCTTTGCGGAGGT
>JAABUZ0100004656.1_pt1 | contig 18726 bp, 25 predicted proteins | sample 5562091 | NCBI WGS metagenome assembly JAABUZ01 (sample SAMN12813069, study PRJNA571459) | rock metagenome | isolation source: Antarctica rocks | place: Antarctica: Victoria Land, Linnaeus Terrace sud | collected 2015-12-21 | reverse complement strand
TACAAGGACCAGGAGGTAGTACCCCACGCACGAGACCGGTGGTTGCTCGTCCTCCCGCTGGCTATGCCACCAGTCGGAGGTGGAGAGCTTCCACCAGTTGAATGGCCGTACGGGTGGTGGGATAGCCTCGGCGCAGAGACAGCACCATGAGAGTCGACGATGCCAGTAACCGAAGATATAAATATATAGACCCAAGACAACATGCCGAAGTACTTCCCCGTCGCGACGCCAGAACTCGGCCTCGAACCCACGATTCGTTGGGTCGGCTATTTCCCGCGTTTCATCGCCCCGGTTGTCTGTCACGTCATCTCGTTGCGCCGAACTATTTCCTAGGACGCGACTCGGCCGCCGGGCGGGGTACAGTCAGCCACTCGATGCTCTGGCGCCGTACGACGTAGAGCACTATCACTTCCCGGAATCACGACCATCCCAGGATCGTCTGTGGACGTTGGTGGAGAAGGACGACGACGAACAGGTGAGGAAGTTCGCCTTCGAGTTCTGGGTGCGGAAAGCGTCAGCCGAGGACCTCCCGCGCCTTCGATCAGTGTTGAAAGCAGATCCCCTCTACGATGCGGCCTTGCGCAACAGGCTTCGGCTTCAGGACCGCTCCGGCGCCGCGGAACTCATTGAGAGGATGCGGACAAACCCGGCGGAGTGGATGGCATATGCTCCGGCCGTCTACCAGGAGCCGGGCGTGGAAAACGCTCTCATCGAGGCGTACGCATCACTGGCGGAACATTGCAGCTCCGAAAACGCGAACCTCCTTCAGCACCTACCCGCTCATGCGGTACGACAGATTGGGAATCGCTACCGGGATCTCCTGATCAGTCGTCCGCCGACATGGCTGCCCCTGTGGCGTTCCGATGAGCCTACTGCTCAGGCGCTGGTGCGCGAAGCGATTCAGCACACGGATCTAGAAGCCAGCGAGATAGAAAACATTACCTCTTGGGAAGATCTCGCTCCCGGAGAGGTACGGACCTTCTTCTCCGGTGCGGAGCGATACCCGTATCCCGTAACGTTCTCCATGCTAGAAGCCGTTCGTCCTGTGCTCGAAAGGTTCCCGACCAACCAGATTGACAGTCTTGCGGAGGTTGCCATCCTGAGTGGATTCGAAGGGTGGGCTCGTCGACACCTGCAGGAACGAGTGTCAGACCACTTCCGCAAACGGGTATGGCCGACGCGCGAGGAGATTAAATCTATCTTGAACGATGCCGCTGCAGTTGTCCCGGAGGGCTCGGTTGCGCCCCACAACGTCTATGGTTTCGCCAATCTGCTCTCGGCGACCGGGGCTCGGCTTGGGGTCATTGACATACTGCGACACTGGCTGCACGAAGCGAGCAATCCTAACCGGTTGGTCGTTGCTGCCATTGTGCTCGACGCAATTGGCACTGGTGCCGATCTCGACTGGTGGACGCAGGAACAGCCCGAGGACGTGTTACTTCGCGACGTTTGGTCAGCAGTACATTTCACCCTTCTGCGCCGGCAATGGCATTCCTAGCTTAAAGCCGCAGCGGCGAAGTTTACGTCTGAAACGTAGTAACGGAAGGGCCGCCCGAGTTCAAAATGCCTCCTGGATCTGCCGTAGTCGTACCCACGAGGCAAGGGCTTGTTCCGCCTTCTGACACGCTCATTGAAGCCGCCACGAGCGGTCCTCCGTAGTCCTGTTCACGCAGCTACAGTCGGATGACGAGCGGGTACGGGTCCGATCACCTGCGCTTCCGGTTCCGGATCTTTGGACACCAAACTGACGTCATTGGTGGCACCGGAGTCGACCTTAAGGGCGGAGACTCGATTCACGTTTGGTCCCCCGCCGGCTCGTACGTGGCGATCACCACGCCGGTTGGCGTTGTAGCGCTGTCGGTCAGCCGCAGCTGCATGTGCACGTTTTCTGGGAATAACCGCCGCTCTGTCCCCACCCACCCCGCGTGAACCCGCCTCGGGTGTCCTCGTCCGGACGCCCCGGCCCCTGCATTACCCCACCGAGGGTCACATGGTTCATCACAATGATCCGAGCCATCGCAGGTCTCCTTTGATTCGTGATGCGCCGCGTCGAGAAGCCGGGGCGCTGGGAGCCGCAGGAGGCCTGCAAGAGAGTGGCTGAGTGTCCCAGGACCTGGCTGCCGTCGATCACGCAGCGACCCTCCCTTCGTCAGCGGCGCGGACCTGCGCCGGCGCCCGGTAGCCATGATGCTCCAGCCGCCACTGGCGGTTGTACGTCTTTTCTATCGTGTTGAGACTCCGTGCCTCTGCCGGGCGTCTCAATGACCCTCTGCATAGCGTCCTTATATACAAGCCCGGGCACATAATCACGGAGTTGGATAGTGCCCCTTCATCGAAAGTCAGTTCCTCACCGGAGAGGGGAACCAGACGGGGCCCACCGTCCCGACGGAGACGGCGTCTAGCGGGAACGGAGTGCATGCTCTCGGTGTTGCAGCTGCTCCTGGAGATCCTGATCGTCCAGGAGAAGGCGACTGCGTGCCTCATCCTGGCTAACGTCTGCCAACTCCTGGGCGCACGTGAAGCACAGGTACCCCTGCCGTTCGTGGTCCCAGGCGACACCCTTCGTCTCACCACACTGCTCGCACAGCTGTCGTGTCATCCTCCCATCTCCTTCTCCATCCTGGCTGCCCAGCGGAGTTGATTCTCTCCCCGCCTCCAACACTCCTGCAAGGGCACAGCCCTCCGCCGAAGCGGCGACTGAATGCCATAGTCGGACAGCCTCACCGTGGCCGAGCGTCGAGCAGATGGAGGTCACGGTTGGCGTAGCGGCTGTGCTCCCACTCCTCGTCGAGAATCACGTGCAGGCACTCCAGCACTGAGTGCGCCTCTGTCGGATGCCCTGGGACCTCCGGGGGGACACAGATCTGCTCCAACTCCTTGCTCGTGAGCGCGGCGATCGTCTCCTTCACCGCATCCATGTGCTCCCGCCGAACTACGAGCACTTCGTCCAGCGAGGGAGTCGCAGTGTAGTCGAGCCCGAGACTCGCGGGATCGGTCACGAAGGACCCGGCGAGCCCCCAGGGATGGTAGGGGTGCGACATGTGCCGCACCATCCGGAAGAGCCAGGCGTCGGTGGCAAAGATGAGATGGCGCTGCGTCTCGACAAAGCTGCAGTCGTCGTCCACTCGCTCATAGAGCAGCCCTTCGGGCAGCGTCCGAGCCCGGGCGACCGTTCTGCACCAGACGTCTTCGATCATCCCCCACGCCTCGGCCAGGCCCTGGGGGTCGGTAGCGCGCAGCTTCACCCGCTTGGGGAAGCGGCGGTCCAGCTCGGCCTCCACGAGCGGCGCAATCTCAACGCCGTTCACACGGAGCCCCTCGATAAACCCGGAGATGTCGGCGTTGCGCAGCCAGCCATCCGTGATCCTGGTACCCTCAAAGTTCGGAGAATGCAAGCGCCCACCGGAGAAGTCGGCGTCGTCCAGCCGCTCTCCGCGAAAATTCCTGCCGCGACTCGCTGCCATTCGTCGTCTCCACTACTGAGTACTGAGGAAGGCGAGCGCCCGCCGCCTCAGGAGTGCGGTGGAGTCTCCGTCGTACGACCTGCCGACCGCTGGATTGAAGCAGGGGCAACCTCGCCATGTCCAGTGCCATCATCGCGCATGACCGGCACGGAGCCACGAGAGCACCTCGACCGATAATCAAGGGCCATGGTCCACCGAACTTCCCGCCTGCTGGAAGCCGCCCTCAATGGATCGCGCGTCCACCCGCGCGTACCGCGAACACCGAGTGAGCTTGCCGAGGCCGCACGCGCCTCGGTGGCTGCCGGCGCTGGCGCGGTCCACCTGCACGCCTTTGATGCGTCAGGTCGAGAAACGCTGGCCGCGAGCCATGTGCGGCAACGCTCCAGGCGGTCCGTGCTGTCTGTCCGAGTATCCCCATCTCCCTGACCACCTCGGCGGAGATCGAGGCGGACCCGCGTCGTCGCCGTGAGATGGTGGCCGGCTGGACGGTCCTGCCAGACCTGGTCACGGCCAACCAAGGGGAGGACGGGATCGTCGCGCTGTGTGAGGATCTCATGGCGCGTGGGGTGGGGATCGAGGCCGGCGTGCTGTCCCTGGCTGACGCTCACGCCTTGTTCGGTCGGAATTGGCGAAGCGGTGTGTCCGCGTCCTGGTCGAGCCGCTCGACGTCGACCCGCAGGAGGCCATCGCCCATGCTGCTGCCATCGAGGCGGTCCTCACCAGCGCGAACATCACGCTGGAGCAGGTGCACCATGGTGATGGAATCGCCAGCTGGGCGGTCAATGAGCGCGCACTCCACCACGGACACGGGATCCGCACCGGGCTGGAGGACACCCCGGTCCTCCCGGATGGAGACGTGGCGCTGGACAATGCCGCGCTGATCCGGAGTGCCGCGGCCATGATGGCGAGACTCAGCATCGAACCCTCGTCACCCGATCGCCCATGATCGCACGCCGGCGGCGAGTGCCCCACTGCTCGACCGTGTCGCCGTCGATCTATGTCCGGCCTGCGGAGGCCGGTGTGCAGACTATGATGAGCAGGAGAACAAGCATGACAAGAAGGGTCCTGCTTCTCGGCGTACAAGCTTCCGTCGTTGACGACGTGCAGCAGTAACTCCAAATGCCGGGTATCGAGTTCCTGGGTGGCACCGGAGTGGAGGATGTGCGGCAGGCATTCGCCCAGGCAGACATTGACCACGTCATCATGGGTGGGGGTCTTGACCTCGAGACCCGGCTCGAGGTCGTTCGGGAGGTCTTCCAGTCCAGCGATCGTGCCACCGTCCATCTGAAAGACCACCTGTCCGGCCCGGAGGGGTTCCCCCCTTTTTGTGCGGTCCGTGCTGCTCGGACTCAAGGACTACGAGCCGCAAGCATCACCCCGGGCGATCTTGCGGACACAGCGTCCCGGCTTGGACAAGAGCGGCTAAATCGAATGAGCCAGGACTCCGATGGAAGAGCTCTGGCCAAAGCGATCGTCGACGCGAACCGCTCGCTGACACTCGGCACTGCCGACGAGGCAGCGGTGCCCTGGATGACCTCCGACAGTGCGAGTTGGGGCTGGGCTGCCACTGATGGTTCAATGCGAGGTGATGACAACACGCTCCGCGATCCTCCTGGATCGCCTCGCGTCGCTGGAACTCGAGCAATCCCAGCCAGCGATCTATGACCGGCCTATCGGGCTGAGACTGCTCTACCAGGATCCCACCTCCGGCGCCGAGCACTACCTCATCCGCTATCCGGCGGGTCTGCGCGCACAGCAGCACCGCCACACCGCTGCCCACACCATCATCGTTCTCGACGGAGCGATGCAGTGCGACGGACAGCTCCTTCATCCGGGCTCCTACGCCCACCACCCCGCCGGAACGGTGATGCACCACGCTCCAGCCCCCGGTCAGCACTGCTTGTTCGTGATCATCTTCCACGGACCGTTCGACGTCACCCCGGTAAACCCCTAACCGCTGGGTGATCACCACTCCTGTTTCGGGCGTCCCCCTGTCGGGGTGCTCGGAGGTGTCACAGCCGGGGCTGCCGTCTTGTCTTATGGGGTGAAGGGAATTCACGAGCAAGGAGTTGATGATGAGAGTGTTTGCGGCAGGTGCGACGGGAGCGATCGGACAGCAGCTGGTGCCGCGTCTGGTTGCCGCGGGGCACGAGGTCTTTGGCATGACGCGCAGCCCGTCCAAGCAGGCGATGCTCTACGAGATGGGCGCTGTGCCGGTAGTCGCCGATGCGCTTGATCCCGATCAGGTCGCGAAGGCCGTGGGCAGGACGGAGCCGGACGTGATCGTCCATGAGCTGACCGCGATCGGAGCGCTGGACATGCGCCACTTCGACCGCTCGTTCGCGCTGACCAATCGTCTGCGGACTGAGGGCACGGACTACCTACTCTCCGCCGGGCAGGCTGTAGGAGTACGACGGTTCGTGGCGCAGAGCTGCTTCGGCGCCTATGCTCGCACCGGTGGACCAGTCAAAGCCGAGGAGGATCCGCTTGACCCCGCGCCCGTCCGGGGGATGCGCGAGACTGCGGCGGCGATCCGTCACCTTGAGGAAGCGGTCCTCGGTGCGCGGTGGACGGAAGGGATCGTCCTGCGCTACGGCGGTTTCTATGGGCCGGGAACATCCTTGGCGCCCGACGGGGAACAATCCGAGCTGGTCCGCAAGCGCAAATACCCGCTGGTCGGTGATGCCGACGGCGTGTGGTCCTTCATCCACGTCGCCGATGCCGCGGAGGCCACGGTGGCGGCAATCGAGCACGGTAGACGCGGTATTTACAATGTTGTCGACGATGACCCCGCCCCGGTCGCCGCGTGGCTGCCCGCGCTGGCACAGGAGCTCGGCGCCAAGAAGCCGATGCGAGTGCCTCGTTTCATCGGGCGGCTGTTTGCCGGTGAGGTCGGCGTGATGATGATGACCGAGCTTCGGGGCGCCTACAACGCCAAGGCCAAGCGCGAGCTCGGCTGGCGCCCGGCACATCCCAGCTGGCGTGAAGGGTTTGCAACGTTGCGTTCACGTGAGGGGCCCGCAGCAGCATGACCGAGCGGGAGCAGCTGCTTGACGAGCTGCGGCCGGTCGCGTTCGCGATCGCCTACCGCATGCTCGGCACGGTGTCCGAAGCCGAAGACGTGGTACAGGAAGCGCTGCTGCGACTGCATCAGACGCTCGAGTCCGGCGAGCAGATCGCATCCCCGCGCGCCTTCGTCGCCACCGTGACCACCAGGCTGGCGATCAACGAGCTGCGCTCCGCGCGCGTCCGGCGCGAGCGGTACTACGGTGAGTGGCTGCCGGAGCCGATCATCACCGACAGCCACCATGACCCAGCCCGGCACGCCGAGACAACCGATTCGATGTCACTGGCGATGCTGGTCTTGCTCGAGAGCCTCTCCCCCGAGCAGCGAGCCGTGCTGCTGCTGCACGATGTGTTCGACTACGGGTATCCCGAGATCGCGGCGATCGTCGGCAAGAGCGAGGACAACGTGCGCCAGCTCGCTTCCCGCGCCAGACGCCATGTCGTCGAGCGCCGGCCCCGCTTCGAAACGACGCGCGAGCAGCGCGACGAGCTGGCACGGCGGTTCTTCGCGGCCACCGAGCACGGTGATCTCGCCGGGCTCGAGGCGCTGCTTGCGCACGACGTGATGCTGACCGGCGATGGCGGCGGCAAGGCGCCGGCGCTCGCGCACTCTCTACGCGGGAGCGACCGTGTCGCCCGCGCGCTCGTCAACTGGGCCCGCCTGGCCGCACGCGTCCCGGGCGTGTCGTGGCGCCCCGTCGAGGTCAACGGCGCCCCTGGGGCGCTCTATCTCGACGCACAGCAGCGGCTGGTCGCCGTGGTGGCGCTCGATATCGTCGGCGATCAGATCACCAGCATCAGCTCGATCGTCAACCCCGACAAGCTCCGCCACCTCGGGCCGGTCGGCGACCTCGCATCGCTGCTGCAGTCGGCGAGATGACCTGCAGGTGCTCGTGTCGCGGCGTCCAGGCAGCGCAGGCCCGATTCTTCGTCGCCACCCGACCAGTCACAGCGACCCAAGGAGAACTCCCATGGCAATCGACCAGGCAACCAGCACCAAAGCGTTGGCCAGACACTTCTGTGAGGCCATGAACACCGGCGATGCAGACATCATCACGGGGACGATTGATGAGCTCGTCGCGCCCGACGCGCTGATCCGCACGCCATTGCCGGTTGACGCAACCGGGGCGCAGAAACTCAAGGAGGTGTTCGGCAGGCTCCATCGGGCCTTCCCCGACCTTCACATTACGGTCGAGGATCTGATCGCGGAGGGAGACAAGGTGGTCGCCAGAAACACGGTCACGGGAACCCACCAGGGCGAGTACATGGGCCTGCCAACAACGGGCAAATCCGTCACATACAAGGAGATCATCATCTTCCGCGTCGCGGGCGGCCGAATCGCCGAGACCTGGGGGGGCGTCGACGTCTTCTCACAGCTGCGACAGCTCGGCGCCATCCCAGGAAGGTCCTCATGACCACAGCAACCGTGCATCGCGTACGCACAAGGGGGCACCCTATGCGGGCGCGCTTCGCACGCCATACCCACAATCGTGCAGAGACCGTGCGCTTCTACCGGGACGGGCTCGGTTTGCCCGAGATCGGGAGCTTCCACGATCACGACGGCTACGACGGCGTGTTCCTCGAGCTGCCCGGTACAGGAGCCCACCTCGAGTTCACCAGCGGCGGCTTCCAGACTGCGGGAGTGCCTGTCGACCTGGCCGCGCAGGTCGCCGCCCCGACGCTCGTCATGAGTGGCGGTGCAAGCTATCCGTTCATGCGGGAGACCGCCGAGGCGCTGGCAAGGTGATTCGGCAAGCACGCGAGCATCGAGATCAAGCCGCGGACACGACAGTGGCCCGGGCTATGAGACTGCGGGGCGTAGGACTGCGATACTATGACTGCTATGGCGCAGCGCACAAGGGTGCAGACAGTTCGTTTTGACGCCACGCTGACCACGATCGGCAGCTCGACTATCTTGCGGTTGCCTGAGACGGCGAGCGAGAAACTGCCGTCGCGCGGTCAGGTGGCAGTCCAAGGAACGATCAATGGCCATACGTTTCAGACGGTACTGGAACCGGACGGCTCGTCTGGCCATTGGATGAGGGTTGACGGAACGCTGCAAGAAACGGCTGGCATAAGCGTCGGTGACATCGCGACGCTCGAGATTGAGCCACTCAAAGACTGGCCGGAGCCAAACGTACCGCAGGATTTGGCGGAAGCTCTGGCAGCTGCCCCTCAGGAGATCCAAGACCTATGGAAAGCTATTACGCCGATGGCGCGTTGGGAGTGGGTTCGCTGGGTCAATGCAACCAACAATCCTGACACACGCAAACGACGAGTCGAAGTCAGTATCTCGAAAATAAGTAGCGGGAAGCGACGGCCCTGCTGTTTCAACCTTGCTGCATGCACCGATCCGAACCTGTCAACAAACGGCAGGCTTCTCGAGCCAGCATAATTATGTTAATAGGCGAGCTCGTGTCCTGACGGTGAAGTTCGCGTAACTATTGGCCCGATGGCCCCCTGCCCCCTCGCGCGCTGACCTGAGTGATGACCCGGTGGTGATGGATGCGGAGGCGCCGATGATGAGACCGAGTAGCAGCCCAATCAAGCCGAGATAACCCGCCGGGCGCTGCGCGTCATCTTGCGACATCATGGCGGTCATGTATCCCCTCCCGAACGTCTCATCGATTCGTGAGCACCGACTGGAGTTCCTGGACCCGGTAGCTCGCCGCGTCGGTTCGCGACATTGCCGCCAACGGCGCGGCAGCCCCGCCATTGACCGAGTACGTGGCCGCGTACTGGATGGTGAGGTGGACCGGGAAACCACGCGGGAAGTGGAGCGACGAGCGTTGCCAATGCGGTCTGGATCCGCGGTGCGCCATAGGTTCCACCACTGGCACCATGAATCGCCCGGATGTGAGCGAGAAGTGCCTGATCAACCTGGGCTCGGGCGGACGGAGGGCGCTGCTTCCAGGCCCAATACCCGCTCGGCTAGACGCCAAGCACGCGGCAGAGGAGACGGACTGGATGGTTAATATGCTCCAGTTCGATGAAGGCAAATGCGGCGGCCGGCTCATCGGGCGCGTGAACACCACGCAGTCGCTCGCGCTCCTCGTGTAGCTGGCGATACTCGCGGCGCAGCCGGGCTAACTCAACGCGGTCGTCACTGACCATGGGTGTCTATCTCCTCTCTTTGTTCATGGTACGCCGGCAATGCATGAGGCAAGATAGTCTATTGCGGCCGACTGCCGACCAACTCCCTGGAAGGCGATGTCGGGACGGCCCGCATCAGCCGGCACATGGGGGTCCGGTCAGCTGGTGCAGGCCAGTCGATTCCAGACGCTCTATGGCCCCAAGCAAAAGTGTGGCACTCCCGACGGATAATTATCAGGACGATCCAGGAGGTCCACGATGGAGACGGCGGCGGTATTGACCAGGGACAGTGCCGTCTGGCTCGAAGTGCTGGCCATCAATGGCGCCGCCAACCCAACACCCCTGACGAGGGAGATCTCCCCGCATGCGGAAACTCCCGGTCGCTTGCTTCCCCTCTGGCTTGAGCCGTCCATCGACTATCAGACGGCGCAAGTTCTCACTGCGTGCGATCTTCAGGGTCGGCTCCCGAGTCGGCCGGTACGTGCGCACGAGACCGTTCATTGGGCGCTCGTTCCACGGGGCGCCACGACTCGTCGCTGCCTCGGCCTTGAGGGGCTCTGCGATGTTGGCACCGCCTTGCTCACCGGTGATCCAGTCATGGCCGTGCCTGCAGTACCCGGTTTGACGCGAGACCTCCGCTACCCGGCCTTCGATGCCACCGCCCCGTTGTCCACTCAGGCCCACCTCCGGCGGGTGCTCCAAGTGCTTCGTCATGGGTCCGGGATATCTCGTGCTGTAATCGACCAGGTGGAGCACGTAGCGGACGAGGCTCCTGATCACGACATCCAACTCCATGCCTTTGGCGTGCCCTTGGGCCACTGGCTGTGGGAGATCCTGAAGCCCTTGCCCAGGGATGTGGCCCTGCGCTGCTTGATACAGGCCGCTGCCGTCCCGCAGACCACTCCTGCCGGCACGATTCAAGCCGTCGTCGAGGTACTCCCACGGAACGCCCAGTTCCCCGCCCACCCCGAGCACGGCCACGCAGACCTTTACCGTGACGGTGAAGGGCGCGGCTGCTCAACTCGCCGATCTGGCTAGTGCCGTCGAGGGGTTGCGTGCGGGCATCAGCCTGTCAGATAAAGTGCAGGCTACCCAGTCCTACCTTGCCACTGGGGACACCACCGATGCCTGCTCGACCCTGAATGCCTTCATCCATGAGGTCAAAGCTCAGACCGGCAAGGCCATCACGTCCACGGAAGCCAGCCAGCTCATCACGGATGCTGAGCGCATTCAAGCCGTCATAGGCTGCTAAACGCTAGCAGCCTATGACGGCGAGAGGGGGACGGGTTGCACAGGAGTAGCCAGCGACGGTCGTGCTACAGGCCGTAGCCATTGAAGTGCTGTCCTCATGTCCGCCGCGGGAAGCATGGCCGCCGGAGGAAGGCTCCTGTTTGTCTCCCACGGTAGGCTGTGCAACTCGCCGAGCCGTTCGCCCAGTTTGTAAAGCGTGCCTGGGGAGAAGTCGGCGGGGGCGCCCTCAACGAAAGTGGTGATCAGAACCGCACGTGAGCCGTAGTTGACGGTCCTTGCACCGGCGGAGGCGGGAACCAGACGAGGTGCATGGAATCGCTCGCCGGCGAGGAAGGACAGCACCCGTACATCTGCCAGAGCCGAGGCCACTTCGGCCATTCGTAGTAACCGAGGCGCTGAATCCGCACCGGTGACAACGTACGCACTTCCGTCCCAGCTATTCCCGAGTGGATGCACCGAGGGATTGGGGACTCCATAGCGGGTCCGCACGAGGAGTTCCAGTTCGCACGAGTCGGTCATGCCGTCTTATAGCATCACACAACGGACGTTGGCTGCGGGTGGCCCCGATGCCGGATTTAACGGGACCCGCCAGCGCTCCGGCATGGATCGACGCCCGTGGGCCGGACACGATCCTTCCCGAGGGCTATCGCTTCCCGGACTTCCTGCTCCTGGCATTCGCGAAGCCGCGGTAGCAATCCCTCGCCCCGGCTCCTGGTTCGCACTTGCCCCCGGCATCCCGTGCTCCAGAGCACGGACTCTTGGTGCTTATACGGGGTCTTCCACCCAGCCCGGTAGATGCTCGGTCTCCCACCGGCGCCACCACCCCTCTTGCCCGATCCGCTCATCGAAGTATCCGTCGTTGAGGTAGTGCGCGCCGTGCCAGCGGGACCGAACGATGGCCATATGGGTCCCCCAGAATGCGTAGGCGAGCCCGAAGTAGGGGATGGCGGCGAGATCGGCTCTGCCCAGTTGACGGACCTCCGAGTACCCGCGAAGGAAGGCATCCCAGTGGTCGTTCCGATAGTAGAGCGCGTCTGCGTAGATGCCCTGGAGGTCCAGAGCGCGCCAGCCGGGACCACCGGAGTCGAAGTCGTAGCAGATGACGTGGCCATCGCGCGCCACGTGGACGTTGTCCAACGTCATGTCTTGGTGGCAGACGCCCCAATCCAGACCCTCCTCAGCCAAGGCCAGGACCCCGGCGCGCACTCTCTCGCCGAGGTTGACCACGTAGGCCCAATCCGCGGGACGGTGGGCCAGGAAGGGCCGAATGGCACGAAGCGGCTGATCGATCAGTGTCGAGAGGTCGAGCGGCTGGCGGCGGTAGGGGCTGACGAAGCCATCCGACCGCTGATGGATGACGGCGGCGGCACCGCCGAAGGCGTGGTAGAGATCGGCTTCAAAGGGAGGGGAAGGCTTGCTTCCCCTGGCGTATGCGAAGAGCACACCATGCCTCGTCCCTTCCGGGGCGGCGAAGGCGGTAATGGCGCAACCGTCGCGGCGGGCGATCGCGGGAGCGACCGGTGCGCCCTGCCGCGAGAGGTGGGCCAGCAGATCCACCTCCCAGAGGAGGGCCGGGATATCCCGCCACTCGGGGCGGTAGACCTTGAACACATACTGCTCGTCGGGGCCGGCGAGGAGGTAGACGTCATTGATGAGGGCGCGGATGAGGGTGCACTCATCCAGCGAGCCGACCACGTACCCGCTCCGGACCGCGGCGAGCACGGCATCCGGGGCGAGGAGGGATCGGATGACCGAGGCGTCCTCGACAGGGGTCGAGACGCGGCCATCGACGCCGCACTCGACGCGGTCCTCTGGGGCGCCATCCTCGCGCATGGTTCTATAGTAGTGAATTCCTCGTCAGATGTGTCGGGGGCGTCGGCCACTGTGTCCAGCGGGTCGCGAGCATTTCGTTCCTCGTGGAGCGCTATCCAGTCCCCCTCCGGTGACCCTGGTCTTGCGCCCGCGATCGTCATGAGCGCTCGCAGTGCCTCCAGCGTCGCTTGCACGTCCTGCTGCGGCCCGCCTTCGCTCACCCAGCGGCCGTCGGTCTGTTGTTCCTCTACTAACCGGCCGGCTGCACGTCTCATCAGCGGGTGGTCGATTGCTATCCCCGCTCCAGAACGCTCATCGCCGATCGATCTCGGCAGGTGTCATGGCCACGCTCCGCAGGATCGCCTTCTCGGCTCGCCATCGTGCATCACCGAATACCGGTCCACCGAAGCGCCACTCGCGCCACAACTCATCGCTGATCACCAGGAGGTTGCACACGCTCACGCCGCGGACCTGGCCGAAGGCATACATGGCGGAGGTTTCCATATCCACGCCCAGGACGCCCACTCGCTGGTACGCCGCGATCTTGGCGCGCGTCTCTCGATACGGGGCATCGGTGGTCCAGAGCCTGCCGGTGAGGGCCGCTATCCCCTCCGCTCGACAGCTCGCCTCGACAATGGTCACCAGTCGCGGGTCCGGGACCAGCGGCGTGCCTGCTTCCACGTAGTGCGCCGAGGTTCCCTCTTCAGAGATCGCGGAGGTGGGGATGATGCAGGTGCCGATGGGAGCGGCTTCCTGCAGGCTGCCCCCGGCTCCGAGACCCCAGAAGGCTCGGGCCCCGGCAGCTACCATCTCCTCCATCATCATGATCGTCCCCGCCGCCCCGACCGGCACGTGGGCGAAGGTCACGGGCCGGCCGTCCATCTCTGCTCTGTAGAGCGGGTGCCGCTCCCGGTAGATCCAGTGCTCCGACAGCGCTCCTCCCACTGCCTCGGCCAGCGATCGCACCACCGCCACCGACCAAGCAAGCACCACCACCGGAGCCACACCCAGCTGCTCGACGCGCAGTCCCCTCGGCTTCGTCGCCTGGGCGATGACCATCTGGGGCGTAAAGTGGGTGTCGTCATCCATGGCTGAACGCTAGCACACGACGGAACTGTTCCGTGGTAAATGCGGGGAATCCGGGAAGTGACCATTCGAGAGCGCAAGCAGTTGCTCGTCGTCATCCGGCACCCGGGCGCGGAGGCTAATCACGTTGCCCACCGCCCTGACATCCGGTCGTTGCGCATCCCGGACTCGCCGGTCTTCGCGGCCGAGAAATTACCTCGGACTTGCCGGACGCACCGCAGGCGGCAAATTGCATAATGAGGGCACGGTGCCCCCTGGCGAGAGCAGTTTCTGAACGAGTACCGATGGCGCCATTGTGGGGGGCGGCTCTCCAGTTCGTATTCTACGGTTTCTGGCGGCTGCTGGTTACCACCGCGCGATCGGAGGAGCCCGGTGCGGGTCGGAATCATCGCGGACATCCACGCAAACGTCGTGGCGCTCGCGGCCTCCAGCTTGGGGCGAGGTAGACCGGGACTTCTTGCTCCCCTTCTTGAGGGGTATCGCACCACACCTCCCCTGCTGGCCGAAACGTTCGCGTGGATGATCCTCTTCTACCTGCAAAAGAATCTCGCCCTTCCCAATAGCCCCTTCACCCAGCACTTGTTGCCGATCGTGGCCGAACTGGACAAAATCGACGATGCTGACCGGTTTATGGAGAGGCATATGGGGCGCGCGTGAAGAGGGTCACCCGCGCACGGCACGCGGTACGAGTGATAACATCGTGCCAGCATCATCCGCAGCTCGCTTCAGGGCCCTGAAGATGAGGAGAAGCATGACTTTTGACTTTGAGACTGCCGTGCCCTGGGGACGGTCCCTCGATGAATACGTCCGCATGTTCGCGCTCTCAGAGCAAGACCTGGAGACAAAAATCCTAGATTGCGGTGGAGGACCGGCCAGTTTCAATGCCGAGATGACTCAGCGAGGCAGCCGGGTCATCTCGGTCGACCCCCTGTACGCGTACTCCGCCCGCGACATAAAACGGCGCGTGGACGAGGTGTATCCGGCCATGGTGCAGAGCATGGAATGCGAGCGGGAGCGGTTCGTCTGGAACCACCTTGGTTCTCCGGCGCAGGTCGGCACGTTGCGGCTGGCGGCGATGCAACGGTTTCTGGACGACTACGAGGTGGGGCTGACTCAAGGACGATATGTGATCGGGGAACTGCCCAGCCTCCCCTTCGACGATGACGCGTTCGACCTCGTCCTGTGTTCCCATCTTCTCTTTCTGTATTCTGAACAGCTCTCGATCGAGTTTCATCAGCAAGCGCTGCGGGAGATGCTACGTGTGGGCCGCCAGGTTCGCGTTTTCCCGCTCCTGGACCTTTCTGGGCAATGCTCTGAACACCTGGAGACCTCGACAGCAACGCTGGAGGCCCGCAGGATGAATGTACAGATTCAAGATGTGGCTTACGAGTTCCAGCGGGGTGGTAATCGCATGCTCACTGCGAGTAGGCCGTAACTCACCCTACGGATAAGTCAACCCCATACTCCGTCGACGAGTACGGCGCGGCAGGGTTGGAGATCGGCCAGGTGGGTGGCGGTCCAGGGGAAGTGGCGGTGGCACACCGTGACGTTCGCGGCCCTGATGGGAACCACCTCCTTCGACAGCGGGAGGGGCTCCGGAAAGTGCCAGGCAGGCCCCTGGCTTGGATCCCGAATGGGCTGCAGTGCCTCGATCAAAGCAGGCAGGACGACGGGTGGCTGCCGAAGGTCGGTGGCTGCCGGCTCGGTCTGGAGCAGAACATGGAGCTTCTGGACCAGAGAATCGGGCAGGTCGGAGTGGAAGTGCCATCCAGCAAGGACCGTCGCCGGCTCGAAGTGCCGAGCTACCTGCACGAGCGTCTCCTCGAGATTGCCGAGACCGAAGACCGGACCGTCGCCAGTGTCCTCGGCGAGCTCCTGTTTATGGGCCTGTCCACGTACGAGCCCGCCTTCGTGCCCAGCAAGCACCTCGCCAGGTTCAATGAGCGCGCCCGCCGCGTCCTGGACGCGGCACGCGAGGAGGCACACGCCTTCAACCACAACTACCTGGGGACCGAGCACCTGCTCCTCGGTCTGCTTCGGGAGGACGAGGGCGTCGCGGCGCGCGTGCTGACTACTTTGGGCGTCACGCTCGAGACGGTGCGCCGGGCGGTCGAGGGCAGAATTGGGCGGGGAGACGCGCCCGCCACACAAGAACTCGACTACGTGCCGCGGGCGCGCCGGGTGCTGGGACTTGCCCTGGACGAGGCGCGGGGCATGGGCTTCGTCCGCACCGAGCACATCCTGCTTGCCATCGTTCGTGAGGGCGGAGGCATCGCCGCGGACATCCTAGATTCGTTCGGCGTGCTCGGCGTGGTACGCGAGGCGACCCTGACACGGCTGGGACAGCCGCCCGAATCCGTCCACGCGCAGCCGAGTTGAGCTGATCCACCCGGTAGACTGCGTCTCGCGAGTGAGAATGAGTGGGAGGCTCGGTATGATCGATATCGCAGCGTTGCGGACGAAGCGAGTTGTCTACGGCGTGCTGGACTATCGCCACGTGGTCCAGACGATGCAGTTCGGTCCCGATGAGGATCCTGAGGAGTTCTCGCCCGCAACCTACATCGCCGCGCGTGCCGGTGAGCTGCCGCCCATCTTCCTGGCCAAGGCGGGAGTCGATCAGCCCTGGCTGAATGAATCCATCGACCGCTTCGTCGCCGAGGCGCTGGCGCATAACGTCACGCTCGACCTGATGACGCACCCTCCAGGGCACCATTCGTTCGACATCCTGGACGACGATCGCCGCTCTCGCCAGATCATCCGGGGCACGCTTTCGTTCCTCGCCGAGCACCTCGAGCTGGACACGTGACGCTAGCTTTGGTGTGCTTCCGCTAAGGAGCGGCAAAGGTGCGGCGCGTGGAGAGGCAGAGCAATGGGGGATCGTCGTCGTGGCGGGTGGTGGTCGAGGTGACGCCGGTAAAAACGAGATCCCGGACCGCATAGTCGAGAGATATGTCACTCTCCGCCGATGATGCCGCGTCGCTCATTGGGGACCAGTTCCCGGAGTTGGCGCCCGTCCGAGCGACCCCTATCGCAGAGGGTGGGGATCACCAGACGTTCGAGGTCAATGGAAGCCACATCTTTCGCTTCCCGCGAACCGACGCGACAGCCGCGAAGATGCAGCTGGAGACGGCGCTGCTTGAACGTCTCGCGCCCCAGCTCGCCATCCCGGCGCCGGTGTTCGAGTACCGTGGCCATCCGGGACCTCGATTCCCTCACCCGTTCGCCGGACACCGAATGCTTGCCGGTGTGTCGGGCGAGCTCGTTCGGCCCGGGCCGCGCTCCCAGCCACCCGTCACGCGGCAGCTTGGGAGATTTCTGTCGGCGCTCCATAGCTACCCGTCGGAGCGGGCGTTAGAAGCCGGCACCGTGGCGATGTCGCTTCCCGACGCGGCGCTTGTCCTGCAATGGCTCGGCGATCATGAGCACGCGATTCGCGACCTCGTACCGCCCGACCTCCGCTCGGCGGTCGATCCCTACCTCACGTCGCGCGTTGCTCTCCCGTCGACGGCCGATGGCGGATTGGTAGTGACCCACCACGATCTCAAAGGTGAGCACATCCTGCTGTCCCCGAGCGGTGACCTCGTCACCGGCATCATCGATTGGACCGATATCTGCCTCGTCGATCCGCTGACCGACTTCGTCGGTCTGAGCATCTGGTTGGGCGAGCCATTCGTGCGCCTCGTGCTGAAGAGCTATCAGCAGCCGCTGCCTGATGGGTTCGTCGAACGATTGCGATTCTTCGCCCGTAGCGGCGCCCTGGAACAGCTCGGGCTGCTCGCAAGCGGCGAGTCGGATGCCCCGCTCGAGTTGCTGCTGCGCCAGCTACGCTGGACGTTCATAGAGTGACCCCGTGTCCTCCTCTGTTGCTCGAGCAGCTTTAAGTCCTTATGGATGCAGTAAACGGTGCTTACCTCCTGTACGGTCCGCCCCTCCATCCACGCCCAGATCCTTGATCACCTCAACGTTTGCCGACAATGCTCGGTAACCCATATCCGTGTTGATGCGTAGCATCGGAGCGTTGCTCACGTCGTTCTCGGTGAACAGATACTCCACTCCGTGCTGCCGTGCCCACTCGATCTGATGGTGCTTGAGGGCACGCGCGATGCCGCGGCCGCGATGGGAGCGTGCCACACCGGTGAAGTGGTTGAAGGCAGAGCGCCCGGGTCGTGGCACGAGGGGAGCGATGCCCACGATCCGCTCTCCGTCCAGTGCAACCCAGACCATATCGGGCCGCTCGCCCTCCTCGACCCGCACGCGCCGCCACTCCTCATAGGGCATGGCGGTGCGCTCCTCCGATGCCGGCATATCTGCGGCCGTCTCAGTAACCAGGGCGTGGATTCGGCGCAACACCTCCTCGGTCTCGCCCAGCTCGTCCAGCGTCGCGATGCGAATGCCCTCGTGCCGCACGCGCTCGGCTGCAATACGGCTGAGCTCGGTCCTGGCTGAGCGTACTTCAAGTCGGGAGGGCCGATCGGCAAAGCCAGTCTCGCGGAAGCCGCGATGGACGGCGAATGCCCTGGCGATAGGGTGATCTTCGCACAGATACGCACGGACCGACGCGGCGTGATGCTCCATGAGGTGATCGAGCGCAAACTGGAACAGCTGGCTGCCGACGCCGCGGCCCTGCACCGCGGGATGGATGTCGAGCTCCACGTACCAGCTATGGGGATTGGGAACGTAGAGCAGCCGGTTGAGCCAGAGATGGCCAACAACCTGGCCGCCAACCTGCGCGACGAACGACTGGGCCGAAGCCTCCGGTGGCTGGCTGCGGATGGCCGCTCGATAACGCTCGACGGTCAGCGGCGGCCGATCTGGATTGAGCGCGTTCGCGATGTCAGCGATTGCCGCATAGTCATTCTGGCCGCTCGGTCGTATAGTGATCATTGTTCCCCATTGCCTCCACACTCGTCGACGATTCTAGTGGCTAGATAACCGGCTGTGAGCCTGATCTCAG
>JAABUZ0100004654.1_pt1 | contig 18732 bp, 11 predicted proteins | sample 5562091 | NCBI WGS metagenome assembly JAABUZ01 (sample SAMN12813069, study PRJNA571459) | rock metagenome | isolation source: Antarctica rocks | place: Antarctica: Victoria Land, Linnaeus Terrace sud | collected 2015-12-21 | reverse complement strand
CCATCACCCCCTCACTAATTTCTAGTGCCCCACCATCGCTGCGTCTTCTTCAAGCTCTTTGCTCTTAGAAGGTTGAAGATCCTTTAGGATGAGTGCACAAAGGAAGAAAACAATCAAAGCGACAACTCCGAGCACCTCGAAGAACCGCTGGAACCCGGCAGGATTATCGGGCAACAAGCTATAGATGGTCGCGTAAATTACGGAACCCACGCTGCCGTATGCACCAACGTTTCCGGCAATCTGGCCTGTAACACTGCGTTTGATCAATGGCGCAATCCCGAAAGTGGCACCTGCTGCGCCAAAGACAAAGAAGGCGGTAGTCATGGTCAGAAGGACGGCTAGGGGTATCGCCCAATCATGGCTGACTCTACTCAGCAGCAGATAGCCGATGCCGTCCCCAGCCAGCATTGCGGCTAATGTCCACTTCCTGCTACCTAGCTTGTCGGAGATAAAGCCACCCGCTGGGCGGGAGACTATGTTCATGAGCGGAAAGCTAGCAGCAATCGGCCCTGCTACCGCCTCGGTTATACCGTAGTTCTTCTCAAAGAACTCAGGTAGCATCGAAACAACCGCTATCTCTGAGCCAAAGCTGACAGCATAGGCCAGCTCTAAAATAAACACTTGGCTAATCTTGTAACGTTCCCCTAGGGGATATTGTTTGCTGCCGCTTACCACTTCCCGATTCACCTGATAAGCCTGAAAGGCTTGGAACAAGTACAAGCCGAGCAAGAAAGCCCAAACGATGTACAACGTGGTTGTATTTATGAAGTGAATTTTCGGTTGAGCTAAGCGCCAAGCTATCAAACCTAGAGCTGCAACCAAGGGAATGTTAGTAAGTAGCAGTCCCCAGAAGCTTGCCTGGCTAGTCACTTCCATCCCCCCGTTCCGGGCGGGTCGCTGATACTCCTTGCCCGGGGGGGTGTTTTGGACGCTGAAGTAAAACAACACTCCGTAAAGAGCAGCTATGACCCCGCTGAGGCCGATCGCAAACCGCCAGTTCACATGACCGGCATACAGAAAAGCGGCGGCAGCCGCAACAGTAGGTAGAACTGCCTCAGCCGCAAATGAGCCAAAGTTTCCCCAGCCGCCATAGATGCCTTGCGCAAAGCCAATCTCATTGGCAGGGAACCATTCCGCAACTAGACGGATGCCAACGACAAACCCTGCCCCAACGATCCCCATCGCCAAGCGGCTCCAGACCAACTGCTCGAAGTTTTGTGCAAAAGCGAAGGCCAAGGAGGGAATAGCGGCATAAATTAGCAGCGCTGAGAAGGTGATGCGAGGTCCAAAGCGATCCAACACCATACCGATGATGATTCGGGCTGGAATCGTGAGAGCTAGATTGCACAAACTAATTGTTCGGATTTGCCCAACAGTTAAATGAAAGTCATTTTTTACAGTTGTGGTGAAAGGAGCAAAGTTAAACCAAACCACAAATGTTAAGAAGAAGGCAAACCAGGCGAAATTTAGGATGCGGTAGCGGCCTCTGAAAGATAATAATCCTTGGAGCATAATTCCCTTAGAAAAAATACACGCGATCAAGCTTTGACCTAGCTCTGACTCGTACTAATTACGAGTCAGAGCCACGCCTTTTTTGCGCTATGAAAATCTCACAACAGCTTCACCTATAGGCCAGCGCGACCTCAAAGATTGTTGGTGGGTATGCTGCTGTTCGCATTTGAGCAGTCGAAAATCTTAAATTTCTTCAACTCACCTCGACATAAGTTAAATCTATACAAGCTAGAGGAATGTAGTGAAAGTTACTTTTAAACCTGGAATTGAAAGAAAACAACATAAACTTGTTGCAAATTTTGCATCAAACAGAAAGTGGTGGTGAGAAAGCTTTGGATTGAGTAGATTCAAGCGGATACTTAGAGGAAACATGTTCAGCAGCAATTGGCACAAGTTGTACGGCACAGGCTTTTAACTCAGGTTGCAGCGAGACTGGGCAAGATTCGGGGTGGGTGAGGGCGTTGGCTTCCGCTTGGTCAGCCCAAAGAGTGCCCCAGTGCATAGGGACAAACACAGTGCCGGGAGCGATCGCCCGTGTCACTTTGGCGGGAAACCGTGCCTTACCGCGACGCGATCGCACTTCCACCCAATCCTCAGACTCGATTCCTAGCGTCTTAGCGTCATTGGGATGAATCTCGATAAACGGATGGGGATACATGGAGCGCGTTTTCTCAATCCGACCGGTACGGGTTTGGGTGTGCCAGTGACCATAAAGTCTGCCAGTCGTCAGCACAAGAGGATACTGCTCATCCGGTGGTTCTGCCAGCCCCCGCGCATGATAGGCGGCAAACCGCGCCCGTCCGTCAGGTGTATGAAAGCGTAGATCCGTGTAGAGTCTAGCTGGCTCGCCTGGTTTTAGCTTGCCAGAGTCTGGGCAGGGCCATTGGAGTGGGCCTTCTTTACGCAGGCGCTCATGGCTGATGCCAGTTAGATCGCAGGGGCGACCGCGTGTCATCTGGACAAATTCGGCGTAGACCTCTGCCGAGTTGGTGAAGGGAAACCGTTCGGCAAAACCTAAACGGCGACCGACTTCGGCAAAAATCGCCCAATCGTCCCGCGCTTCACCACGGGCTGAACGGAAGGCAGGACACAGCGTGACTCGGCGCTCGGAGTTGGTCATAGTGCTCGTTTTCTCACTCCACTGTGTCGCAGGCAGGAGAACATGGGCATAAGCTGCCGTTTCAGTCGGGTAGTAGACTTCCTGATAAACTGTGAAGGGCGATCTCCTTAGGGCTGCTTTGGTCCGCTCTAGGTCGGGCATGGTAACTGCCGGGTTCGTAGCCACGATCCAGAGAAACCCCACTTCCCCGTTCTCCAGTCCCGTGATTATGTCCCAGGCGGTGCGACCCGGATGGGGGGAGATCTGCCCTGGCTGGAGTCCCCAAAACTGCTCAACTTCCGCTCGGTGTTGGGGATCGCCGACAAAGCGATAGCCTGGCAGCCCGTGGGCGCTGCCGCCTACTTCCCGTCCCCCCATAGCATTCGGCTGACCCGTAAGGGAAAAAGGACCCGCCCCTGGCTTACCAATCTGACCAGTCATCAGATGCAGGTTGAGCAGGGTTTGCACCTTGGCGGTGCCTTCGATGGACTGATTTAAGCCCAACAACCACAGAGACATAACCCGCTTGGATTGGCCCCAGTAGCGGGCAGCAGTCTCCAAATCCTTGACGGTTATGCCACACCGATGCGCCACTACCTCCGGCGGATAGTGCCGAATTACCTCGGCGTATGCGGGGAAGTTACTCGTACATTCATCAATAAAGCTTGAATCAACGTAGCCCCAGCGCGACAGCAGATGAGCAATGCCATTGAGCAAATCGATATCAGTCCCGGGCCGAATCGCTAGATGCAGATCTGCAGCTTCTGCGGTCGGTGTCCGGCGCGGATCGACCACGATCATTTTGACGTGACGGTTCTTTTTGTGGTGTTTCTCCAGGCGGTTGAAAATGATCGGGTGGCATTCCGCAGCGTTGGTACCGATCAAAAAGGCGCAGTCAGTCAACTCTAGGTCATCGTAGCAGCAGGGTGGACCATCGGCACCTAAGCTCCGAACGTAGCCAGAAACGGCTGAAGCCATACACAGGCGGGAGTTGCTATCAAAGTTGTTGGTACCCAGACAGCCTTTCATCAGTTTCTGAGCGACGTAGTAGTCCTCTGTGGCGGCTTGACCCGAGCCATACATACACAAGGCATCAGGCCCCTGGGTATCGCAAACGGTTTGAATGCGATTTACTACGCGATTCAAGGCTTCATCCCAACTCACTCGCTGGAATGGCTCATCCAGGGAGTCTCTTACCATTGGATAAAGCAGACGGTCTTTGCTGATAGACTCTGTTACCGTGGCTCCTTTTACACACACCATACCTTTACTGGAGGGGTGGGCGCGATCGCCTCGCACTTTCCAGATCGGGTTGCCCTGACTATCTCTATAAGTCTCCCGACCAGGTTGAGCTGGTGGCGATACTTCTAGACCACAGCCAACGCCACAGTAGGGGCAGAGCGTTTTGGTTGAGTCAGTCATTTTGTCTGTAAGGAAGGGAGTAGGGAGTAGGGGGTAGGGGCGGTGCCTGGGGCACGCCTAGGGGCGGTGCCTTGTACCCGCCCAAAGCAGGGGATTGGGGGGGCATTATTCTGGTTCCCCCACTAGAACGGGAGGTATGTAATATTCTGTCTCCTGTTCTGTCGGCTTAGATGTTGCCCCAAAGTGTTCAATCAACAAATCTCGCAGCACCGGCTTGAGATCGTCACAGGGAATACCTTTCATAACGCGCTTTCCTAGCTCAGCCTCGTAACCCACCTTGCCTTCCATCCAGATGTCTACGGCCTCTACGACTTTGCCATCCTTGCGACCCTTCGTACCCATCAACCCAATATCAGCCACTTGCGGCTGACCACAGGAATTAGGACAACCCGTCCAGTGAATCCGGATGGGGCGAGGTAGGGATAGCTCTGCTTCCAATGCCTTGATGAAAGCAAGGGCGCGGTTTTTCGTTTCAATTAGTGCAAAGCCACAGAATTGACTACCAGTGCAAGAGACCAACCCCCGCATCAAATTGTCTGGATCTACGGAAAAACGCTCTAATAGAGGTTCCTTTAAAAAGGTTTCTAAGCGAGTGCCAGGGATATTGGGAATAATCAGGTTTTGCTCAACTGTAAAGCGGATCTCACCAGTGCCGTACACTTCCGCTATGCGGGCTAGATCAAACATGTCTTGGGCATATAGGCGACCGATGGGAATATGCAGACCTACAAAGTTCAATCCGGCTTGCTTCTGCGGATAGACGCCGATATGTTCGCGCTTATTCCAGAGGAACTCATCTTTTTCAGCAGCGGACTCAAGCGGGTGACCGACTTGGTTTTCTACCTCAGCTCGAAACTTTTCAATTCCCCACTTATCAATTAGATACATCAACCGTGACTTTTGCCGATTCGCCCGCAAGCCGTTGTCGCGATAGACCAGCAAAATCGCTTCACTCAAGGCGACGACATCTTCAGGAGGAACCCAAGCGTTCAGGGGAACCGCTGCCTCATAGCGTTTGGGGGAGAACATCCCACCGACGATGACATTAAACCCAATGGTGTCGTTTTTATAGGCGGGGATAAAGGCAAGGTCGTTCAGTTCAGCATGGACAGAGTTATCACGACAACCAGCGATCGCAATGTTGAACTTCCGTGGCAAGTTGGTAAACGCGGGGTTGCCTTCGCCGTTCTTGGTGATCATGTCCTGAACCTCGCGGCACAAGCCACGCGTGTCAATCAATTCATCTGGATCTAGCCCAGCTAAAGGCGAACCAGTAATATTGCGAACATTGTCCACGCCTGACTGAACCGAGGTTAGACCCACCTGGTATAACTTCCTGAAGATGTCTGGCACATCTTCAATCCGAACTCCCCGCAGTTGGATATTTTGTCTCGTGGTGATGTCAGCATTGCCTTCATCACCGTAGTGTTGCACGATCTCGGCTAAAACCCGCATTTGACCACTGGTGATGACGCCATTAGCCAGTCGCATCCGCAGCATAAACTTGCCGGGAGTGACCGTGCGATAGAACAAACCCAAAACCCGGAGCCGAAAGTCGCGGTCAGCCTCATCCATCGCTTCCCAGCCAACCTTGGCAAAATAGTCTAGCTCTTGCTTCAGCACTAGACCATCTTTCTCGGCTTTCATCCTTTCAAATTTGTTTACGCCTGGTTTAGACTCGCCTGCATCTGCCAAGTCTTGAGATTTGTATGCGCCTCCTTCTGTGGGCTCGTCTGCGTCTGCCTTAGTTCTACCAGCTTTTCCTGGAATCCCGTTTGTGGCCGTCATGCTTCTTCTCTTATGTCTGAATCTATTGCGAATGCACCTGAACAGATGTTGCTCTGGCGCTAAAATATGCTTTTTATCCTAATTTATGCAGTTTGAGAGATTAATTCCGTAGATTTTGTTACAGAACATGTATTTACTATGAAACTTTTTAGGTATTTGACATTAAAAATTCTCATCCTTCATCTATTGACAAATATGTACTTTTCATATAAAATCTCAATAAATAAATTAAATTTGCACCTTTGAAGCAGATAAAAATAAGTTGGCTGATATGCGCGCTTTGTGTAATAAATTAATAATTCCCTTACCTTCAACCGCAAGAAGGCCCCCTCTATAATGACGAGTGGCAGGAGATAACCCGGCAAGGCCAAGGAAGGTTATCTCACAGAACGAGGCGTTTAGAGGGGGATGAATTGTGGTTGAGTTTCTGAGCTAGGTGATGAGCGCTTCTTCTTGGTGAGTGATGAGCGTGCAGTCAGAAGTGGCATAGCCTACACAAATCAGTGCAAACCCAGCTGCAATCTGGTCGTCATCTAAGAAAGACTGATCGGACTGGTTAATGGTACCTTCTTTGACCTTAACCGCACAGGTAGAGCAAGCACCTGCACGGCAAGAGTAGGGAAGGTCAAGCCCTTCTTCTTCCGCAACGTCTAGAATATACTGCTCGTCGGGAACTTCAATTGTAGTATTCAGCCCTTCATCCTCGTTGATTAACGTAACCTGATATGTTGCCATTCTAATGTTCCTCTCCTTAACGAAAATGGTACTTCTTCACTTACACAGAAGCGTGTTCCACCACTTATTCCTAGCTCAGATGATCAACGGTTACCGTTAAGTGTGATACTAAAAGACATTTTTTTAGGCGATTAAACCATCACCAACCGCGACTGTACCATCTGTAATGACCTTAGCCACTACGCCTGTGTCTTTATGCTTAAACGTCTTTTGGATTAGTGAAAACAGCGCAATATCTAGTTCTCCTTTATCAGGATGAACGTCAATATTGGGGCAGCGAGACAGGCGCTCGGTAATCAAAATTCGAGCAGATCCGATATCAAACTCTTGTCCGATCCAGTTAAATTCCTCCCAAGCCGGTACTCCCTCCACGACAATATTTGGACGGAATCGACGAGCATCAATCGGCTGAAGAGCAACCTGGCTCAAATGCTCCAATGTCGCCGCACTCAAAAGCGACAAATGGATCGGTTCGCGATCCGGATAGCGGGTTGTTCCATTACCACTGCCTACTAGCCTTAAGCGATGACGTTTGGCATAACTCGCAGACTGCCCAGATGGAACGGCTGACAGATAATCGCTGAAAAAATGACTGATTTGAGCGCGCCCGGATGGAGTGTTTGTATCGGCAGCCAAGACCTCACCATTGTTCTTTTTCACCGTCAAAACTCCCGTAGCAGGATCGTACTTACAAGCCAATGCTGCCAGTTCAGGGCGATCGCACTGCATGGCAAGATTTTTTTTCTGTGTCCAGGGGACAATTGGGTCAGCAGTCTCAGGATCAAAGGTGGAATCATACATGAGGGCAAATGCCCGATCTCCGGAAACACCGTATCCAACTCTTAGGTCAACTTGTAAGAGTGCCTGTGGGGTTAGCCCTTTAACCGGATGGGTGAATAGCTGTTTAACTTGGATCATAGTTATTGGAGTAAAATCGGGGTTGTTTGAACTGCTATATTACTAAACAGTTTTCTGATCTACAGCTTCGAAAACTTCCTCAAGTAGAGGTGAGAGCTTATTTTGCAACAGACCAGCCCGGACATACTTAGCGTAAGTGTCAACTTCAATGGCCAGCAGTTTCTCTTGGCGTTGTTTAACAGTAAAATCATATAGTTGAGGATACTGATCTCGCAACTGGTTAATGTCCTGCTGGAAGCGGTTGAGTTGTTCTTGAACAAGGGCTATCTGGTAATGATGCAGCTCTGGTGAAATTTCCGCCTGACTGTCTACTTCGGTTAGGTGCTTCAGAACTTGATTGAGCGCATCCCGACGAGCAATGGCCTCAAAATATTTGTGATGCAGCTCCTGATTTTCTAAAAGCCCCAATTTTTCCATTAAAAGCTTAGTTGTCAATCCCTGTACCAGGAGTGTAAACAGTACTACTCCAAACACGTTGGCGATAATTTCTTCTCGCCCTGGCAGAGCAGCGGGTACGCTCAAGGCTAAGGCAATGGATACAGAACCCCGTAGCCCTCCCCACCAAAGCACAGTTTGATCCTGTGAGGGAATTTGAGACTTGGCTAACCAATTGCTCAAGCCTCCCAAACCATAGATAGCGATCGCCCTCGCCAAGACTACAGCCCCAAAGGCTACCGCAGTGGTTCCCAAATAATCTATTAGTCTGGTAAAGTGGATTTGGTCACCGATGAGCAGAAAAACAATCGAATTGACAAAAAAGGTTAAAAATTCCCAAAATTCAGTCACAACAAATCGTGTGCGGGGCTCCATACCGATGCGAGAGCCAAAGTTTCCCAATATCAAGCCAACTGTGACAACTCCAATAACTCCAGAGCCACCTAATTCTTCTACAACTAAATAGGTGCCATAGGCAGAGACTAGAGTTAACGATTGCTCCACCCACGGTAAATTCAACCGTTGAGTGAATAAGGAGATTCCACAACCAATTAGCCCTCCTACCCCGATCCCAATGCCAGTGACAGCAAAGAAGTGAGCCAAAGTGGTTGAAACTTGAAACTTTGACGTTCCTGTAGCAAGTCCCAGTAGCAAACCAAAGGCTACAACAGACGCGCCATCATTAAATAAACTCTCTCCCTCCATTAGGGTAGTTAGGCGTTTCCCAGCGCCTAGTTCACGGAACAAGCCGATCACGGAGGCTGAATCTGTTGCCGCTAGGCTAGCCCCAACCAACAAGGCAGTCATTAGGGGAACCTCAGCCAGTTGAGAAAGGCTCAAAGCAACGACAGCGATGGAGATCACCACCCCTCCCACAGCGTAGAGACCAATCGGTATCAAGTCCCGCTCCAGTTCCGACCATTTCATATTCCAGGCTGCTTCGAACAAAAGGGGTGGTAAAAAAATAAAAAGAATCAATCCTGGCGAGAGGTCAACCAGGCGGACATCTACTGAGGCTAGACCTAACCCAACAATCACTAGAAGTAACGTGTAGGGGATTTGGCGAAACCAACTAAAGATTCTAGGCAGAGTTGCAACGCTTAAAGAAACTGAGAGTACTAGGAGGAATTGCTTCAGATTCTCCTCAATAGCTACCTCGCTTGCGTTAGTTATTAGAGCCATAGGGAAATATTAGGTAGGACGCCATCAGGTACATCATGCTAAAGACTATGTTTAGTTATGCTTTTACCTAGAAGTGTTACTGAAACTACAAAAGCCTCCTGAACTGCAACATTTTTTACTGAAAGAAATTTAGAACTAGCTGCAATATTTATTAGTCCACAACTGATTGGCACCTAAGTCAGGACAGCTATGACCAATCAGGCGCAGCTATATACTGTGGCTCGTGTGTGAGATGAGCGCTTTATCCAGGAGAATGGGATGGAGCCTGCGGAAATTGCCAAAAAGTAACCATTAGGAACACTTCACATTATGTATAGAAAGTCCTTCGATCACCATGAAGACGGTCATCCTGAACACCTGAAGCAATCCATTGTCCTTAAGGAGCAGGTTGAGATCCAGGTGGAGGACGATCGCACTGGCATGACAGGGTAAGCGCAAGAAAAAAATGCCCAAAATATGATATATAGGCAATGCTAATCCCAATAATGAAGTTTGATTCTTAGCTTTATTGCGATTATTCTCAGTATTATTGAGAGCCAAGTACTTTTATTGCTTCTTGCGCTTACCCTGACTGGCATGACGGTGGAAACCCTCAGGCGAGCCTTAGCGGACAACCTTTATTACATCCAGGGGAAGGATGAATACTTTGCCACGCCCCACGATTACTACATGGCAGTGGCTCATACCGTGCGAGACCGGCTGCTCCACCGCCGGATTAAGACAGCACAAACCTACTTTGAAAAGGATGCCAAGGTCGTATACTACCTGTCGGCAGAGTTCCTGATTGGTCGCCTCTTGAGCAACAACCTGCTCAACATGGGCCTCTACAAACAGGTTCGCAAAGCACTCTCGGAGTCTGGTCTCGACCTTGATACGCTCCTGGAGAGGGAAAATGAACCAGGTTTAGGCAATGGGGGGCTCGGTCGACTTGCGGCCTGTTTCCTAGACTCCCTAGCTACACTAGAAATTCCCGCCGTTGGCTACGGTATCCGCTACGAGTTTGGTATCTTTGACCAATTGATCCAGGATGGCTGGCAAGTCGAAGCCTGCGACGATTGGCTGCAATTTGGCAATCCTTGGGAAGTCCGCCGCCCCGATTATATGGTTGAAGTCAAGTTTGGGGGCCACACTGAAGGCTACATCACCGAGAAGGGCCGTTATCAGGTACGTTGGATTGCGGATCGGACAGTGTTAGGCATCCCTTACGATACACCTGTGTCAGGGTACAACACTAACACCGTCAACACGCTGCGCCTCTGGAGTGCCCAAGCAAGCGTTGAGTTCAACTTCGAGGTTTTCAACACGGGCGACTACGTCCATGCTGTAGCCGACAAGATATTCTCCGAGAACATCTCGAAAGTTTTATATCCCAACGACAACACACCCCAGGGACATGAACTCCGCCTCCAGCAGGAGTACTTCTTCGTTTCTTGTTCCCTCCAGGACATCATCCGTCTTTACCTACGGAACCACGATAATTTTGATTGCTTCCCCGATAAGGCAGCCATCCAACTCAATGACACCCATCCGTCTATCGGAGTTGCAGAGCTAATGCGGCTCCTATTGGATGAACACGAACTGGATTGGGAGCAAGCCTGGCACATCACCCAGAACACGTTCGCGTACACCAACCACACCCTGCTGTCAGAGGCTCTTGAGCGTTGGCCCGTGAGCCTGTTTGGTCGCCTCTTACCCAGGCATCTGGAGATCATTTATGAAATCAACTACCGTTTCCTCAACGATGTCCGAGCGAAGTATCCCGGCGACGAGGCGCGGTTGGCTCGGATGTCGTTGATTGAGGAAGGTGCCAAGAAATCCGTCCGCATGGCACATCTGGCGTGCGTGGGCAGCTATTCTATCAACGGTGTGGCAGCACTGCATACAGAGCTGCTCAAGCAGGATGTCTTGCGGGATTTCTACGAGTTTTGGCCAGAGAAATTCATTAACAAGACCAACGGCGTCACTCCACGCCGCTGGCTGTTGCTGAGCAATCCCGAACTCGCCCAATTTATTACCCAGAAGATTGGCAACAAATGGATCACGCACCTACAAGACCTCAAGCAGCTAGAAGCATTCGTTGACGATGCTGAGTTTCGCAACCGTTGGCGCCAGATCAAGCATGACAACAAGCAGAAACTGGCGGAGTACATTCGTGACCACAACGGTATAGAAGTTAACCCGGATTCACTCTTTGATATTCAGGTCAAGCGGCTTCATGAGTACAAGCGGCAGCTCTTGAATGTGCTGCATATCATCACGCTGTATAACCGGATCAAAAGTAATCCGAATGTTGACATCCTGCCTCAGACCTTCATTTTTGGGGGAAAGGCGGCACCTGGTTACTATATGGCAAAGCTGATCATCAAGTTGATCAACTCGGTGGCGGACGTGGTTAACAACGACCCCGATGTGTGTGATCGTTTGAAGGTGGTGTTCTTGGAGAACTACTCTGTGTCTTTAGGTCAGCTTGCCTACCCGGCTGCCGAGCTCTCGGAGCAGATCTCCACAGCTGGCAAAGAAGCCTCCGGAACGGGTAACATGAAGTTCGCAATGAATGGGGCTCTGACCATCGGCACGCTCGACGGGGCCAACGTCGAGATCCGCGAAGAAGTGGGAGCCGAGAATTTCTTTCTTTTTGGTCTAACTGCCGCAGAAGTGTCTGCGTTGAAGGCCAAAGGATACAATCCGTGGGACTACTATAACACCAATGCGGAACTACGGCAGGTCATTGACCGCATTGCTTCAGGCTATTTCTCCCCAGGCAACCCTGACTTGTTCAGGCCGATTGTGGATTCACTGCTGCATAGAGACGAGTACCTCCACCTGGCAGACTACCAGTCTTACATTGACTGCCAGGAGCAGGTTGTCGCAGCCTACCGAGATCAGGAGAAATGGACACTTATGTCGATTCTCAACGCGGCTCGCACCGGTAAATTCTCTTCAGACCGCACTATTGAGGAATACTGTCAGGAAATCTGGCACGTTGAGCCAGTCGAGATTGACCTAGAAGCGTACCGTCAGTCAGCTGCCGGTTTGAACGTGCAGGAATCCGCGATCGCCTGAGTGTAACGGATTTTGATCAAAGCAGCTTGAGTGCTAGGGCGGGTTTTGGGACGACCAAAACCCGCCCTAGCATTTTTTATAGCAGCTGAAAAACGGTAAGTTATAATACAAAATGAATATTAAAATTGTGCTTCAGGTTCGGTGGTCAAAATGGTTTTAGGTCAAAATGGGCACGCTGTTGGCTCATTTCCAAGTTGTCAAGAAGCAGAATACGCTTGAAATCAGCTATGAAGTTCAAAATTTTTAATCTTCTAACTGTCTTTTTAGCTACTTCGGGATTGCTTGCTCCAGCTAAAGCAGCAGTTGTTGGCTCTAGCGTAGAGCAGCAAATGAACGTAGAAAAGACACATTTGGTGTGTGTAAAACAGGGACAGCATTTGCTGTGTGATGTTGAAGGGAGTGGGGAGCGCGATCGCCAGGAGTCTCCCAACCAAGAAGTTGTAAAGTCGGCTAAAGCGACACAGAGCCTCAAATCCTCTACCGTCAACGTTGTTCCGCTTAGTCCTGCTGCTCAAGGAACAATTTCAAATATCCTTCTAGGATTTATCTATTTATTCCTTCCTGTTGGTCTTGGTTTAGGGATCTTTTTGTACGACAAGTATTGCGTTTATCGCGATGCTGTTCTACACGAGCAAATTGAGATCTTGGAAAAGCTGTGGCAATACGGTTCAGATAACGATGCCACGACAGACACTGGACGAGAGGCTTAGGGGCAAGGAAAGGAGTCAGGAGTCGTGACGTCAGTCGTCAGAATGACTGCTTTTGGACTGGCAGATGACACTTTAATACAAGCAGGGTTCTCCTGACGACTGACGCCTCTCTCCTTTCATCTAGGAAATGTAATTCGAAATTCTGTTCCACTGTTGCGATGAAGTTGGACAGTACCTGCTAGCTGCTCTACTAAGTTGTTGACTAATTGCAGCCCTAATGATTTGAGATTTTGCCAATCTAAATCTTTAGGAAAGCCAACACCGTTATCACTAACAATCAAGGCCAAATCCCGCTCATTATCTGCATGAAGTTGAATTTTGATTTCACCTGTTCTGCCATCGGGAAATGCGTATTTCAATGAATTTGAAACAAGTTCATTCAGCATCAAACCACAGGGAACTGCCACGTCAATCTCTATAAAGATATCTTCAACATTTATAACGGACTTGATTTAACTTAAAGTTAATTCATAGGAGCGGAACAAATTAGCTACTAAGTTCCTAATATATTCAGCAAAGTTAACCCTAGATAAGTCGTTAGATTGATAGAGTTTTTCGTGAATAAGCGCCATGGTTTGAATCCGACTCTGGCTTTCCTTGAACATCTCCAGAGTTTGGCTGTTATTGGTATGACGAGACTGGAGTTTGAGCAAACTAGAAATGATCTGCAAATTGTTTTTCACTCGGTGGTGAATCTCTTTCAATAACACTTCTTTTTCTTTGAGCGATGCTTTAATTTGCTTATCCGCCCGCTGGCGCTCAGTCACATCGCGCATAATGGCCATCACTTCATTTTCAGCACTAACAAAGATCCGAGCCTCGTAGTCGAGCAGGTTGTTATTCACCAAAAGCTGAAACTCCAAGATTTGGAGGTCGCCGGTAGAGAGGGCTTGCTCCACGCAGTCCATGATTGGCGTAGCTACTTCATGCGGCAACACCTCTATTAGGTTTTTGCCCAAAAATTCACTACTAGACACTAGCAGATTATTGTCCTTTGCCGCTTTGAAGTTGACAAAGGTGCCATCTTTGCTGATGCGAAACATTAAATCTGGTATCGCGTTCAGGAGGGCGCGATTTGTCGCTAGGCTTGAGCGTAGCGCCGACTCTGCTAGTTGGCACTCGCCGATCTTCAGTTGCAATTCTTTGTTTGCAGTTGCCAGCTCTGTAGTCCTTTCCTGAACCCGTGTTTCTAACTCGTCGTGTGTTCGGCGGAGTTCCGATTGTGCGCGCTTACGTTCGGTGATGTCCTGAAAGACCAAAACCACACCCTTGATATTTCCATCATCTTTAATCGGTGCAACGCTGTAATCAATTGGTATTTCTACGCCGTTTCTAGCAATCAGTATCGTCTGTTCTGGTAGACCGACAACAACGCCAGACTGAAGAGCTTGTGTTACAGGACTCTCAATTAGGGTACGAGTCGATTCATGAATAATATTGAATATTTCTGTTGCATTTTTACCAAACGCGTCTGAATGTTTCCAGCCTGTCAGTGCCTCGGCAACAGGATTCATAAAAGTTACTGTTTCAAAGGCGTCGCTGGTAATCACAGCATCGCCAATACTTTTGAGTACGGTAGCAAGCCATTGTTCGCTTTCTTTTAATTTCCTTTCCGCCCTGTATCGAGAAAGAGTTACTTCAATCGTGTGATTTAGTTCTCTTTCTTTAAAAGGTTTGAGAAGATAACCCAATGGAGCTGTGGTTTTTGCTTTCTCAAATGTGTCACTATCTGCATTAGCAGTCAGATAAATAACTGGAATATCGAAACGATTAGAGATTTGTCTGGCAGCTTCTATACCATTTATACTTCCTTTCAAGTTAATATCCATTAACACTAAGTCTGGATTATTGATTGCTGCTTTATTAATTGCTTCTTGTCCATTAGAAGCAATCCCCAAGACAGTATAGCCATTTTTTTTCAGCCTGTTTTCTAGGTCTAGGGCAACAATGCTTTCATCTTCGACAATTAGAATTTTTTCTTTGGACATACTAGCTATGTTTGCCTCCTGTATTACACACTACTTAGCCGAAAATGTGAGTTTGAATTCTGTGCCCAACTTTTTGTTAAGCTCCAGTGTACCTCCTAGCTGATTTGTTAAAACATTGACTAATTTTAAGCCTAGTGAATCTGTATTTTCCCAGTCTAAATCTTCTGGAATACCAATACCATCGTCGCTAAAAATTAGGGTGTAGTGCTTGTCATTATCTAAATTAAAATCGATGCGAATTCTCCCTTTCTTGCCTTTAGAAAAAGCGTATTTTAGGAAATTAGAAATAAGTTCATTGATAATCAAGCCACAAGTAATTGCTTCATCAATACCTAAATAAACATCGAAGATATTCATTTGAAAGCTGATTGCAGATTCACTATTTTCGTAAGAGCTAAACAAATTATATGCTAGGTTTTGGATGTATTCAGCAAAGTCAATCTTCGCAAAATCTTCAGATTGGTAAAGTTGTTCATGGATCAGAGCCATAGAAGCAACTCTATTCTGACCTGATTGCAGTATTTCAAGCGTTTGTGGGTCATCTATATAGTTGGACTGAAGATTGAGCAGACTGGAAATGATCTGCAAATTGTTTTTGACTCGATGGTGAATTTCTTTCAATAACACTACTTTTTCTTGGAGCGATGCTTTGATCTGATCCTCTGCCAGCTTGCGCTTGGTAATATCTAGGATCGTGCCGATGAAGCGGTAAGCTTGCTTCTTTTCATTGAAGAATGCTCGTCCCATCGCCGCCACCCAGCGCACGGTACCATCAGGCCATAGTGAGCGATACTCGATGTTGTACTCACCGTTGCCATTAGCATCCAAAGCGCGCTGCACAATTTTGTCTGCACGCTCTCGATCTTCTGGATGGAGACGTGAGAGGAACACGTCGTAGTTGACTGATGCCTCCGGCGGCAAACCGAACACTGCCTTGCAGCGATCGGTTTGCCGCAGCACGCCAGTAATTGGGTAGTAGTCCCAAGTCCCCAGCTCCGTGGATTCGACAGCCAGCCGCGTCTGCTCTTCGCTCTGCTGCAGTGCTTTCTCTACCCGCTGGCGCTCGGTGATTTCAGCCTGTAGTGATTCGTTAATTCTGATTAACTCTGTATTTTGCTTCTCTAGTTTTTGGGAGTAAGTTTGCAACTCCTGGTATAAACCAGCTTTTTCAAGGGAGATAGCTGCTTGGGAGGACAACATATTTAACACTTCCAAATGCTCCTGAGTGAAAGCTCCCTTAGTCAGGTTATTTTCCAGATAAAGAATCCCATCAAGTTTACTTTGATAAATAATCGGCAAACATAATATAGACTTGGGTTTGTTTTCAACTATATAAGAGTCGTTGGTAGAAACTCCCGATTGAGTTGCATCATTTAATACTACCGTTTCTTGAGTTCTTTCAACGTAGTTGATAATAGCGATAGGAAGCGGACGACTCTCAATAGAAATCGAGGGCAGCACAACGAAATTGTCTTCCAAGTTGCCTTCGGCTACCAGCACCAATTTACCAGCATAAACTAACAAAAGAAGACCTGTTCTCGCCCCCGCACTCTCCATGAGAATGTGCATTAACTTCTCTAGCAACTTGTCGAGAACAATTTCTCCAGAAATGGCTTGCGAAGCTTTTAGCACGGTGGCTAAATCCAGTACTGCCGAGCCAAACCCCGTCGTAAAGTGCGTTGTGCTAGTGACACTTATATCGCTGGTTTCTCTTGTAAGTAGCTGGGAAAATACCTGGGGATATCTTGCTGACAAATCCTTAACTTTTGCCGTCGCTCCCCAGCGAATATAGCTATAGTAGGCATCGGTCAGATAGACTATAGCAATCTTCTCTCTGCCGCGCGAGAAATAGAACTCTGCTGCCAGTTCCGAAGCTAGCGCTTCTTCCTGAATGTATCCCTGCTCTTTGGCTCCTTGAATTGCTTGGTCGTAATACTCCATTGCTTTTTCAGTTTGCCCTAGTACTCGCGCTTTTTCAGCTGCCACCAAGTCGTATTTATGCTTGAAGTTGCAAGGGGCATGGAACGCCCAGTTCTGCATCGCTGACTGATTAGATGTGACTTGGCTTAGAACTTGCTCTTGCTCAGTTTTACCTGCTGGGTACTGAGCAAGTAGTGCCAGAGAATAGTAGAAATTGTGTTGGGCAACATAAATAATACCAACCACTCCTTCTAGTTGTGCTGACGCTAACTTGGCATTAGCGATCGCGCCACTATAATCTTTGAACAAATAAAGCAAAATTAATTTAAAACAATAAACACAAAATATCAACATTTGATAATTAGCTTCAATTATGATTGGCAGCATTGTGTCTTCATTGAAGCTGTCACCAATTAACCGACAAGGGTCGGCTGCTAGCCCTGCCAAATTTAATGATATTTGTCTACCAATTTTAATATAATAAATACTTACTTCCTGTTTGAGCCTCTCAACCAGCTCAACAAATTGCACATATTTATTTTCAACAACTTCCAGATTCTCCCCACTAAAAAATAGATACATGCAATATTCTGCACTGCCATAAACGGTATATTCGATATCGCCAGTTTCCAGACCGTTTTGAACTGCTCTCAGCAAAGATTCCACAGATGCCCGGCTCGGCTCTTTCCAGGGTTGGATATGGCTGCCAAACACCTTGAAAACTCGACACTTGAGTTTTATAGCATCGAATTGCTCCAATATTTTCAATGACAATTGACCAAATTCATACCCAGAAGCGATATCTCCGAACGCTCCACACAGGAGCAAACCATAGAGACAATACCCATAAGCGACGGGTGCAGAGTTGCCGTACTTGACAGATAAGCTTACCATTGTTAAGATTACTGGCAACAACAGCGCTGGCTTGTGGAAATAAACTGGCCCGATGATGGAAATTAAAATCTGCATTGCTGCCAGTTTATTGGTATCGGTCATAACTGGCAGGTTTGCCAACTCACCAATCTGCCTGATTTCAAAAACTAATTCTCTTTGCAGCGCCAGAGATCCAGTATTCATCTCTGACGCATCTGTCGGTAGGGGTACTCCCAACATTTCCAGAACTAACAACGCCGTATCAATTCCTGCTTGCATATCGCTTTGAGCGACATAAAACCGGATTTTTTTTTCGTAGATCTTAACTTTGTCTAAAAGCGTTCTTGCTTGTTCTAGGGCAACGTCAATAAGGGTTTTGGCTTGCTGATAGTTAGTGTTGAGGTATTCCGCTTCTATGGTTGACTCATAGAGAGCCAGGGTTAAGTCATATTGACTCTGCCAGCTATCTGATGACAGCAGGTTTAGACCAGCCGTTAAATACTTGGCAGCGGGCTCATAAGCATTCGATGCCTTTGCTTTGCGACCAGCAATCAGGTTTAATTGAGCTAGCCGCTCTTTTTCTACCTGTGAGGTGATGAAGTCAACACCGATATTTAGCTGGTTGACAATCTCAAAGATGTTATCTTCAATCTCCGATGCCGGGATATGCTTCAGCAGCAGTTCACCAATTTTTAGGTGGGTTTCTTGTTTTTGGGATTCGGGAATGAGAAAATAAGCTGCTTGCTGCACCCGGTCATGTAAAAACTTGTAGTTAACAAGATCCCCTCTGCTCAAGAGCCCCTCTGCCTCTTGGTCAAAAACCAGTGGAATTTTGTAGGCTTCGCTCAGGGGGAGAACTAGACCTGCTTGAAGCGCATCCCACAAATCAGCCGCCGTTTCTGACTGAGATTTTTCATTCACAATGGCAAGGACATCTAAATTAAATCTGTCCCCAATACAAGCAGGGTAAGCGCATCTAATTTTGTGTAAATTGTACTTGACAAGGGTGGGAGAGGCTGATATATCAGAGCATGAAGCAATGCTACCTTTGAAAATCTCCAGGAACACGCTGATATGTCTCAGGGCT
>JAABUZ0100004653.1_pt1 | contig 18732 bp, 16 predicted proteins | sample 5562091 | NCBI WGS metagenome assembly JAABUZ01 (sample SAMN12813069, study PRJNA571459) | rock metagenome | isolation source: Antarctica rocks | place: Antarctica: Victoria Land, Linnaeus Terrace sud | collected 2015-12-21 | reverse complement strand
AAGAAGGCGCCCCAACGCGGCTTGTAGATGACGACCTCGGTCGGACCTAGAGCCTGGGCAGCACCCGAGAGCAGCAGGTCGTCATCGAGGTCGCCGGCATCGTCTGGCGTGAGGCCCGGTGCGAGAAGTCGCCCGGGCGTGCCGGGCCGCAACACTGGAACGGGACCGCTCACCAGAGACCGCCGCAGCGGCTCGGCGTTGCTGCCGTCCTCACGGTAGAGGCGCACGAGGTGCACGATCGGTCGTTCTACCTCTCTGAAGGCTCCGCACAGCATCGCGATGTTGGGCACCACCTCGGAGGTCCCGGGGATCTCGAGGGGCTGGCCAGCCAGAGTGTCGACCTGGGTATCGACGGTCAGCAGCGCTGCGGTCGGGTAGTGGCCATAACCAGCGCGTCCATGCCGACATGATGCTCGTTCCGTCAGATCGTCGTACTCCGTGCGTCTTGCCGCTCTTGGGGTCCGTCAAGGCGAACCTTGGCCAGCGGACACCCGGCGCTGCCGTTGGAAGAGGAGGAGCTCGACGGAGGGCATGGCGGGTGTCCGAGAGGACGATCGTTCACCGGTTACGTTCCCTCCCGCGTCGAGGCCGGTCCCAGCCCTCTGGCTCGGAGTTCACCACGGCGCTGTCCTCCAGGCGTCTGTCGTGCTCGCTCCCCTCAACGCGAGCCGCTCCGGGCGGGGCGGCGCTCTTTGCCGCCCGCGACCCGTCATTGGGCGTCGTAAGCGGACACCACTCGCTTGGGGGCCTTGTTCCGCCAGGCGTGCTCGACGAGCTCCTGGACACGCTCCTGCGAGACCTTGGCGAGATCGACCCGCAGGCCGACGAGGCTCTTCCTGGCGCCGGGGCGCCAGACCTCCTCGTAGGCGGCGGGGTCATCGGCGACGGCCGTCGCCGCCTCCCTCCTGACTGACGGAGAACACTGCGGTCGTTCCCCCCTTGCTGCCCCCGCCCCCAGCGAACGGCTTGCCCCCAACCTTAGAAGACCGGCTGCCCGAACCGGAAGTGGGTGAACTCCTCCACCTCGGGGAACGCATTCGAGAACCGGCGGACGTCGTCGAGCGTGATCACAGCGAGACCCCTCGGAATCGAAGGCAGATGCGACCACCTGACCGGAAGGTCAATGACCGAAGAATCACGCCGCTGTGCCTGCACGATGATGCCGCCTTCCTCGTTCCTCGATGATCTGTTCAATACATGAGACCACGCCCGCCGCGTGAACTCATCGGTTCCCGGCGAACCGCGATCTCACGACGGGATCGGCCTGCGGCACGGCTCGTCGCGGCCCTGGTATGCCGACAAGCGGATGGCTTGTAGGCAGCAGTTTGACAAGGTGGCCTTGACGATACGGATCGAGCTGGGCGGCTGCTGGAGGTCGTTGTTCTCGACGATGACCCTCACGAGGAGCCGATTGTGATTCATGCGATGCCGCTGCGATCCAAGTTCCAGTACTACCTCAGGTAGCTTCAGTCATGCCGCGAACCCGTGCACAGCTTCAGAAGGCCCTCGCCGACACCGAGGCGTGGCTTGAGATCCTCGACCCCCAAGTCGTCGACTCAGGCCACGCAGATGCCGCTGACCTCCGGGCTATCGGCGAGGCGCTGCACGCCGTCGCCGCCAGCGACTTGAGCCTGGCCGACAAGGTGGCGAAGGCTCGCGCCAACGGGCGGACCTGGACCCAGATCGCCGCCGTGCTCGGCGTTACCAAGCAGGCCGCACGCGAGCGCTTCGGGGAACCAGCTCACCGATAACGACGCGCTGTCAGCGAAGGACGGGCTGAGGAGCGCACGTCACGCGGGTCAAATGTTGATCGGCTGGACGCTCCGAAAGACGCTGAGCCGCACATCTGCCCTGCGGTCGCGACTGATGGCTGACCCTTCTCTTTAGCCGCAACAACCTTCCGCCGCGCCTGCAAGGGCCTATCTCGAGGAGGAAGTCATGGCTCTGCTGATCGGCTACGCCGACTTGATGACCTGACCAAGCGTGACATCAAGCTCAGCCTCGGAGGATCGGTGCACGATCCGACTGACCCGGTCGGGCGACTGCTGTTCAACGTGCTAGCGATGGTCGCGGAGTTCGAGTCAGACCTCATCCGCCTGCGCACGTGCGAGGGCATGAAGGTCGCGAAGGCCAAGAAGCGTCTACGAGGCAAGCAGCCCAAGCTCAACCCGCGACAGGAACTCACCGGGGTCGCGCTGCACGACGTAGAAGAACACAGCACCGCCTAGCTCGGAGACCTGTTCGGCGCTGCACGCTCGACCGTCTACCGCGCCATCGAACGCGACGGACGACCAGTTCAAGCCGGAAGTCCGGTCGCGATCCGGCAAGCATCATTCACCAATAGCCGAACCGCTTGCGGACGCGCAGTTTCGTCGGGAACGGCGCTGCTGTGATCATTGGCCGGAAACCCGTGCCCGATCAGCTGTGAGTTGCTCGCCATTGCTGCTCAATGTCTGGGTAGATCAGTTCCTGATCGCGGGGCAGGGCGGCCTTCATCCGGCGGGTCTGTTCGTCGCCGAGGACTTCCTCTTGGCCGGCTTCGACGGCATCGAGGACTAACGACGCGACGTCTGCGGGGTCGTGCTTGGGTCCCTGGACACCGACCGCGTTGCGGGTGTCGATGAACCCGACGTGCACGCTCACGACCAGTGTCCCCTGGGGTCGAAGCTCGATCCTGATTCCGTTGGTAATCGACCACAGCGCGGCCTTGGAGGCGCAGCAGGAGCCAATGCTGGGCCGGTTGAAGAACGAGATGATCGAGCACATGTTGACCAGCGCACCTCCGCCGTTGCGGGCCAGCACCGGCGCGAACGCCTGGCACATCGCGAGCGTCCCGAAGTAGTTGGTCTCCATCTGCGCCCGGGCGTCCTCCAGGGAGCCGGCGCCAATCAGCGGGCTGGGGCGGAGCTCGGCGGCGTTGTTGATCAACAAGGTCAGCTCAGCGCAACCTCGCGCCGCGTCAGCCACCTGTTGGGGTGAGGTGATGTTCAGCCCGATCGGCGTGACATCTGGATCCTCGACCTGCTGGGGGTCCCGCGCGGCCGCGTACACCGTGCGCGCCCCCCGCTCGACCAAGGCGCGGGCGTACGCCTTTCCGAGGCCGCGGTTGGCTCCGGTGACCAGGGCCACCGCTCCGTCAATCTGCATGATTTGGCTCCTTGTTCGGGTGGCGTGGCCGGCGCAGCCACCGGACCAGCACGTCGGTCATCTGGTCGGCCGCCTGCTCGGTGGTGAATCCCGCGTCCAGTAGCGAGCGATGCACGGCGAAGTCGGTCAGCGCGATCACCGTCTGCACCTGGGCCGCAGTCGGCGTTAGCGGCCTCAGAGCGTCGGAGACCAGCGCCTCGATCAGCCCCCGGCGGCGGGTTACGAACTCGCCCAGCACCGGAAATCTGGCCTGCTCACAGCGGGCCAGAGGCAGCGTCGGATGGCGGTCGTAGTACGCAAATAGCTCCCCGATCAGCACGGCCACGCGAGCGGGCAGCGAGCGGGCAGCGCCGAAGATCTCGCAGGTTGGGAAACGTGCCAGCTCCGCGGTGCGGGCGCCGCACGCCCGGATCGCGTCCTCGTAGCGCGGAAAGTGGTGATACAGGGTTCCGATGCCGACGTCCGCCTGCTCGGCGATCTCCTTCATTGTGGCCGCGATCCCCCGATCGCGGTGCAGCGCCATCGTGGCCTCCACGATCCGCTGACGGGTCTGCGCCGCGCTTTCGGCTCGCTTGCCCATCTGGTAGGAGCGAGGAGTCAATCCCAATTCAATCGATCAAGCACTTGCTCGACTAAAATATACCCGGCACCGTAAGTCAATTCCTATGAGATGCAGCGCCCGTCCGCTCGACGATCCTTCATGCGGGACGGCGGACGGTTCGCCTAGAGGGCGCGACCAGGCGACTACCACGCAACAGCGGCCTCGTGGTCGAAGAAGGGGAGCGCCTTGCGACGGCCAGGGCGATCCGGTCTCTACATTCGGTAGGCGGCAACGGCGCGCAACGAGGATCTGAGGGCGCTCGCCCAGCGGGTGGCGGACACCCTTCCGGCCGAGCTCGTGGATGAGGTCGTGCTCACCGGCAATCTCGCGCGGCATGGCCGACGAGGTATCAGACATCGAGATGCTCGTGGTCACCCGCGAGCCGCTCGACCTGGAGGACTGCTTCCGGTTCGCTCGCGCGGCGGGTCTCGACGGGCTTGGCACTTGGGGCGTACAGGGTGGGCCGACACGACGCGTCTCCGGCTACCGCGAGCGGGTAACGGCCCTCAGCGCTGACTCCACCATTTGCGCTGCTCCAGGTCGTGGAACACGAGTACGTTGCGCCCGCACACGGTGACCAGCTCCCAGTAACGGCGGCGAAGCGGGCGATCGGTCCACCAGCGATCCTCGACCAGCCAAGACTCGCGTACCGCGTCTACTTCACGGCCGTCGACGATCAGCGGGCGGCCGTCACCGGGGTTGGTGCTGACGGTGATACGGCGGGGAACCGAGAGGCGGCGCGGGCGGGTCATGGCAGCTCCTCCACACCTCAGCCCTCGAACGGCGCCAGCACCGCGCGACGCTCGGGGAAGCGTGAGCCTGGATCGACCTCTAGCACCCGTAGGGCGGCATCGGGACCGGCAGCGGCGCGCGCCTGGCGGATCGCCTCTCGCAGGCGCGCGGACCGCGCCGCCGCGGGATCCTCTAGCAGCGCGCGCTGATCGCTCGCCGGCGGTCCGTAGCGCTCCACCGCCAACCGGAGCGCTTGCGCCGGAGCGGGCATCAGCATCAGGCGCGGGACCAGCGCGAGACGCATCCGCGTCGGGTCCGCGAGCGCCTCGCGAAAGACAACCTGCTCGCGCCACGTCCCCCCATGCTCTACCAGCACCGCGGAGAGCACGACCGCCCGCAACGTCCGGCTGCGCCGCTCTCGCCTGGCGAGCAGACGATCGATCAACAGTCCCAATCCCCGCTCGAGCTGGATGCCCGATGCGGCCTCGGGTAGCTCGAGCGACTCGCGCAGGAACTCGGCCGCCGGCCGCGGGCGCAATGGTCCGTCGCCCCCGCTGGCCAGCTCGTGGGCGAGCAGCCCAGCCTTCCCGAAGCGATCCGCGAGCGCCGACGCCGGGAGCGCCGCCAGTTCGCCGAGCGTCCTCACTCCCAGTCGCTCGAGCGCCTCGGGCAGATCGGCCAGCGCAGGCCGAGCACGCAGCAGGACGACCGGCAGCGGGGCGAGGAAGGCGCGCGCCTGCGCGCGGCCTCCTGCGCCCTCCGCGGCGTCTTGGCGCTGCGCGAGGCCCCCAGCGTCAGTGGTGCCCCGGCGCTGCGCGACGCCGCCAGCGCGAGCGGGCACGATCTCCGGCCGGCGCGCCCGTGCTTGCGTCGCCGCCGCCACCGCCGCGAATCGCGACGGCGCCACCCCGAAGCGAGCCGGCACCCGCAGAGCCCTTCGCGCGGCGCCCAGCACCCCCTCGATCCCTCCGTGCAGCGCTAGCAGCCCGCGCGCGTCGAAGCACGCCAGCCCGGGGCGCTCTGGCTCGAGCATCGCCCCAATCGATTCCAGGCGCACGAGCAGTCGCTCCCAGAAGTCGGCCACGCCGGCCGGATCCGGCGCAATGAGCACCAGCCGCGGACACCGGGCGAGGGCCTCGCCGAGGCGCATCCCGGGATGGACGCCGAATGCCTCCGCGGCGAGCGACACCTCCCCCACCTGCTGAGCTGCACCCTGACCGCCCCGCTTCGCGGGGCCGGCGGCTTCCGGCGCAAGCGCGGTTGGAGCCCGCAGGAGCTCGCTCCGATCGCCGGCGGCGATCGTGAGCTGAAAGCGCGGTAAGAGGACGCAGACGATCATCGACGAACACATGTTCGCATCTGGCCCGGATGGAACCCTTCTCCGCGCCGCCGGCTTGGCGATAGAGGCAGCCGGTATATGGTTGCGCAGCGAGATCAACAGATCAACGATCGACGATTGGAGGAGTCGTAATGCAGAGGATGCGAGGAATCACGTTGGCAACGGTGATGCTGACTATGAGCGGGACGGTGGCGGCCCAGGCCTCGGCCACCACCGGGTCGACGGCCGCTCACACGGGTGTTCGGGTGTTCACCCCTGGCGGAGGTGGCTTGCTGCGTGTCAGTCCGGGTGGAAGAAGCCGGGCGGGCTACGCGTCGGTTCGGCTGACCTGCCGCGCGCCGGATGGGGGGGCCTGCTCGATCCGCATCGGGATCTTCGAGGGACGCCGCACTGTGGCCAAGGCCCACAAGGTTCTCAAAGGGTCCACGACACTGAGCCTGCGCTTGAGCCCCTTCGCCCAAGCCCAGCTTCGGCATCATGGCATCAGGCTGACCGTCATCGCGCGCGCGATCGACCATCACCACCACCGCGCAGTGGCGGGATTCACCGGCACCCTAAGCTTAGGCTAGGTATAGCGGCCGGTGTTAGCGGTGGGCGTGTGCGTTCGCATGCCCACCGCTCACCGGCTACAGCCCGCCGGTCACACCCATCCCATCGGCCACCGGCCGCACCCACCCCCACCGGCCGCACCCCGCCGCGCCCCCGCACCCTACCCCGCGGCGCCACCGCGCCCTACTCCGAATCGCCCGCGCCCTACCCCGACTCGCTGGCGTCGCGCATCAGCCGGTCCACCGGCACGGCAGCCAGGTGCGCGCTGCCGAGGTCACGCACCAATACGCGCAACATCGGCTGAACTTCGCCGGGGTTGCGCATGTCGAGCTCGATCACCTCGCCCGGGTGCAGGCGGCCCGTCGCGTCGCCGCTGTCGTCGAGCCTGACGGCGCCGGCGACGAGGCGACCGCCCGAGTGGTGAGCGAGCCACCACTGTCCGACGCTCGGTCCACTCGACACATACAAAAAGTGGTGCCCGATGCCCAGCGTGCCTGTCACCCGCCGCAGCTCCCCGCCCGTGCCCAGCCAGCGCACGAGACCGCCGGTCGGCAATTGCGGAAGCGCCTGATCGCCATTCGCCCGGACGGTTAGCTCCGCGAGCGAGGGCCTTTGACCGAGCGTGAACGAGACATGGATCTTGTGCTCTGCGAGCGTGCTCGCGAGTGCCGGTAGCCGGCCGCCCGGAGCGTTGACGAGGACACCGACCTCGGGGCGCGTCGTGTCCACGGCGGTAATCGCCCGCACGTGCGCAAAGTGCGAGACGAGCTTGTACGACGTGCCCGTAGTCAGCGCCCAGGCCCCGACGGCGACCGCGACCGCGGCGGTCACCGTCGCACGCACGGTCCGCAGTCGCCACACGGGGAGTTGACGGGCGCGCCGCTCGTTGCCCAGGATCAGCGAAGCGGTCGAGGGCCTACGCGCAAATGAGCCGTCGGGCTCGTGACGCTCCTCCGCGAGCGCCCGCTCGATCGCGGGTCCGAGGTCACGCGCCGCGCGCGCCACCTGCGCAAGGCCAAAGCGCTTCAGCGCGGCGTTCGTAGCACGCACGTGCCCGACTCCGAAGCCGTAGGAGATCACCGGACAGCCGCGAATGATCGCCTCCAGCACTGTCAAGCCGGCGCTCGAGTGAACGAGCACGTCGGCAGCCGCAAGCACGTCCCCCATCCTGTCTGTGAAGCCCATCAGCTTGAGCCGGGGCTCGGCGCCGAACCGCTTTGCCACCTTCGCTCGCAGCTTGTCGTTGCGCCCGCACAGGCACAGCACGGTGGCATCGGGGACCGCAAGCGCGGCGCGCGTGGCACCAGCGAGGTCGCCGACGCCCCAGCCGCCGCCGGAGACGGCTATCACCTGTCCCTGCGCCGGCAGGCCGAGCGCGCGGCGCGCGTCCCCCCGCGAGCGAGCCGCGAGGAATGCGGGCGAGGTGGGAGGCTTGGCCCAGCGCACGCTCCCCGCACCGGCGATTCGCTCGACTTCCGGTATCGACTCCGGGTGGGTCACGAAGTGCAGGTCGATCCCCGGATGAGCCCAGAACCGCAGGCCCGCGAGGTCGGTGATCGACGAGTAGCAGGGGACGTCGAGGCGCCCCTTGCGGCGCAGCTCGCCGAGCACCGCTGTCACACCGGGATAGGTGGAGAGGATCAGGTCGGGGTCGTGGGCGCGGATCAGGCGCATCAGCCCACGGCGCCCGAACGCGGTCAATAGCCGCTTGGCCAGCCAGCGCGTCGGGGCGAAGTACATGAACAAGAGATATTGGAAATCGAACAACCACGGCAGCCACTGGAACATGAACGCCGAGTTCTCCCGCAGCGTCTTGGTCAGCACAGGCCCCATCGCAGGCAGGCCGTTGACGACCGAGATCTGGGCGTCTGGATCCTCGTCGGCGATCTCCCGGGCGACCGCATGCGCGGGCAGATCGTGCCCCTCACCGATGTCGGCGGAGATGATCAGCACCTGGCGCGGCTTTGATTCGGCGTCCGGCTCTCCTGCCGGGATCACCGCCGCTGCCTCCAGCTCGGAGGCCACGGCGGCCTGCTCGCGGCGCCAATCCACATACCTGCGCACGCCCTCGGTGAACGGCGTCGCGGCCGTCCACTCCAGCTCGTGCTCGGCGCGAGCGCTGGAGACGATCTTGCCGCCGAAGTCCCCAGCCCGAGCCGGCGTGTAGACGATCTCGACGTCCCCGATCAGCTTCTTGACGGTCTCGGCGATCTGCTTGATAGTTACGTTCTCGTTGCTGGCGAGGTTGTAGACGCGGTTGGTCGCGACGTGGCCCAGCCCGAGCGCGACCCCGTCGGCGAGGTCCTCGACGTACACGAACCGCCGCGACTGGAGCCCGTCGCCGGCGAGCGTCAGCGGCTCGCCGTTGAACGCCTTGTTGACGAATGCCGGGATTACGGCCGCCTCACGAGCGCGCGGCCCGTAGGGGATGCCGAAGCGCAGAATCGTGTAATCGATCCCGTAGAGCTCCTGGTATGCCTTGCAGTAAAGCTCACCCGCGAGCTTCGTGCTCGTGTACAGGTGGCTGGGCGGCGGCAGCAGCGTGTCCTCGTCGACGGCTTCGGGCTCGCAGTCGGAATAGACCCAGATCGTGCTCGCGTACACGATCCGCTTGACCCCCGCCCGCCGCGCGGCCTCGAGCACGGCCACCGTTCCCCTGGCGTTCACCCGCTCGGCGTCCTCGGGCTCGGCGTGGACGTCGTTGACGTCGGCGACGGCGGCGAGGTGGGCGACCGCATCGCAGCTATGCAGGGCGCGCTCGAGCGCCTCGCGGTCGGTGATCGAACCGAGCACCGTGTCGACGCTGCCCTCCGGGCCCTTGTGCCACGGCGAGGGGCGCAGGTCGTAGATCACGGGCTCGTGCCCGCGCGCGCGGAGCTTGTCCACGACGTGGGAGCCGATGAAGCCCGAGCCACCCGTGACGAGGACCCTCATGCTCTGCGCCCCTCCGCGCGGTTGCCGGTGCAGCGAACCCTCATCTCTACGCCGCCTCGAGCGGACGGTAGTAGAGCGGTACGCAGGAATGGTTGCCGGCCACCCAGTCGGTGTTCGGCAGCTCGACATCGTGGCCCATGATCCGATGGCAGGGCTCGTCGTAGACGCGACCGGTCGAGCGCTCCAGCCAATCGAAGACGATGTACTTGTAGAGGCCCGACACCATCCCGTCGGGCAGCGCCAGGCGGCTAGGATAAAGGCAGTCGAGCTCCGAGCGCGCGATCTCGTTCTTCCACGTGACGATCTCCTCCAGGCGCTCGATCTGCACCAGGCCGAGCGCCGCCGTGAGCTCGCTCATGCGGAAGTTCAGCCCCTGCACCTCGTAGGCGGGCTTGCCGTAGTTGCGAAACGCGCGTGCGTGCTCCACCACTTCGGGGCGCTTTGATACGAGTACCCCGCCCTCGCCCGTGGAGATCGTCTTGGTCGCGTAGAGCGAGTACACCCCGGCGTCCCCGTAGAGACCCGGCCGGCGGCCGTTCCAGCTCGCCCCGTGGGCGTGCGCGCAGTCCTCGATCAGGAAGATCCCGTTCGCAACGCAGTACTGCGCGATCTGCTCGGCCTCGAACGCGATGTGGCCACCGATATGGACCAGTATTGCCGCCCGCGGGCGGCAATACTCCGCCTTGCGCTCGAAGTCGCGCAGCGACATGCACAGGTCCCGTCGGTTGCAATCGACGAACTGCACGCGCGCGCCCGCGTGAAGCGCCGCCAGCGGCGTCGCCATGAACGTGTTCGACGGGCACAGCACTGTCTCGCCCTGGACCCCGGCGAAGTGAAGCGCCGCCAGTGCGCCACCGGCCCAGCTCGAGAGGGCGACGGCGGGCGCCCCGTTCCATGTCTCCCATGCAGACTCGAAGCGCTGCACCATCTGCGCCTCGGACCAGCGGCCCGAGTCGAGCACCTCGTCGATCAGCGCATGCAGCCGCACGCGATCACGGTGGTCAAAACCGATCGCGAACTTAGAGAAGTCCGGCGTTGCGGAAGCAGTGGTCATAGGGTTCTCGGTGGCGTCCGAGAACGCGGGGCCACGCGCCTTGTCCGGCCGGCGCCGCTGAGCCCGCACTCGAGGTTGCCAATCCTGTCAGTTCCTTGTTCGTAAGGACGACAAGCTTGTCAGACAGGTAGGACGGTAGCGAGTTCGCGGCTTCTGAGCTCTTCGAGTATCAGCGCGAGCGCCCGCACGGTGCGCCGGTGCGAGTCCCGCGCGCTGTAGAAGTCAGCGTCGTGCAGCAGGATCACGTCCCCGGCGCAGAGCCCGCCCGTGGCCCGGGCGGCGATCCGCGCGGGCGTCGTGCGCTTGCGCCAGTCCTTTCCCCACCGCGACCACAGCAACGGCTGCAGGCACGCCTCCTCAGCCGCGCGCAGGCCGGCGGGGCTGTAGATCCCGTAGGGGGGCCGGTGCCAGCGCGGGCTGACCCCGGCTGCGTCCTCGATCGCGGCTGCGCCGTAGCGTAGGTCGGCGTGCAGCTCGGCAGTGCTCAGGCGTAGCTGCAGTCGATGTCGATGCCCGTGCAGCGCAACCAGGTGTCCCGCGGCGACGATCTCTCTCACCAGCGACGGCCGGCGCTCAACCTGCTCCCCGATCACGAAGAACGCCGCGCGGGCGCCGAAGCGCGCGAGCAGCTCCAGCACGGCGGGCGTCCCTTCGGGATGCGGGCCGTCGTCGAAGGTGAGCGCCACCCCACCTGCGCAGGAGAGCCGGCGCTGGAGACACAGGCCTCCAGCTGCGCGGAAATTGACAGGTGCAAGGACGTGCCGTATCACAGCCGGGATCATCCCCGAGGCGCCCTGGTGGCGACGCGACGTCGCGCCGTCGCGAAGGCACGCCGTCGCATCCGGCACACTGAGCGGTTCGACATGCCTCCCATCGGAGCCGCGCGAGCGGGCATCGAGCTGTGAAGCCCGACCTCGATCACTGGCTGGCGCACGCGACGCTTCGCGTCGCGCACCAACGCGAGAGCAAGGTCCCAGCCGACCAGCTCTGGCATGCCGCGCGGACAGTCCGCCTGCGTGACGCCGCCGTGCTGGGGCGCCTGATTCGCGCACGGATCCCGGGAATCGCGCCAGGGCTCTCGTTCGACCAGCTGTTCCGCAGCGCGCCCTTCGTGGTCCTGGACGCGGGGTGCGATCAGGCGCTGGTGGTCGGACTCGTCGGCCGGATCTGGACGCTGCGACGCGATTACCCGCAGCTCGCCGGTCCGGAGGACTTCCGGCGCTGGTCCCAGCGCGGGACCGCGCGAGTGCTGTTCGCGAACTGGGTGCAGGACGCGGGCGCCCGACGCGCGGCGCTGGTCTCGGAGACGCGGGTGCAGGCGATCGGCGCGCCGGGGAGGCTGGGGGTCGCGAGCGTGCGCCCGCTGGTGGCCGCCTGCCAGCACCTCGTGGGCAGCGACGGAATCGAGGCGGCGGTGAGGCTGGCGGAGGGACGCCTGGCAGAGGGACAATAGCCCGGCCGGTAATGCGGGCGGCGTGGACGAAGGGATTCTGATCGCTTATCAGCTCCTCCACGAGGGCATCGCCGTCTACGCCTCGGACGGCGCGAGAGCGGGAACCGTGGACCATGTGGTCGCCGCCCCCGGGCAGGACATGCTCCATGGAATCGTGACGGGAGGCGGGCCGGCGATTCGTAGGGTGAACGCTCAACCGGGCGGTTGGTCCAGGAGGACATAACGGTAAGGAGGGCCAAATCCCGGTGGCAGATCTGGTGGTTGGGGCTGCCCCACTCGCAGCGGAGCTTTCGCGACCGCCCGCGCGACCAGGTTCGGTGTCAGGCGCACGCCGGCCGCGGAGCGAAAACGAAGGATCGAGAACTGGTTGACGCGCAGCACGGGGCCGTCGCGATACAAGCCGCGGACGCGGATTGACGTGTCAAGCCGTGAGGACAACAGGTTGCAGCCGGACCCCCACCAGCAGAACCAACCATCGGCCGGAGCCTTCATGGCAATCACGTCGAGCTCGTTCACCAGCTCCCCCCGCGGCTTCATAAAGCGCAGTCCGGACATGTCGAGCGCCAGCGGCCTGAGGAAGACGTAACGTTGGAAGAGAATCGCCCGGCCGACGCGAGCCGGGCGCTGGGACCCGATCGCGCGAGCGAGCGCTCGCCAGTCAGGACGCTGGAGACTCGAGTCCGCGGCGACGCCCATCGACGCGATGAGACCGATCGTGCAAACGGTGGCCACGCCGGCCAGCCCGAGCACCCCCGCTCGTCGCGCGCCGAGTCCGGTGGAGATCAGCAGGAGCACCGGGATCAGGACAACGATCACGTTGCGGGTGATCAGCTCATCGATGCCGGCGGCGACCAATACCAGGCTCAGCAGCAGCCCCGAGGTGGCAAGTGCTCCCGAGACGATCGCCCCCCGCCGCTCGCGAGCATCCGCTCTACACGCGAGCAGCGCCACGGCGAGGATCACTGCCGCGACACCCGCAAGCTCCAGCCAGGTCCGTCCAGGCGTGCCGGTGCCGAGTAGATATTGCGGCGCGATCTGCTCGAGGCGCCGATCCAACCGCCATGGCGCGATCCAGCTCGCTTGGGGCCTCTGACCGAGGGCCGTCGGCAGCAAGCCGAGCCCGAGCGCCCCTACTGCCGCAACCGCCAGCAGAACCTTGCGGTCGGGCCGATGAACCCACAACAGCCAGAGTGCCTCGGGGAGCACGGCCAGCACGCCGTAGTAATGCGTCGCCAGCGTGGCCCCCGCCGCGAGCGCCCAGGCAACCAGACGGAGCGGCGGCGGCGCCGGCAAGCGCGCATGCGCGAAGGCGAGCAGCGACAGGGTGGCGAACAGCATCAACAGGGCGTAGGACCGCGCCTCCTGTGAGTACCAGACGAGCAGCGGGTTGCAGGTAGCGATCGCTGCCGCAGCCAATCCGGCACGGCGAGAGATCAGCTTCGCCCCCACCCCATACATTGCCGGGACGGTGGCCACGCCGGCCACTGCCGACAGCGAGCGCAACCCCGCCTCGCCATAACCGAAAATGCGTGCCCACGGCCAGGCCAGGAGGTAGTAGAGCGGCGGCGTCAGCTCCGTTCGCGGCAGCAACCCGAGCATCCCGCTCGGTGAGTGGTGCACCAGCAGAACAGTGAACGACTCGTCATACCAGAAGCTCTGGTGCCCGATCCACGCGAACCGAAGCACGGCCGCCACGACCGTGAGGCAGGCGAGGATCAGCGTGGGCTGCTTCGTCGCGCCGAGCACCGAGCTGACGCTCATCGGTGGCGGGTGCGAGGTCCCTGCTGCGGCGCCGACGCTCACAGCCGAGACAGCTTAGCCTGAAGTCACCGATTCGCTGGAAGGGTGAGCCGGTTTTGCTCGGTGCGGGCCGGTGACGGCCGTGTGACGGGGATGGTGCGGGTTTTGGTGGTGGTTTTGGCTGCCGGCGCTCCGGCGGGAACGCCCTCGGAGTGTCTTGTGCCTGTTTTCGGGCACGGGTTCTTGTGCCGGGCGGCGGTCGGGGTGTGATGGTGGTCCTCGTGCGCGGCCGCGCGGTCCGCGGCGGTGCTCAGCAGCGGGCGGGGAGCGCGCGGACCGCGTCGAGGACGGTGGTGTAGTCGGTCTGCCATGGCCAGCGGGAGGGGAGTCGGAGCGTCCATTGGCGGCTTGTGCGGGTCAGTCGAGCGGGGATCTGGAGTAGTTGCCGGCGGCGGGAGCGAGCGGTCTGCACCGGCCGGTCGGGTAACCCGATCAACGTGCTCCAGCGTCCGAGGTTGTGGGAGATCGCGCCGATCACGGTCCAGGCGCTGTTGGCGTCCATCCGGCCCGAGGGGAAATGGACGAGGGCTTGGTCTTTGAGATCGCGGATCGCCAGCTCGATCTGGGCGTGATCGCGGTGATCGACATCGGCGGTCAGCAGCGCCACGGTGCGGTTGGTCGCGAAGCAGTGGTGGCGCCAGTCAGGAAACAGTTCGGCTTGCGCGCCGAGCAGCCGGGTGCGGCGCACGATCAGCCGGAAGTCGCCCAGGGTGCTCTCGGCGATCTGTGCCTCCCCGGTCTCGGGGTAGTCGCTGATAGTGACCCAGCTGGTCTCGGGGATCAGGGCGATCAGCGCCCGGATCGCCTTGGACTGCTTGACGCCGATCGAGAACTCGACGCCTTGGCGGGCGAGCTGGGCCATCAGCTTACGGTTCTCAAACCCCGAGTCCGCACGGATGATGACCGGCCCTGAGTGTCCGGCGCGGCGCACGCGGGCGAGCAGCTCTTGCACGAAGCGACGAAACCCGCGCTGCGTGTTCGCGGCGCCTTTGCGGTTGCGGATGTGCAGCACCTCGCCGGTGTCAGAGCGGACCGCGAGGATCGGGTGATACCCAAGCTTGCGGGTGTACCCGTAGGACGCGCCCTGCTTGCGCTCTGAGCAGACCTCACCGATGAAGCTGTCGACGTCGATCACCAACGGCCCGTTCCCCGGGCCGGCGCCCGACTCCCACGCGCGCTTGAGCGCGACGTCGAGAACACGGTCGAGCTGGCGGACATGCCCGAACGTGAACGCCCGCAAAAACGTGCCGAGCGTGGAGGGCGCCATCACCCGGTGCCCCAAGATCAGCTGCGTGGACCCGGCCCGCAGCACGTCCATCTGATCGATCCGGTCCGCGTCGGCGAGCATCCCGTGCACCAACGACATCACCTTCCGGCCCGGCAGCGACGCGCCCGGCAGCCTCGGGTCAAGCCACACCGACTCGTTGACCAGCTCCTCGATCCCCAACCGCTGCGCCAACGTCGCGGTCACCAGCAAGCCGGCGTCACTGATCAGCCGCTGCTCATCAAACGCCACCCGGACCGAATCGAGGTTCCCAGGACCGGCCGGAACGTCCGCCGCATCATGCACCATATAAGTGACCTCCTGACAGGGCCGCAGTCGCCGTTACGACTGCTGTTAAGCCCTGCTCAGGAGGACATTTAAACGTCAGGCCCGGACAGAACCGGCCGCGTCACGCGGTGACTCCAGGCTTAGTCCTGCAGCTCGGCGACCGTTAGCTCACGCCCCGCCCCACAACCGGCGCCGCAGCCCGGAAGCCCGGGCGACCGGACGGTTGGCGGCGGCGCGGATCGCCTCCTCGCCACCCACCAGCATCAGCCGCTCGCGCGCGGGTCACCCCGGTGTAGAGCAGCTCCCGGCTGAGCAGCCGCGTGTTCAAGGCCACCCGCGACGCTCGCAGCGACCACAGACGCCTCTGGTGGCTCGATCCCTCCGGCGACAGCATCGCCCCCGAGGGCTGCACGGCGCTGTCGTGGTCACCGGTGACCGCCGCGGCTACGTGGGACGGCGCTCTACTGATGGCCGTCGCGATGGCCACCGCCTCACCGCAAGCCCGCGGCAACGGCGACTCCCACTGGACCGAACGCGCCGGCACGCTCCTGGCCCCGCTTCTGCACGCCGCCGCGCTCGGCGGGCTGGGCATCGCGGACGTCCACGGATGGGTGCTCCGCCAAGACCTCAACGTTCCCGGCCTGCTCCTGGAAGAGCACAGCGCGACGATAGCCAACGACATCCTCGTAGGCATCGCTCAGACGGCCGAGAAAGAGCGCTCCGGGATCTTCTCGACCGCCGCCGGAATCCTGGGCGCCTACAACGCCGAAGGTCCCCGTCGCGTTGCGGCCACGCCTAACTTCGACGCGGCCGAGTTCGTCCGCGGCGGCCACACGATCTTCATCGTCGCTCCAGCGCACATGCAGCGCCTAACGGCGCCGCTCGTCGTGGGGCTCCTCGAAGAGATCCGCCACGCCACCTACGAACGCGCCGCCGCGATCGAAGCCGGACGCGAGCCCCGACAGTTCCCCGTGCTGTTCGCTCTCGACGAGGCCGCGAACATCGCACCGATCCACGACCTGCCCGCGATGGTCAGCGAAGGCGGCGGCCAGGGCGTCCACCTCATGGCCTGCTTCCAAGACCTCAGCCAGGTCCGCGAACATGGGGCGCCGACGTCGCAGACGGCTTCCTCTCGCTGTTTCAGACCAAGGTCATCCTGCCGGGCATCGGAGACACCAAGACCCTCGAATCGCTCTCCGTCGCCATCGGCGAATACGACCGCGTCCTCGAATCGCAAAGCACCAGCACCAACTACCAGCCGGGCTCGTTCCCAGGCACCAGCCCCAACCGAAGCCAATACATCCAGCGCCAACGCATCCTCGAGCCCGGCCAGATCGCCAACATCGAGCAGGGCCACTTCCTCCTGCTCCAGGGCGTCCAATGGTCGCTCGTCCAACTCACCCCCTACTACAACATCAACCCTGGCCGGCCGTGGTCGAAGCCGCCCGCGTCCGCGCCAGCACCAGAGAGCTACCCAGCTACCAGCTCTCCACGCTAGCCGAGCGCATCGAACAAGCCAGCGCCCGCTCTCGGCCGCCAAGCTGATGCCACGCCTATGTCCACCCATCAACCACGGGGCCTTTAACAGGCCAGACGCGCAGGCGTGGTACTGGATCGGGTTCCTCGGCGCCGACGGCCGCGTCAGCGACCAGGGCATGGTCTACCTACGCCTCCAGGAGCGAGATCGGGCGCACGTCGAGGCGCTTCGCACCTTCGTTGGCGGCGGCGACGAGGGCCGGATCTCCGGACCGTCGAAGAGTGATCGCAGCTATTGCCTGGCCCTCACGTCGCGACCGATCGCCGCCGATCTCCTTCGCCTCGGCGGCATCGCCCCGCGCAAGACCCTGACCTACGACCCCGGCGCCCAAGCGGCGAGCAAAGCCGCGTTCTGGCTGGGCATGCTCGACGGCGACGGCACCGCCGGGATCTACACGTTCAAGCAGGGCAAGGCCATACGCCCGCACCTAAAATGGCTCGGCACGAAGGCGGCCATGACTCGGTGCCCGGCGTTCTGGAGCGCCGCTTTACCCGATCGCCACTTCAGCGCGATCGTCCCGCTCCGCAAGCTATGGGTAATGCGATGCAAGGCGAAACCGCGCAGCGCGCCGCTAGCCTCTTGTTGGAGTCGTGTCCCCTTTTCGCTCGACCGTAAGCGCGTGACGGTCGAGCGGATCGCTTGCTTCGTGAACCGTCGAATGCGGGAGCGCGGACGGAGGTGCACGATCGAGGGTTGCGACCAGCCCTACTACGCACGAGACCTGTGCGGCTACCACTACGGGCGTATGAAGGCCACCTGGATGCCGCCCTGCGCGATCGACGGCTGTGAACGGCCCCAAACCGCGCGAGGCTGGTGCCCGATGCACTACAGGCGCGTCCTTGCGCACGACGCACCCGGCTCACCCGAGCCCGCGATCGCCAGCCTCGAGCAGGCCGCCACGCGCGGCACCACGCCACGCGGAAAGCGCTGAGCGCCGCCTACGGCGTCGCGTCCTGCGCCGGTTCGCGGCGGAGAAGTCGGTGCGCAGCCTTGGAAAAGGGACCCTATTCTCGGAGCTTGTTGCTTCTAAGCTTGGTAAACTCTGGTGAGTGTCGCCTGGACGCTCGCTGAAGATCAGATGGGAGGGTCGAAGCATCCACGCGTGGGTGCCCGATCCGATCGCTGGCCTGGTGCCAAGGCTGGCGGAGGCGACCGTGCGAGCGACCGAGCGCGCGGCGGCCGCCGCGGAGCGCTCAGGCGAGCTCGCGGTCGGCTTGGAGGCGGCCGCGCGCCTGCTGCTGCGAGCTGAGGGCTTGGCGTCGAGCTTCATCGAGGGCGTTGACGCGAGCGCCGAGGAGGTTGCGGTGGCGCAGCTCGATCCGCAGATCGGCGGCGCCGCGGGCTGGGTTGGTGACAACCTCGCGGCCGTCGCGGACGCGCTGGCGGATGAGGGGCCGCTCACCCAGAGCGCGTTGCTGGCCTGGCATCTGCGGCTGATGCGCCATTCACCGCTCGACCCGGGGCTCGTTGGCGCGTGGCGTGACCGGCAGGGATGGATCGGCGGCGGCACCCCGCTGAGCGCAGCGTTCGTCCCGGCGCCAGCTTCAGAGATCGCGCGGCTGATGGACGACCTGATCGCGTTTGCCAACCGCGACGATCTGGACCCGATCACGTTGACGGCGATCACCCACGCCCAGTTCGAGACGATCCACCCGTTCGCCGACGGCAACGGGCGGATCGGGCGAGTGCTGATCACGCGGATGCTCAGGCAAGGGCTCGGAATCGCGGTTCCACCGCCGGTGTCCGCGCAGTTCGCGCGTGACATCGGCGGCTATCTGTCCGGGCTTGTGCTCTGGCGCGATGATCGCGTCGATCTGTGGGTGTCGTGGTTCGCTGGCAGCGTCGAGGCGGCCAGCCGCTCGGCAGCGGACACGCTGCGCGCGGTCGTGGATCTCCGTCGCGCGTGGGAGGAGCGCGTCGAGGACCTGCGGGCTGATGCGGCTGCTCGCCGGCTGGTCGCGCATCTCGTCGATCACCCCGTGCTCGACGTCGCCGCCGCCGCGGGTCTGCTCGCCGTCTCCGATGAGGCCGCGC